>WNGK01017378.1_pt1 | contig 10517 bp, 9 predicted proteins | sample 5400601 | NCBI WGS metagenome assembly WNGK01 (sample SAMN13153376, study PRJNA577476) | soil metagenome | isolation source: 60 cm soil or saprolite under Garry oak tree replicate 1 | place: USA:California | collected 2016-06-15
TGGATATATTGTCCAAAATATTGCATAGCCGCAGGCGTGGCGTATTGCGCCGTCATATCAACGGTGTCCGTATTGCTCGCCACGATGATCGGCTTGGACTGGCTCGGATCGAAGGTTCCAACCTGTCCCTTATATCCATTCATCCAGGGCGAGTACTCATACCGCAATCCAACGTTCACGGTCAGCCGGTCATTCACGCGAATATCGTCCTGCCCATAGAACTGATAGTAGGTTCGCTGACCACCAAAGTAATCCGCCGCGTAAGCACGGCCGACACTCGAGGGATAGCCCAGCAGAAAGTCGGCAAAAGCATCGCCGGTTCCTGTAGACGATGCGGGGTTCTGCGTCTCAGCTCCGTTGAAGGCGAAGTTGCCGACATAAGATGTCTGGCTGTCATACCCAATCCATTGGTAGTACCGTATCAGCGTCCCGAACTTCATAGCATGACGCCCTTTGATCCACGTGAAGTTGTCCGTCCCTTCAACGACCTTGCGATCTTGAGCCTTCGGCCGCTGGTCAAATGTCGACCCCTGCAGCGACTGATATCCACTGAAGGCGAAGTCCGGAAACGAGCCGCCTGTTCCTGGACGCAGCAGCTGTTGGAAACCCGTGATGCCATTCGTCGTGTTGAAGTCGGGCCCCTGCAGGAATGCGGTGAGACGCACAATACTAGGCAGATAATGCATGCGGAAGTCTTGCACCTTGTTTGAGCCGATGGTCGTGACCAGGCCGACCGCAATATCCTGTCCGTGCGACGTAAGCGATGCCGTCCCCAGGGCAGGCGATGCATTCGGATCCACCTCGCGGTCATTCGTGTAGAACCAGCGGCCAAAGAGGCGGTTCGCTTTGCTTAGCTGATGATCGATGCGCACCGTGAACTGGTCCAGATCGATTGCCTGCGAAGGCGTAAAGGCAGCGGTACCGCCGCCATTGATGCCGCGGGGATAGTAGTTCAGAATCGCCAGCGCCTGCGGAGAGAGCGGCCTGTTGATCTTGTTGCCTGGAAATTGCGTCCGTGTGGTGACACCGTTCGTCGTCTTCGTGGTCAACGGATCATAGATGGCCTTCAAGCCCGAAGCGCTGAAATCGCCAGCCCGTTGCGCATCGGTCGGCACAATCAGATTGAACACCAACCCCTGACGAAGCCGCTGCGCCTCATAGCTCAGGAAAAAGAACGACCTGTCCCTCCCGCTGTAGAGATGTGGAATCGACAGCGGACCGCCGAAGGTGCCGCCAAACTGATTGCGCTTCAGAATCTGTCGCGTAGTCGCAAAGTAGTTACGGGCGTCCAGCTTATCATTGCGAATAAACTCGAACACGCCGCCATGAAACTTGTTGGTGCCCGACTTGGTCGTTGAATTGAAGAATCCGCCGCCGCGATTGAACTCCGCCGAGTAGGGGTTCTGCTGCACGCTGAACTCCTGCAATGCATCGACCGATACCTGCGCGAACGTCCCACCTTGATGCTGCTCGCTCGTATCCACGCCGTCCAGCAGGAAGGAGATCGCGCGGCCCTTGATTCCGCTGATCGTATTGCCATCCACCGTCTCAGGACGAATCGCCAGTGAATTTCCCGTGGGCGGCAGCAGTGCTGCTCCCGGCGTCAGCTGCGCCAGCTTATAGAATCCACGGCCGTTCAGCGGCAGGTCAACCAGCTGCTCGTTCGTGATCACCTGGCTCACAGTCGCGGAGTCCGTACTTAGCAACGGAGCCGTGCTCTGTACCTCGACCGTTGTCGTCTCGGCGCCGATCTTTAACGTGAGGTCCTCACGAACGATCTGGCCAACCTGAACCTCCACGCTCGAGATCGTATTGGTCTCGAACCCTGCAGCGCTCACCGTCAACCTGTACATGCCCCCCTGCACCGGCGTGATGATAAAGTCGCCGTCTGCGTTGGTATGTGCGGTCTGGGCCAGATTCGTGCCCAGGTTAGCCACCGTTACCGTGGCGTTCGGTACGACTGCTCCTTGCGGATCGGTAATCCGGCCGACAAAGCGCCCGGTCTCAACCTGCGCATCGGCCCATGGGGCGCAAGCAAACGTCGTGAGAGATAGAATCGCGACTCGGAAAGCGGTAAAGCCATAGTTCTTCTTCATACGGTATCCTCGAGCTAGCTTTGCAGCCGAAATCAGCTTGCGTTTTGATCGGGTGCAAAGGTAGTACCTTTGCTCGAAATGTGTCAAGATAAATTCGATTTATCTCAAAATTAGCGAGATTTAGAGGTTATATGGCGCAAAAAAAAGGACGTACCTTAACCGGTGAAGCCATCGAGCCTCTGCACGAGCAGGAGAAAGATGACGTCACTCGACTCCTGATCGGACGCTTTCAAGATCTGCTGGGCAATGGGCTGCTCGTGCCTGGAGCGCGCCTCCCGTCAGAACGCGAACTCGCGAAAAACTTCGGCGTCGCACGCTCTTCTCTCAGGCAGGCATTGAAGGTCCTCGAGATCATGGGGGTCATCACGCAGAAGGTGGGCGATGGCAGCTATCTCAACAAGGACGCCTCCCTCGTGCTGTCGGTCCCGATGGAGTTCCTTTTCCTGCTCGATGGAATCTCGCTCCACGAACTGGCCGAGATGCGCCTCATCATGGAGCCGGAGCTTGCCGCCCGCGCAGCCCAACGCGCCAACTCAGACGACATTGCGCTTCTGCGCCAGTCCATCGTGGATCTGGAAGCAAGCCGCGGCGATCCGGAGCGCATGGTCTCCGCAGATCTGCTCTTCCATCGGGCTGTCTTCCAGGCATCGGGAAACAGGCTCAGCGGGCGGCTCTTCTACATCATTCATCGAGAGATGCTCAAGATGATCACGATGACCTCGCAGCTTGTCGATCTCGAGCACACCCTCGACTTCCACAAACCCATCTTCAACGCGATTCAAAAGAGAGACTCCGCATTGGCCGAGCGGCTCATGACGGACCATCTCATGGACGCCCGCGATCTGCTTCTGCAAACCCAGAAAGACATCGCGAACAAGCGTCTCCGTGACCACCTCATCGCCAACCAGCCCAGCGGCGGCCGGGTTCGGCCTAAGCATCCTAAGGCTGCGAAGTCCGCAAAGAAATCCAAAGCGTAGCTATGCTGCCCAAAACAGAACAAGCTTCGCAGTGGTTGCGAAGCTTGTTCTGTATGTGGAGAGACTAGGTAGTGTCTGACGAATCCGCATTTTTGCTTCTAAGCGACATAACTCATTTAGAAAGACCAATTTACCCGTAAAGCTTTTGGAATGAAGAGCTTGCACATATATTCGTTCAGCGCAAGCTATTGAATCAAAATACAGCAAGGCAATGGCATGCACTAGCAGCCTCGCCTCTATAGCTTGATATGGCTGGGGTCGAGGGTGGGTGGCGGGTATTTAAGTTTGAGGGCCTGCATGGCGTCGACGATGACCTGCGAGATGGCCACGTTGCGGTACCACTTGTTGTCGGAAGGGATGACAAACCAGGGAGCGTGCTTGTGGCTCGTGGCGGAGATTCGAAGAGCGTTCTCTCGAACTCGTTGATGTCTTCGAGGCGGCTCCGGACGGTGTTGGCGGAGATGAGCTTGTGGACCCGCGGCGAGAGGACGTCCTCGTAGTGAGAGCGGTTGAAGATGCCGATCATGCCGCGCGGGGGAACGGCCTGGTGGACGCGCCAGAGAAAGTCGTGGCGTGCTTCGAGGGGCGTTGGGACCTTGAAGGCGGCTACGTCGCAGCCCTGGGGATTGATGCCGGAGAAGATGTGGCGGATCGTGCCGTCTTTGCCGGCGGTATCCATTCCCTGGAGGACGATGAGCAGCGCCCTCTGCTGGCTGGCATAGAAGACGTCCTGCAGGCGGGTCAACTGCTCTCGATGTTTAGCGAGGACAGGCGCTGCCACCTCTGGTGTCTTGAAGTCGCCAGTCTCAACTGTGGCCATGCGCGATAGTTTGACTTTCGCATGTGGCTTGATGAGGTAAGGCGACTTTAATTTCATGCGGGGATGCCTGGGACTCGCGATGGGTATCGAGACGTTAGAACAGGACTACACCGGAAGAAAGCCTGCACAGGGATGAGGGGCCCTCCGCTTACGGAAGCAGCGGCTTATTTGACTGATTCTTCGCGCTTCGGAGCGACCGGATCGGCAGGCTTGTTGACCTCGTCGGTGACGCCTTTCATGCCGTCTTTGAAGCCTCTGAGTCCTTCGCCGAGACCCTTGCCGAGCTCAGGCAGCTTTTTGCCGCCGAACAGGACCAGAACGACGATAGCAAGAACAATGAGGTGTGTTGGTGTGAATAGTTCGCCCATAGTAATTCTCCCTGCAGCCGGAATATACACGCGCCGACCGGCACTCACTATTGTCGCACAGGCGCAATCCGCTGATAATACGCTGCCTGGGATAGGGCAGATGGGTGCCGGACGTTATATCTTTGGATAGTGACGGAAACGCAGGAGATGATGTTGGAAAAGAAGATACCGGGAATGGTGTTGCAGAGGAAGACGACTAGGGCGCGGAAGAACAGGGTTCGCGCATTGACTGGGATGCTGGTGGCAGTGGTGCTGGTGGCGGGAACGAGACGAGCAACGGCACAGGGCAAGAGCAAAATTGGCCCGGCGGCTCCTGTGACCTATGACAACAGGTACGAGATCTATGGGGGCCTCAGCTTCATGAACTTCCAGGCCGGGCAGGCCCTGCCGACCCGGATGAACCTGGGCGGAGGCGAGGTATCGGGAACCTACTGGATAACGCCCAGGATCGGGGCCACTGCGGAGTGGCGCGGCGAGTGGGGGACCACTCCGGTCAATCCGAATGCCTTCAATATCAACCGGCCGTTGGTTTACATGAATATGGGGCTGCTGGGAGCACAGTACCGCGGACCGAAGAACCAACATGCGGCGATCAACTATCACGCCTACTTCGGCGCCTCCCACGGCGTGTTCGACAGCGGCACGACGCATGTGCCGGCGCAGTATCTTCCTACGATCGGGCTGTATACGAACCGCACCAAAGGGATTGCCGCTCTGGGCGGCAGCGTCGACTTCAACCGGTCGAAGAATCTGGCGGTACGGCTCTCGCCCGATCTGATTCTGGAGCACTTTGGCACGGAGACGCGGCAGTTCTTCGCGATCTCGGCTGGAGTGGTCTACCGGTTTGGCAAACGGTAGTCACGAAGCCGTAGGACGAGGCTGGGAAGGCGAGTAAGGCACGAACATAGAGAAGACCGTGCCGGTGGTGGGACCGTCTGTGCGGCTGCGGACACGGATGGTGCCCTGGTGCTTCTGTACGATCTCGAGCGCAATCCACAATCCCAGGCCGGTACCGGTATTTTCCTTCGTGGTAAAAAACGGCTCGAAGATACAGGCCATGGTTTTGGCCTCCATGCCGTGGCCTGTATCGGCGATGCTGACTCGAACGCCTCTCTCCCCTGTCTTCCAGTCCCTCGACTCGACGCAACGAACCAGCAGCCGACCACCCTCGAGCCGCATGGAATCCATTGCGTTCCCGACAAGGTTCATGAAGACCTGGCGGAGTTCGCCTGAAAAACCGAAGAATGGCCTTACCTCCCAATAATGCTGCTCGACCCGGATTTGGGCATGATGCAAGCGGCTTGCATAGAGCTCGATAACCGAATCGACGATGTCTGCGATGTAGACCTCCGTGGCTCGGGTCGGCTGCCGGTAGAAGCCCAGGGTTTGCGTCGTGATCTGCGTGATGCGCGCCAACTCCTGCTGGGCGATCGCGAGATATTCCCTGGCCTGCTCGTCGAGGCTGGGCTGGCAGTCGATCAGATAGAACAGGTTGACGACCGATTCCAGTGGGTTATTGATCTCGTGGGAGATCGTGGCAGCGAGCCGGCCTGCGGCGGCGAGCTTCTCGGTCCGGCGCAGCACATCCTCGGTCCGCTTGCGCGAGGTGATGTCCATACAGACGCCCAGCACGCCTATGGCGCGACTGAATGAGGTCTGCTGCACCTTGCCTTTGCACAGTATCCAACGGAGGCTGTCGTCCTTGAGCAGGGTCCGGTACTCGACTTCGAACTCGTTGCCGCGCTGGATTGCCCGGGTGACAGCGCTGTGCACCTGCTGCCTGTCTTCAGGGTGCATGATCTCAAGCCAGTTCTCAAAGTGGCCAGCGAACGCGCCGGGTTCAAGACCGTGCAGGCTTTCGACCTGAGGAGACCATTGCACCCGTCCCGAGAGGATCTCCCAGTGCCAGTCACCCATTCTGGCGGTGGCCTGAGCGATGGACAGCCGCTCATGCGCCTCGCGGAGAGCCTCCTCATTTCTGAGGATGCGGTCGAACCAGGAGGTAACAAGCGCAGCCACCAGCACGAGCGCTGTCGTTCCGGCAATGGCCACGATACCGAGTGTGGAAACCCGAACCGTCTCCCGCGGAGAAAAGGCCATATTCCCGGGCATGAACGTAACGGCGGCCATAGCCGTGTAATGCATGGCGGAGATGCCGACGCCCATGATGGCCGCTCCGCCAAGGCGCCTCCAGGTAAACCGGACCGTCTCCTGCCGGAAATAAAAGGTGAGCCCGAGAGCCACAACCGAAAAAACCACGGCTACGGCGATGGACAGGGCGACCAGCCAGTCGTTGTATACGTGCATTGGCGTGCAGCGCATGGCCGCCATGCCGGTGTAATGCATCGCTCCGATGCCGCCGCCCATCAGCAGGCCGCCCATCAGCAGAAGCGGGGTCTCCAGCCGCTCGCGGCTGACCAGAGCAAGTGCGACCGCGGATGCGAACACCGCCAGCACCAGGGAAAGGAGGACGGTAGGGACGTGGAAGAGCACCGGCACCGGAAGACGAACGGCGAGCATACCGGTGTAGTGCATGGACCAGATGCCGAGCCCCATCGCGAAGGCGCCAATGGCGAGCCACCAGGACCGGCGAGAGCCATTGGAGGCTGCCACCCGTTCCCCGAAGCTGAACGCCGAGTAGGACGCAGCAATCGCTATGGTGATCGAAAGGACGACCAGAGCGTAGTCATAAGTGGTGGAAACTGGAACCATGGCAGGCAAGACACAACACAAAAACCTAGTCGTTCGATGCCCCTACTCCGTACCCGGAGCAAAGTTGCCGCAATAAACCCAACATTCATTTAGCTCGACGGAATTCGTTCATCATACAGCCGATTCACAGACAATTCGCAAATAAGCTTTGAACTAGGAGCTCGCAGGGCGTACATGCAGGTATACACCTTTGCAACGATCCCATCCGGCAGCAGCCGGCATTCTGAGCAACGGGGCAACCATCAGGAATTTCCCTGTTGCAGGAACTCCGGCGAGACGGGGTTCTCGTAGACGGAGTAGTCGCGGGTGACGACGGTGAGGCCACTGGGAGAGACGAAGTAGTTCTTCTTGTCCTCGTTAGGGTCGTAACCGATGACGGTTCCGTCCGGGATGTGGACGTCGCGGTCGATGATGGCGTGGCGGATGCGGCAGTGGCGGCCGATGTTGACGTGGGAGAAGACGATGCTGGAGTCGACGTCGGCGTAGGAGTTCACGCGTACGTCCTGCGAGAGAACGCTGTTGCGGATGACCGCGCCCGAGACGATGGAGCCTGAGGCGACGATGGAGTTGATGGCCATGCCAGTGCGGCCGGGTTCGCCGAAGACGAACTTTGCGGGCGGGTACTGGTAGGGACGTGTGCGCATGGGCCAGGACTTGTCGTAGAGGTTGAAAGTGGGTGAGACCGTGGCAACATCCATGTTGGCCTCGTAATAGGCCTCCAGCGTGCCGACGTCGCGCCAGTAGAGTGCGCGCTGCTTGTTCTCATCGACGAAGTTGTAGGCGTGCATCTTGAAGCGCCCGAGGAGCTTGGGCAGAATGTTATGGCCGAAGTCGTGCCGGGAGTTAGGGTCTTCGGCGTCTTTCAGGAGTTCGGGGAGAAGGACGTCGGTGTTGAAGAGGTAGATGCCCATGGACACATCGACCATGTCTGGGTTGAAGGGGGAACGGATCTTTGTCTCCTTGGGCTTCTCCTCAAAGCCGGTGACCTCGCCGTTGCGGGCGACCTCGACGACGCCAAAGGCGGAGACCTCGGTGGGACTGATGGGCAGTGTGGCGAGGGTGACGTCCGCGCCGGAATCAACGTGGTGCTGCATCATCAGCGCATAGTTCATCTTGTAGATGTGGTCGCCGGAGAGGATGAGCACATATTTCGGCTCTTCGGAGCCGATGGAGTAGATGTTCTGATAGACGGCGTCGGCAGTGCCCTGGTACCAGCTCTTGGAGACGCGCTGCATGGGCGGAAGGATCTCGATGAACTCGCCGAGTTCATTCGCAACGACCGGCCCCCAGCCTTCGCGGATGTGACGGTTGAGGGAGAGCGCCTTGTACTGCGTCAGGATGTAGACGTGACGCAGGTCAGAGTTGATGCAGTTAGACAGGGTGATGTCGATGATGCGGTACTGACCGGCAAAGGGAACAGCCGGCTTCGCACGATCGCGGGTAAGGGGGAAAAGTCTTTCACCGGCGCCACCGGCGAGCAAAACACCAAGCGTATCTCTCATAATCCGGCTACCTCAGACCAGGTTAACTCCGAGCCACGTCAGTCGGATGCACAAAATGGCAGACGCGTCTCGAAGAAACGCGAGTCTACCATGTGGCGATTGATTTTGTGATCTTTCGTGAGTTTATTGAGCGGACAGGGACTGGCTCAGGCAGCGGAGCCTGGGCTGGTAGAGGAGTTGCCGGTTCGCTACTCTTCGATGGTGCCGTCGGCCGAGCCTTCTCCGGTAAGACTGATGCGCAAAGATTTCAGGAACGTCAGGTCGTTATGGGTGAACGGGCCTTCTGCGGTTTCCTCGAGGGCTTCAGAAGACTCGTCGGCCTCTGCCTCTACCTCGTTGAGACCTATCGTGGCCTCAAGCATAAGCAGGACATCGAAGCCTTGTTCGCGGATGTTTTTGACGACGCCAGCGATGTCCTCCGACTCTGAGACAGACTCGTGAATCGCTTCGCCAAGCTTCTGGATCAGGTGTTTTACCTTCTGATTCAATGCCACCTCCGGCCTGCCCTATGTATGCAATCTAACCACGCATCGGGTATTCCCGGCCCAACGAGACCGGCGGGAACGGCATTGCGGGTACTGCTGGCGTACTCGACCTACTGCTACAGAATACGCTCTAGCTGGACGGGCTGCAATGACATTGAATGCGGGCGATGTACTCCCTTAGACGACCGTGTGGTGGTCGGCCCAGGCCTCTTCCAGGCGATGGGCCAGGACCTCCACCGGCTGGGTCCGATTGCGCCCCATGACCAAAAAGCCTACTGCCGCTGCACAGAGTCCGCCTACCATCCAGAAAACATTCTTCATTATGACTTGCCTCCTTTTCCCGTTACTGCCGACTTGGGTTTTGGATGCAGAAGAGTGGATGGACGTTGATTCGGGCGCGAGACTTTCGCGGGGGAGTTGGAACGGCTACACTTTCGGGTATGGATTCGGTGCGCTTCGGTCGTGCGCTTGGTATGGGAGCCCGTGCGGCAGCGAAGACGCTGGTGACAGCGGTGGACGCGGCCACGTCTCCTAGCCCTTCTGCTGGGGTCAAGGCGAATCGTATGCATAACGCGGCTCCGTCGGAGAGTAGAGCGGCAGCTTCCGGGGTTCGACTGGGGGAGCAGGCGGCCCGCACGGCGGCTCAGGCGCGACAGACCAAAGAGGGCCTGGCGCGGGGAGGCAAGCGGTTCGGCGAGGCCGTGTGGGGTCCCTTGGTGAAGCTTTCGGGCGTTCTGTGGCTGGAGTTTACCGGGGTGTTCTTCGGTATATTCGCGCTGTTCGCTGCGACGGGAGCGTGGAAGCTGCGGGGCGATCTGCATGAGACGATGGCGAATCATGATGCTCATATGCACTTTTTATTGTCCGCTGGGATGGCAGTGGTGTTTGGGTATTTCTTCGTAAGCAGCTTTGTAAGGGCGAGCCGCAGAAGCCGCAGGCGATAGGCTGGCTTGTCAACGGGTACACTACAGCGTCATGCCGGAGTCACCTAAAACCAGTTCTGGAATTTCTGTCGATCCTGTCTACGGGGCAGAGAGCCTCGATGGGTTCGACGCTGCTGCCCGGGTGGGCGAGCCCGGGGCATATCCATATACGCGTGGGATTCAGCCGACGATGTATCGCGGCCGCCTGTGGACGATGCGACAGTACGCGGGCATGGGTGACGCGGAGGAGTCGAATCGGCGCTACAAGTTTCTGCTGGCCAACGGAACGGCGGGGCTTTCGGTGGCCTTTGATCTGCCGACACAGATTGGGTACGACTCGGACTCACCGCTGGCGCTGGGAGAGGTGGGCAAGGTAGGGGTTGCAATTGATTCGATTGAGGATATGCATCGGCTGTTCGATGGAATTGCGCTGGATACGATCTCGACCTCGATGACGATCAATGCGACGGCCTCGATTCTGCTGGCGCTGTATGTAGCTGTGGCGAAGCGGACAGGGGCTGAGGTTCGGAAGCTGAGCGGGACGGTCCAGAACGATATCTTGAAGGAGTACATTGCGCGTGGGACATACATCTATCCGGTGAACCACGCGATGCGGCTGGTGACGGACATCTTC
>WNGK01008692.1_pt1 | contig 10515 bp, 10 predicted proteins | sample 5400601 | NCBI WGS metagenome assembly WNGK01 (sample SAMN13153376, study PRJNA577476) | soil metagenome | isolation source: 60 cm soil or saprolite under Garry oak tree replicate 1 | place: USA:California | collected 2016-06-15
ATCGGGTCGGCCATCGCCGTTGCGGTCCTCGTCGGCTCGGTCCCGCCGGAGCGGCGCCGACGGATGAAACATCAATCCTCTCGGCGATTTGCCCCGCCGTCCGGGCTGCTGGCAAGGCCCGCGGCGCGCATCACGTTGAGCACGCCCGCGGCGAAGCCGAGCAGCAGAAACACGATCAGCCCCCACGGCGAGATGTGAAGCCAGCGATCGAGCAGCCAGCCCACCAAAGCTCCGATGAGCACGCCCCCGACAAACTCGGTCGAAAGCCGAAACCCGCGGCCAAACCCGGAGCCGTCGGCCCTCGGTCGCGGAGCTTCATCCGTGTCCTTCGCCCGGCTCGATCCAATGCGGTCGAGCCGTTCGCCGAGGCGCCTCAGCCTCGCAGAGAGAGCCGCTTCGTCGGTGGGTCGAGAACCGGAATCCCGGTCGCGAGAGCCCATGATTGCGACACCCGCAAGTGCAGGAAATTCCCCGGTTTTTCAGCCACCCCCCAAAGCCGCGCGGACCATACTGACGGGGTACCCCCCTGTCAAGAATCCGCGCCCGTACCTCAAACAACTGATCTTACTTGCGAATCGCGCGATGCGGCGATGTCTGGCGGCAGCTGCCGACGAGCTGCGGTGGCGTCGCGATCATCCTGGATGCTAGCCTGCCGGCCCGCGTCCAGCCGAGAGCCTCCATGCCCCGCTCGCTCGATTATTATTTCTCGCTGCTTTCACCATGGGCCTACATCGGTCATGCGTCTTTCATGGACATCGCGCGCCGCCATGGCGTCACGGTGAATTACAAGCCGGTGGCGCTCGCCCAGGTCTTCACCGATACCGGTGGACTGCCGCTGGCCAAGCGTCACCCCGCGCGGCAGCGATACCGCATCTTCGAGCTGCAGCGCTGGCGGGAGAAGCGCGGCCTGTCCTTCCATCTGCATCCGAAATTTTGGCCGTTCGACGGGAACCTTGCGGATCGATTCGTGATCGCCACCGTCGCCGGCGGCCATGACCCCGATCCCTTCTTGCGCGGAAGCTTTGCCGCCATATGGGAGCGCGAACAGAATCTCGGCGAAGAGCGCACCTTGATCGACCTCGCGCGTGCGGCTCATCTTCCCGCGACGGAGCTTTTCGCCGCCGCCAAGGCCGATGCCGCGCAGAAGCGATACGAAGCCAATGTGCGCGACGCCATTGCGGCCGATGCCTTCGGGTCGCCCTGCTATGTGCTCGACGGCGAGGTATTTTGGGGGCAGGATCGCCTCGAGCTACTCGATGACGCGCTGGCCTCCGGGCGATCGCCTTATCGCTCGGACGCTTGAGTTCGCAAGCTTCCACGAAAAGGGTGCCGCATGAAATCGGCCGCTGCCGCCTTCGCGTTCTTCCTCATCCTCGCCCCGGTCGCACAGGCACAAGAAGCCACGCCCGAGACCGAGCACGGCAGATTCACGTTCAAGCAGGTCCCCGACGGGCTGTTGCGGCTGGATTCGCGAACCGGCGAGGTCGCCCTGTGCAGCAAGCGCGCCGTGGGTTGGGCATGCCAGGCGCTGCCGGAGGATAGAACCGCGCTCGAGAACGAGATCGCGCGCTTGCAAAGCGAGAATGCCACGCTCAAACGCGAGTTCGTTGCCCGCGGTCTGCCGCTGCCGGACGGCATCAAGGGTCCGCCCGCGACCGCCAAACCCGATCAGGACCTCAAGCTGCCGAGCGATGCCGATCTCGACCGCGCCATGTCGTTCCTGGAGCGGGCTTGGCGCCGGTTGCTCGAGATGGTGCAAAACTTCCAGCGCGAAATGGAGAACGAAAAAGGCAAGAAACATTTGGAGAAAGGCGGGCCCGACAAGAAAAGCTGAAGCCGCCGGCCCTTCACCGGCTAGGCGCCAGGGATTTGATTGCAGCACGCAGAGCCATGTCGGTTCGCCTCCATGATGTTCGCCAGCTGCCCGCCGCGTGTGTGGCAGCGGCTGTGCTCTCGGTCGATACCCGGCCTCGCGGCTTTATCGAGATCACCCATGAGGTGAAGCAGTTCCTCCGGGAAGTCGCGGCCGAGCACGGCGTCGTGTTCGCCTATCTGCGACACACGTCGGCCTCGCTGGTGATCCAGGAAAACGCCGACCCGGACGTGCGGTCCGACTTGACCAGAGCACTCGATCGGCTGGCACCCGAGAATGCCGGCTGGATCCACGACAGCGAAGGCCCCGACGACATGCCTTCCCATGTCAAGACCATGCTGACGGGCGTCTCGCTCCACGTGCCGGTCATCGCCGGGTCGCTCGAGCTCGGCACCTGGCAGGGCATCTTTGTTGCCGAGCACCGCAGCCGTTCGCATGCGCGCGAGGTGGTTCTGCAGTTCGTCGGCGCTTGCAAGAGTTCCGCGCGAGACGTGGCAGCCACGCCGGAGGGAAGATGATCAGGAACCGCCGATCAAAGGCAGCGTTGTCTTCACGATTGCATGGTGCCGCTGCTTCCCTATGATTGCACGAGGATGCTGCGATGGAACCCCGATCCCGCGAGCAAGACGCCGGCGCCGGCAAGTCGATCGAGAAATCGGCGAACGAAGCGCGGGAGGCCGTGGTCGGCCATAATGTCCGCTACATGCTCGTGTTCGGGCTTGCGGGCGTGATCGTCGCATTCGCGATCGTCTACGGTTATTTCTTCGCGCACTGATGCTGCGGCGGCCTGGCCTCGCCCGCGTTCTCCACGGATCGGCGCCAAGACCTACGACGCGCGCGGTCGGATCCGGTTCAGCGGCGGCAGGAACTGTGCTGTTTCTTCGCGAGCAAGTACAGCAACGCCAGCAAGACGATCAGCGATCCCTGCGCCGCCAGGTAATGTCCGACCGGGAGCCCGACCAAGGGCAAGGTCAGCTTGTTCAGCGCATGGATGAACGCGTGAATGATCAGGAAGAAGCCGATCCACAATCCGAGCAGCACGAACAGCGGATTGCGGATGCCCGACCAATCGACATGGTTCTTGGCTTCCAACATCGCCGGCGCCCCCGCCACCTGCGGCTTCGGCGCAAAGCTTGGGCCCCTATGGTTAACACTTGGTTAATCGTTGCCCGACGTTTTTTACAGAGCGGCTAGCAACGGGTCGAATGCGGCGCCATGCTGCAACGCACCAACCGCGTCATGGCCTGGACTTGCGCGTCGCAGGTGCGCGTCAGAAGATGCCGGCTGCGGGCCGCTGCACGATGGATGCCGGAGCTGATTTGAAACAGCCGTTTTACCGCTTCGTCATTGCCGATGATCATCCGCTGTTCCGCGGCGCGCTGCGGGAAGCGGTCGCGGGATCGTTCGGACACGCGGATATCGCCGAAGCCGGCAGTTTCGATGAAGTCTCGAAATTGATTGATGGACACGGGGAGGTGGACCTGGTGCTGCTCGATCTCGCCATGCCCGGCGTGCGCGGCCTTTCGGGGCTGTTGTATTTGCGCGCGCAATATCCCGACGTGCCGGTGGTGGTCGTGTCGGGCAACCAGGACCCGGCGGTGATCCGTCGCTGCATGGAGTTCGGCGCATCGGGCTTCATCCCGAAGACGCTGTCGGTCGAAATGATCCGGGAGGCGATCGGCAAGGTGCTCGACGGCGCGGTATGGTGTCCACCCGAAGTCGATCTGACGCTTGGCGCGGATTCGGAAACGCGGCAGCTGGTCTCGCGACTTGCCAGTCTCACGCCGCAGCAGGTCCGGGTGCTGATGATGCTTTCCGAGGGCCTGCTCAATAAACAGATCGCCTATGCGCTGGGCGTCTCGGAAGCCACCGTGAAAGCCCACGTCTCGGCGATTCTGCAGAAGCTCGGGGTCGACAGCCGCACCCAGGCGGTGATCATCGCCTCCAAGATCGAGCCGGAGCAATGGCAACCGGCTGCCGCGGTGGAAAACTGACCGCGTGCGGTAGCGTTGTCCAAGGTGGGTCGAGCGAAGCGAACCCGACTGCCCGTCGCGGCGGGTTTTGCGGCACCGAACTCGACCTACGGTCCCGCGATCACTCCGCCGCAATCTGCATTCGCCATTGCGCCAGTAGGGCCCGCAGCGAGGCCGGTTTCAGCGGCTTGTGGAGCAGCCTGACATTGCGCGCGTGCGCGGCGTTGCGCACGCGCGGGCTGCGATCGGCCGTGATGAGGATCGCCGGCAAATCGCCGAGCCGCCATCGCAGCTCGACGATGGCGTCGAGACCGTTGCCTGAATCGAGATGATAATCGATCAACAGCCCGGCAGGGCGCGCCGTGCTGTCCAATATGGCCTGCTGCGCCGCCTTGAGGTCGGTTGCCTTCAGCACATGGCAGCCCCAGCCCGTCAGCAAGGTCTCCATCCCGTCGAGCACCTTGGCATCGTTGTCGATGCACAGGATCGTCATGCCGGCGAGCTCGCCGAGCTCGGCGCGATCGGGCGCCCGTTGCGGCAGATCGCCGGGCAGCGCGGGCGCCAGCGGAACCTGCACCGAGAAATGCGAGCCGCGGCCGACGGCGGATTCTAGCTCGATCCGGTGATCGAGCACCCGGGCAATGCGCTCGACGATCGACAGGCCGAGCCCCAGCCCGCGAGCAATCTGGGCACCCTGCTGCAGACGGTGGAACTCCCGGAAAATGGCTTTGGCCTTCGAGGAAGGAATTCCGATTCCGGTGTCGTAGACGTCGATGCGCAGTCGTGCGCCTCGCCTGCGGCAGCCGACCAGCACCCGGCCTTGCGGCGTGTACTTCAGCGCGTTGGAGACCAGGTTCTGCAGCAGCCGGCGCAGCAGACGCCGATCGGAGCGCACCGCGAGCGAGGACGTCGCGAACTCGAGTGCAAGGCCTTTCTCGCGGGCGAGCGGAGCGAACTCGACCTCGAGCTGACGGAACAACTCGTCGATGCGGAAAGCGGTGATTTCCGGCTTCATCGCCCCGGCGTCGAGCCGTGAAATATCGAGCAGCGCGCCCAGGATCTCCTCGACCGATTCCAGCGAGGCATCGAGATTGGCGATGAGCGGCGAAACCTCGCGGTTGCCGTTGCGCTCGATCAGGCTGGTAACATAGAGCCGCGCCGCATTGAGCGGCTGCAGGATGTCGTGGCTGGCGGCGGCGAGGAAATGCGTCTTGGAGATATTGGCCTTGTCCGCCTCGGCCTTGGCGCGCGCCAGCGCCGCGTTGAGGCGGGTAAGCTGCTCGGTGCGCTCCCGCACGCGTCGCTCCAGCGTCTCGTTGGCTCGCGCGAGCGCCTCGGCGGCCTCGACGCTGGGAGTGATGTCGGTCAGCGTCGTAACCAGGCCGCCGTCCGGCATGCGATTGGAGCGCGCCTCCACGACGAGACCTCGGCTGCGTTCCAGGATCGGGGCAGTCCCCGATACGTATCTGGCTACGCGCTCGGCAATCAGATCGTCGAGGCAGTCCCGGCCGAGCTCGTCGCGCTCGGCATTGAAGCGCACGATTTCGTCGAGTCCGGTTCCGACCCGTACCAGGTCCGGCGGCAGGTCCAAGATTTCGCCGAATCGCCGATTCCAGCAGATCAGCTGCAGGCTCTTGTCGAAGACCGCGATGCCCTGGCCGACGTGGTCGAGCGCCGTCTGCAGGATTTCGCGATTGTACTGGATCGCCGCGTTGGCGTCGTCGAGCAGCTTGAGCGCCGCTTGGGTCGAGACCGTGCGCTTGCGCAACAGTAGCGAGAGCACCAGCCGCGAGGATGCCGTACCGATGGCCGAGGCCAGCACGTGCTCGGCGTGGCGCAGCAGGTGGAAATCCGCCTCGCGCTGAGGATCGAGCGAGCTGCGTCGCGTTGCGGCGAAGCTCTCGAACGAGCTCTTGGTACGCTCCTCGCCAATGTAGCGCGCGACCGTCGTGGTCAATTCCTCGACGCTGATCGCCGAGCGCCACAGCCGGAAGCTCGGGGTGGCGGGCGCGAGCGCGGGCGGCACGAACAGATTCGCCTGCAGCTGCTCGATGCCCACCGGTTTGCGCTGCAGCGAGAACGCGATGTAAGCGGCGACGTTCAGCGCCAAGCTCCAGACCACGCCGTGGACCAGGGGCGGCAACTCGATCCCGAGCAGCGCCTGCGGCCGCAGCAGCCCCAATCCCAACGGACCTTCGGCCAGGAGCTGATGATCGATGATGCCGGACTCCACGATGCTCGGCAGCAGCAGCGTATAGGCCCACACCAGAAATCCGGCGATCATCGCCGCGAGCGCGCCGCGCGCCGTGCCGTGGCGCCAGACGAGCCCGCCGAAAAATGCCGGCGCGAGCTGGGCGATGGCTGCGAACGACAACAGCCCGATCGAGGCGAGTTGCGCGTCCCCGGCCGATCGATAGTAGAGGTACGCGAGCGACAGGATGATCAGAATGGCGACGCGGCGCACCGTGAGCAGCAGGGTGCCGACGTCGCGCTGCCCGGAGAGCAGCGCCCCGCGCCGGCGCAACACCAGCGGAATGAAGATATCGTTGGAGACCATGATCGCGAGCGCGACACACTCGACGATCACCATCGCGGTGGCGGCCGACAATCCGCCGACGAAGGCGGCCAGCGCCAGCGCGTCCGCCCCGGCGGCGAGCGGCAGCGCCAGCACGAACATATCGGTGTCGACGCTGCCGGGCGGGAACGTGAGCAGGCCGCCGATCGCGACCGGCACCACGAACAGATTGATCAAGACCAGATACAGCGGAAACAGCCATGCCGCGCGGCGAATCTCCGCCTCGCCCTGGTTCTCCACGACCGTCACATGGAACTGCCGCGGCAGCAGCACGATCGCGAACAGCGACAGCATCGTCATGGTGAAGATCGTGGCGGGGTTGAGCTCGTGGACGAGCAGGGCGGCAGTATCAGGCCGCTCCATGGCCCGCTCGAACAGCGCTGCCGGACCGCCGAACAGGCCGAACGTCACGAACAGGCCGACCGCGATGAAGGCGACCAGCTTGACGATGGATTCGGCGGCGATCGCCAGGATCAATCCGTCCTGATGCTCGGTGGCGTCGATTTGCCGGGTGCCGAACAGCACCGCGAACGCCGCCATCGCCAACGCGACGAAAAACGCCAGGTCGCCCAGTTCCGGCTGGTAGCGGCCGGTGCTGGATTCGATGTGGGCGAGGATCGTGCCGAGCGAGCCGGACACCGCCTTGAGCTGCAGCGCGATATAGGGAACCGTTCCGATGATGGCGATCAACGCCACGGTGGCCGCCACCGCCTGGTGCTTGCCGTAGCGCGCCGCGATGAAATCCGCGATCGAAGTGATGTTCTGGGCTTTGGCCAGACGCACGATGCGCAACACCAGCGGATAGCACAGTCCGATCATCAGCATCGGGCCGACGTAGATCGCCAGAAATCCCCACCCGTTGCGGGATGCGAAACCTACCGATCCGAAGAACGTCCATGAAGTGCAATAGATCGCCAGCGACAGCGGATAGATCAGCATCCGCGAGCGCCCCTGGCGACGGCGAGATTTGGTCCGGTCGCCGTAGCTCGCGATGAGGAACAGCAGGCCGATGTAGCCGAGCGCGACGGCGACGACGAACCAGCCCTGCAGCATGGATGCTCCGGCCAAAGCGAGCCCGTGGATCCCGAGGCGTCAGGCACGGGCGGTCGCGCCTTTTAGCATACCCGGTTTTCGGTTGCGCGGCGCGAGGTTCGCCAATACGAGGAGCGTGCCGCACGGTGGCGGGAAAGGCTTGCGCATGCACGATCGCGCCGAGACGGCCCGAGGGGCGCCCCAGTCGCTGCTCGATCGTTTGCGGCCCGAAGCGACGGCCGCGCCCGAGAGCGGCATCGTCGAGGTCATGAAATACGGCCGCGGGCGGGAAGGATTGATTCCGCTCTGGGCCGGCGAGGGGGATCTCGCGACGCCGCCCTTCATCGTCGAGGCCGCGACCCGGTCGCTCGCGGCCGGCGAGACCTTCTATACCTACCAGCGCGGGATCCCGGAATTGCGCGAGGCGCTCGCGCGCTACCACACGAGGGTCTTCGGCCGCGACTTTGCCGCGGACGAATTCTTCGTCACCGGCTCGGGGATGCAGTCGATCCAGATCGCGCTGGCGATAACCGTGGGAGCCGCGCAGGAGATCGTCATTCCCACCCCCACCTGGCCGAATGCCGCGGCCGCGGCCGGCATCCTGGGCGCCAAACCGGTCGAAGTTCCCATGACCTTCGGCAATGCCGGCTGGACGCTCGACCTCGACCGTGTTGCCGACGCCATCGGCCCGCGGGCCCGCGCGCTGTTCCTGGTTTCGCCGTCCAACCCGACCGGTTGGACGGCAACGCTCGATGAACTGCGCACCATCCTCTCACTCGCGCGGCGCCAGGGGCTGTGGATCATTGCGGACGAGACCTATGGCCGGTTCTGGTACGGCGCGGGCGAGCGCGCACCGTCGTTCCTCGACGTGATGGAGCCCGAGGACCGGGTGCTGTTCGTCAACACGTTCTCGAAGAATTGGGCCATGACCGGGTGGCGGATCGGCTGGCTCAAGGCGCATCCCTCGCTCGGCCAGGTGATCGAGAACCTCATCCAATATTCGACCTCGGGAGTGGCGACCTTCATGCAGCGCGCGGCCGTAGCGGCGCTCGATCGGGGCGAGGGCTTTGTCGCCCATCAGATCGCAAGGGCGCGGCTGGGCCGGGACATTCTTTCCCGCGCGCTCGGAACGACCGGCCGCTGCCGGTTCGCGACGCCGCAGGGTGCGTTCTATCTGTTCTTCCACGTCGAGGGCGAGACCGACACGCGAAAGCTCGCCCTGCGGCTCATCGACCAGGCCGGCGTCGGGCTTGCTCCGGGTACCGCGCTTGGATGCGGCGGAAACGATTTCTTGCGCGCATGCTTTGCGCGAAAATCAGAAGAGGTGGAGATCGCCGGGCAAAGGCTTGCCGAGGCGCTGCGCTGACGGGGGCGCAAGCTCAATCGCAGCGGTTGGATTTGAATCGAGGCGGGCGGGGTTCCCTCGCCGTTTGTGACTCAATCTCGAGAGCGGAGAATCTCAGGAGCTGGCGACACTACTCCGCGGCGAGCGCTCGCCGGTTGAGCGGCAGCGCAAGCCGCTCCCACACGTCGGTCAGCGCTTCGGCCAGCTGGTCGATCATGCCGTCGTCGTGGTGGGGCGAGGGCGTGATGCGCAGCCGCTCGGTTCCCCTCGGCACCGTCGGATAGTTGATCGGCTGGATGTAGATGCCGTGCTCGGCGAGCAAGAGATCGGTTGCCGCCTTGCATTTCTCCGGATCTCCGACCACGACCGGAACGATATGGGTGTCGCTGAGCATGACCGGCAGCGCCGCCGCGACGAGAATCGCTTTCACCCGGGCGGCGCGCTCCTGATGGCGGTCGCGCTCCCATTGCGAGGTCTTCAGGTGCCGGATCGCAGCCAGTGCCGCCGCGCAGACCGCCGGGGGCAGCGCGGTCGTGAAGATGAAGCCAGGCGCATAGGAGCGAACGGCATCGATGAGATTGGCGCTTCCGGCGATGTAGCCGCCGAGACACCCGAACGCCTTGGCGAGAGTTCCCTCGATCACGTCGATGCGGTGGCTGGCGCCGTCGCGCGCGGCGATGCCGGCTCCGCGGGCTCCGTACATGCCCACCGCATGCACCTCGTCGACATAGGTCATGGCCCCGTAACGCTCGGCGAGGTCGCAGATCTTGTGAATCGGGGCGACGTCCCCGCCCATGGAATACAGGCTCTCGAACACGATCAGCTTCGGCCGTCCCGGATCGGCCTCGCGCAGCAGCGTTTCGAGGTGTCCGACGTCGTTGTGGTGGAAGATCAGCTTCTCGGCGCCGGATCGGCGCACGCCCTCGATCATCGAGTTGTGGTTCATCGCATCGGAGAGGATGAGACAGTTCGGGAGCAGCTTGGCGATCGTGGCAATTCCGGTCTCATTGGACACATAGCCCGAGCTGAAGACCAGCGCCGCGTCCTTGTCGTGGAGGTCGGCGAGCTCGTGTTCGAGCTGGACCAGCGGATGATTGGTGCCGGAAATGTTGCGGGTCCCGCCGGCGCCGGTACCCATGCGGGTCGCGGTCTCGACCATGGCGCCGATAACCTTCGGATGCTGCCCCATGCCGAGATAATCGTTGGAGCACCAGATGACCACGTCACGCGGGCCTTGCGGGGAGTGCCAGATCGCACGGGGATACCGGCCCGCAATGCGCTCGAGTTCCGCGAACACCCGATAGCGCCGCTCGCCCTGCAACCGCGCGATGGCATCCCCGAAGAAGCCGTCATAGTTCATGAAACCGGCCTCCGGCCGTTGCCGACGATGGATCTGGATTTAGCGGCCTTTGGCCGCTCTTGTCGAGCCGATATTTGCTCGCCGGGGCGCCGCGGGCCTTGATCAAGATCAAGCTGTTTCCCGGCCGCCGTTGCCCCAATTTCCGCCGCACAAGGGTGCTCAAGCAAGCTTGCTCGGGAGAGAAAGATGCGTATTGGCATCATCGCCGCCTGCTCTGTGCTGCTCTTGGGGCATGGTCTCGAGCGACCGGCCCTTGCCCAAGTCGCGGGCGACGAAGCGCCGCAGATCGCCTGGGAAGTGAAGAGCCGGTTCCGGCTGTTCCGCAACGAGCGGGATTTCGAGCGCCAGCTCGCCGCG
>WNGK01011768.1_pt1 | contig 10515 bp, 9 predicted proteins | sample 5400601 | NCBI WGS metagenome assembly WNGK01 (sample SAMN13153376, study PRJNA577476) | soil metagenome | isolation source: 60 cm soil or saprolite under Garry oak tree replicate 1 | place: USA:California | collected 2016-06-15
AGCCGAGAAAGATTTGGTTGGGACGAGTCGCGGTCAGGTCAGCTTGCAATCGCAGGGCCGGGACTGAACGAGGATAGATCGCTCAGCGTCATTACGTTCACGTTCGGTGGCTTCTTGGCTCCATCGGATACTCTGTCGCCGATGACGAATCGGATGTTCTTGCCCGCGGCGATGTCCAACAGTCTCTGAGTAACAACTCCATCAAAGAGTACCAAGTGCGCGCTCTCGACTCCTGGAATCTTCTCTGCTAGCTCGCTGACCGGCATCCTGCCTAGTTCCTTTCCTGCCTCGTCGAATATCACTGCCTCTAATGTTCCTCGTAGGTCTTTGGCAACGTCGAATACTACTGGGGAGAGGCTGGGTCTTGGGATGGGCGGCGCTTGGACGGGGGGTTCAGATGGACCATAGCCTCTTTCGTAGGGTCGCTCGTATCGTTCCTGTCTCTCGGGCCTTTCCGGACGGGCGAACTGAACTCTCTCCGGTCTCTCGACCGGTCTAGCGAGATTGATTGGGACCCGTTCCCTGAGGGCTTTCATTATCTCCTTCGGTGTAAGCTCCTCGACCTCCTTGCCGAAGGGCGCACGCGCGACATAGTCTATGTCGGCGACCTGCTGTAGCTCTTTGAGAATCAAGTCTCCAGCCCTATCCCCGTCAAGGAAAGCTGTGACCTCCTTGTCCTTGGTGAGTTTGATGATCGTGTCAGGAACCTTGGTCCCGTTGAGCGCGACAACATTCTTGATCCCGACCTTCATCAGGAGAATGACGTCTGCTCTGCCTTCAACCACTATTAGGGAGCCGCTCTCGACTTCTGGACCCGCGGGCAGCTTCTCGGGACCATACTCGATAAGATCGACACCTCGCAGGGAAGATGCGACTTCCTTGACGACCTCTTCTGTGCTGGGGGATGATTCGACTACCCATTTGCGTAGAATGTCTTTCGCTTTGGTTAGGATGGCGTTTCTTTTTTCTTCTCGGACATCTTCGACCTTTTCCAGCGTGATCTTGGCTTCACAGGGGCCGATTCTGTCGACGCTCTCAATTGCGGCGGCGATGATGGCTGTGGAAACCTTGTCTAGGCTTGAGGGTATTACGATGGATCCTGTTGTCTTGTCCCGTTTAGAATCGAGATTGATCTCGATTCGTCCTATTCTTCCCGATTTTTGTAGTTCTCTAAGGTCTAGGTCGGGTCCGAAGAGTCCTTCTGTCTGTCCGAAAACTGCGCCGACAACGTCTGGTTTTTCGACGACTCCTTGAACGTCGAAGTGTGCTTTTACTATGTACTTTGTAGTCGTAGCGTACTGAGACTGTTCAACCATGAAAGTTTAACCTCCATAATTCATTACCTTCTTTCTGATACCTTCTCTTTTCGATTTGTGAGCGGTAAAGCTTGAGAGCGTAAGAGCCCGTGCTCTAGTATTAAAGCCCGTCTACAGACCCCACGACTATCAGTATTGCTAGTTATGTCTAAAGCGGTCAACCCGATATACCTCTCACGATCGACCGGACGAACTTCTAGAAAAGCGCCATTCTCAATTTATGCGCTCGCTGGCGTTTGTGAGATGGCCACCTCTGTCTCTTGCTTTGGTTTCATGCCTCGGGCAACAATGAGCAGCACGATTCCAACAATGACTAACGCGATGCCAGAAAAGAATGCGGCAGTGGGCACCCACCAGTACCAGGGCAACGAGACAGGGAGACAACCGTTGACTGGACAATACGTGGACAGCTCGGGACCACCAATAAGACCGAGCATAAACAGGAAGATTCCTATTACAATGAGCGCGAACCCCAAAGTTTGACTGGTGTACTTGTCAAATCGTTGCAATGTGCACCTACCCTACCCCCAAAAAAAGGAAGGTAGTGCCTCAAGAAAAACTAGTTGGTCTTTCCCTAAGCGCTTGTTAGTCCAAGTCCCGCATCTTCTCGTTTCTTCTGCTTCGCCAGTAAAGCCACCACCTCAACGCTGGACGCGTCAACTTGACTGTCCCTGCATGCGAAAGAAGGACGCTGACTGGGCACGGTTATGTCTAAAAGAAACCATTCTCGTCCTCTAGCCAAGATGTGTTAGATTGCCTAAGCCAGCTGCCAGGGTGGGAGTGAACGGGTTCGGTGTCATCGGCAAGCGCGTTGCCGAAGCCGTGTCGAAACAGAAGGACATGAAACTCATCGGCGTATCCGACGTTGTCGCAGATTACCGTGTGAAGATGGGGCAGAAGAAGAATTTCGCGATATACAGCTCCCTTCCCGAGAAACTTCCCGATATGAAGAAGGCGGGAATAGAGGTTTCAGGAGTTCTAGAGGACTTGATCAAAAAGGTCGACGTCATGATCGACTGCACTCCAGCGGGACTCGGGGGGAAGAACAAGGCGCAATACGACAAGCTCGGTGTCAAGTCGGTCTTCCAAGGCGGCGAGAAACACGATCTCACAGGATCATCGTTCGTTGCGCAGTGTAACTACGCTGAGAATCTTAACAAGAAGGCCACGCGGGTTGTGAGCTGCAACACGACCGGAATCTGCAGGACCATTGGCGCGCTACAGAACGGGCTCGGAGTGAGAAAGGCGAGAGTTGTCGTGTTCCGTAGAGGAACGGACCCGTGGGAGAGCCACAAGAATGGACTCATCAATACTGTCGTCCCGGAGGCGCATATTCCATCCCATCAGGGACCCGACGCGCAAACCGTTCTTCCAAAACTGGACATTACAACCATGGCCGCGAAAGGACCCTTTAACATCGGCCACCTACACTTCGCTATGGTCCAGCTAAAGAACAACCCCGAGAGGAAAGATGTCCTGAAGGTCTTGAAGAACGCGCCCAGGCTAGCACCGGTTCGAACGACTGATGGAGTTGACAGTATGAACGCTGTGGCGGAGATGATGCGAGACATGCATAGAACAAGAGCTGACATGTGGGAAGTAGCCTATTGGGAAGACATACTCAACGTCACCGACGGTGAAGCGAATATGGTCTACCAGGTACACAACGAGAGCGTTGTGGTTCCGGAGAATATTGACGCGATAAGGGCGCTTACTGGCTTGGAAAGTGAAGGCCGGAGGTCAATTGCAAAAACTGACGAGGCTCTCGGAATCACAAACAAGTTCCTGTAGATAGCGACCCACCGATAACTCTCGAGACAGAAGAAACACACTCATCTATTCTAGAGGCCGAATCATACGCCCGCGCCGCATTTCAAGTCAAGAAACAAGTTACAAGCTTCCTGAGCAATCACATTATCGGAGTACTTACGGTAGACGGACATTTGCTTGTTCAGAAAATAGTCAGCGGATTTCTTGAATGCGAATTGTAACTTAGGAGAATGCATAAAGAGTCGAAGGTAAGTGGGGATGGCTCCAAGTGAGGACGTGTTGAGTGCGCCATCTATCACAGCCGAGAACCTGACAAAACATTATGGTTCTTTTACCGCACTATCCAACCTCAACCTCAACATCGAAGGCTCAAAATGCGTTGGCTTTCTAGGCCCCAACGGTGCCGGAAAAACCACCACACTCAAGATTTTCACAGATATGATCAGAGCCTCTGAAGGAAGAGCCCTAATCAACGGAATAGATGTTCACCTCAACAAGAAAAAGGCCCTAGGCTCGGTTGGAGCATTGATCGAGAGCCCCGAGATCTATCCAGCACTTACACCCAGAGAGGCCTTGTCAATGGTCGCGGAGATCAGGGGACTTCCACGTGCAGAGGCGAGAAAGAAGATCGAGGAAACCGTTGCTGAGGTCAAGATGAATGAGTGGTTGGACAAGAAGGTTGGAAAATTTTCCAAAGGGATGAAACAGAGGATAAACATCGCGGCTGCACTTCTCTCCGACCCAGAGGTTATCCTGCTTGACGAGCCTACCACGGGCCTTGACCCGAGAGGGCAGGCTGAAGTCCGAGACATCGTCAAGGACCTGAAGAAAAAGAACAGGCTGGTATTCATGAGCTCACATCTCTTGAATGAGGTTCAAGAAATATGCGATGAAGTCGCAATGATCGACCATGGCAAGCTAATTGTCTATGACAGGCTATCCAACGTCACGAAGAGGTTTTCAACCGATGGCGAGAACGTGGTAGAAGTAGAACTATCGAGGGACATCGACGAACAAAGTCTCAAGATGAACATAGCCTCCCTGGCCAACGTAAGTTCGGTTGAAAGACTCGACTCGAAGAAGGTTCGCGTCCACTTCTCCGGCGGCATCCAGAACCAGGAAAAACTGCTCTCAGACCTTGTCGCTATGAAGATTGGCATGATAAGCTTCCGGCCTTCCGCCTCAGCCCTTGAGGAGACGTATCTGAGCCTCATCAAAGATACTTTGTGACACGACCATGACACAGTCGACTTCTTCAGCTGTTCCAGATTTGAAAAGACGTCTACTTCCAAGCAGTGTCTCTCAAATAGGAACTATCACAAAGTATGAGCTGATCAATTATTTCCGGTCCCGAAGATTCTTCGTCCTCCTGATCATAGGACTGATAATCAGTGCGCTTCTAACCGCTCTGGTCGGGTACTACAGACCATCAAGCTTCTTGTCTTCACCTTTGAACTTCTACTCGTTCTGGTGGGCAGGCTCGATTACATTCGTAATAATCCTATCAGGTATTTTCTACGGCGGAGACGCCATTTCAGGAGAATTCCAGAACAAAACTGGCTACTTCCTAGTAGCGAATCCGCTTCGCCGCTCTTCGATCTACATCGGAAAATGGCTTGGCGCCCTCATCGCATCGATAATAATGCTCGGGGTCTTCGCGGCAATAACAATCGGCAACGGCGTCTATTATTTCGGTCTCAATGTTCCGTACCAGTTGTGGGAATCCCTGGGCTTCGCTCTTCTCTATCTAATTGCAGTTCTTGGGTTTACATTCTTCTTCAGTTCCTTGTTCAAGACTACCTCAATGTCAATACTGGTAACGGCCATCCTGTTCCTCTTTGCCTTCACCTTGATCCAGGCGCTGGTGGAAGGCCTCGTCAAGATAGAACCCTGGTTCTTGATAACATTTGGAGCCCAAATCATCACAAACGTGCTCATGGATCCATATCCCATAACTAACACACAGGGTTTGGGACCCAACGCTTTCACCTCATACTATGCGACGATTGCAGAAGGAGTAGCCATACTCTTAATTTACTTCGCGGTTACGGCAGTGCTCGGACTTCTCCTATTCGAGAGAAAGGAATTTACCTAGACTCGGAATAGTCTCGTTTCTCAAAGACCTCGTGGCGAGTCTCCAATTCTCAGCATTCTTGGTCGAGAGAGAAGGAATAGGAAAAATATACCAGGCTCGACAAGAGACTTGCATGACCGAAGCGGAGAGGATCAAGAACGCTGTAAGAGACCGTTACGGGAAAAGAGCAAGAAATTCGGACAGCGCTGGTTGTTGTGGACCCTCAAATGTCGATAACCTTCTGAGTCACGGTTATTCCCGAGAAGAGGTGGGACAGCTTCCAGAATCCGCAATCGTCATGGCAGCAGGCTGCGGCAATCCGACAGCGCTGGGGATGATCCAGGCAGGGGAAACTGTACTTGATCTTGGGTCCGGTGGAGGCATAGACGTTCTCTTAGCAAGTAAGAGGGTCGGTCGGCAAGGGAAAGTTATCGGATTAGACATGACAAAAGAGATGGTTCAACGCGCATCGGATAATGCGCAGAAGCTTGGACTCCAAAATGTCGAGTTCAAGCTTGGCGAAATCGAAGAAATACCGCTCGAAGATGAGAGTGTCGACGTTATCATGAGTAATTGTGTAATCTGTTTGAGTCCGGATAAAGAGCGCGTCTTTCAAGAAATGTTTCGGGTATTACGCAGAAACGGAAGGTTAGCGATTGCGGACGAGGTCGCATTGAAACCGTTCTCCCAGGAAGAGAAAGCCGATGCCGACAAGTGGTGCTCCTGCTCCAGTGGAGCAATCACAGGACTCGAGTATTTCAGAGGCTTGGAACAGGTCGGATTCACGGACATACTGGTCAAGCCATTGGAACAAGGCGGTGGATATTCAGGCATTGAAGTCCTCAGCGCCTTTGTAAGCGCAACAAAACCCTAATTCAGTCAGGCTTCTTCACTAGTTTCAATCTCCCCAGGGGCCAGCGTTCTCCCATCGCCATAAGCTAGATGGAGTCACGGAAACCTCCGATCCGTTTCTGAATCGTCTTGTTAGCTTTGGACCCTTGAGGGTTCATCATCTCAATCTTTCTGAGAACATCTTCGAGAGTGGGATTCAGATAGAGTTCCAGCGTTTGCTTGTCGGCCGTTTGCTGAAGCCCTCGGTAAAAGGGCGCGTACATCACCTTGGCGACCGGAAACATCGCAAAAAGCCACGCAAGAAAGGTGACTGAGTTGAGGGTTGGGTCGCGTGGAATAATTCCGAGAATAGAAGAAGCGGCAACAAAGGGTACGATCGTCAGATAGGGAAACAACTGACCCGAGTACGCCACGAGCTTCTTTTTCTTGTTGAAATTGCGATGAAAAATCAGTCTTGAGGCAATCAGCGGCTTCCATTCAACAGAGGTCAATCTGTTATAAAGCGCGAACGGAAGAATCACCTTGTCTTTGTAGATTTGCGGATCTAGATTTCGGCCACTTCCGGCGATTACTATTTCGGGACTGAGGTCATGCACTTCTAGTCGAGAGATTAGCTCTTGGGTAATCTGAAGTATCGCCTCCTCTTCTTGAGGAGCCAATCGAACTGATCGGACCCTGGATGACTTCGAGTGCGAAATCCATCCTCCTTCAAATTTCTGAGCTGGAACTATCGGCCCCACAGCTGCCAGATAAAGGGTCAAGAACTCGTGTGCATATGCTCGAAGACACTTTGATAATCCAAATCAAATATAGCGGATGAAAGGCTGAGCAGAGTTCCTGGCCTTCGGAGAGAATCACAAGTGGAGTTACGCGAAAATGACGTTAAGGTTCTGAGAACTCTCCGGGACGCGGGCGGAACTGCCTCTGTTGAAGACTTAGTCCAGCAAACCGGCCTAGCCGACGCCGCCGTTGCCCGTGCGTCACTAACACTGTCAGAGCTAGGCCTGGTCAAGGAACAGGCAACAAAAACGACAGAAATGTTCTGTACCGAGGAGGGGCATGATTACCTCGCGAACGGACTACCGGAGCGAAGGGTCGCAACTGTGGTCCACGATGCGGGAGGTAAACTCTCTGTCAGCGAAGCTGTCCAGCAAGCCGGGCTACCGCTGGACTTTGTCTCAATAGTCACCGGCTGGATTGCCCGCAAGGGCTGGGGAAAAATCGAGAAAACCAGCTCCGGCGCTATACTCCTCGTCCCAAAGAGTCCGTCAAAAGACGAAGACGAAGAGATCCTAGAGCGAATCGGCCAGGTCAGCATTCCAATAGACGAAGTGCCCAGCAACCTCAGACAAGCGGCGGATAGACTTCTCAAGAGAAACATTCTGGCCTCGAAGGAGAGAACGCAACGGAAGCTACAGATTACTCCTCCAGGCTTGGACGCGATTCTGATCCAAGCTCCTGTCAACGAGGTCAGCAATCTAACAAGTGAGATGATTCTCTCTGGAGACTGGGAGAGGGTCCAGCTCAGAGCCTACAACGTCTCCTCCCCGGTCCCATCGCTCAATCCTGGAAAGTATCATCCGTACTTGCGATTCTTGCGGATGGTCAAGCGGAAGCTCGTTGCTCTCGGGTTCAGAGAGGCTGTCGGACCCTTAGTCGAGACGACGTTCATCAATGACGACTGCCTTTACATGCCGCAAGATCATCCGGCGAGGGAGATTCATGATCTCTACTATCTGAAACATCCGTCCAAAGCGAGCTTGGAACCCTGGAAGGATATTGTGGAGAAGGTAGCTCAGACTCACGAGAACGGTTGGAAGACAGGCTCAATGGGCTGGGGCTACAAGTACTCAAGGGAAGAAGCCTCCAAGCTAGTCCTTCGCAGCCACGGAACTGCTCTAAGCGTCCGGTCAATGTTGTCCAAGGACCTTCAGATCCCAGGCAAATACTTCGCCATCGCACGCTGCTTTCGGCCCGAACTCCCCGACAGAACGCATCTGACAGAGTTCAACCAGGTAGAGGGGATCGTTCTCGACCCCAGCCTTAACTTACGCAACCTGCTGGGGATTTTGGAAATGTTTGCCCGTGAAGTGGCAGGAGCTGACAAGGTCCGGTTCAAGCCAGACTACTTCCCATTCACCGAACCAAGTGTCGAGCTGCAAGCCTACAAGGAAGGATACGGTTGGATGGAATTCGGTGGCAGTGGAATATTCAGACCCGAAGTCACAGAACCTCTCGGTATCAAAGTACCTGTAATCGCATGGGGTCTCGGAATCGACAGGCTCTACATGATGAACCAACAAATCCAGGACATCAGACAGCTCTTCACAACAGATCTCGAATGGATAAGGCAACAGAAGGTCGGCTAGAACGCCCTCAGTCCAATTCTCCTTAGCAGATCTAGAGGATCTTCTGGGACAGAAGGTTCCGCGAGACGAAGATGGGCTCAACCAGCTGCTCGCCTATGTGAAAGGCGACGTGGAATCTCTTGACGAACAAAACGATAGCGTCAGCATAGAAGTCAAAGACAGCAACCATCCAGACATCTGGTCAGTAGAGGGAATCGCACGGGCTCTCCGGACTCATCTCGGTATCGCTAAGCCCAAGGCTCCAATGCTTTCTGGAAAATCTGGTCTGAGAGTTACAGTAGACCGTAGACTGGGACCGGTTCGGCCTTTCATTGCAACCTCGATCGTGAGGAATGTCAAGGCTAGCGAGAACGCTCTGAAGAGCTGGATAAGTCTCCAAGAAAAAATGGACCTCACGTATGGTAGGAAAAGAAAACGTGCATCAATCGGATTCTACCAAGCCGACCTGATCAAGTCACCTCTACGCTACACCGTTGGCAACCCTGACGACACAGCGTTCGTCCCGCTAGGCTCAACCGAGAAAATGACACTACGAGAGATTGTAGAAAAGCATCCTAAAAGAATGGCCGCTTCTGGCTGATGACGATGGCAAGATTCTCTCTCTTCCCCCGATTATCAACTCCAACGATCTTGGTAAGATTGGCCCAGACACGAAGAATATCCTCGTGGAAGTCACAGGGACGAATGTCGATACTGTAGGCAACACACTGAAGGTAGTTGTCGCGGCCCTCGCCGAGAGAGGAGGCAAGATCTACAGCTGCACTCAAACCTACACGAGTAAGAGCTCCAAGCCAGTACCTACGCCTGACCTGAAATCTAGCTTCAAGGAATTGTCAGTCAACTACGCGAACAAGCTTCTTGGATCCACTTTCAAACCAGCTGAGATGATACGGGCCTTCGTGAGAGCGGGGCATCTAGCTCGACAAGTGAGTAAAAACATCTTGCGCGTGGAGAGCCTTTGCTATCGCATCGACATAATGCATCAAGTCGACCTAGTGGAGGATCTCGCGATCGCGCTGGACATCAACAAACTAGATCCTGAATGGCCGAAGATCTGGACCCTTGGTGGACTAGCACCCGAGACAGATAGGCATGAGACCCTCGCGGAGGTTATGATCGGGCTGGGATACCAGGAGCTACTGACCTATAGTCTGACGTCATCAGAGGTCTTCGTCGACAAGATGGGCATAGAACGGGAGAATTACGCCGAACTGCTAAATCCGAAAATGTCAACCCATACCACCGTGAGAAGTTGGCTACTGCCGAGTGTTCTCAATTTACTCAAGGACAATACTCATGTCGATTACCCTCAGAGAGTATTCGAGATCGGACCGTGTGTGACTGTCAAAAAAGATGGCGAAGGTCTCACTGAGACTCGACATAAGATCGCCGCTGTGGCGATTCACACAGGAGCCGGTTTCACTGAGATTCGTTCATGCCTCGACACACTCCTTGGCAGTATCGGGGTCAAGCTCGAGGTCGTTCCCACCACTCACCCAAGCTTTCTTGACGGACGAACGGGAGAGGTAATGTCAGGTCAAAAACGACTTGGAGTTGTAGGGGAACTACACCCAAAGGTAATCCGCGCTTGGGGTCTCAGCCTTCCTGTAGCCGCTTTCGAACTGGAGATTCCACCCTTGGGGGTCTAGTAAGATTGGTTCAGGAAAAGTTCGTTGTGACACCTTGGGAAGTAAAAGGGGAGGTGGACTATGATCGGCTCATCCGTGATTTTGGAACCCAACCGATAACCGGTCCGCTAGCTAAGAAACTGGAAGAGATTCTCGGTGACGCGGCCTATCTCGTCCGCCGACACATCTTCTTCTCACATCGCGACCTCGATCTCGTCCTCAACGACTACTCGAAGGGCAAAGGATTGTTCCTCTACACCGGCAGAGGACCCAGCGGACCAATGCACATCGGCCACATTATCCAGTTCTACTTCACAAAGTGGCTCCAAGACAAATTCCACACGACCGTCTACATTCAGATAACCGACGACGAAAAATTCCTCGAAGAGAAACGAAACCTAACCTACGAAGACACCCAGAGATGGGCAGTGGACAACATTCTCGAGATTGCTGCTGTGGGCTTCGACCCCGACCGGACGTTCATACTCCAAGACACGGAGTTCATC
>WNGK01008698.1_pt1 | contig 10512 bp, 9 predicted proteins | sample 5400601 | NCBI WGS metagenome assembly WNGK01 (sample SAMN13153376, study PRJNA577476) | soil metagenome | isolation source: 60 cm soil or saprolite under Garry oak tree replicate 1 | place: USA:California | collected 2016-06-15
GGTGATGCCGCGGCCGGAAGACATCGCCATCGTGCACGACATCGAGAAAGAGCCGGACTGGATCGAGCCGAAGAAAGCCGACAGCCTGCAGCAGTGAAGCCCCCCCCCGCCCCGCTGGTCATCGCCCACAGGGGCGCCTCCAGCGTCCAGCTGGAGAACTCCCTGGCCGCGTTCCGTGCCGCTGCGGGCCAAGGCGCCGACGGCGTGGAGCTCGATGTTCATGCCACGCTCGACGGGGAGATCGTCGTCCATCACGACCCGTCCGTGCTCGGCCTGCCGATCGCCCAAGCGCGGTGGCGTGACCTCTCCACGGTGCCGCTCGCCAATGGCGAACCCATCCCGACGCTGGCCCAGGCGCTAGAAGTGCTGGACACGCTCAGGGTGTTCGTCGAAGTGAAGGTGCTCGACCCACGCTGGGACGATCGTTTGCTCGCGACGCTCGATCGCGGGCCGAACCCCGGCGGGTATGCAGTGCACAGCTTCGCATTTCAGGTGATCCGGCGGCTGGGCGCAAAGCGGCCAGCGCTGCCCCGCGGAGTGCTGTCCGAGGTAGCGACCAAAGATCCTCGCGAGACGCTGGCCGACGCGTCGGCCCAGACGCTTTGGCAGGAACGTTCGAAACTGGACGACCAGCTGGTGAAAACCGTGCACGGTCTCGGTGCAACGATCATTGCGTGGACGGTGGACAATCCGCGGGACATGGAACGCTTGGTGCGCTGGGGCGTCGATGGCATCTGCTCCAACCACCCTGAGCGGGCCCGCCGTATCGTAGACGCTTCCCGCGCGGCATGAGCACACGCGTCGCCGTGATCGGTGCCGGGACGATGGGCCACGGCATCGCCTACGTCGCGGCGGTGGCGGGATGCGACGTCCGGCTCTCCGATGTTCGTCCCGAGGTCTTGCCTCAGGCGCTGGACAAGATCGAAGCGCTACTCGTCAGCGGCGTCAAACGCGGTAAGCTCGCCGCGGACGAGCACGCAGCGGTGCGCAAGCGGGTTCGCACGGAGCCGCAGATTCGCGCGGCCGTGAGCGATGCGGACATCGTGATCGAAGCGGTCGTGGAAGATCTGGCGATCAAGCAACGTCTCTTTGTGGACGTGGAGGGTGCCGCCCCGCAGGACGCGCTGCTGGCCTCCAACACCTCGTCCCTGTCGATCGCGGACATCTCATCCGTGATGTCACAACCCGCGCGTCTCGTCGGGATGCACTTCTTCAATCCGGTTCACATCATGAAACTCGTCGAGGTCGTCACGCACGGATCGGGCAGCCGACCGGCGGCCGACCGCGCGGTCGAGTTCGCCCGCCAGCTCGGCAAGGACCCGATCGTGGTGCGCGATTCGCCCGGATTCGCGTCGAGCCGGCTGGGTGTCGTCCTGGGGCTCGAAGCCATGCGCATGCTCGAACAGGATGTGGCGAGCGCTGAAGACATCGACAAGGCGATGGAGCTGGGCTACAACCATCCGATGGGACCACTCAAGCTCACCGATCTAGTGGGGCTCGACGTGCGCCTCGCGATCGCCGAGTACCTCCATAAGACACTCGGCAAGCCGCAGTATGAGCCCCCGAGGATCCTGCGAGACAAGGTCAAGAAGGGGGAGTTGGGCAAGAAGTCGGGAAAGGGGTTCTACACCTGGAGCGACTGAGTAGGATCACTGACGTCCACATCCACATTCAGCCGTGGCGGGACCTCAAGCCCAAAGTCCAGGAGGCGATGCGCAGGGGGAAGGAAGATCATTGGAGCTTCCTGATCTCCGTCATGGACGATCCGCGCGCCTTGCTCGAGGTGATGGATCGCTCGGGCGTGTGGCGCGTGGGGCTCGTGAATTACCCCAGTCCCGACATCATGGGCTTCGATGATTCGACGAACACCTTCGCGGCGAGCTACGCGCGCGCGAACCCTGAGCGGCTGATTCCCTACGGCGGTGTGCACGCGCGCTTCACGAAGGACCCCAGCGGCGACGTCGACCGCTTGATCGATCTCGGCATCCGCTTGCTCAAGATCCACCCGCCCCATCAGGCGTTTCCCGCCAACGCCTATACCAACGGTCTCACGGCGCTCGGCAAGATTTACCGGCGGTGCGAAGAGCGCGGCCTGCCGGTGATGATTCACACCGGCACCTCGATCTTTCCCGGGGCGCGCTCGAAGTACGGGAATCCGCTGGAGCTCGACGACGTCGCCATCGATTTTCCCGATCTCCAGCTCATCATGGCGCACGGCGGACGCCCGTTGTACATGGAGGAAGCGTTTTTCATCCTGCGACGTCATGGGCAAGTCAGGCTCGATGTCTCAGGCATTCCGCCCTCCAAGCTGCTGGAGTACTTTCCCCGCCTGCTGGAGGTCGCCGGCCGTGTCCTGTGGGGCACCGATTGGCCCAGCCCCGGGGTGAAAGATCTTCGGCAGAACATCGATCAATTCCTGGCCCTGCCGCTGACGAAAGCGCAGCAAGAGGCGATCCTCGAAACCAACGCTCTGGCGCTCTTCCCTATGGAGCCTCGCCCACATGCGTAAACTGTTCGCGCTGCTGTTGGTGATTCCTGGAACGTTGGCCGCGCAAGCCACCGCCCCCGCTGGACGAATCGCGTTCGAGCAGTTCACGCTCCCAAACGGCCTGCGCGTCATCTACTCCGAAGACCGCTCGACCCCGATCGTCACGGTCGACGTCTGGTACGAGGTCGGCTCACGCAATGAGCGGCGCGGTCGCTCCGGCTTCGCGCACCTGTTCGAGCACATGATGTTCGAGGGGTCGGCGCACGTAAAGAAATCGGAGCATGGGCAGCTCGTCGAGCGCGCCGGCGGCAACTACAACGGCAGCACCGCCGAAGACCGGACCAATTTTTGGGAGACGGTGCCGTCGAACCGGCTCAACCTCGCGCTCTGGCTCGAAGCCGACCGCATGCGGTCACTGGCGATCACGGAAGAGAATTTCGAGAATCAGCGACAGGCGGTGAAAGAAGAGCGCCGGTTGCGTGTCGACAATCAACCTTATGCCGCGGCCTTCACGGACGGCCTCACGTGGCCGTTCGATAGCACGAGCTGTTTCCCCTATGCCCACACGGTGATCGGATCGATGGCCGACCTCGACGCGGCCAAGGTGCCGGACGTGCAGGCGTTCTTCGATACCTACTACGCCCCGAACAACGCGACGCTGGTGGTGGTCGGCGATTTCAGCCCGACCGAGCTGCGCCGCCTGGTGAACCAGTACTTCGCCGGCGTGCCGAGTCATGCCGCGCCGGAGGCGCCGCGCTGCGACACCGGGGGGGGCGCGGCGTCCGCGAAAGGGGCGCAACGGCGCGAAGTGCGCGACCCGCAGGCCAATCTCGATCTGGTCATGCGGCTCTACCGCATCCCGGAACATCGCAGTGCGGATACGCCGGCCCTCGAGATTCTCAACATCATCCTCGGCCAGGGCGAGAGCTCCCGGCTGAACGTTTCGGTCGTGCGGCGCGACAAGGCGGCGGTGGGGGCGGGTGCGGTCCTCAATCCCTACGGCTCGCGCAACGGTCCGGGCGTCCTCGCAGCCTACGGCATCGTCAATCAGCGGGTCTCCGCTGATCGGCTGGACAGCCTCCTGAGTTTGCAGCTCGACTCGATCCGCGCCAACGGCATCACGGCGGACGAGCTGGACAAGGCGAAGAACGTGCTGCGCGCGGGCTTCATCGACAATCGCGAGACAACGTTGGGGAAGGCCGAGGAGCTCCACCATTATCTCACGTTCCACTCATCGATCGATGAGATCAACACCGATCTCGACAAGCTGCTCGCGGTGACGAGCGACGACGTGAAGCGTGTCGCGAATACATACCTCGCTCCCGCGAACCTGACGCTGCTGATCGTGCGTCCCGGTGCCGCTCCGGCGTCGGGAGGTCCACAATGAACTCGGTCCGTGCACTCGCCGCGCTGCTCGTGGTCGCAGCGCCGCTCGCCGCCCAAGAGCCGTTTCCCCCGCGTCCGCCGAAGCCCGACCGGCTGCGCCCGGTGCAGTTCCCGCCGTTCAACGAGCTCGCGCTGCCGAACGGGATGACGTTGCTCCTGGTCGAGAACCATGAACAGCCGACGCTGTCACTCAGCCTGAGCTTCCGTGCCGGGAGCGCCTTCGATCCGGCCGGCAAAGAAGGCGTCGCGGCGTTCGTCGCCGAGCTGCTCACCAAGGGGACGCCGGCGCGCAACGCCGACCAAATCGCCGCGGCGATCGAAGGCGTCGGCGGCAGCATCGGCGCGAGCGCGGGCGACGATTTCCTCACCGCCTCCGTCGACGTGCTGAGCGATCACGCCGACCTCGCGTTCTCGCTGCTCGGCGACGTGACCCGGCGCGCGACGTTCCCTGAGCAAGAGCTCGAGCTGGCGCGGACGCGCTACCTGTCGGCGCTCGAGGTGGAGCTGTCGCAACCGCAAAACGTCGCGGCCCGGACCTTCCAGCAGGAGATCTACGGGCGCCATCCCTACGGCCGGAACACCAGCGCCGCCGCCTACAAGGCGATCACGCGCGACGACGTCGTCGCGTTCGCCGGGCGACGACTCCGCCCGGGGGGCGCGCTGCTCGTCGTCGCCGGCGATATCACGCTGCCGCGCGCCCGCGAGCTCGCCATGCAGGCGTTCGGCGGCTGGAGCGGCGCCGCGCCGCCCGCGCCCGCCTTCCCCGCTCCGCCGCCCAAGCGTGGCACCGACATTCTGCTCGTCAACCGGCCCGGTTCGGTGCAATCCAACATCGTCATCGGGAACACGACGTTCCTGCCGACCGACACCACGTATTACGCCGCGCGCCTCGCGACCCAGGTCCTGGGCGGCGGCTCCGATTCCCGCCTCTTTACGATCCTGCGCGAGCAGAAGAGCTGGACGTACGGCTCGTATGCCGCGCTGCGTCGCAACCGCGGGATCGGGTTCTGGCAGGCGACGTTCGAGGGACGCACCGAGGTAACCGATAGCGCGCTGACGGAGCTGCTGCACCAGATCGACCGCATTCGCACCGAAGCGATTCCGGACAGCGAGCTCGCCGCCGCGAAGGGATTCCTCGTGGGCTCCTTCCCGCTCACGATCGAGACGCCGCGCCAGATCGCTCAGGTGGTGTCGACGGCCCGGCTGCTCGGACTGGGTCCGGACTACGTGCAACGCTACCGCGAACGATTGTCGCGGGTGAGCGCGGTGCGCGCGCGTGCAGCAGCGCAGCGCGTGATCCACCGCAACGCCCTCGCCATCGTCGTGGTCGGCGATGCGAAGGCGCTGTACGAGAAACTCAAACCGATCGCGCCCGTGCGCCTCGTGGATCTCGAAGGCAAAATGATGGATCCGGTCGAGCTCAATCCCAAGGGTGGGCCGGTCGCGTTCGATCGTAGCCAGATCGTGGCGCGCAGCGACAGCTTCCAGGCGCTCGTCCAGGGCAACGTGTTCGGCGCCCAGACGGCGAAGGTCGAGGTGACCGGCGACTCGATCGTCTATACCGAAGCGACGACCATCGGCCAGATCCAGCAGCAGTCCCGCGTCGTGCTGAACGGCGACCTGTCGATGCGGCGTAGCGATCAGACCGGCACCGTTCAGGGACAGCACACGGAAACCCACTTGACCTATGCGGACGGGCGCGTCAAAGGCACCGCGATGTCGCCGCAACCCGGTGGCACGCCGAAATCGATCACGGTCGACACGACCATCGCAGCGGGGACGGTCGACGACAACGCCCTGGCGCTGCTGCTCGCCGCGATGTCGCTCGAGCAGGGGAAGACGTTCAATCTGAATGTGTTCTCGACCGGCGAGGGCACAACGAAAGTGGTGAGCGTGAAAGTGGCGGCCGTGGAGAACGTCGCCGTGCCGGCGGGCACGTTCCCCGCGTATCGGCTCGAGCTGTCCGGCATGCAGCTCCCGATCGTGATGCATGTGACCCGTGACGCGCCTCGGCGCGTGGTGCGCATCGCGCCGACGGGAGCGCCGCTGGTGTTCGAACTCGTCAAATAAACGGAGCTTCGCCATGCGATTCGCGACGATCGTCTTGGGGGTCGTAGTAGCCGCCGGCTGTGCCTCGGCCGGCGCTCGCACCACGACGTCGACAGCACCAGCCGCCGCGGCGGCGCCGGCCGCCGTGCAGGACACAACCGGAGGGGGTGGGGGAATCGGCCCACAGTATCCCTCGACCTATAAGCGCCATCCCAATCCGCCGGTGCTCATCCGCAATGCGACGATCATGACGGCGGCGGGTCAGGAAATCCAAGGCGGCTCGATTCTGTTTCACGAGGGGCGCATCGTCGCGGTCGGCACGAATGTCAACGCGCCGGGTGATGCCACGGTGGTGGACGGCACCGGCAAGTGGGTGACGCCGGGCGTGATCGATACGCACTCGCACATCGGTGTCTTCGCCGCTCCCGGCACGTTCGCCGAATCCGACGGCAACGAGGCCACGCGTCCCGTGACGGCGGAGGTCTGGGCCGAGCATTCGTTCTGGCCGCAGGATCCTCAGATTCCGCTCGCCATTGCCGGCGGCGTCACGACCATTCAAGCCTTGCCGGGGTCAGCGAATCTCATCGGCGGCCGCAGCGCCGTCCTGAAGCTGATTCCTGCCCGCTCGGTGCAGGAGATGAAGTTCCCCGGCGCGCATTACGGGTTGAAGATGGCCTGCGGCGAAAACCCCAAGCGGACATACGGCAATCGCGGCGGTCCGTCCACGCGCATGGGGAACATGGCGGGCTATCGGGAAGCCTTCATCGCCGCCGAGACCTATCGCCGTCGCTGGGACAAGTGGAACAAGGACCATCAAGGCGATCCGCCTGAGCGCAACCTGCGCAATGAGACGCTGGCCGAAGTACTGCGCGGCAACATCTACGTGCAGAACCACTGCTATCGCGCCGACGAGATGATGCAGATGCTCGATCTCGCTCACGAGTTCGGCTTCAAGATTCGCTCGTTCCACCATGCGGTAGAGGCGTACAAGATCGCAGACGTGCTGGCGCGCGAGGGCACGGCGGTGTCCATCTGGTCGGATTGGTGGGGCTTCAAAGAGGAAGCGATGGACGGGATCTACGAGAACGCGGCACTGGTGCAGCAGGCCGGCGGCCGCGTCGTGATCCACTCCGATGACGCGTCAGGCATTCAGCGCCTCAATCAGGAAGCGGCGAAGGCGATGTATCACGGCCGGCGCGCCGGGATTCCCGTCACGCGCGACCAGGCGGTGCGGTGGTTTACCGCCAACCCGGCGTGGGTGCTCGGAGTCGATTCGATCGTTGGCACGCTCGAGCCCGGCAAGATGGCAGACGTCGTCCTGTGGTCGGCCGATCCCTTGTCGGTGTATGCCCGCGCCATTCAGGTCTATAACGACGGCTGGCTCGTCTACGACCGCAACGATCCCGCACACCAGCCCAAAACCGATTTCACGTTGGGGCAGCCATGATCGCCTTCCTGCTCGCCCAGACCATCGCGATCACCGGCGGCACCGTGTACCCGGTCTCGGGCCCGAAGATCGAAAACGCTACAGTGTTGATTCGGGACGGCCGGATCGCGGCCGTCGGATCGAACGTGGCGGTGCCCGCCGGTGCGACGCGCATCGACGCGTCGGGGAAATGGGTCACGCCGGGCTTGATCGATGGCGCGGGCCAGATGGGACTGCGGGAGATTGGAGCCGTCCAGGGCACCAACGAGTACACGCAGCGCGGCAATGAAGTCGCGGCCGGCTTCAACGTCCTCGAGGGCATCAACCCCGCGTCCACCCTGATCGCGGTGAACCGGATGGAAGGCGTCACGACGACGCTGGCCGTGCCTGGATCGTTGGGTGTCCCGCCGAGCGGCGGTTTGATCTGGGGCCAGGCGGCGCTCATCGATCTCGACGGGGCCACGATCGAAGCGATGCAGATCAAATCGCCGGCCGCGATGGTCGCCAACTTGAGCGAGTCAGCCAAGGATGCCGGCGGAGGGTCGCGCGCGGCAGTCGCCCAGCGGCTGCGCCGCGTGTTGAACGACGCGCGCGAGTATGCTACCCGGCGCGCTGATTACCGGCGGAGACAGATCCAGGATCTCGGCGCGAGCGCAGCGGACCTGGAGGCGTTACAGCCGGTCCTCCGCGGGGCGCTGCCGATGATCGTGATGGTGAATCGCCGCAGCGACATCGAGACGGCGCTGCGTATCGCGCGCGAGTACAAGGTCCAACTGATTCTCGCGGGCGCGGCGGAGGGGTGGATGATTCCGAACGAGATCGCCGCCGCCGGCGTGCCGGTGCTGATCGAGCCGATGGACAACATCCCGAGCTTCGACGCACTTGGCATTCGCTACGAGAATGCGCCGCTGCTCGCCAAGGGCGGCGTGAAGGTCGCGCTGATGGAAACGACGACCGAGAACACGCGCGACTTGCGTCAGCAGGCCGGCAATGCGGTGGCGAATGGTATGACGTGGGAGCAGGCGCTGCGGGCCGTGACGCTGACGCCGGCCGAGATCTTTGGCGTGGCGGATCGTTACGGATCACTGGACGCGGGGAAGGTTGCGAACGTCGTCGTCTGGACTGGTGATCCCTTCGACTTCTCAACGGGGGTCGAGCACGTCTACATCCGTGGTCGAGAGATTCCTCTCAGGAGCAGGCAGACGAAGTTGCTGGAGAGATACCGGACGTTGCCGCCGAAGTACTAGGCGGTAACAGGCGGGATCGGGCGGTAACGGGCGGTAGGTGGCGAAGGCACCTGCCGTCTGTTTTTGGCGATTGCGGCATACAATCGCCACACCAACGTCCCCGCATGATTCCGCAGGCGTTCAATCGTTCGCCACGCCTCGTCTGACATCAGCTCCAGATCCTTGGAGAGTCTCAACGCGACAGATAACTCAGACAATGAACCGAGAGCGATGTCGAGGTAACGCCTGAACTCGGCTGATCCCCGTTTCGCCGATCCTTCTGCGATGTTGGCGACTACAGAGAAAGCCGCACGTCGGGACTGCGAAGTTAATCCGTAGAGCTCATGCTTTGGGAAAGTCGCGGTAATACGATAAACATCCAGAGTCAGTTCGTAAGAAAGCTTCCATGCTTGAAAGCGTTCATAGGGGAGCATCAGTGGATCGTAGCGTTCAGTCTGACAAGCGGGTTACTCAATCGAACGCATGTGGGCACAAGAAAATTCCGCCCGTTATCGCCCTCTACCGCCTGTTACCGCCTTTTGCCGCCCATTACCGTCTCAACGTCTCGACCAGGCGATTATCGCTCCGCAGGGGCTGAGGTATCCACCGTACTGAACTGGGACGCCTTCCGGTCCGGGGTAGATCTCGATTGCCTCGACATTGAACGGATTGATCAGCTGGTCCAATAGCATGTCTCCCTTGTTACCGACGCCACCGGCTCGCAGAACAACACCATCCAGCACGACGCTGGGGTGGCATTTCCCACGAAGAAACATTGACTTCGCGGCGCGAGTGTCGACGTCACAAGACAGGAACCCGGGGAGGCACCAGACGCGTACACCCACCATGCCACGAAGCAAATCGGTCATGACCTCCGGATCGCGCTTATCTATGTCAGCCCGGGTCAGGTAGTGGCCGAATCCCAGCTGCTTTCGACGGTAAAAGCCCGCATCTACCAAGTACGGTAGCCGCTTGTCAGCACCTGTTGTCACAACCGTGACGGTATCAAGAGTGATTGGGGTGGAGGGCAAAGTCAGCGTGACGCGTGCTATGATAGCCGAATCGATGACGAACGCTTTGCTGAGGATGATCGGATAGCCGATCCTGCTGACCAATACACGGTATTCCCCAAGGCGGGGAACATTGAACGTAAACCTGCCATCGCCGCTTGTGACCGCGGCCCGTATCGCGGTGCCCGCTGAATCCAGAAGAAGCAAGCGGGCACCGACTAGGGGTTGTCCGGACGCACTGTCCATAATAGTCCCGCCGAGGACTTGAGCGACGAGGGGCTGGGCCGAGAGGAATAACGCGAGGAGAACGGCGGGCATTCGCATACGGTCAGAATACCCTGTTCGCGGTTCTGAGTACCAAACAAGAACGGCAGGGAGCATCGCCCCCTACCGCCCATTACCGCCCCTACCGCCCGTTACCGCCTAGTTCTTCGCCACCGCCGGCTTTACTGCCGCCGGATACACACTCACCTGAAACCGCTGCTTGTTCTTGTGCTCGAATTTCACATGACCGTCGATGGTCGTGAACAGCGAATCGTCTGACGCCCGGCGCACATTCCGGCCCGGATGAAACTTCGTCCCGCGCTGGCGCACGATGATGCTGCCCGCGGTCACGAACTCCCCACCGAAGCGCTTCACGCCGAGGTATTTCGGATTCGAGTCGCGCCCGTTGCGCGAGGACCCAACGCCCTTTTTATGAGCCATGCGATCCTCAGCCGACCTTCACGTCGGCGATCTTGATCTCGGTGAAGTCCTGCCGGTGCCCCGCGTGGCGACGATAACCCGTGCGGCGCGCGAAGCGGAAAATCCGGATCTTCTTGCCCTTGCCGTGCCGCACGACCTCGGCGGTCACTTTCGCGCCTTTCACCTTAGGGGCGCCGGTCTGGACATGCTTGCCGTCGCTCGCGAGCAGAATCTGATCGAACG
>WNGK01009526.1_pt1 | contig 10512 bp, 10 predicted proteins | sample 5400601 | NCBI WGS metagenome assembly WNGK01 (sample SAMN13153376, study PRJNA577476) | soil metagenome | isolation source: 60 cm soil or saprolite under Garry oak tree replicate 1 | place: USA:California | collected 2016-06-15
TCGCCGCGCACCGCGGCCAGCAGTCCCGCGAAGTCCTCGCCACACGGGCCGCACGCGCGCAGGTGCGCCGCGATGCCCGGGTACCGCTGCTCCGCCGGGCCGCCCGCCGCCACCAGCTCCACGTAGACGTGCAGCATCTCCATCGCCTGGTCGCATCCCACGTCACGCGGATCGGTCCGCAGGAAGTGGTCCAGGGCCGGCCAGTCGTTCATGAGTTCCCCGGAGAGTCATCGCGTAGATACCCGTTAGCGACAAGAGCAGACCGCAGCTTACGCCGGGCGTCGAACAACACCTTGTAGATCGCGTTGCGGCTGGAGCCGAGCTCGAGGACCAGGGCATCCAGCGGGACACCGTTGAGCACGATCGCGACGAAGACCTCACGCTGCCGCGGGGTTAGCTTGTCATCCACGGCGCGGCGCAGCGCGGCGAGCAGGTCCCGCCACTCGGCCTCCTGCGCGGGGTCGAGACCGAACCGGTCCGGCAGCCGGTCCCAGTCCTCGGCGTCCAGCGGCACGGCCGGATGGCGCCAGAAGTGCCGGCCGATCTTGGCCGACACCTCGAAGATGGCAAACTTGCACGCCCAGGTCGTGAACCGGCTCTCGTCCCGGCGAGCACCCCAAGCCACCAGGCTGACTCGGGGTCGAGCCCGGTAGCGGTGACGGGAGTCTCATCCACCCTGCGGTTAACCGGCATCCGTCGCCATGCTACATAAAGTACGGGCTACATGGCCCCGGGCCGGATCGCCCCGGGCCGGCAGCACCACCGGCCGCAGCCGCGGTCCCAGGCCCGGGATACCCTGGCCGACCAGGCACCGTAAGACACAGCGGATGCTTGCCTCGTCCCCTGGTCTGGCCGAGTACGGCGCGACCGCGAGCCAGCACCATGAGCGGCTCGACGGCTCGGGCTATCCCCGTGGCGCCGGTCAGACGTCGTTCACCCCGTCCGGCCGTGTGCTCGCCGCAGCGGACGCGTATCACGCCAAGCTGGAGCCGCGACCGCACCGGGGCGCTCTCACTCCGGCCGAGGCGGGGGCCTGGCTTCGCGCGGAGGTGCGGCAGGGCCGCCAGGACGGCGACGCGGCCGGTGCCGTCCTTGAGGCCGCCGGTCATCGGGTGCGCCGCCGTAAGGAGTGGCCGTCAGGTCTGACCGCGCGTGAGGTCGACGTGCTGCGCCTGCTGGCCCGGGGCATGACCAACAACGAGATCGCCGTGGCGCTGGTCATCTCACCCAAGACCGCGGATCACCACATCGAGCACATTTACGCCAAGATCGGCGTGAACAACCGCGCCCGGGCAAGCCTGTACGCCGTACAGCGAGGCCTCATGGATGACCCCGCGAAGTTGGGGTGAACACCCCATGCGGTGAGCCTTGTAGTGCGCGAGAGTCCTGGTCATGATGTTCGTCACAGAGTTTCATGACAGCGACGCAGCCCGGCTCACCGCAGCGGCTGACGCGGTGTTCGCCGCGCTGGTCGACGTCGATCGCCTGCCCGAGTGGAACGCTCGCATCCACCACGTCATCGAAAGCCCCGCGCCCGCCGACACGGTAGCCGAGGGCACTGAGTGGGTCGTGCAGATGCGGGCATCCGGCGGGCGCTGGCCTAGCCGCTCCCGCGCGCTGGTGGTCGACCCGGTCACCCACCGCTTCGAGTACGAGTCCCGTTCCGACGACGGCAACCCGACCTCCGCCCTGTGGTCCTGGCAAGTCACGCCCGCCGGTGCAGGCTGCGAGCTCACGGTGACCTGGGCGGTCTACCCGCGCACCTGGGGCCGGCGGCTGCTAGGCGCTCGCATCCGCCGGCCCGCGCTGATCAACGAGGTCCGCACCTCGCTCGCCGGCCTTGACGCTCATCTCCAACCGAGCAAAGTCGGCGCGCTGCCCGGCAGTTCATGACGCGGTTACGCATGCCGGCCACCCAGCCGAGGATATGTCGCGGCTACCTGCCTCAACGATGCAGTGTCCACGGGCACCTGCGGATAACTACGAGAGCAAAGGTAGTGCGAGCGATGGCAAGAGTATCCCGAGATAGCGCGCCTGAGGTCGTGGACTACGGTCCGGCAGAAGACCGCGCCGACCATTTAGACGGGTACACCGTCAACTTTACCTCGATCCGGGAGGACTCCGACCTCGCGCCTTTCCTGAAGGGACTCCCCGGCGACAGCTGCCAGTGCCCGCACTGGGGCTACATGATCGCCGGCCGGCTGACCGTCCGTTACGGCGACCACGAGGACGTCATCGAACCCGGCGACGCCTTCCGCATGTCACCCGGTCACGTGCCAGCCGCACAGGCCGGGTCCGAGTTCGTCATGTTCAGCCCGAAGAAGAACTCGCGGTGTCAGAGGCGGCCTTGAAGGTCAATATGCAGCGGCTGATGCAGGGCATCTGACGGCGGCAGGAGACCGACGACCGAACTATGCGCTCCCGACTGAGGCCCGAACGGCTTGGCCCAGCCCGCGTGCGCGCAGGAAGCTGAGCGATGGGCCGCGTCCTGATCACCGGCGCGTCCTCTGGCATCGGCCGGGCGACGATCCTGGAGCCAGCCGCGCGCGGTCACGAGGTCGTGGCCACCGCGCGGCGGCCGGAGACCCTGGGCGGACCTACCCGCTGCCCAGCGGCTCGCTCCGGAGGTTCACCGTCCAGCCGACCGTCGATGCCGCGATCGCCGCCGGGCCATTCGACGGGCTGATTTCGAACGCCGGCGAGACCGTGCGCGGCACAGTCGAGGCCACGCCGCTTAGCGAGTACGGGCGCCTGCTGGGGCTGAACTTCCTCGGCGCGCTGCGCGTCACTAAGGCAGTCCTGTCCGGCTTCCGCGAGCGGGGGCGGCCGGATCGTGTCGGTTTCCAGACATTCGGCCGGGCAGGCCTCCTCTCGGCGCTACTGACAAAACGTGTTGCCGCACTGACATTGTCGTGTCGTTTCCACTGACATTTCCGTGTCGCTCAACAAGATAATGCTGGACTGCCCGCCAGCGGGGATGTCTCCGCAGGTCACGCAGACGCAGAAGCGCCGGACAATATGTGCAGTTGCGGATCTGGCCGACGGCCGAAGCCGCACGCCGCCCAAGTAGAGCCCGGCGACCGTATTGAACGACGAGCCGTCTTCGGCAAAGCTGGCCACGGTGATGAGCTGCGCTTCGGCTCGCTCGATGTGTCCGGCCAGGTCGGCGCCGCAGAACGGGGACAGCCAGTTGGCGCTCTGCTACTCCGGCCTCTGTTCGCGAAAGCCGAACAGGTCGGCGAGGGCCGGCAACTCCGCCGAGCTGGGCGCTGACAGATAAGGGAACTCTGAGGCGGGCGGGCGCGGGATGGAGGCGTTCCCGAGCGTCGACCCGGCCAGGACGGCCACTGCGATGTCGAAGGTGTTGTCATCAAGTGCGCGCCCCTTGCCACCGCCGGGCTGGAAGGAGGCCGGCTGACCGGGCTGATATCTGACCACGTCGGGAAGGAACGCCTTCTGCACCTGCTCGGCGTGGGCGTCGGGATCGGCCAGCCCGGCGAGCCGGGCGGCAGCGCCGGCGATACTGAACACCCGCTTGCCGTGCGCGTCCGTGTCGCTGGCGGGTGCCCCGCCGTTCAGGGCCTCGGATTCCGCGTCTGGGGGACTGAAGAACAGGGGGCGGAGCATGGCCTGGCCTATCCGGCTGACCTGGAGTTGCGGGGCATGGCCGACAAGGCTGATCCGTGCCCACACCGCGATGCGGGTACCGCCCAGATCGGCGTCGGGTATCTGCAGGGCGACGGCGGTCACGTCACGGCCGGCGAAGATATTGCCTGGCGAGGACGTGAAGACGCCGGGGTCGTATTGCCCTGCCGCGAGCCCGGCGAGGAATCCGGCCAAGGCGATCCCGTCGGCGGTGAAGGGATCCGCGGCCAGCCCAGCCCACGCCAGCCCGCCGGCGCCGAGGGGGAAGACCTCGCCGGTGTGGCCCTCACCCAGCAGCGTCCCCTCTATCCCCTGCCGTGCGGCGGCCCCGTCGGCGCGCAGGACGCGCATCTGCTGGTTCCCTGCGCCGTCCGGCTCGGTGAAGGTGACACGAAAGGCGATGTCCTCGCGGGTGCCTCCGTCGCTGGCCACGACGAATTCGTAGAGCGCATCGGACCGGAAGGTGCTCGCCGATGAGCGTCCGGCGTCGGGGTTAACGGTCAGGATCAGCGTCGTGGTACCGGGCACGCCGGGAATACGAACAAATCGCACAGGTTGATTCGTCCGTCAGCGATGGCGGTCGGGCTGTCGAAGTGATGTGACACGTGGGTCTCCCTCTACGGCGGGACTGGCCGTCGCCGCGCTGTTTCGCCTACCCCTGGTTCGCGTCCGCGGCGGCGCAGATCTTACGACCGGAAGTGCACAGATCGGAGCGAAGCGGCCGGGGCACCCCGGGGGACGAGCAGGCATCACCGCGGGCACAGCCGGGCGCGCCACCGTCGAGGGCCGGAGGAGGGACGGACGCGAACCGGTCCGAGCACGGGCGGACGTTGTCGCGACAACAGATCTGACCGCGGCCTGGCGAGCCATGCGGCCGACGGCGGATGCCGGTTAGGGGGCTTTAGGGGCCTCGTCGCGGAGGGCGGCCAGCAGCCCGTCGAAGTCTTGATCGCACGGGCCGCAAGCGCGCAGGTGCGCGGCGATGCCTGGGTACCGCTGCTCCACAGGACCGCCGACGGCTGCCATCTCGGCGTAGATGTGCAGCATTGCCATCGCCTGGGCACAGCCCACGTCACGCGGATCAGTCCGCAGGAAGCGGTCCAGTTCCGGCCGGCCGTCCATGAGCTCCTCAGCAGTCACTAGTCGTCGCCTACGTACCCGTTAGCGGCTAGCGCGGCCCGCAGCTTACGCCGGGCATCGAACAATGTCTTGTAGATCGCGTTGCGGTTGGAAGCCAGCTCGACGACCAGCGCATCCAGCGGCACCCCATTGAGCACGATCGCGACGAAGACCCTGCGCTGCCGCGCGGTCAGCTCCTCATCCACGGCCCGTCGCAGCGCTGCCAGCAGGTCCCGCCATTCGGCCTCCTGCGCGGGATCAAAGCCAAAGCGGGCCGGCAGCCGATCCCAGTCCTCGGCATCCAGCCGGACGTCCGGGTGGCGCCAGAAGTGCCGCCCGACCTTGGCCGATACCTCGAAGATCACGAACTTATACGCCCAGGTCGTGAACCGGCTCTCACCACGGAACTGCCCGAGCTTGCCGGTAATGGCGATCAGCGCGTCGGCTGCCGCCTGGTAGGCCAGGTCATCGAGTTCAGGCCCGGTGAGCCGCAGCCGCGGGGCACGCCGCCCGACCTCACCCCGCGCGATCCGCACCAGCATCTCATGCAGCCGCGCCAGCGCCGCCTCCCGAGCCAGGCCAGTACCGGCGAACATCCGCAGCCACCCGGCTGAGTCAGGATCAAGCCGGGGCGTGGCGGCAGGGGGCTGCTCCACCCCGGGATCCGCCGGCACCATGGCCACGATGCTACCCATGTCAACCCCGCCGTCATCCTTGCCTGGGTCCCCAGCACCCGGGGTTAGCCGAGCAGTTTCAGCAGGTGGATATCGTCGTGGCCGTGCGGATAGCCCGGCGTGCGTCCGCATTCGCGGTAGCCGAACCGGGCGTAGAAACCCGGTGCCTGGAACGAGTGGGTATTCAGGGCCACCCGGTCGCAGCCGCGGCGCACGATCTCGGCTTCAGCCGCGGCCAGCAGCCCGGCCCCCAGGCCAGAACCGCGCTGATCGTCGCGCACCCAGAGCAGGTCGATGTAGCCGCACCCGCCCCACGTCCACCCGTAGAGCCCTGCGAGCAGGTCACCGTCGTCCCCGCGGACGGCCACGCTCAGCATCTGGCCATCATGGTGACCGGTGACGGCGGCGTTAAAGGCGCTGATCTCCTTGTCAAGCCGTTCGGCGAGGCTAGCGTCGGCGTCGCCGACAGCGAACCGGACCTCACTCATCATCGCTCTCCCACGGACGGCCGTTCAGGGCTGCTTGACCAGGACGGCACGGGTGTAGAGCAGGTCGAAGCCCTGACGTTGCGCGTTCTGCTGGGACTTCGATCCCGGCTGAGTGGTGATGACGGCCACGTCGCAGCCATCAGCTACGGCGTCGGCGAGCCGGGCGGACAGCAGCGCGGTCTGCACACCCCGGCGGCGGTGGGCGGGCGCGGTCGCCGCGCCGGTGAGTTGCGCGACGCCCTCGGCTATCCGCATCGTGGCGCCGCCGGCGATGACCCCGTCGCGCAACGCGGCGTAGCGCAAGTCGCCGGCCGCGGCCGAATCGCGCTCGGCGCCGATGATCGCCTCGCGCGAGAACTCCTCGTGCCAGGGCACCCCTTGCGTGTCAGGGTGGACGGAGCCCTCGGCCACGACGTCAAGCCAGGTCTCGAACTCCTCCTCACCGCTCGACCGGACCTCGACCCCCGGTGGCATCACCCGCTCGGATTCACCCGTGAGGGCACGGCCAAGCACGTTTTCGAACGATTCGAGCCGATAACCCCGCCCGGCCAGCAGGGCGCCGATCGCGGGGTCGGCCAGATGGGCGAGCTCGATCTGCACGGGCGACCCGCAGTTGGCGAAGGCCTTCTCGATTTCATCGAGAGCGGCCGGATCCGGCACGCCGCCGAAGCCGAGCCCCGCGACCTTGTTGTACGGCGAACCCTGCCCGGCGAAGCTCGCCACACCGCCCGCAATCGGGATCACAAACCCCGCCGTGCCTGCCCGGCGGCGGGCGGCCCCGCTGCATTGGGCGATGAGCTGGACCTCTACCCGCTCGATGCGCCCGGCCAGGGCGGTATCGCAGAACAGCGGCGCCCGCCCGGCGCTCATGCGCGGAGCGCGTGTGGGTGTCCCTTGCGCCGACAGCAGGCGCCACCGGCCGCTATCGCGCGCATAGACATGGGTGTACCGGCTGTGCACGGTCACCTCAGTTCCCTGGTAGCGCATGACCATCTGGGTCCGCCCGGCCACCACCGCGGCCGAGGCACGAAGACGGACCGAACGTTCCTCGGCATACCGCGTCACCCCGGTGAACCGCAGCTGCCCGGAGCTAATCGCGCCGAGCAGTTCTTCCCGGCATGCGACCTGGCCGCTCAGCACGTCGATGATGACGAAGTCACCGGCCAGTATCGTGCCGAGCAGATCATGATCGGCGGCGAGCAAGGCGGCGAAGAACGATTCATCGCACGCGAGGACCTCGCGAGTGTCGATGTCGTGTGCAGACTCCACGGTTCGTCTCCTGATGATCAGCCCGGGTTTCGCTTACATGCGGTTAGCGCCGGTGGCGGCGGGAGGTCTTACCCCATCCCGACGACAAGGTGAAAGCGCGCACTGGTAGCCCGGAGCCTGGCGAGGTAGTAGGGCCCAGCCACTGACGTTCCCGGGTCGCTGGCCGACTGGCGGGTCCCCGTGCCCGGGTCCGACGCGGGTGCCGCCGTCATCAGCGATGAGCCGGACCTCGACGGTGCCGACGCTAGCTCAGCGGAACGACAGGTGGAGCGGACCTGCGGGTCCGCGTGCATCTCGACATGGCACGCCGTCAGGCCGGAGCCGCGGGGGTCCTGCGGCTCCGGCCTGGTTGACGAGAGAGCTAGCTGGTGACGATGCCGGCGGGCGCGGCGCCGGCGGGCAGCGGGAACGGGGAGGTACCCAGCTGGGTCAGGTTGCCGCCGTGGACGGCGAATGCGGCGACGGCGTGGGTCTTGCTCTGGTCGACATACAGGAAGCCGCCGTCCGGGCTCAGCCGGGCGTCGACCGCGCCGGCGCTGGGGCCGCCGGCCGGAGTGCTGCCCGGCAGCAGGGATAGCGCGCCGTTGGCGGCGATCTGATAGCCGGAGATCGTCCCCGGCGCGGTGTTCACGGTGAACAGGAACTGGCCGTCCGGGGTGATCTCCACCCAGCACGGGGCCATCTGGTGATCCGGGAACGGGGAGCCTGCGATCGAGGACAGCCTGCCGTTGCGGTGGTCTTTGAACGCCGAGACGGTGCCGCTGTCGGTGGCGGTGTTGTGGGCGTTGGACACGAACAGCTGGTCCGGGTTGGCCGGGCGGAACTCGCTGCCGAACGGGCCCAGGCCCTGGGCCGGGAACGGCGATCCGGGAGCGGCGGTCAGCCGCCCGCCGGAGCCGACGGTGAAACTGTCGATCACCGAGGGCCCGACCTCGGTGCCGACCAGCTTGGTGCCGGTGCCGTTGAACAGCACATCACCGGGCGCGGCGTCGGAGGCCAGCGTCACGGTTGACCGGGGGATGTGGAACAGGTGGCCGCCGAAGCCGAGCCGGAAGCCGGTGTAGTTGCTGTGGCCGGCCCCGGAGTTGGCCACGTAGACCAGGTCACCGTGGACCGCGATGCTGTCGGGCAGCGTGCCGCGGGAGGAGACGACACCGCCGGGCACCAGGCGGAGGGAGCCATCGGAATGGACCCGCAGCACCGAGAGCTGGTTGCTGCCCGCATCAACGGCGATCAGGAACCGGCCGTCCGGCGAGAATTGCAGCGCGCCCTGCGAGGCCAGCCCGGAGCCGGTCCCGGCCCCGCCGGCCGCGAACGGCGACCCGGCCTCGGGGGTCAGCGTGCCATCCGCGTGGCGGTCAAACGCCCCGATCGTGTTGGCCGGTTTGGTGTTGTCGTTGACGTAGACGTGCCCGACCACCGGGGACGGACCGGCCGGCGCCGAAGCGGAGGCGGACGCGGACGCGGGAACCGCCACGGCCGCGGCCGCGGCCAAGCCGAGCGCCAGCGCACCGGACCTGCCGCGATTCAGGAAATACGTTGCCTGCCGTGTAGGGATGCTGGCCGGAACGGCCGTCCGCCCGCGGCGATGTGACACAAACTTCATCTGCTGCCCTTTCCTTCCGGCGAGCCGGAACCGGTCGGCGGCACACGGCCGCCACGATGTTTGCTCACCATGTATTCGTAACCGACGACGGCAAGGTTTCCCTCAATCGGGCACAAAAACGAACGGCAGGCCGGCATCTCTCCGCTAGCATGTGCCAGCGCATTACCCGTCAGGTGCTGCAACAGTCTCGAAGGAACGACCCGGCGGTCCATGGTAAGGAGAAGGTCTACGGTTCGATTCCGTAACGGGGCTCAGATAGGCGGCCTAATTCGAAAAGATTCGAATGAGCCATGGATGCCGGTGGGGACTAACGGCTGCCATCAGGGCGCTGAGAGCCCGGCCACGGCCTCTCCCAGGCCTATCCGCAAGGAATCTGGCGATACCTGGAGCATCCTGTGCGATCCCGGATCCGTTCGCAGCCCGCCGGTCAGGGCGCAGGGCAGGCCGCCACCGGCACCGGCGCCGTCAGATCGCGGGACTGCCTGGATGCCCAGGTAACAACTCCTCCGGGAAGAGCTCCAGGAGCCCGCGGCGGGATGGTCAGGCGCGGTCAGCGCCAGCGTGTGCCGTGATCATGTCAGCGGGCCGGGCCGCGGATCGCCTCGGCCTGGATCCCGGCCAGCCCGGCGGGACCGGGCAGGCGGCCACGGTGACCGCGGCCGCGGCGGGCCCGGTGGCGGCGAGGGTACCCGCCGCGCGCGGCGTCCGGTCAGTGCCCGGCACCGGTGAGATCATGCGGCCCGGATGACGTGCTCTCGGTTCGGGCCGGGCTGGCCCGGCGCCTCGCCGCCATCTACGTGACGTCCGCTTTGGCCGCCACCGGTATGCGCCGATCACGCCGGGCGGTACCTAGCCGGGCGGGCTCTGCCAGGGTGATACTCCGAGTGTGGAAGCGCGATACGGACCCCGGCAACCGCCTGGCCTTACCGGACCCGCCCGACATTGTGCAGGCATCTGAGGTGCTCGGGGCTGGTTGAAGGCCTGGCCCGCGGCTGGCTATGGCGTTGTCGCGGCTGGTGGTCTAAGGGGCGAGGAGGATGAGCAGGCGGAATACCAGGCAAGGCAAAGCCCGGCGCCGCGCGGAGCGTGACCGCGGGCAGGTGACCGAGCGCGAGCGGAAGCGCCCCGTGACCCCGGACCAGGGGGCTCGGGCCGTCGAAGATCAGGCGGTTCAGGTGGCTCCGCGGCCAGATGGTTCTGGTCCCCGGAACTGGGATGAGCACGGTTCTGGGCTGCGCTCCGCCGCCGGCGGCGGCCTGATCGCGGTGGACCCCGGCGAGGCGGGTCTCGGTACTGACGCGGATCTGGAGAACGCGGATCCCGGTTACTTTGGCGATCTCGACCCCGACGACGCCGACCTGCAGGCCGTGCTGGCCGAGGAGGACCTGGGCGAAGCCGACCTCGGCGATGCCGGCGAGGTGGCCGGCGATCTGGCCGGCGACGTCGACGTACAGGAAGTACCGGACGGACCTGGCCAGCCGTCCGCGGACGCCAAGGCCGTGGGCCCCGGCGGGGCGGCCGCCCGCGTGGTCAAGCTGTCCCCGGACGGCGCCGGCAGGGACGAGGAGATCGTCGTCTTCGGTGACGACGATGACGATCTCCCGGCCGCGCAGGTCGCGGTGGCGGGCGCCACCGCGGACCCGGTCAAGGACTACCTGAAGCAGATCGGCAAGGTACGGCTGCTCAACGCCGAGCAAGAGGTCGAGCTGGC
>WNGK01031830.1_pt1 | contig 10512 bp, 11 predicted proteins | sample 5400601 | NCBI WGS metagenome assembly WNGK01 (sample SAMN13153376, study PRJNA577476) | soil metagenome | isolation source: 60 cm soil or saprolite under Garry oak tree replicate 1 | place: USA:California | collected 2016-06-15
TGGTTCTTGACTAGCCGTTCCCGCCAGGCCTTATCGAGGTCCTTGTTCAACGGAGCACCAGTGTCCTTGTTTGTAGTTGATGATGGATGAACGCCTCTAAATGCTTTCCACTAGGTTTAGCACGGCTTCCTCCGTGATGGTTAACAGACCCTTCCGCGAAACTGAAGTTCTGATTATTTTCTACGTTTTTATCGAACGCAGCCACATCTTACTGTGCTGATTGTCGTCCAACGTCTTCGACCTACTCCCGAGACCCCTAGCGGAAGCTGTCAAAGAACGAGGATTCCTCAAGCCCACTGAAGCCCAAGAAAGAGCCATTCCCCCAATCCTAGAGGGCAAGAACGTCCTACTGATCTCGCCGACTGCGAGTGGGAAAACGGAGTCTGCCATTCTCCCCGTCTTCACGCGGTTCTTGAACGAACCTGATCGCGGACCGGGCATCAAGATCATCTACATCACTCCCCTTCGGGCACTCAACCGGGATCTCCTTGACCGGCTGCGATGGTGGGGGCAGAAGATCGACCTCAAGGTGGGAGTCAGGCATGGTGATACGGAGATCAAGGAGAGAACCAGCCAATCCAGAAGCCCACCTGACCTGCTCATCACGACTCCAGAGACTCTTCAGGCGATTCTTCCGGGGCGTATACTTCGACGCCACCTGCGAGACATCCGTTTCCTGATCATCGACGAGGTGCATGAACTGGCTGAGGACAAGCGGGGGAGTCAGCTTGCCATTGCATTGGAGCGGCTGCGCTGGGTCGCGCAGAGAGATTTTCAGATGGTGGGACTATCCGCAACAATTGGATCCCCCGAAGTGGTTGGAAAATTCCTAGTGGGCGAAGGAAGACCCGTCGAAATCGTTCACATTCCGGTTGCACGACGGATGAAGCTTGAGATCGTCTCACCAGAGCCTACAGGCGAGGACGTCCGACTTGCCGGGAAACTGTTCACCCACCCAGAGGTGGCGGCCCGGTTACGCGTCATGAAGGGAATGATCAATGATCACAAGTCAGTTCTTCTGTTCACCAATACTCGCGCAAACGCCGAGGTCTTGGCCAGCCGGTTCAAAGTCTGGGACGTCGACTTTCCAGTCTCCATACATCACGGCAGCTTAGCAAAGCTCTCGAGAATCACTGCCGAGAGGGCGTTGAAGGATGGTGAGATCAAAGGACTAGTCGCAACGTCTAGTCTTGAGCTAGGAATCGATGTTGGAAGGATTGACTATGTCATCCAGTACATGAGCCCACACCAAGTCACGCGGCTCATCCAGCGAGTCGGACGATCAGGCCATAGCGTCGGCAAGATGGCTGACGGAATCATCATAACGATGGACTCCGATGGTCGTGGCCCGGAAGGCCAAGAGCGAGGACCTAGAAGATGTTACGGTTCCGGAAAAACCGCTCGACGTATTATGCCATCAGATCGCAGGATTTCTGATCCAGAACCGCAAATGGTACTATTCTGAACTGCTGGACATTCTCAAGAAAGCGTACCCCTATCGAAACTTGACGGAAGAGGATGTTGCGGCTGTAACCAACTATATGCACTCGCGATTCCCACGCTTGGGATGGGTGTCGACGCAAGACAAAGTGGTCATGCGGCCTTCTAGGGTCAAGGACCTCTACCGATACTACTTCAACAAACTATCAATGATTCCGGACGAGAAACAATACCTCGTCGTTGAGCAAGAGAGCGAAACCGCTGTAGGCGTTCTTGACGAGGCTTTCGTAGCAGAGTACGGCCAGCCTGGAACCAAGTTCATTGTTCGTGGAACCCCGTGGATGATGCAGAGCATCAGAGGAGACAAGATCTTCGTCCGAGGCATATCTGACCCTACAGGGGCAATACCTAGCTGGATTGGCGAGGAGATACCCGTGCCATTCCAAGTAGCCTCAGAAGTTGGAGAGTTACGACGTATCACAGAGGAGGATTACAGGAATGGAAAGAGTCTCAAGGAGATCAGTGAGAAGCTCACCGAGAGATATCCTGCTGACGAGAAAACCATTCGCCACGCCCTTACAGAGACATATGACCAGTGCGAAGAAGGGCTGCCAGTCCCGAGTGACAAACTTCTCACAATCGAAGAATGGGACGATTTCATAATCATAAACTCGCACCTCGGGACACTCGTCAATAGAACCCTAGCACGTCTCGTCGGCCACTTGCTGTCTGACGAGGCAGGAGTCAGTATTGGAATCCAACAGGACCCCTACAGAATAGTGCTCCAGACAATGGGAGCGATTGACGCTGAGGACGTACAGAAGATTCTGCAGAGGCTCGCCGGCAACGATGTGACGGAGCTAGCAATTGCCGCCTCTAAGAGAACAGGACTCTTCAAGAGAAGACTCGTTCACGTGGCCCGAAGGTTTGGTGCCATTTCAAAATGGACCGACTTCAGCAGTATCACGCTACGTCAACTGGCAAAGAGCTTCGAGGGCACCGTCATCATGGACGAAGCGATCAGAGAAACCCAGGAGAAGGACATGGACGTCCCTCATACCCAAGAAGTCCTGAAAGCAATAGCAGCAAAAGAGATCGCAGTCAAAACAGTCAAAGCTAGCGGCGAAGCAACTCCCATTGCCAGAATCGGGCTAGAGAGAATCAGCAGAAAAGCAGACATCATCCCAACCGAGAAGCTGAATCAGATTCTCGTCGGATCCGCCAAGGCTAGGATCCTGAACGAAGTCAAGACCCTAGTCTGCACCAACTGCTGGAAGTATGTTGAGATGCGCAGGGTGAAAGAGATACCTCCTGTCGTGAAGTGTCCCGAATGCGGGTCCAAGCTAGTGGCTGCTCTTGGAATCGCAGATGAAGACATGAGAAAAGTGATCGTGAAGAACGGAGCAAGACTATCCGAAAGGGAGAAGGACTTAGTGTCCAAGGCCGAAGACACAGCCAAGCTAGTCGACCAGTATGGCAGACTTGCGGTCTACGCCCTCGCAGGACGCCGAGTGCAACCCGAGGCCGCAGGAGACATTCTTCGAAGGCACCGGAAGCCCACCAACGACTTCTTCGAAGCGATAATGGAGGCTGAGCGGGAAGCGCTGAAGGAACGCTTCTGGTAGCCTCCTCAGAATGTCGAAAATCTAGGAGGATATCCGGTAGAACTCTTATCAGAGACGCTTCCATTTCTCAAAGCCGTCTTTGAAGCGAGACCTCTCCATCGAGACGAAGAGTCTGCGACGACTCTTCAAAGGCATACCCGGCAAGGGAGACGTGGTAGCCCTCGATCAGGTCGATCTTGAGGTCTATGATGATGAAATATTCGGGCTTCTGGGTCCGAACGGTGCCGGAAAAACAACACTCATCAAGATTCTATGCACTCTGCTCCTGCCCACGGAAGGAAAGGCGCTAATCAAAGGACTGGACGTTGTAAAGCGAGCTTCCCAGATCCGTCGGATCATAAACCTCGTCTCCGGCGGCGAAACACCTGGCTACGGCATCCTGAGCGTCAAGGAGAACCTCTGGTTCTTCTCCCAACTCTACGGCCTGCCACGAGACTTCGCAAAGGACAGGATCTCGAAACTCGTCGACCAATTGGAGCTTCGGGACTATCTCAACACTCGAATGAGCAAGCTCTCGACCGGATACAAACAGAGACTGAACCTTGCTCGCGGGTTCGTCAACGACCCTGCAGTATTGTTTCTTGATGAGCCTACCCTGGGCCTTGACGTTCTCTCGGCAAGGCACCTGAGAACTCTAGTCAAGGACTGGATCCGGACTGGAGGAAAGACAGTGCTTCTAACAACCCATTACATGGCAGAAGCAGACCAGATGTGCGACCGAGTAGGAATCATCAATCGGGGCAAGATTCTTGCCTGCGATACTCCGCAACGACTCAAGACGAAGGTTACGGGAGGAGCTACTTGGAAGATTGAGATAACCCCGAATCTTTCGGAACTAGAATCGGTCAAGAGCATCCCAGGTGTCGTTGGACTCTCAACTACTGACAACATCGAATCAGGCGTCACGACCCTCAAGCTTGTACTCGAAGATGAGTCTGTCATGTCAGACCTTCTAAGCAAGATCCGCGAGAACGGCTCCAGAGTCCTCAACATGGGAAAATCTGAGCCCACCCTGGAGGATGTTTACATCAGCTTAGTCGGGACCGGCATGGAATAATGCTACCCAAAGCGACGCCCCGAGAAGAACTGCTCACGAATCTACGCGCAGCATACGCGCGAATGTGGGTCCGACTCAGAGGAAGCAACCGGGAGATCACGGGGCTAGTTGCAGAGATCGGACTACCAATACTGACTATCGGCGCGTACGTGATTCTCTACCGAGCGATCGGGCTCCCGCCAACAGCCGGAGCGGCGGTAATTATTGGAGGGGCAATGATCGCATTCTGGACGAACGTTCTCTGGAACATGTCTTCTCAATGGTTCTGGGAGAGAGAATCAGGAAACTTGGAGATGTATCTCGTCGCGCCTGTCAGCCGGATGTCTGTCCTCCTAGGAATGGCGATGGGGGGCAGTGTGAACACTTCAATCCGAGCCCTTGGCATCGTCCTCCTCGGAATATTCGTCTTCCAAGTGCCATTCCAGCTCGCAGACCCACTCTCCGTAGGCCTAGTATTCGTCTTGACGCTAGTCGCTCTCTACACAATGGGGATGCTGTTTGCCTCAATCTTCATGCTCTATGGACGAGAAGCCTGGAACACAGCTAATCTGCTTCAAGAACCAGTGTACTTCCTCTCAGGGGCTTACTTCCCCAGGATCTATGCTCCAGTCGTCCCGTTCGCCCTCCAAGCGGCAGGTTCGCTAATACCAATGACGATCGGACTGGACGCCATCCGCAGACTGGCAATTAATGGCGAAAGCATCGCAACCGTATGGCCACACATCCTAGCACTCATCGCTTGCACTCTGATTCTTTTTCCACTTGCACGACGCGCGCTGAACTATATGGAATCCCTCGGCAAGAAAGAAGGGAGGCTGACTTTGCGATGGCAGTAGCGGACTTTGTCAAGTCGGCAGGAGAATCGTTCAGAGTCGGCTGGAAAATAGAGAGCAACTGGACAGACCCGGTTCTATTTGCCACTTACCAAGTCATACGGCCACTAGCATCACTACTGATTGTAGCTTTCATCGTGATAATCGGAGCAGCAGCCGGTGCATCACAAAACCCCACTTTCTACACTCAGTACTTGGCATGGCTAATCGTGGGCAACGCGTTCTACGCGTTTGTCCTGCAGATAATGCTGGGAATGGCAATACTCGTCCATGTTGACCGTACGAGATACGAGGTCTTGAAGAACATCTACATCTCACCCGGGACCCTCCACCCGTACGTAATTGGAAGGGGACTGGTCTCAGTCGTAAACGGAGCAGTCTCGGTAATTCTGACGCTCCTGTTTAGCGTCGCAATCTTCAACGGCCTACTTCATATGAACATTCCGCTTAACCTTCTGAACGTGAATCTTCTGATGCTTTTTCCTGCTGTGATTCTCGGAATCATCAGCCTGCTCGCCATCGGCTACATGCTCTGCGCAGTAAACATCGTCTCGAATCGAATGGAATTCATCCTTGGCGACTCTGTCTCCGGCATCTTCTTCCTTCTCGGGGGAGTCATCTTCCCAATTCTTGCGTACTTGGCCCTGACGACGCTTGTTACGTTGATAATTGGGATTACAGTGTTCAGGCTCGCCGAGCAGAGAGCGAAGAAACTCGGACTCTTCGACCGAAAATCAGAATACTGAGCTTAGATTCGTAACAGCTTCAACGTGGACTCGAAGGCTTCATTGGTCCTCCCCGACTTGTACAGCCTGAGATATTTGACGAGTTCGTCTCTGTCTAAGGGTCCTAGGATTCTCGTGACTTTTCTTGAAAATCTGCCCGAGAGTAGGATGTATTGAGCGAGAGATGTGAAGTTGTTGACTCGGCGCATCAGGCTCGCACTCTCGTAATCTAAGATCCATGGATAATCTCCTGTTGAAACGAGAACGTTCTTGTGCGCTCGGCTGAGTTCTCCGTGGTCCAATCCGTAAGCATCGAGTCGAACGCATTGCTGTAATAGAGTCTTGACCGTAGCCTTGACTCGGGCCTTCCTACCTCGGCCCTTCAAACTTGAAAGCCAAAGAGGAAGTCGTTGCCCATCCAAGAATTGCATCTCAAGAACGTCCTCAGATGAACCCAGACATTCAGGCCCAATACCAGCTTTGTTGGCGGCTCTCATCATTTCTGCTTCGTGAAGCATGCTCCTTCTTCGAGAGTCAACCCTCCTAATCTTCACCGCAACTCGCCCACCATCAGCGATCCCCGCAACGACTAACCCTACAACGCCCTTGCCCAGGACCGATAATTTTCCGATTCTCAGCGGGCCCTCAAACTCCAGACCCTCAATTCCAAGACTCTTTAGCTGTCTAATTCTAGACTCAACGGATTCATCGCTTGGTTTCGGATATGCAAGAATCTCCCTGTATGGCTTCTTGACTAGATCCTCGATCAGAACTAGGCTTGAACTGTCTTCAGCCATGAGGGCTTCGCCTCCAAGAATTCCCAGAGAGACTTGTCAAATCCGTTTCTGCCAAGCATGTGCAGCACATCTCGGTCTTGGAGAACTCTAGCGCTCTTACGAAACGACTCGCCCAACTGCTTCGGCATGGTCAGACCGTAGGCCTCTTCTCGTACTGCAGCTTTGACAAGCTCCCCAATCGTGGATATTTTGCGTTTCTTCTCGACCATCCATCTATCTCCTTCAATCCAGGGTCCTCGAACAGTATCGCGAGCGCTCAAATGCTTCTCGAGAAAGGCTGTACTATCGACTCCCTTCGAAACGGGAGGACCTCTCTGGACTTTCACGGCTGGAAGCTTTGTCTGATCAGACTCAACCAAGATGGCGCTCTCCTGCTTCTCGTCGCTCCAAAGCGTGGAACGGTAGGTGGGGAAATCTTCTCGCGCCATTATTTCTAGCATGCTTCTTTCCAGCTTCATGAGCTGCCCCCACAAAACATCTGGGACCAAGATAGGGTGTTTGAAGAGAACCGCGAACACCTCGCGACCGCTGCCGTTGATTTGTTTTGCAAATTGAAGCCTAGTCTTTGGCTTGAACTTCGGAGGAAAGAAATACCATAATCCAGGGTTTCGCAGAAACTCGCGTCCCGCTGCAACGAAATTCCACAGTTTGTCCGATCTTAGGGCTGCGGCTAGGTTTCGATCGGGGTCCACTGGGTCGATGACTACGAGATCGACGTTCGAATCTCGATCCTTTGGATCGACTAACCCTGCCGATTTCTCTATCTCGAGAAACGTGCCTTTGGTCCATGACGAGGCTTGTCTGATCGTCTCCATGAACGAATGATAGTATAGAGCCAGAGTGTCGATGAGCATGCCACTGAATCCTCCAATCTTGATCTCAGCTCCATAGGCCCCAATTCCCTTAGCGAATTTCTTCAGCAAGCGAGCCTCAAGACGCAGCCCGGGTGTGAGATGCGTCTGCATGAACTCCGTGTGGTAAGGGGTCCTATCAGTTGCACTCTTCCACTCACCTCTCTTCACATCATAGCAGGGAACAATGTTCACGCGGATGTCTTCGACATGAAATTCCAGAAAGGGGTGCTCCGCGTAGCGCTCGATCACACGATACTTCAACAGACCTTTGCGGATAGCGGGGAGAACCTTCTCCACCCACTCCTCCCTTTCCATCGTGGGAGAAAACCGAGCAAAGATGTCCAAATCAGCCTCGCCGCTAATCCAAGTATCTCGCGCGAAAGACCCTTGGAGAGTGACCTCAGCCTGAATCTGGGAACTTTGGAGAATCTCCTCAATCTTACTTCGAATAACCTGCGATAGCCGGACCATTTTCTCTCGCTCGCGGTTGCTTGGAACGATTTTCTCGGAAACTCGTTGCAAGATTTTCTCGGGCGACGACGGCAAGCTGTTGCAGCTCAGAACATGATCGTATTTGAAATGAGCAAGTGTACTTCGCTATTTGTGGGCAGGAGCCTCGAAGAGAGTTGAGTATTTTGGCCCCGAGGGAGAAAGAATGCTCTGTTTGAGTCTAACCTTCTCCACCGGAAAGGTCCCGAAGCTCTCGTCAGCAAGGTGACCCAGGAAAGCTGCGATCTCGTCCCTCTTTCGCCCAGACTTAACGCGGGCGACAGTGATGTGAGGACTGAAGGCTCGAGTCTCCCGGCTGAAACCAAGCTGGTGAAGAAGCTTCTCGGTCTGCTCAAAGATCAGCTCGACTTCACTCCAACCCTCACCAACTCCTACCCAGATGACATTCATCCTCTTGAGATTTGGAAACGCTCCAGCGCCCTTGATCTCGAGAGAGAACGGTAGGAATGCTACCTGTGTGAGACCTGACTTGATTTCCCCAAGTTTCGAAGCGCTGACATTCCCTAAGAATTTCAGCGTTAGGTGAATGTTCTCTCGTTCGACAGGTTTCAGATCTCCTCCTAACGAAAGGAGGGACGACGTGATGGATTCGACCCGGGAGAGAATTTTTTCATCCCCAAGATCGATCGAGATGAAACTGCGAATCTGGCCGCTTGACAATGCTGATGCGGTAAGCATCCGCGCCGTTTAAGAGCTATAACTGCCGCGTTTCTCAACCGCCCGAGAATCATCTTTGCAATCGACGAAGCCAAAGAAGACAGTACTGGTTATCGTTGGAATGCCTGGAGCTGGTAAGAGCCTCGCTTCAAGTGTGATGAAGACGCGGGGAATCCCAGTCTTCGTCTCTGGCGATATCATTCGGGCAGAGGCACGGAAGAGGAAGCTGAAGTTCACGCGGAAGAATCTCGGAGAGCTCATGCTGAAGATTCGAAAGGAAGAGGGCATGGGAGCTGTTGCAAAAAGACTGGTTCCACTGGTTGAGAAGGTAAATGGAGAATTTGTTGTGTACGAGGGTGCGAGAAGCGTTGAAGAAGTCGATCAACTTCGCCGGAAATATGGTGTCGTTGTGATTGCTATCAATGCCTCTCCCCAAGCACGATTCCGGAGGCTTCAACGGCGGGGACGGTCGGATAAACCGCGAGGATGGGCCGACTTTGAGGAACGTGACAATCGCGAGCTTGGTGTTGGGATTGCGAAGCTTATTGCGTTGGCGGATCGGACTGTTGAGAATGAAGATACCAAGGATGATCTCAAGAGGAGAACTCGACGAATACTACAAGTAGTCCTCAAACCGAAAAAATCCTAGTGGTCGCCGAAGCCGAGATCAAGCCAACTGAAAATCCCGAGAAAGTCAAGAAAGCCATAAGCAGCCTGTTCTCAGGCGACATTGTAACCGAAGGCGAAGAAAACGACTACGGCCTAGCTAGACTTCACGGAACTACACGAGAGTCACTGGAGAAATTCAGGATGATCTTGCAGAGAGATAGAATACGTGCAGCTGCACGATCCCAACTCTTCAAGGGGAAAGAAGAAAGCAGAATAATCGTATTTCTGAACAAGCAAGTGGCTTACGTCGGGCACGTTTCCTTCTCAGCTCCAGAAGGAGAATCACCGTTGGGACCTATTCGTCTGGAAATACAAACAGCAGACCCCGTCGGGATCATCGACTGGCTGACCGGGGGCCCCATCCGACGGCGAGAAACCTGAAGCGAACTCGCACCACGAGTACTCTAGACGAATCGACGGTCAGCGCTGATCCATTCAAACAGTTGAACAAGTGGCTGGTCGAATCTGCCGGCAGACGTGCAATTCTGCCCGAAACTATGATGCTAGCGACAGCGACTAGATCAGGGCGTCCGTCAGTTCGTACACTCCTTCTGAGAGAATTCGACGATTCTGGATTCGTGTTCTACACCAACTACTCTGGGAGAAAGGGCAGGGAAATAGCAGAAAATCCTCAGGCTGCACTAGTCTTCTACTGGCCTCGGACGGGCCGACAGGTTCGAGTTGAAGGACGAGTCTCCAAGGTCTCTTCCAAAGAATCTGACATTTACTTTGGTAGTCGTGCCCGCGACAGTCAGCTGTCGGCATGGGCGTCCCAACAGAGCCGCGTTGTACGCGATCGAAGATTTCTGGAGGAACGAGTCAAACGGTTTGGAGAGAAATATCCGGGCAGAATCCCACGCCCTCCAAACTGGGGAGGCTATCGACTTCGACCGAGCGTCTTCGAGTTCTGGAAGGAAAGGCCTGGCAGACTCCACGATCGATTGAGTTACCGACGCTCGAAGGGACGTTGGATTATACAGCGACTGGCTCCGTAGTCAAGTTGGATTGAGAGTTTGGGTGGTTCAGAAAATCTACTTGAGCGGTTTCAACGCCAGAGTCTGGAAGTCCTTCGGTACGAGAGTCTGTTTGAAAATTTTCCGAGCCTCCCTCAAAAGGACAGAATCGTCCCTGGTCACGGCGCTGATATGAACAACTGCGAGACGTCTTACCTTCGCAGCTTTGGCAAGCTGCGCCGCTTCGCGGGCGGTCGAATGATAATATTCTTGGGCTTTGGGGCGCCTCTCTTCGGCAAAGCCGCCATCGTGCATTAGCAGATCAGCCCCCTTTGCTAGTCTCCTCACTGATTCCGCGGGTCGCGTATCTATCGCGTAGACGACCTTAAGCC
>WNGK01009488.1_pt1 | contig 10511 bp, 9 predicted proteins | sample 5400601 | NCBI WGS metagenome assembly WNGK01 (sample SAMN13153376, study PRJNA577476) | soil metagenome | isolation source: 60 cm soil or saprolite under Garry oak tree replicate 1 | place: USA:California | collected 2016-06-15
GGTTGCTGCTTCGAATGGCTCCAGGCTGGCACACCTATTGGAAATTTTCCGGCGATGCTGGCCTTCCCACAGAATTGAAATGGAAATTGCCAGCGGGCTGGAAAGTCGGCGAAATCCAATGGCCGATTCCGCTGAAAACAATCGATCCTGGCGACATTCAGACCTATGGCTACGAAAATGAAGTCCTGCTGATGCAGGAAATTACCCCGCCGGCGAAGATCGACAATTCCTCAGTGGCACTTGCAGCCGACGCAAACTGGCTGGTGTGCGAAAGGATTTGCATTCCCGGCAGTGCGACCCTGCAGTTAGAGCTGCCAACATCGACAGCGAGCGAGCCGAAAAATAGCGACCTTTTTGCCCGCTTTCGCCGTTTGCTTCCGCAAAGCTGGCCGGAACCGAAAATTGCAACGGCAAATTGGACGCGAACGGGTTCCGATCTTCGGCTCGGCGTGAAGAGCGCAACCCTCCCGAATTATCCGAGCGCTGATTTTTATCCGTTGCCCCAAGGTGAAACAGTGGTTGGACACCCAAGGGTCGAATCACGCAGCACAAACGAAATCGTTTTTCGGGTGCCGATTGAATCGTCGGGCAAAAATTTATCCTCGATGCAGGGTCTTGTCGTCTTTTCCCAGCGCCCCAACGGGAACGATCGCGGGGCGTGGCAAATTCCCCCGTCCACGATTGCATCCGCTAGCTCTGCTCCGGCGCGCGGGGTCTTTACTTTTCTCTTCTTCGGCTTTCTGGGGGGAATCATTTTGAATTTGATGCCGTGCGTTTTGCCGGTCATTTCGCTCAAAATTTTCGGATTCATTCAGCACGCGGGGCAAAGCCGGCAGAAAATTTTGCGTAGCGGGATCGCTTTTACCGGAGGTATCTTTGCGTGGTTCATCGGTTTGGCGGTGCTCTTAATCGTGCTGAAAGCTGCCGGCCACCAGGTAACGTGGGGCGGCTTTCAGTTCACGAATCCTTATTTTGTTCTCTCTTTGAGCGTGATCGTTCTCGTCTTTGCGCTCGATTTGTTCGGTGTGTTTGAAATTGCATTGCCCCAGCCTGTCGCGCGCGGATTGCTTGGCTGGACGGGCCTTGCAGGCGACGCCGGCTCGTTTTTCCAGGGGCTTTTCGCAACCGTCCTCGCGACGCCGTGCACAGCGCCTTTTCTGGGGACGGCACTCGGCTTCGCCTTTTCCCAACCACCGGTAATTATATTGTCGATGTTCGTTGCGATTGCCGCTGGGATGAGCGCCCCCTATCTGCTGCTCTGCGCACATCCAGCCTGGCTGCGCTTCCTGCCAAAGCCGGGGCCATGGATGCTGCATGTGAAGCAATTCATGGGATTTCTGCTGCTGGCGACGTTACTGTTTCTTCTGTACGTGCTTGGCGCTCAGCGCGGCTTGGAAGGAGCGATTTGGGCGAGCTGCTTTTTGCTGATCGTTAGCGTCGCCTGCTGGATGAAAGGCGCGTTCATTTTGCCAACAGCATCAGTCGCAAAGCGCACAGTAGTGCGCGTGCTCATGCTCGGGCTCGTGCTCGCGAGTGGCGTTTATTTCATCGGCGGGAAATTTTACTCTGCTAACATTGCTCCCGCCGATTCACGGCTCCGAGGCGACTGGCAGGCGTTCACGCCGGAGCGCCTGCAGGCAGAACTGGAGCAAGGCCGTTCTGTATTTGTCGATTTTACGGCCGCGTGGTGTCTCACTTGCAAATTCAATGAGGCCAATGTGCTCGAGAGCAGCGCTGTGCGAGAGGCGTTTCAGCGTCATGCCATTGTAAAATTGAAAGCTGATTGGACTAACGGCGATCCGGTGATCACGAAACTATTGCAGCAATTTGGCCGGCCCGGCGTGCCACTGTACGTGCTTTATCCGGGAAAATCCGAAGAGCCGATCGTGTTCCCGGAATTGCTTACCAAGAGCGTCATTCTGGAGAAGCTCGAAACCACGTCCCGCGCGGTCGCTGCGCAATAATCATCTTAGGAAATGCCACGGATTTTTGTCAGCAGCGTGCTAGACGCGCCGGCGGAGGAGGTTTGGGCGATCGCGTGGTCCGCTTTGAAAATGTGGAGAACAAATTGTATTCCGCTAGATCCTTGCCAGAGTATTGCCTTAAGAAATTTGAACTATCTTAAACCCTGTCATTTCTAACCAATTTATGAACACAAAAACGATCCTAGTCAGTCTCGCATCATTTATTGCCGGTGTGGTTTTCGCAGTTGATCCGCCTTCCGTTGGAAGCGCGGCTCCGGATTTTTCGCTCACGGACGCAAAGGGCAACACCCATTCGCTTTCGCAATACAAAGGCAAAACTGTCGTGCTCGAATGGTTTAATCCGGAATGCCCGTTCGTGAAAAAACATTACGGCAGCGGTAACATGCAAAAATTGCAGCAGGAATACACCGGCAAAGGCGTCGTATGGCTGACGATCGATTCCAATGCGCCCGGCACCGAGGGCAATCTAACGGCCGAGCAAGCAGAAAAAATCGTGACAGCATGGAAGACGCATCAAACCGCGCTCCTTCTTGATCCGGAAGGCAAAGCTGGCCGCGCTTATGGAGCGAAGAATACACCCAACATGGTCATAATTAATCCGGAAGGAAAAATCTCTTATGAGGGCGCGATCGACAGCAAGGCGACACCGAACCCGGCCGATATCCCAAACTCGACCAACTACGTCAAAGCCGCGCTGGACGAATCGCTCACCGGAAAACCGGTCTCGACTTCACAGACCAAACCGTACGGGTGCTCGGTGAAATACAAATCCTCATAAGCTGTAGCGGGCCCTCTCCTCAGCAATCTGAAAATCAAAAACGTCTTACCGAAAAGCGTGAAGCCCATCGCAAGATCGGCATCGGCGTTATTCGCACGAGAAACATACCGAGTTTCATGGCGAGACCGGGGATGACGAGCGGGCGGTCTGCTTCCAGTGCCGCAAGCGCATCGCGCACGACTTGTTCGACTGTGACCTGAAGAAATTCAGGACCGGGGCCAGGTTTCACTTTACGACCAGGGCGACTCGCGACTTCTTGGAATTCCGTGTGCACCGGGCCGGGACAAAGGGTGCAGACCCTCACACCGGTTCCGCGAAGTTCGGCACGGAGCGCTTCGGAGAAGCTGGTGACATACGCTTTTGTCGCGGCGTAAACAGCAAAGTCGGAGATCGGAAGAAAACCAGCGCACGAGCTGACGTTCAAAATGCCGCCGCGTTTTCTAGCGATCATTTGCGGAAGCAAGTGGCGAGTGAGCGAAGTAAGCGCGACCATATTTACCAGCATCATTTGCTCGTTGCGTCTGGAATCGCTAGTCGCGAACGGACCGCTATCGCCGAGACCCGCGTTGTTGACCAGAAGATCGACATCAATCTTTTCATGCTCAAACCACCCTTCCAATTCCTTCAGCTGCGCGAGATCGGCGAGATCCGCTTTGCGAATGTGAACAGTGAGATTTGGATGCTGCTGCCTTAATTCATCGCGCAGCTGATTTAGCCTTTCCTCGCGGCGCGCTACCAAAATGAGCGATCGCGCACGGCCGGCGAGTTGCCGAGCAAATTCGCGGCCGATCCCAGCCGAAGCGCCAGTGATCAGCGCACTACAACCGTCGAGTTTCATCTTTTTTTCGCTGTAGTGGCGGGCGTGCCGCCCGCGGAGGTTCGCGATTTGCAGCCGACACGGCTGCCTCTACAGATTCCAGGTCCCGTTTTGTGAGTGCGCGCCAATGACCGCGCGGCAAATCGCCGAGACGAATATTACCGATGCGAATACGGACGAGGCGTTTTACTTCGTAACCGATTTCGTGAAACATGCGACGAATTTGCCGATTAATTCCCTGGCGCAGGATGACGCGCAAATGCGTTGGCTTAATTGAATGAAGCCGCTCGATGCGCGCGCATTTTCCATCGAGAAAAATTCCTTTCGATAATTTTGCCACTAGCGCCGGATCCCACGGGCGATCAAGCGTCACTTCGTACTCCTTGTCGATCTTGTAGCGGGGGTGGGTGACCCGTTGGGCGAGAGCCCCGTCGTTTGTGAGAAGGATGAGGCCTTCGGTCTGCGCGTCGAGCCGCCCCACATTAGAGAGCCGCGAAAAATTTTTGGGTAGAAGATCGAAGATGGTATCGCGAGCGTGAACATCTTTTCGTGTCGAAACAAAACCCGGCGGTTTGTGCAACATGATGGTGAGCGGTGGATCGGCATGAACAAGTTTGCCATCCACTTTCACGTGATCGCGCGGAGCCGGCTGTGCGCTGAAGTTCGTGCAGACTTGGCCGTTGATGCTGACGCGGCCAGCGGCAATTAATTCATCGCAACGGCGGCGCGAGCCGACACCGGCCGCGGCGAGGAAGCGGTTGAGGCGCAAGGTGGAAGTTGCGAGGTTAAAAGAGTTGCATCGTTACAACGTACAGCCGTAATAACTTTGTAACTTTTGTAACTCTTTTAACGGTCCACTTTCGCGCACAGCGCGCTACGCCTCGGGCCGCGTTTTCGGAAGGCCGACGACTCTTTGGCCTTCCTTCCATTGGCCACGCTTTTTCAGTAGTTCGACGCGCTCGAAACGCTTCAGCACATTGCGTTTGGCGGCGATGGTACTGGCCCCTTTTAAACTGCGATGTTGCGACATAAATTTGCTCCGGCGCGAAAAGGAGCCGGCACATTAAGCCGCGACCCGACTTTTTCAACTGGATTACATTAGTCCGTTCCCTGAGATCGCGCACATCCCACGCGCGTCTCGGTGTCCTCCTGACCTGTGGACGTGCTAGCGTTGCGCGCCGCCGGTTTCACTCGCGTGAAAATTCGATGGTTCGCCCGCTATAATTGATTGCTCAGCACGACGTACGTCCCCGACGCCGCGACCTGATGATAAACGTGGAAGTGTTCGGTCAGTAACGTTTTCCAGTAACCGACGCGCCCTTGCTCAACAATCAGGTAAACAGCGTCAGTCCCGCGCCATTTCCGCAAAACAGCGTCCTCGGTCAGGAAAAGGTCGCTGGAGGATGTGCCTATCGGAGCCTCCTTTCGACGGTTTTGGTTAACAAGGAAAAATTTTCGGTTCAGGTAAAAAATGAGGCTGCTGCCGTCGTCGAGCGGTCCTTCAAAAACCGCCTCGCCGCTTTCATCCAACCGGGGATTTAAAAATCGGGCCACATCCGCGAGCGAGAAATACGGCGCTGTTCGAGCGACTCCCTCCATCATGCTGAGTCCTCCGGGAATCATCGCCGCAGCTAATGCGATGGCGGCCAGTTTCTCGCGTTGGTTGAAGATAAGATAAAGCGCGACCAGCGAGAGACAGATAAGCGAGACGCCGCTGATCGTAAGGATGGGACGAAAAAAAAGCCAGGTCGAAACCGGCATGTCCTGCAAGGCTTTCCATGCTGTCCAGCGCGCGTCCATGGCGCCCCAGTGCCCGTTCAGTGGGCGCGGGGCTTTTGAAACCAACAATGCCAGCCCGCAGCCCAGCACTCCGATAAAACCGACCGCGATCGCACCGGCGGCGCGGAAACCACCGGGGATCCGGTCCCAGGCGACCGCCGCCCAAAGCGCAAGCGCGCCCCACATGCTCATCGAATAATAGTCCTGGCGCTGCCCCAGAAAGAGCAGCGGAACGAAGATCACCCCCATCCAACAGATGGGCAGCGCATCGGGAAATTCGATCTCACGTGGCCGCAGCACGCGACGCCAGGCAAAAATCAAGCCCGGCAATAGCGCGATCGACCACGGGAACCACCAAGCCAAGTGCATCATCAAAAATTGGTAAGTGGCTATGCCTTTAAAATCATGCGTGGCATCGGTGAGTCCGCTCAAATGACCCAGCCATTCCGAGCTGACCAAGTAACGAAAATAATCCGGGAAATGCCATTGCGCCCAGATATGCCACGGCGCGACGATCAAACAGAAGATCAACAAGTACTCCCAGCGCAGGAGCGCGCGAAAGCGCATGCGTGCTTTTCGATAAAATAGTGAGAGCAAAAGAAAAACCGCCACCGGATAAACGATCCCAAGCAAGCCTTTGGTCAGGCAAGCGAACGCGGAACAGGCCCAGAATCCGGCGAACCAGGCGCGCCGGTGACGCCGTCGTTGATAACCGCAGAGACCGCACAGAATCGTGCCTGCAATGAGCGCACTGACGAGCGGCTCGGGCATAACGATGCGCGCTAGTAAAAATGTTCCGCAGAAACTGAGATAAATCAGACCGGCAAGGAAACCGTGCAAGTAATCGGTGAGCTTTTCACCAATCAAGAAAATCAGCGCAACTGAAACAACCACCGCAAGCGCAACCGGGAGTCGCGCGGCAGCAGCGCTCACGCCGAAAAGCTTGAATGAAAAAATGATGAGCCAGTAAAGTAACGGCGGCTTTTGCAGGCGCGGAACACTGTCATTGGTGGGCACGAGCCAGTGATGTGTCTCGACCATCTCACGGGCCGCGCCCGCGTATTGCCCTTCCGTTTGACTGTAGAGATCGCCCGAGCCGACGGTCGCCACGTGCAATAACGTTGCCAGCGCAATCAGAATAATAAGAAGAGCATGACGGGTCGGCGGCGGAGTGAGCGCTGGCGGCTCGAGAAGAGTCTCTTCTATACTAAGTGTGCGAGCGCCAGCGGTCATGGGCCACGGCTTTTTTTCCAGCTTTCTGGCAAACGCAGCAATTTTCCCGCCGGCATCTGGACCAGCGCGAGCGATTGGCGGCATTCAGCAATCAGCATATTGTCTTTCGGCCGGATGATGCGGAACGCGCACCAAAATCGTGCGCGTTCTAGTTGATCGAGCCAGCCCTCAACCACCAGGCGATCCCCGAGTTTGGCCGCACGGCGATAGTCGATCTCGTTATGGACGACGACCGGATATCTTTGCGTCTCGGCAATTTCTGCAAGGGCGAGACCGAGTTCTTCCGCGAGCAGCGTTCGGGCTATTTCAATGAAACGCAAATATGCGATGTTCGACACCACCCCACCGCAATCAGTATCGAAAAACATCACCTGCACTTCTGTGCGGATACGTGGCACGGCAGCGGGCATGATCAACATTCATCCCGAAAACCTTTTGTAAACAATGCCAATCGTTCGAGCATAGGCACCCTACGTGTGCGGCACTCGCGCTTCCAAACAGGCGACGCACTGCCTGGCGGATTCGCCGCGGGGAGTTCTACTCATGCCATCGGGCTGCGAACGTGCTCGGGGCGAGGGCCGATTCCGATGAAGCGGGCCGGAAGCTGGCGCAAGACCGGAAAACTCTTCAAGAGACGCGCGACGAAGGGCAGGGAGGATTTGCTTGACGTTTCACGACCAGTGACGACATGGCGATGGATGAAAGCTTGCATCCGTTGAATCAGCGCAGCCGGCCACTCTCGCCGCCGCTGGACTTTCTGAAGATCGACGATCGACACCGGCCCCTGTCGTAATTCTTCTGCGAGCAAATTTGCCGCGGCAACGGCGTCTTGAATAGCGAGATTAATTCCCACACCACCTGCAGGCGACATGGCGTGCGCAGCGTCGCCGATGCAAAGCAGTCCTTCGCGATACCACTTACGGAGTCGATTGATCTGCACCGTGAGCAGTCTAATTTTCGACCAATCGTCGAGCTCCGCGACGCGGCCACGTAGGAAATCTGCCATATTAACAAGCTCAGCGTGGAACCGCGAAAGACCGCGCGCTTTAATCAGATCGGACGCTCCTTTTGGGATCACGTAGCCACATTGCCAGTAATCGCCGCGATCGAGCAGGACGAGCAGTTTGCCGTGCTGGAAAAAACCGAGCCCTTGTTGCGGATCTTCCTCGTGTTTGGAGATTCGCATCCAAAGCACGTCGATCGGCACACCGAACTCCCTTACTTCGAAGCCAGCTCGCTCGCGTACCGTGGAACTGCGTCCATCCGTGCCAAAGACCAGATTGGCCAACACCTCGAGTTCGCCATCCGGTGTCTTGGCGCGCACACCGGCGACCCGATTGTTCTCGATGACCAAGTCGGTGACTTCGTGTTCCATGCGCAGTTCGAAACTCGGGAAACGCTTGGCACGGCTGGAAAGGAAATTCAGGAAATCCCATTGCGGCATGAAGGCGATGAATTTGCAGCGCGTCGGCAACCGCGAAAAGTCGGCGATTGGCACAGTGTGGCCGTTTATGACGCCGCATAGCTGGGCCAATTTTTGATGCGGCTGCTGAAGGAATTCCTCGAGCAAATTGAGCTCATGCATCAACTCGAGCGTGGATGGATGAATCGTGTCGCCCCGGAAATCGCGCAGGAAATCGGCGTGCTTTTCCAGCACAAGGACCTGCACGCCGGCGCGCGAGAGAAGGAAGCCGAGCATCATTCCGGCCGGGCCGCCGCCAACGACGACACAATGTGTTTGCAATTTCTCCGGCGATCTAACCACGAATAGAGACGACTGGATACGAATTCATAAAGCAATCATCTTCCACACGTTCCCCTCTACACTCGATCCTTTTCCCGCACTTGCGGGATCGAGGCGGGTTGCAGGATTGACATCACCGCGTCGACGATTTCCTGGACGCTGGCTGCTTTCATGCAGCGGAAATCGATCGGACATTTGCGCAGGAAGCACGGGCTGCATTCGACGTGATGTCGCACGACGATGTGGCGATCGCCGAGTGGGCCGGTGAGGCGCGGCTCGGTCGAACCAAAGATCGCGACCGTTGGCAAACCGAGCAAAGCTGCGAGATGCATTGTGCCGGTATCGTTCGTCAGCAGCAGATGGCACTGGCGCAGCTCATCGATCAATTGCTCAAGCGTGGTCTGCCCGATTCGATTTATGCAAGAGTCGCCAAGCGCAGTCGCGATCTGCTCGCCGATTGGCGCGTCGTCTTTCGTTCCGAACAAAACCCATTGCACGGGCGATCGTGTCGCGACTGCTGCAGCTGCCTCAGCGAACCGCTCCGGTAACCATCGTTTGGCCGGCCCGTATTCGGCGCCCGGGGAGAGACCGACTTTGAGAAGGTGATGGTTGATAGTTGATCGTTCATTAGAACTAGCCGATTGAGCGTTGAGCGTTGAGCGTTGGGCGTTGAGCGTTTTTTTCTCCAGGGATTGTTCCGTTAACGCGCCACATTCCTGGGCGATGCGGAGATAACGAGCGGATTGATGTTCCAGCGGGCCGCGTCGCGGTGCCTCGGGGATGATTTGGTTGAGCAGCCAGCTACGCGAATGGCCGCGGTAACCAATGCGGCGCGGAATACCGCTGAGCCAGGATTCAAGGGCAACACGCAGCGAATTTGGGAAGAGAATGGCGGCGTCAAAGCTGGATCGCCGTCGGAGCGAGCAGACGGCCGCAAGGAGTGAATTGCCCGTGAGAGGAAAAATCACGTCCACTTCCGGAACCAGCCTCCACATCGCGGCGATCTTCGCTGGCGCAGCGATCGTAATGTGCGCATCGGGGCGGCCATTTTTGATCGCGCGGACTGCCGGCACGCTCATTACAGCGTCGCCGAGCCAGTTATTTGAGCGAATGAGAATTCGGAATGGCTTCAAATCTTGAGTCGAAAGGTTAGGCGGCAAATAGACGCCGCGTTTATATCGCACGAAAAGGAAATTGGGCTTCGGCGTTTTCCAGCGATTATGCACCCAAAACCAATCTTCCGGCGCGCGCCGGATTTGCTGTTCAATCACTTGATTTGCCTTTGCGGAAAGCGATCCCACCGATTCCTGGTTGTTTTCCAATGCTGGCGAAACAACGATCCGCCAGCGAGCGCGCCCGCCCGTGTAGATCGCCACGCCAACTAGTGCTGCGCGGGTGCGTTTCGCCAGCAAGGCGGGGAGCGGTGACGTCGACGCAAGGCGGCCGAAGAATGGCACCCACACGCCGTGGTCGCCGGCGTGTTGATCGCTCAGAATCCCAACGGCGCCGCCGCCGCGAAGTAATCTAATTGCCTGGTCGAATCCTTCCTTGCGATCGAACATCTCGACTCCGGCGCGTCCGCGTACGCGACGCACGTGTTCATCGATGAAACGGTTGCCCAGCCTTTGATAGATGGTGCTGTTTCTAACGTAGCCGATATATTTCGGAAGGATGTGCGCGAACTCAAGATTAGCACAACCGGATGGCCTGCGCGCAATTCTCGATGGATAAAGTCCAGGTTTTCCGCCTCAATTCGTACGGCCATTTTTTCCAGCGGCATGGCGGTGAGCTTGACACTGCACAAGAGATTCGCCCCCAGTCTCTGAAAATGGAGGCGCACAAGGCGACGCATTTCGCGCGGCGTTTTCTCACTTCCGAATGCGGTGGCAACATTGCGCTGTGCCAGGCGCCGATATTTTCCGAGAACAATCCACGCACACAACCCAAGACCTTCTCCGAAAACGAAGAGAAGCGGCAACGGCAGCATGTTGGCGATCGCCGATCCGGAGCGATAAAGAAGATAGACGATAAAATCGAGCATGCAGGATCGGTCGCGGGAGAGCGCGGCAGGGTAAATTTGCCTGCGCCTTGCTTCAACCAATATAATGTGCCCGGTGCTACGATCGCCTTTCCATTCTCTTCGTCCTGATTTCGCGCGCGTTATCTCGCGAAAGT
>WNGK01024240.1_pt1 | contig 10509 bp, 13 predicted proteins | sample 5400601 | NCBI WGS metagenome assembly WNGK01 (sample SAMN13153376, study PRJNA577476) | soil metagenome | isolation source: 60 cm soil or saprolite under Garry oak tree replicate 1 | place: USA:California | collected 2016-06-15
TCAACGTCATCTTCCCTTTGACGCGCCTGCGCGAACTGGCCCAGGAGGGAGTGATCGGTACCCTGGCGCAGCGCAACTACTCCTATCACGGGCTGACCAACATTCCCCGCGTGGTGCAGGAGAGCGCGCCTAGGTGGGCGCAGATGCTCAAAGCTGACGGAGTAGACGCGATCTTCTTGACCGCTGGCTGACCCATTTGCCATGTGACCGTGGGTCACGTCGCACGCGCTATCGAGTCGATCGGCATCCCCACCGTGTGCGTCTACATCGAGGCCTTCCGCCCAGATGCCGAACTCCTCAAGCCGGCGCGCACACTCATCACCCCGCATCTCATGGGACGCCCACTCGGCTTGCCGCACCGTTATGAGCAGCAGCGAGCGATCATCCAGGCCGCTCTGCGTCTGCTAGAAACAGCAGATCATGCCCCAACCGTGGAGATGTTCGTCTCTTGATCTTATGAAATGGAGGACCATCTATGAGTGCCGGCGACCATCGCGCTGAGCTTGGCGAACGCTACATCGCGTGGGAGGTGATTGAGGCCACAATCAGGATTCACCCACAGGCGCTCAGGATCGACAAATGCAGCGACGCGCTGGATCGTTTGCGCGACCTCCTCAGGCGTTTCTATCCGGTGGCTCTGCACATCGACCGCGCCAACCCCCAGGATTTTGTCCTGTGGGAAGTCATGGAGCGCTGTGAGATCTGCCACTTCCAGTGAAGCGAAAGCCATCAATACCACGTCCACGTTGGCCCCCTGGATCACCGGCAGAATCGCGGCAAATTCAGACGGAAAGATACGGATGCCCACATGCGCTGTTGGGTCCGGATTGTAGTTGCCCTGGCAGACATGGAGGGCTTTCTTTGCGCGCGTCACCCCTTCAAAGCAGACATTAATGGCGCGAATACCCCACGGCTGGTCCTGCGGTAGAAACCAGAGGATGGGTTCGTCGAGCTGGATGACATCGCACCCGGCTGCATCCAGGCGACGTAGCTCTGCATTCACCACTGCCGCCATATCCATTGCTAGCGCTTCAGGATCGGCGTAATGCTCATCCCAGGCCACGCGCGCGAACATGTGTGGGCCGGTCATGGCAATCTTCACGGGACGGTCCGTCGTCGCGCGTAGAAAGTTCAGTTCGTCCAGCAGACCAAGTGGCACCGCTTCCAGGCGCTCAACCACAACAGGCGCAGGCAGGGAGGCCTCGGGAGCTACCGGGGTGATGCCTGTCTTGGGGCGCAGTTCTCCAGAAAATCCCGGGATCCTGGCAGCGAAATAGCTAATCATGGCGTTTGGCGGGCCAAAGCGGTTGTCGTCACGGCGAAAGAGTTCGCCATCGCTCACAAACTCCACGCCAGCCACCTCCTGGTCTTTCACGGCTGCCCTGGCTGCGATGGCTTTCGCATCGCGGAATGCCTCGGGCGTCAGTTGACCAGACAGGACCGCTTCCTGGAGGACAGGATACCAGTCCGGTACAGTATACGAGCCAATCACCGTTGTCGTTAAGACGTTCGACATGTGCAGTCCCTTTCTCTTGTGCAGAATCGGGTAACAACGAACAGTGCCCTTGTCTTCCTGCAGGCCTAAGGCTTCATTCAATGCTATTCTATCACGAGTCTCGATCGCGGATCGCCCGTTCGCTGGGGAGATCAGGACGGTTTGATCGAGGGCAGGTAGCCGCGTTCGAGCAGCATATCCGCGCGCTTGGAGAAGGCTTCTGCCGAGGGGACATCGAAGTCGAGCGCATCGGCCATCCGGTCAATAATATTGAAGTACGCGCAGACGTACAACGCGTCCTCGATGGCCTGCTCGCTCACCCCTGCGCCACGCAGTGGCGCGATATCGTCGGGACCAACTGTACCGGGGGCGAGCGTCACTTGCTCCAGCAAGCCGAGCGTCGCCCGCAGTTGCTCGTGAATTGGGGCGGTGCGCCAGTTGTCCAGCACCGCCTGGACGACGTCCTCTTGAAATTCCTTCGACGCAACTGCGCCATGAATCCCAGTTCAATACCGGCAGTGATTCTTGCTCGAGACGAAGGCAGCGAACAACTCGCGCTCACCGACGGTCCAGTCGGAAGGGCCCCGCAAGCTCTCCTGCAATCCAGCGATGAAAGGCCTGCCGAAGAGCTCCGACCGGTAGGAGACCGTTCGCACGACATCGGTGACCGGTTCGCCTCTGAGCACCTCATCAAGCTTCTTGAGCCGCATCTGACGCTCCTTTCAGCGCTGCCAGGCCACGTTCCAAGCGTGCTTGACCAGCGCCAATGGCTGCACTCAACGTTATCTCAAAGATGGCATCCTCGGAATACCCCGCGTTTCGCAGCGCCTCGATATCCTCGTCAAGCGTTTTGTAGGCATGTAGCGCGACCTTGCTGACATAGGCCGTCAACTCGGCAAGGATCTCACCCACCTCACTACCGAGACGCCCTCCGAGCTTCGCCGACTGCGCCTCGATGTCATGGCGTAGCGCGGAGTCGGTGTCACCCGGGCCGTTGAGGACCGCGTCGACCATCCTCTGCACATGTGCTGCGTGACGATTGCTCATATCAGTAGTATAGCCTCCTTGCTCAAGATTCGCTCTCATCGTTCAGGGATACACGTGCCAAACCGTCAAGTAGTCTACGTTCCAGAGAAAGTCCTCCTAAGCACAAGTATACTGGTAATTTGGAGTCGTGTCTGTAGTCCAGGCTACATATTCCGCCAGGGGCCGGGCCATTGCTCTCGATCATATTTATATTGGAGGAGCTAGCTCAATCAAATGCGGGCCTTTTCGCCTTCGTCTGTAGTCTACACTACAGAACTTCAATGCATCAAGGAGTAGAGTTGAAGTAACATTGAACTTCCTGGTTTTGCAGAAGTGAAAAAAGCGTATGCATATCTCACAAATCGGCTACGGGGTCGCCTTTATTGCTGGGTTGGCCTCCTTTCTTTCGCCGTGTGTATTGCCACTTGTTCCTATTTATCTGGCGCAACTGGTCGGACAGAGTGTTTATCAATCGGCAGATGGACGGCAAGAGCACAGGGTCCGTCTGGACACATTTCTCCACGCGCTCATGTTTGTGTGCGGTTTTACGCTTGCCTTCATGGCGCTTGGTGCGACCGCCAGTACGCTGGGAAGTTTTCTGCAGTCCTACCATATTCTTCTGCGCCAGGTCGGGGGGATTATCCTCGTAATCTTCGGACTGCATCTGACGGGCATACTCACATTGCCGATTTTTTATTGGCAAAAGCGCTTTGAATTTCGCCCCAATCGTCCCAGTTACCCGGCATCTTTCTTGATCGGTACCATTTTTGCCATTGGATGGACGCCGTGCGTTGGTCTCATTCTCGGCCCTATTCTTGGTCTGGCGGCGAGTGCCGCCACACTTGGACAGGGAGTCGTCTTGCTGCTGTTCTATTCGCTCGGGCTGGGAGTACCGTTCCTGCTTTTGGGTTTAGGGGTCAACCAGCTTGGTAGGGTACTCAAATGGCTCAAACCCCACGTGGGGAAGATTGAAGTTGGCACGGGGGTCGTAATGATTGCGGTGGGACTTGTGATCTTCTTCAATCTGCTGCCTTACTTCGATCGATTCTTTAATCTGGGGATCAACGTCTAATCATGGCCTAGAGAAAATTTCATCAGTCAGAATCGTAGAAGAAGGTAGAGGGTATTCCCTCGTGTAGCGGGTTATCAGGCAACATTTGGAGGGGTGGAGATATGTGGCCTGGACTACAGAACTTTCCTTGATTCAGCCTTATCATTCAGGTATCGTTCCATCACTGTGTACTGTTCCGGTAACGCTAAGGAGAGGCATGCCCTTTCCTTCAAACAACCTGGAGAAGAGATCATGGAACCTGCACGACCCTTCTGGAGCAAATGGAAATGGGGGCTGCTGCTCGTCTTAGCGGTTCTGGTTGCGGTATTCGGCATGCTTCAAGTCACACATCAGCCACCGTCAATCCGGAGCGCTACACAGAGAACGACTGCCCCGGCAGCAGGTTTCACGCCCGCTGCTTGTACGCCCCTACCTCAGGAACCTCCACCCGCATTCGCCACCGTTGAGTTCAAGACCGATTTTAGCAAACATTGTGTGCACTACAGCGAGATTTTTTCAGGCGGGCCACCCAAAGATGGCATCCCCGCCATCCATGCACCCAGGTTCGTCAGTGTGAGCCAGACGACTAGCTGGCTCAAGCCAAACGAGCCGGTGATCTCCTTCCAGGTCGGTAACGAGGCACGAGCCTATCCCATCCAGATCCTCATCTGGCACGAAATCGTCAACGATACCGTTGGGGGAGTGCCAGTCGCTGTGACCTTTTGCCCGTTGTGTAATACGGCGATCGTTTTCGAGCGCACCGTCAATGGGCGTGAGCTGGACTTCGGCACCACCGGGCGATTGCGCTTCAGCAATCTGATCATGTACGACCGCCAGACCGAATCGTGGTGGCAGCAAGCCATCGGCCTGGCTATTGTTGGGCAACTGACCGGAACACAGCTTGTCTCTCGCCCAGCCGCCATCATTTCCTGGGCCACGTTTCAATCTGCGCATCCGGGTGGGCAAGTGCTGTCGCGTGACACTGGTTATGACCGCCCCTATGGACAGAACCCTTATCAGGGGTACGACAGTGTGAACCAATCCCCGTTCCTCTACAGCGGCCCGCCCACCCCTGGAGTGCTGCGACCAATGGCACGCGTGCTGATCGTTGTCCTGGGCGGCGAAGCAGTGGCTTATCCGTTCGACGCGCTGAAAAAGGTCCATGTTGTCAACGACACGGTTGCTAAAACCGGCATCGTTGTCCTGTGGACTTCTGGTACGTCTTCGCCGCTGGACACAGATACCGTCGCAGGAGGGCGAGATGTGGGTGCCGCTACGGTGTATCTACGCGCACTCGATGGTCAACCGTTGACGTTCAAATTCGACGGCACACACATTGTGGACAAGGAGACCGGGAGCGTGTGGGACATACTGGGCCGGGCGACGAGCGGGCAGCTTGTGGGGAAGACGCTTACACCCGTGGTAGCTGTCAATTCTTTCTGGTTCGCATGGGCGGCCTATCAACCGCATACACGGGTCTACCAACCAGGTCTAGCAACCGTGGATGCGTCCAGTGTTACGCCTCCAGGCATATCTCGTCGCTGGGCTCCGTCAGGAGGCAGATCACACCGCATATTCTCCCAGGTGGATAAGTAGCAATGTTCACGCAAGTTACCATGCTTGTAAAGAGAGAAAGGGCGAGGTACTTTTTATGGCTAAGTCTCGGTCCACGCGCAATACGCGCTCTATGGCAAAAACTCCCTCTCATCGGAAACTCCAGGAGCGTAAAGTGCAGCGGCTCTTCCAAAGTGACGTGCTGACGGCTATTTTTGGTCGAAGTGTTGGAACACTGATCACGCGCAGTGTGCTCATCGTGGCAACGGTAGGTTTGCTGGCAATTATTGCCGTGGGATTGCTGCGGCCCGGCGCTACTCCGACTGGCTCTTCTACATCATCCTCATCGGGCGCGCCTGTAGGCCTGCAGGTTGGTGATGCTGCTCCCAACTTTACGCTCAAAACGCTAGACGGCAAGCAGATGAGTCTGAGCCAGCTCCGTGGCAAACCGGTCCTGCTCAATTTCTGGTATAGCACCTGTCCGGGATGCCTGGCCGAAATTCCTGGTATGCAGCGCTTTTACGCGGCCCAGCAGGCAGCAGGCAAGGATTTGGTGATCCTGGGCATCAATAGCGTGGACGATGCGCAGACCGTGCAACAATTTGTGCAGACGAATGGGTTGACCTATTCCCTGGCGTTGGACAACAACCAGCAGGTCGCGACGTTGTACCACCTGACCGCTACGCCGACTTCCTATTTTATTGATCGCCAGGGCATGATCCGCTCGATGGTGGTTGGCCCGGTTGACGCATCCACCCTGCAGCAGAACGTCGCGGAAATCAGCCAAGCGTAAGGAACGGTTCACCGTCCCCAAAAGGATCGGGATTGCCCCGCAAGGCATTGTTTCTACTGACTGCATACCTACACCGGCGATGGCTTCATCCACATCGCATGAGCCTGTCATGCTGGAGTATGGGGCGCCGCCGGATCGCTTCTACATCTTCCCACCGAACTTACCCGAGTCTCGGCAAGGCACCAAGCATGCAGAGGAAGGCGTGTGCCATGGACGGAGAGGTTCAGAGCGGAGGCAGCGTTGGGGAGCTCGTCTGAGTGAGCCCAAAGCGGAGGGTACGGTCAAAAAACGATGGAAGAAGAGCACACGGCATCGTCGGTCTCCTCCCATCTTTGGAGCATGGTACTCTTGGCACAGCTCTTTCGTCATAACTCTAAGAGGAATATCAGCTTGGGAATGCGTATACCAAGTAGTCTCAACAGGCGACGCGTGAGTCGTGCTGAAGGTGTGCAGTTAGAGCGCAAGCGTCTGGTTGAAGAGGCCTTTGCGCGTTGTGGCATACCCAGCGGAGAAAGGAGCTGAGCGATGTTTCACTTCAACGCCTCTGGGCTGACCCATCTGCTCGCCACCTACGGCTATGGGGCGGTGCTGCTCTTTGTGGCGATCGAGAGCACCGGCATTCCCTTCCCCGGCGAGACTAGTGCTCTGTCAATGTGCTTTTGACAAGTAGCATTTGTTCGTGAAACCCCGCCAGGGCTAGACTCAGCACTTGTGCTCACTTAGCAATCCAAGGTTGACAGAGCACTAGACTGCTGGTGGCGCGACGTTTCGGTGCTGCGTGCCTGGGCCGCCTTTCTGGCTGGGACCAACTGCGTGCGCTGGCCGCGCTTTCTGGTCTTCAATGCCGCAGGGGACATTGTCTGGGCAACCCTCTACAGATTGGGAGGATACTTCCTCGGTGACAACATCCATCGGTTGACAGGACCGATTGGCCCGATCACCCTCGTGCTGGCCGTGCTCTTCATCCTCGCGGGAATCGTCATCGTGCGCCGCAACGAACAGCGCCTAGCGGACGAGGCGGAACGGGCCTTGCCTCGCCCACTGGACGCCTCATCCAGCGGGAAACGTCCGTGACAGGCGCTCGTCGCGAAGCAAGCCGAGCGCTGCCACATCAGGGCTGGGCGCCTTTCTGGCGCCCAGTCAGGTGCTGTGGTTTGGAAACCGATCATGACGCGGTGGCACTTCCCGTGACCTCGCCAGAACGGGAAAGATGAGGGTGGTTCGGAGCGTGGAGGAGCAACGGTATGAGCAACAAGAGAGGCCTATTGCTGAGCATGACAAGTATGTTCTTCGTGCTCGTGATCGCCTGCCTGGCGCTCATCCGCTTTTACCCGTATAGCTTCAATTTCCCGGCCTGGCCAAGAATTACCCACACCCGGGCAGGAGCGGATGGAGACCCGGTGAACCTGGTCTTGGTCGGGACGAAAGCGCAGATCCTGCACAGCTTTCACCAAGCCGGATGGCTGATTCCTGATCCGATTACCCGCCACACCTCCGAGAAAATTGCGGTTGACAGCCTGGCTCACCGAAGTTACCCAACGGCCCCGGTCAGTCCTCTCTATCTCTTTGGCAGAGTCCAGGACCTGGCCTTTGAGAAGCCCACTAATGATGTCCAGAACCGGGGACATATTCGGCTCTGGCAAACCGGCGCGCTCATCGAGGGGCAATTCGTCTGGATTGGAGCGGCATCTTATGATCATGGGATTGAGTTCAGTGGCACCACCCGTCTTCCCACCCATCACATTGCTCCCACCGTTGACCTGGAACGAAATGCCGTCGGTGCTGACCTGGAACGAACCGGGCTGGTCAAAAAGGAGGCGTACGCAGCATTTACTCCTCCCATTTTCTTTGCCCGCAATGGGGGAGGAGATTATTATACAAGCGATGGCGATGTGCTGGTGATCAACTTAACGACTGCTCTCATGCCACTCCAGAAGACGGCAGGGATCATTGACGAGCTGAAACATGGCGTCTTCAGCTTCTGCGATACACTCCTGACTTCGCTGCTCCTGGCGGTGGCCATAGGCGTGCTGTTCCTGACCTTGGTGGTGGTGTGGCTTTGGCTGGCTCTGAGCTGGCTCTTGAAGAAATAGAGCCTGTCGGTGCCATTTTGAGGAAAGATCAGCTGTACCATATACACACAGAATCTTGGTCTGTAACTACAAGCATGAACTACTGATTTGGGCGCTCATATAGCTGTGCTTTTGCAAGCTAGCCTGGTGAAGTCACCGCTTTGCCGAGCCATTCGGCGAACACCACTCTATCCAGTTCGGGCAGAAACTTTCTTGTATCACGATCGTTACGTGATACGGCTGATCTTTTCGTCAGTTTCGCACCGGGAGGCCGATAGCGTGCTCTGGTATCCAGAGAATCTCGGGAATAAGATTGGTCAGATTACTTCCGGTGCCAAAATTACAGCGTAGCTGCTGTCAGCGCCCGGTTCAGAGCCAGCGAGTATCACGTCCGGGGCGATGGCGCGCGCTGGTTCACCGAGATCATTGGCAAGATCGAGCGCATCACTCCCGGCGGCCATATTACTGAATACTCCCTCCTGACACCCGGTGCGCGGCCCTATATCACACCAGGGCCGGATGGGGCGCTGTGATTCAGCGAGAACGACGGCAAGAAGATCAGTTGCATCATCAACGGGCATATCACGGAGTTTTCCATCCCCACGCCCCATCCCCACCCATTCCATATGACTGTTCGTTGTATGATGCTTTAGTATGTGAGCAGTTGGACTGGGCAAGAAGCCTGGATAAAGGAACCTGTAACAGATGAACCATTCTTGAGAACATCAAGGAAGTCCTTGACTCTCACGTTACGTGATACCTTATACATAGGAGTGTCTGACAATGATTGGAGGATGACCATGTTTCTCACCGGTGAATTCTCTCAAATTTCTCGGGTTTCCAGGCGGCTCTTGCATTACTATGATGAAATCGGGTTATTGAGACCCGCCCACATCGATCCGCACACGGGCTATCGCTACTACAGCGCCAGCCAATTGCCCCGCTTGAACCGGATTCTGGCGCTCAAAGACCTGGGGCTCGCCCTGGATCACATCGCAAGGATGATGCAGGCTGAGGTCTCGGACGAGGAAATTCACGGTATGTTGCTCATGAAAAAAGCCGAGGTGGAGCAAATGTTGCTGGAGGAAGTGCAGCGCTTGCGCAGGATCGAGGCCCGGCTCCAGCAGAATCAGATGGCAGACGATATACCCGATGTGGTGGTCAAGTCCATACCGGCTCAGCTCTTCCTCTCGATCCGGGCAATGATCCCATCACCGGAAGAGATGCTACAGCTCGTCGAGCACGTGCAGCGCGTCCTCCCGTCCAGAGTCGATCCTCGGGTCCTCGGCCCTTTCGCAGGTGTCGTCTATACGGACGGATTCACGCTCAGGAACAACGATGTCGAGTTTGGCTACCTCCTCAAAAAACCGGTGGAAGACCCAATCGCACTTTCGGAAGAGTATGTGCTGCGGATGCGTGAATTACCCGCCGTAGCGACCATGGCAACCGCAGTGCAGACCGGTGGTCCCGACCTGGTCTTCGTCGCACTTGGCAGCATCGGACAATGGATTGAGGCGAATGGGTATCGGATGGTGGGCCCGTATCGCGAGATCGGCGTCGAGCTTCCCGGTACCGGTCCGTTCGATGAAATGATCATCGAAGTGCAAATGCCTATCGAACGGATGAGCGCATCCTCCGACTTCCTCCACACCCTTCGTGAGTAACCCCCAGCTACTAGAGAAAGGAGCAATTCATGCATCTCCAATTGCAAGGTCACATGACGATCAACGCCTCTGCGCAGAAAGTCTGGGGCGTCCTTGCTCATGATTTTGGTAACATCGGGCAGTGGGCAAGCGCGATCCCGGCGTCTCAAGCCATTGCCGATCTTCCTACTCCAGCAGGGGCCGAGGTCGGTGGACGGGTCTGCTCGACCGCAGTTGCGGGCTTTGCTGCTGTCCAGGAAACCTTCACGTATTACGACGAGCCATCGATGCGCTTTGCGTACCAGGCAACCGAAGGACGTCCCTGGTTTCTCAGGCGCGCCGAGAACCACTGGATGGTCCGCTCGCTGGGACCACATACCTCTCTGGTTGAAACGCGGGCAGAGCTAGATGTGCGTCTTTTCCCTGGCCTGTTGCTGGCACCTCTTTTGAAGCTCCAGATGGGCCGGGTCGGTGTTCGATCGCTCGAGGAACTGAAGTACTATGTTGAACACGATCAACCTCATCCTCGCAAGCTGAAAGCGCGGCAAAAACACGTGCAGAAGGAGGTTCCCATAGCAGGTGGACATTGATCGGTTGGAACGCAAGCTTGGAAGGAGCTTGCAGTTTAGCCTGGTAGTACAGGCCACGAATCACCCCTGCACGTAAACAAAAGCCATCCCGATGCTCGATTTCTTTGGCCACAAACGCTCGCTTGCCGCGCACGGGCTCAACTGATTTGATCGCAGGCACTTCGACAGTCCGAGCGTATGTAGCCCAGGCTACAGAACTCCCTCCCATTCAAGGTTATACTGGATGTGGGAATCGAGGGCAGGAAGCGCGTTCCTTCGGAGGGGCAAACATGACACAATATCTCT
>WNGK01008702.1_pt1 | contig 10508 bp, 20 predicted proteins | sample 5400601 | NCBI WGS metagenome assembly WNGK01 (sample SAMN13153376, study PRJNA577476) | soil metagenome | isolation source: 60 cm soil or saprolite under Garry oak tree replicate 1 | place: USA:California | collected 2016-06-15
CTAACATGCGCTTGAAGCTGGCGAGCGCTCACAAGTAGGGAGGAATTGCGTTGCCTCGCTGGCTAGCCTCTTTGTCTGCCGCTCCAACGCCTTGCGCCCGCGGGCATTGCGCCCGCAGCTTAAGCGCGATCCGTTAGGCTGCAGCCGGGCTTACATCAAACGATGCGAATGCTTTCAACCCCGTGCGGCTCGCTAGTTCTCGCCTGCACGTTAATCGCCTCTGCCTCCGCTCAGACGCGCGCTGCGGCTGACGCTGCGGATCCATTGCGCCGCTGTCCCATTGCGCGCGACTCCGCCGAGCCTGCTGATCGATTCGCGCTCCGCTGCGCCGAGCGTTTCGTGGTCGAGCAAGCCTACACCGAGCTGCCTGGCCTCACCGACACGAGTCGCATTGTTCCCGAGGGCATCGAGTGGAGCTCGTCAAAGGCGGAATGGCGCTCTCAACGTCATGGTTCCCTTGAGCCCGGGGCTGTAGGCGTCTGCACGGACCCCAAGGACTATCCGTATACCGTCGTCTTCCGCTATAGGAAGGTACGCGGGGCGCGGGGGGTAACATTGGATACGGCGTTCGGTTCCCTTCGCATGCAGCACCAGGACTTCCGTCTTGACGCGGTGGAGAAACGGCTCTACGGATGCCGACCCGTCCCAACTAGGCGATAGCACGGCGCGACACGCTGCAGCCTAACATGCGCTTGAAGCTGTCGGGCGCTCACAAGTAAGGAAGAGTTATGTTGCCTCGCCGGCCAGCCTTTGTGTCTGCGACTCCACCGCCTTGCGCCAGCGGGCATTGCGCCCGCAGCTTAAGCGCGATCCGTTAGGCAGCACACCTGACTACGATGGACTTTCTGAAGCCCAAACTAATCCTACGCCGCGACGGCCCCTTCTACGGCCTCGTCGTTTGTTACCTCTGCCAAGTCCATGGCTTCAACGAGATCGCGTCGCGGGGCGTGCGGCGTCAGGTAGACCAACTGGACGGCCCCGGAATCGACGACATGCTGGCAGCCATTCCCGATCAGCGTACGCGCGAAGCAATGGGGAGGATCGCCCACGGTGGTGTGACTGAGCTCCTAGCTGAACCCGGGCTCCATTCCGAAGTCAGCGACCGCATTCTCGTCGACATCGGAGCCCTCTCTGACGCAATCTATCAGGAGCACAAGCCAGCTCTCTCGGTATTGAATCGACTGAGCGCCGGTTCGCTGCTCGTCCTCGCCTGGGAAACGACTCTCGATCTGCACACCACACATCCAGTGTGGCAGTTCCTGCGCCACTGTCGAAATGCAGCGGCGCACAACGGGATGTTCACCTTTCGCCCTCACGAGCCCAAACACCCGGCCACCTGGCGCACGAAGACAGTCACTCGAGCCCTCGAGGGCACTCTGCTCTTCAACGATGGCGTCCAACCGGGCTTTCTGGGTCCCGGCGACGCTCTCCACCTGCTCACTGATCTCGATGCACTTTGACCCGCCGCTCCTCGTTGCGGTGCGGGTGCTGCCTAACAAGCGCTTGAAGCTGGCGGGCGCTCACAAGTAGGGAGGAATTGCGTTGCCTCGCGGCTAGCCTCTTTGTCTGCCGCTCCACCGCCTTGCGGCAGCGGTGATTGCGCCCGCAGCTTAAGCGCGATCCGTTAGACGGCGCTCGCCTCGCACGTAACACATGACCACGATCTGGCCGACCTTTGCGGAGACTGAGCAACACCGAAAGGTCCGCGACGCTATTCGAGCCGCGCTCGGCTCGTGGCGCCGTTTTCTCGTCGCGGTTGATGGCGTCGACGCCGCCGGGAAGAGCAATTTCGCCCGGTATGTCGGCTGGCAGCTCGGCATGCCTGCTATCGAGACCGACCTCTTTCTCGACGGCAACCGCGGCGGGCTCAACTATCGGCTTGACCAGCTCAATTCGGTTGTTCAAGCGCGCCTTTCGCGTGACCGTCCGGTAATCGTCGAGGGTGTTCGGGTGCTTCATCTGCTGCAGCACCTCAACCTGACGCACGATTATCTGGTCTGGGTCGAACAGAAAGGGCACGATGGCTCGCATTCCCTCAGCGCAGAGCTGGCGGCATATGACCGCGAGTTCACACCGCGAAGCCGTGCTAACAGCATCTTCATACGACCGCCCGATGATTTGGCAGCGAGCGCCGTCTAACATGCGCTTGAAGCTGGCGGGCGCTCTTGTGGGAAGAATTGCGTTGCCTCGCCGGCCAGCCTTTTTATCTGCCGCTCCACCTCCTTGCGCCGGCGGGCGTTGCGCCCGCAGCTTAAGCGCGATCCGTTAGGCAGCGTCCATGCAGCGACCGAAACGACCAGATGACCTCGCGCGCGAAGCGGCGGGCGTGCCTCCTCAGGCGCTCGGCAGCATGGCAACAACCATCGGAACAGTGAAGTATTGGCGCGAAGAGAAGGGCGATGGCGCCATTGCGAGCGAGGCCACGGCTCCTTGGGACATCTGGTGTCATTTCGCGCGTATCGTCGACATGCCAGGGTTTCGGAGTCTCGAACCGGGGCAACGCGTCGATGTCGAGTACGTGCGGATGGATCAGGAGAGCTTTCGGTTTGTTGCCACACGCGTTCGTCGGCTCGATCCCTCGGTGGCTGAGTAACGGTGTAGGTGAATTGCCTTCACTGGGTCCTGGTGACGACGCTGCCTAACAAGCGCTTGAAGCTGCCGGGCACTGATCGCTATAAGGGAAACGGAGTGTTGTGCCCCTGGCGGGGCACGGACTTCGTCCCACACCCTTGCGCCGGCGGCCGAGTCGCCCGCAGCTTAAGCGCGATCCGTTAGGCAGCGCGACTCCACATGGCAACGAAGGTTCGCCCCGTTTTCCTCTCGCTCTTCTTTGGCGGGCTCCTATTGCTTCTCGCGGCCATGGTGGCAGAGCTGGTCCTCATCGCGCGCAACCTCTAGCAGTGTCTTCGACTGCGAGTGCACCCGGCGCGCTGCCTAACAAGCGCTTGAAGCTGGCGGGCGGCGATCGCTCAGCTTAAGCGCGATCCGTTAGGCTGCGCCAATGAATCCGTTACGGGATTACGTCGAACACTGGTTCGCTCACACAGCGCTTCGCACCGGGCGTCCTAACTGGTTGAAACTCACCGAGCAGTGGATAAATGACGTCGCCTCAGCTCGACCAGGATTCGAGACGGAATTGCGGCAGGTTGCGCTTGCAGCCCTTAACAGTTCCCAACGTGATCTCATCCATCGGGGGCTTGCCGCTTTGGCGGTGGTCGGAAACAGTGAGGACTTGCCAGCGATTGAGTCCCTACTTACGAGTTCCGATTCCTACATCTCTGGTGCCGCCAGTACTGCGCGATTTGAGATCGCTCATCGCGCAGCCTAACAAGCGCTTGAAGCTGCCGGGCGCTCTCAGGTAGGGAAGAATTGCGTTGCCTCGCTGGCTAGCCTTTGTGTCTGCCACTCCACCGCCTTGCGCCAGCTGGTATTGCGCCCGCAGCTTAAGCGCGATCCGTTAGGCGGCGGCTTGCCTAGTACATCATGCGCTCACACTGTTAGCGCGTGGATTTCCGGATTGTCACCCCAATCACCGATGTCGAGACGATCGCCACTGGCGCAGGCATTCGGGAGCTCGCGCGGCTGCGGCGGCGCTATGGCCGCGCTCGTTGGAGAAAGCGAAAGGGACGTGCCCAAGTCGAACTTCCGAACGGAGTTGTTCGCCTTGCCGAGCTGCACTGGTATGAAGCAACGGGCGTAGGGCAGCGCGAATTCAAGATCAAGCGTTATCTTGACTGACATGGCTACTCGATCACCCCAGCTCGCTCTCTGTTTACGCAACAAGGGGTATGAAGTGTCCTTGGAGCGCCGCAAGGTCTATCAGGTCATTCCTGATCGGGATGCGGCCAGGCATGGCCAGCTCCGTGTGATCGATGAGTCCGGTGAGGATTACCTCTATCCCGCCACGTTGTTCGCACTCATTAAGCTTCCGCGCACCATTCGCCGGCGGGTTCTCGCCGCCGCCTAACAAGCGCTTGAAGCTGACGGGGCCTGCTTTCAGAGGAGGCGGACGTTTGTGCACCAGCCTGCACATACCGCAGCGCGAGGCGCTTGTGCCCGCCGGCGCTCGCCCCGCAGCTTAAGCGCGATCCGGTAGGCCGCGCGAGGCACATTGCAGATGGCGCTCCCTCTGACGTCTCATACGCGGCGGTACACTTGGCCCGCGGTTCTTATCGGGCTGCTTGTGCGCTGCACAAGTCCCAGCGGGCCGAATCCGCCTTCGTGTAGTGAAACTGACAGGGTAACTGTAACGACAGCCTCCAGTCTCACGCCGACCTTTGCCTGGTCACCCAATTGCCTGGTCGACCAAGTCATCGTCGAGGAGCAGATAGCGCCGTCTGCCGGAGGTCCTCAGATGCGGTGGTGGATCAAGTCTCGTACTACGGGCCAGGGGACCGCCGCGCCCCTTCGCTACGGGGCGGTTCCAGCGAGCATGGACGAACTCCTCAGCGCAGCGACCTTGGTGATCGGGCATTACTACACGGTCATCGTTTCGAGTGGTACGACAGAGATAGGACGAGTCGTTCTCGCACCATAGCCTGAGCCTGGCGCGCGCGCGGCCTAACAAGCGCTTGAAGCTGGCGGGCGGTGATCGATCTAAGGGAATCGGAGCGTTGTGCCCTGGCGGGCGCGGACTCTCGTCCACTGCTCTTGCGCCGCCGGGCGAGCCGCCCGCAGCTTAAGCGCGAGCCGTTAGGCCGCACACCTGGAGCTCCTCATGCAATCGCGCCTGGCAATCTGGGCCCTCACCACAGGCCTCGTAGCCGCCGCGGCCGTACCTACTCCACAGTTTGAACCGTGGAGGGTTGGGCTCCGAAGTGTCGGACCTCTCCGCTACGGCATGAGCGTCTCAGAAGCTTCACGCGCCCTTGGGGAGACCTTGAAGATCGACCCCACCGAGCCCGGAGGGAGTTGCTCGTACGTGCGCCCCGCTGCTGCGCCTTGGGGTGTCTCCTTTATGGTGATCGACACCGTGGTCGAAAGGGTGGACGTCAGCGAGGGCAAGGTCGCAACCGTCAGCGGCGCGCACATCGGATCAACCGAGGCCGAGATCAAGGCGCTATACGCGGGCCACATCGAGGTCCAACCGCATCCCTACACAGGGCCTGAGGGACATTACCTCATCTACGTGCCGCGAGATCCCTCGGACAGCACGTTTCGTATCATCTTCGAGACCGATGGCGAGAAAGTCACGATGTACCGGGCTGGCCGCCGGCCCGCCGTGGAATACATCGAGGGCTGTAGTTGAACTTGGTGTGCGGCCTAACAAGCGCTTGAAGCTGCCGGGCGGTGATCGCTCTAAAGGAAGCGGAGTGTCGTGCGCTCGCGCGCACGAACTAACGTCGAACTACCCTGCGCTCGGCGGGCGAGTCGCCCGCAGCTTAAGCGCGATCCGTTAGGCAGCAGCACACTCGAATCGAACCCCATCGTGTCTCGGGAACCCATCGACTTTGTCGTCCTCGATGCCCTGGCCAACGATCTCGAGGATATCGAGCAGATCTTGCACCTGGCCAACCACGACTCGGTCGGCTGGCGGCAACTCAACGGCGGGCGTTCTTACACGCGCGACCAGATCATTCCCTCGTTGCTCCGGTTGGTTCGGGACGACTTGGTCGAGGCGTGCAGTTACTCGGAATCCGAGCGCAGTCTGGTCGGAATTGGCCGTGGCGTGTTACCGACCGGGGCCTTGGACGACGTCTGGTTCGTCATGACACCGCGGGGGCGCGTGGTACACTCCTCGTGGGAGTCTGAAGGGGGCATGCGCGGTTGAGAAAGCTGCTGCCTAACAAGCGCTTGAAGCCGGCGAGGCCTGTTTTCAGAGGAGGCGTGGTTTTGTGCGCCAACGAGCTCGTACCGCAAGGCGGGGCGCTTGCGCCCGCCGGCGCTCGCTCCGCAGCTTAAGCGCGAGCCGTTAGGCAGCCACCAAGTCCGACCATGGCCGAGTCCTGGGGACGGCACGCTTGCACGAATCAGGGAATCACGCCTTCGGGCGCCTTGTTAGAGTGAAGCCTCCGGTCTTGCCGGGTATCGGTCATTTGACAGGGCCAAAACGTCGTCATCGACACATCTTGCGGAGCTTGAACTGACCAAGCGCACGATGCTGCTCATCGCTGTTGGCTTCCTAGTGCCAGGCCTTGCAGCGTACTTTCGTCTGCGCGTCACTCCGGACGACCTGCGGCGCCGGATTGACCGCGACCTTCCGCTCGGTTCGCGTTCTAGCAACGTGCTACTGTTCCTGGACTCGCTGGACACGGAGCACTCGGGCGTCGTCGAGAGTCACTATCGCGGCTCCAAAACAATGATCTCCGCGGCGATCCGGGGCTTTCGGAAGGGAAACCTCCTTGCCGATGGAATCTTCATGGAGTTCCATTTTGACGAGAATGACAGGCTCGTCCGCCACAGCGTGAAATACGGTTATACATGGCCCTAGGAGAACTGACCAACAAGACCAGCCAAAACAGCCTGTGGATGCCGGTAAGGATCTGCGCCACCAACTAGCGGCTGCCTAACATGCGCTTGAAGCTGCCGGGCGGTGATCGCCCTAAGGGAATCGGCGTGTTGTGCGCTGGCGGGCACGGACTCTCGTCTACTAGTCTCGCGCCTGCGGGCGGGTCGCCCGCAGCTTAAGCGCGAGCCGTTAGGCCGCAGGCTCCCTTCGAGACGGACGGGGACAGAGTGACATTTCGCGTCTATCGCGATGCTGGTGCCGGCCTCCACGTCTTCAAACGGGGCTTCGCTTGGCAGGCGTTCCTCGTTCCCGAAATCTGGCTGTTCCTCCGCGGCCTCCCTATCGATGCGTCGGTGTGGCTTGTTGTCATGATCAGCGCCATCGCCTTTTTGCCACGGCCGGACGCAGGGCTGGTCGTGCTTCTCGCGCGGATCGGCGTCGGAGTTGTTGCCTGGCGTCGGATTGACAGGTCCTATCGGTCGAAGGGCTGGACCCATCTCACCGATGTCCAGGCTCGCTCGCTCGTGGAGGCGTTCATCACGGTTCGATCACGCCTCGAGCAGCCTGCGGCCTAACAAGCGCTTGAAGGTGGCGGGCGGTGATCGCTCTAAGGGAACCGGAGTGTTGGGCGCTGGCGCGCACGAACTATCGTTCAACTACAAGACGCGCGGCGGGCGAGTCGCCCGCAGCTTAAGCGCGACCCGTTAGGCGGCTGGAGGCACATAAATGAGCATGAGGTTCGCTCCTCTCATGCTGGTTCCGCTGCTCTGGACGCCAGCACCGGCGCTCGGGCAAACACCTCCTCTGACCAAGACCGACTTCGCCTTGGGCGGCGTCGCCGAAGGTACAGATTCCGCCACAGTACGGCGCCGTCTCGGCAAGCCGGACTCCGTGCTTTCAGAAACCAACTCCTTCGATGACCCGTCGAAACTCATCACGTGGCTCTACCGGCGCCTCACGGTAGACTTCTTTTCCTCTACGAAGGTCGTCGGTCTCAGCACGACGGACTCGAGTGTGGCAACGCCGCGCGGGCTGCGCGTCGGCGACTCGGTCACACGTCTCAAGCAGCTCTACGGTGAGCCAGCAGGTTCGTATGAAGACACTTGGGATTACGAGGATTCTGCTCAGCGTCTACACGTAATGCGCGTCACGGTCCGGAATGGACGCGTGGCTCAGATCTACTTGGGATACATTCTTGACTAGGAACTCCAGCCGCCCAACAAGCGCTTGAAGCTGGCGGGCGGTGATCGCTTTAAGGGAAGCGGAGTGCTGTGCACTGGCGGGCACGGCCTTCGTCCCACATCCTTGCGCCGGCGGGCGAGTCGCCCGCAGCTTAAGCGCGAGCCGTTAGGCCGCACTTGACCACGATACGAAGGATAGGACTCGCAACGTTCAGCCCCTCCCTGGCAGTGCTGGTTGGGTGGCTCGTCGCGACGGCGAGCTCCGTCGCGTGCGCTCAACAGTCGGATACCAGCCCCCCCGGGACCCGTGCCGCGCGCGCGTTGGCAGGGTTGGAGAGTGGTCAACACGTGCGCATCCGCACTAACGCGGACGGGTTGCTGGAGGGCCGGGTCCTGTCCACCTCGGAAGGCTTTGTCACCATTCGCAGCGCCGGGTCGGCGACCAAGATCCCCGCAGCAAGCGTCGACTCCCTCTGGGTACGGAGTGCACACGCGGGCAGGGGCGCACTTGTTGGCGGCGCCACCCTCGGGCTAGGCTTCGGCGCCCTGGCCGCGTCAGTCTGCCCCCGCGAATGTGATATCTCGTCGGGCACGGCTTTCGTGCGAGGCGGCCTTGTCGGCGTCGTCCTTGGGGGCGCTATAGGCGCACTCGTCGGCTTGCTTGTGCCCAGTTGGCGCCTGCGGCTACCGTGAATGAGCGCGCCAGACGACGTTCATTCCCCGGATTCCGGCAGGGCGCGGCTTCGTGACGATTGGATCGAAGAGGGTGCGGCCTAACAAGCACTTGAAGCTGGCGGGCGGTGATCGCTTTAGGGGAAACGGAGTGTTGTGCCCTAGCGGGCTCGAACTATCGTTCAACTACACCGCGCTCGGCAGGCGAGTCGCCCGCAGCTTAAGCGCGATCCGTTAGGCGCCTGCCGCATCTCCCTGGAGTCCTGATGACGTGGTCGACCTCCTCGCTGTTCGTTCTACTTCAGGGTGTGCTCGTCACCACGGCCGCGGCCCAAAGCCCAGTTCAGTGCCCGCGTCGCCCGCTGCCTGCCGAGCGTTCCTTCGACACCAGTCGAGTTCGTGACCTCGTTGGTCAATACGACCTGGTGCTGGTCGAAACGACCGGTCCCTCTCCCGAGACCCGCGAGCACCATGGCGAGTTGGTCCTTTGGCTACAGGATAGCCTCCAGAGTCATCGGGGCATTCTCGGGCGTCTACCTCCGGGCCGAGGTTTCGAGCGGCCGATTGCCGGCAGCTTCGCCGCCGCCGCACCGGATACGGTGGCTTGGTGGCGCCGAATGGCGTCCAGCGATCGGGACCGGCCGGGAGTGATGTGGATGCTCGGGCGCTTGCGACTCGGTGACTATCATGTCCTGGATGGTACTGGCGAGGATCTGGTGGTCACGCATCTTGGGCCTCGGGGATTCCGTGGTCACTGGCAGCGCGATCTGGGCATCGCGGTGATCATCGATACCAAGACGCATCGGCAGCTACCGAATCCGGGTGGCTATTTTTGCGCCTACCGGCAGGCCGCTCGCTGATCAGCGCGCGAGGGCAGGCGCCTAACAAGCGCTTGAAGCTGACGGGCGCTCACAAGTAGGGAGGAATTGCGTTGCCTCGCTGGCGAGCCTTTTTATCTGCTGCTCCACCGCCTTGCGCCAGCGGGTATTACGCCCGCAGCTTAAGCGCGATCCGTTAGGCCGCCACGCCACAACGGGAGGTTATGATGCTCGAGATGCCATCACGCACCATCGGCCTCGTGGGCGCTGTTCTCGTGCTTTACACCCGGCCTGCCCTAGCACAGCAACCGACCGCGGAAGCGGTGCAGATGCAACAAATGATGGTGCCGATGATGTCGCAGATGGCGGCCGTCATGCTCGAGAGCACCCTGACGACGTTGGCGAAGCCAGAAAACGCCGAACGACTTGCGGACTTTACCAAGAACTACTACGACGCCCTACTCAAGCGCGGGTTCACGAAGGAGCAAGCGTTACAACTCGTCGCAGCCATAGGAATGCCGCGTCCTATGGCGGCAGGGCGCTGACGCGTGGCGGCCTAACATGCCCTTGAAGCTGCCGGGCGCTCACCAGTAGGGAAGAATGGCGTTCCCTCGCCCCCGAGCTTTTTTGTCAGCCGCCCCACCGCCTTACGCCAGCGGCCATGGCGCCCGCAGCTTAAGCGCGATCCGTTAGGCGGCGGCTCAACATGCATCCCCACTATTGGAAACCCGCCATAATGCGAACACTCATCGCCGTCGAATCGCTTACGGCTGTGATGTACGCGTACCTCGGCCTGTCGCTCTCTTGGCGTGACGCCGACTCGATACTTCGTGGTCTGCACTTTCTCCTCATCGTAGCGGCGGCGCTCGCTGTCATCTGGGGCACTTTCCGACGCGCAACATGGGCTCCCAAGCTCGCGATTGCATTGGCAGCGCTTGCGGGCATTCCCAACTTCATGTTCTTGGGGGCGCTCATCGAGGTATATGTACGAGCGGGACTCAGTTCCCTGTTGTTGTGGAGCTGGATCACGGTTGCCAACCTTGCTCAGCTTGTGGCTCTTGTGATTGCCCTGCGCCAAGTTCGCGTCAGTGATGCCGCCGCCTAACAAGCGCTTGAAGCTGGCGGGCGGTGATCGCTCTAAGGGAAGCGGAGTGTTGTGCGCTGGCGCGCACGACCTATCGTTCAACGACGGATGCGCCCTGTGGGCGAGTCGCCCGCAGCTTAAGCGCGAGCCGTTAGGCAGCCCCGCGAGGCATCTGCGCACACATGCTCGGTAACGCAACCGTCACGGCCTTCGTCGCGACCGCGAATCCTGTCCGCGCGAAGGCGTTCTACCGTGACACACTTGGGTTACGCCTCGTCAGCGATGACCAGTTCGCCATCGCGTTC
>WNGK01019947.1_pt1 | contig 10507 bp, 11 predicted proteins | sample 5400601 | NCBI WGS metagenome assembly WNGK01 (sample SAMN13153376, study PRJNA577476) | soil metagenome | isolation source: 60 cm soil or saprolite under Garry oak tree replicate 1 | place: USA:California | collected 2016-06-15
CAGTCGGCGGGTGATTGCCGCGCGCGCGCGATAAAATTCCGAGGTGCCATGGCTGGCCTCACCGAGCAGTACGACCCTGCAGTCCGCAAAGCGGTCGAACAAGCGTCCAAAAGCAGGATCAGCGAGATCGGGCAATGGCTCGGCAGCGTCTGAAATCATCTCAGGCAGACTTCGTCCGCGCGACCGTCCAGAGATGTGATTGGTAGCAGCGCGCCGGCCGTCCTCAGTCCAGCCCTGTTCGCCGATCAGGGGCACGAACATCACACCTCCGAGGTTTTCTTCTTCAAAATCATTCGCGCTCACGCGCGTGACTTTGCGCAAGCTTTGGCTTGATGCTTCTGCACCCACCGGAATGATCAGTCGACCGCCGATCGCGAGTTGCTCCTTGAGCGCTCGCGGCACCTCCGGCCCACAAGCTGACACCAAGATCGCATCGAACGGCGCGGCTTCCGGCCAGCCCTTGGTCCCATCCGCGATACGCAGATCGATATTCTTGTATCCGAGTCTTTCGAACCGGACCCGCGCAGCCATTCCCAGTGTCGAATGACGCTCGATGGCATATACGCGGCGAGCGATTTGGCTGATGACAGCGGTGGCGTAGCCTGAGCCAGCACCCACTTCTAAGACATTATCACCGGGCTTAATCTCGGCCGCCTCGATCATGAAGGCGACGATGTAGGGCTGAGAGATTGTTTGGCTTTCAGCGATTGGCAACGGGCCATCCTCATAGGCAAACTCTTCGTACCCAGGCTCGACAAAGGCCTCACGCGGCACGCATCGCATCGCCCTCAGAACATTAGGATCGCGTAAGCCACGTCGGACGATCTGACGATCCACCATCCGGCTTCGAGTGTGGGAAGGATTCAGCATGAGCCATCCGTCCAATTGCCCGATCCGCACCAGCGCACTTCGTAACAATCGTGGATCGAGCGGATCGGTCCACGGCGTTATCGGTTAATAAAACGAGGACTGGGCGAAAAAGTGCTCGCGGCGCAGAACCAAATCCGTGGCTGTCGCGGGGCGCGCAAGGCTTGAACTGAACCGTAGGTGGCAACTTTACGCGAGCCTAGCCGTTCATAAAACGAGCGATATCGCATCGGGAAGGATTCTGCATTGCATGGCTGATTCCAGTAGCAACAGCCAGTTCATGCATGTCGAGCGCAAACAAGACAAAACCTGTCTTGTTCTCGAAGGCGATTGGACTGTCCGCAATGCGGCCCCGATAGACCAGAATATCGAAAGGGTCACGCAGAGCCTAGGCGGTCAACCATTCGAAGTCGTCGGCGAGCATATCTCAAAGCTCGACACTTCGGGCGCGCTGCTCCTGAAGAAGATTCTGCCCAACAAAAATCTTCCGCCGCATCTCACCGACAAGCAGCGCAGCCTGCTGGAATTTCTTCCATCTTTTTCCGAATACGCCGCGCCGAAAAAGCAAGGCCAAACGGCCCTCGTCGCGTTTTTCAGCGGCATCGGCGAAAGGACGTTCGCCAGCCGGCATTTTCTTTGGGAGGTCTTCGTTTTCATCGGCCGCATTTCCGTCTGCTTCTTCGCAAATTTTGCCCGGCCTCGTGCGTTCCGCCTGACTTCGATCGTCCGCCACATCGATGAGACAGGATTCAGGGCCTTGCCCATCATCGGGCTGCTGGCCGTGCTGATCAGCATGGTCATTACCTATCAAGGCGCCATCCAGCTGAAGAAATTCGGGGCCGACATCTACACCATCGACCTCACCGTCATTTCGCTCTTACGTGAAATGGGTGTGCTGGTCACGGCCATCATGGTGGCCGGACGTTCCGGCAGCGCGTTTGCCGCGGAGCTTGGCGTGATGAAAGTGCGAGAGGAAGTCAACGCCTTGAGAACGATGGGGCTCGATCCGATCGAGCTCCTCGTCTTGCCCCGCGTAATCGGGCTGGTGATCGCCTTGCCGCTGCTGACTTTCCTCGCAGATCTCATCGGCCTCGCGGGAGGCGGCGTCATGTCTCTTTCGCTTCTCAACATCTCTTTTCACCAATATCTGCTCAGGGTCCAAGACGTCGCGACCCCGACCATGTTTTTCGTCGGCATGATCAAGGCGCCGGTGTTCGCTTTCGTCATAGCTGTCATCGGATGCTACCAGGGCTTGAACGTTTCGGGATCGGCCGAAAACATCGGCAAGACGACCACGCTCTCCGTGGTGCAGGCCATCTTCATCGTGATCATGTCCGACGCGCTGTTCTCGGTCGTGTTCTCGAAGGCAGGAATTTGAGGCAGGCAGATGAGCGGTCTCATCGAATTGCAAAGCGTCACGAACCGCTTCGGATCGCAGGTCGTCCACGACGACGTGAGCCTGATGCTTGAAGAAAACCAAACGCTTGGACTGGTAGGCGGCTCGGGCTCGGGAAAATCGGTTCTCTTGCGCACGATGTTGGGGTTGAACAAACCAAGCCAGGGAAAAGTCCTGGTTGCAGGCACCGATCTCTATGCGCTCTCGCCGGAAGAAAGATTGGGGCTGCAGGAGAAATGGGGTGTGTTATTTCAGAACGGCGCCTTGTTTTCCGGATTGAGCGTGATGGACAACATCGCGATGCCAATGCGCGAACATACGGATTTGTCGCCGAAGGCGATCGACAATCTGGCGTTCCTCAAATTGCAGATGGTGGGATTGGGAGCGGATGCGGCGGACAAATTCCCATCCGCGCTTTCGGGCGGCATGGTGACACGGGCGGGCGTGGCGCGGGCAATGGCGCTGGATCCGGAAATCCTGTTTCTTGACGAGCCGACCGGCGCTCTGGATGCAGTCTCCGCGTCCTCGCTCGATCAGTTGATGCAGTCCCTCCACGACATTCTGGGATTGAGCATTCTGATCATCACCCACGACCCGAACACGCTGGTGAACGTTTGCGACCGTATTGCGATGATCGTCGACAAGAAAGTGGTAAGCGGAACGCTCGACGAAATGCTGAAATCGACCAATCCGAAGATCCAGGAATATTTCGGCGACGCGCGCTTCAAAGCGGCGCTTTCGGAAAGACACTGACATGGAAAAAGAGGCAAACTATTTCACCGTCGGCGTTTTCGTCAGCGTGACCCTATTGGCGCTGGTGGGATTTTCCATCTGGCTGGCAGGCGTGCACGATCTTGGTCACCATGATCGCTACACAGTCTATTTCACCGAACCGGTCAGCGGCCTGAACGACGAATCGGTGGTGAAATACAAGGGTGTTGAAGTCGGCAAGGTCCTGAAGTTGCGTATCAGCCCGGACCGCGCAGAGCTTGTCAAAGTGGACATCGAGGTCAAGGACGATACGCCGGTCCGGGCCGAGACGAGTGCGAGCGTCGCCGTTCAAGGCATCACCGGCCAAAGCTATCTCGATCTCGCGACCAACAATGCCGATAAGACTCCGCCGTCCCGTTTGCCTGACGAAAAATATCCGGTTCTGAAAGGAACCGGCAGTCGGCTCGACAAGTTCTTCGATCAACTGCCAACAGTGAGCAAGAACATGGAGACCACGCTTTCCGCGATCGACGATCTGTCTCGGCAGGGCACGAAGATGGCGGATTCGATTCGCGGACTCGCCGACAAGTTGAAGGAAAATCCGTCGCAAATCATAAGCTCACCTTCGCACAAGGGCGTGGAAATACCCAAATGAGAAAGCAACGAACATCGCAGCAATGGCTGCATCTTGTGCTTCCGCTCGCATTGACCGGATGCCTCTCCCTGTCCTCGTCCGGCGCCAAGGACGCTTCGTCCATCTACACGCTTCATGCCTCTGAATCTGCATCGCCAGCGGCAAAACCGCCGACACTTGCCCAGACGCGCGGACGTGAGGTCGTGGTCGTACCCAAGCCCGAGCTGCCGGCAGGACTGGGAACGGAAAGGATCGCGCTCTATCTCGAGCAAGGCCGCAAGCTCGATTATTATGCCGACGCGAAATGGTCTGCGCCTCTGGACGATCTGCTGCAGGATTATGTCATCCAGAGAGCCAAGCAGGACCTTCCGGGAAAGGTCGTGGGGACTCCGGACCTTGCGCCTTCGGCGCGCTACCGGCTCGCCCTGAAGGTTACGGATTTCGGACCCGTTTATGCGGACATGGCCGATAAGGCGCCGCGCCTTGACGTGGCGTTGACCGCGACCGTGATCGCTTTGCCCGGAGAAACGGTCAAGACACAATTCACCGTGAAAAAAAGCTCGGCCGCATCTGCCAACAGCCTGACCGCCATTACCAACGAGCTCGGAACTCTTCTGGCTTCGGCGACCGATGAGACACTGCAGAAAGCCAGACCCTATTTCTAACGGCCAAGCGCGCTCCATGCAGGCGCTGTACGTTTCCGTACGCGATCAGATGTTCAATGTGCCGGGCCGGATGGTTAAATTTGCATCTGGCTTCCCTAAGCCAGGCCTACCCCCAAGAGCCCGCCGCGGCCCCAATCCCGGCGGGCTTTCTTCGAAGCGCGACCGTTCGGGTTCGCCACCCTATGGAAGCAACACCGCGCGATCAGAGGCCCATAAAAAAGCGAAGACCCGGCGTGAGGGGGGCTCTGTGCCGGGTCTTCTGAACTCACCCCTCCGTGGGTGAGCGGAGGATCGCGGGATAAATGCAGATTGTGGCAGATAGTTCCCGTCAGGGCGTCAGCCGCCTGCCCCGATCGATGTTAATGCAGGATTTTCGCGGGCTGACAATGTATTCGGAAGGCAAGCGAGGACTTGATCAAGGCCGCTTCCCTCAGAGCGCGGTCGCCTTGGGGGCAAAGTTGCGTTTTCCTCCAACATAGCCGCCAACGCAGCGCGAGCGCGGAAGGTGCGACTCTTCACCGTGCCGACTGAGCAGTTCATGATGCGCGCAGCTTCCTCATAAGAAAAGCCGCCAACCGTGACGAGGATCAATGCCTCGCGCTGCTCATTGGACAGACAATAAAGCGCGCGCCCAACATCTGAAAGTTCGCTGGACCAATGCTGCCCGCCGGCTACGGGTCTGGATGACATAGCATCTTCGTCCCAGACGGTTTGCCTCCAGGCGCGACGGCGATAACTGAAATATACGTTTCGTAAAATGGTAAACAACCAAGCCTTGAGATTAGACCCCGCTAAAAACGAGCCTTGCGCGCACCATGCTTTTACAAGTGTTTCCTGCACCAAGTCCTCAGCCAATTCACGATTGCTAGACAACACGATCGCGAATGCTCGCAGATATGGAATAAGTGCGATCAGATTCGTTTTGAAGTCCGCGGAGGATTGACGAACTGGGTTTGCAGTATCGTGGAGTTCTGCGCTGCTCATGTGGCCACCCCGAAGCAGGAGCTTGACGATTTTCGTCTGCATGGAAACCGTGGGGTGCCGTTCTCGTTCCCAAAGCTGTGGCCAAAAGTACGTTCGCGTACCGAATTAGCTCGGGCGCGGGCGCTCGACAGGGCGGTTCGGCTGTGGAGAGCTGGGTCGTACCGCTGCGATGACCGCATTTCGTGCAGTGCGGATTTTTCCTGAGAGAGTCACAAGAATCGCCGACGCCCATGGGGAAAGCCGCAGGCGGCAGGTGAGACCTCAGCAGCTGCGGTCGCGTTCCAGAAGTCAGGGCTTGAGTTCGTGCTGAACTTCATCGCCGAGAGTATTCCAGTTCCTTTCAAGCTCGCGATACGAATGACGCAGCGCGGGACTCGCCCCCTCGGCCAGCTTCGCTGCCTCTTTGGCCATGATACGGCAACGGAGCACTCGCTCTTCAACCGTCAGGCTGGCCCATTCGATAGCCTCGAACCTCTTATCCATGCGACCCGTGCCAAACAGGACATCATGAGACCATCAATAGCGGCCGTAAAACGAGCGCGCCAATTGGTTGCAGGTACGAAACCGTACTGTTCTCGAAAAACGTGTACCGCACTGAACGCCACATCAGACCATCTTCAGCTTGTAGGACACGGACCTACGTCCAATCGCAGAGTGGCAAACTAGGCTGCCGAGCCATTTTGTAGGCACATCCGTGTGACAGATTTTTCTCTATTGCCCTCTTTGGACCGCGCGAAGAAATATCGACAGCTAGCAGGAGATGCTCGCCGCGAGGCCGAGAACGCCGATTCAACGGTGCAGGAATCTTACAAGCTGTTAGCCGAACACTGGGGAAACCTCGCCGATAAGACGGAAGCCGAAGCTAACCGCCGCTGACTCTGGTTATGGCGATTTCCGGTCATCGCCGTTGGTTCGTTTGAACGTCCGGAATGCGCCGGTACGTCAACTGATCGTCGCAACACGTGCCTTAGAAGGAGCCCAGCAAAAGCCCGCGCGCAGCGAACGGATGCGTGTCAGGAACCTATAGACCGGACGGGAGCGGCTGAGGAGGCAAAAGCCAGATCGAGCGCGTGAGTGAGTGTGGATTCATCAATGGGCTTATCGAGTAGTGCGATCGCACCAGCGCGCAAGGCTTTTTCTTTCAATATATTATCGCTGCGCCCTGTCATGGCGATCACCGGCAAATCCCAACCTCGATGGCGCATGATTTCAATGAGTTCAAGTCCGTTCACGCCGGGCATGTGCAGATCGAGCAGCATGCAGCCATTCGCGGGCGCGTTTGCTCGCGCAAGAAAATCGGACGCAGATGGATAGTCGATTACATCGATTTCGAAGGATTCGAGAACGGCGCGCATCGATTCGCGAACCGCGTCATCGTCATCTATGACATAAACCTTCCGCTGGGCCTGAAGTTCCACAATGGCGTCCCCGCAAGAGCCCAACAGAAACTAGTGTCCCGATTCCGAAATTCGCTTCATCTCTATATAGCGCTCCTGGCGAATTTCGGAATCAAAGGGACACTAGCAAGCCATTGAATCCTAGTGTCATTTCGGTTCCGAAGTTCGCCAGAGGCCGATATGGATGGTCTAGCGAACTTCGGAACCACGACACTAGGACGCCGCGGCTGCAAGAGAAATACGGGTTTATGCTTAGAGCACGTTCTTCTCATAAGGCCGGCATCAACGCCGTTTTGCAGGAGGCCCGATACCCGCCACGAGGGCCATTTGGATCACATTGGATAGGCTGCGGGCTTGCATTTTTTCCATCAAGTTACCGCGATGAATCTCGACGGTCCGCGGCGAAATCGCGAGCTCATAGGCGATGATCTTGTTGGAGTGGCCGGCCACCAAGTGCTCAAGAACCTCTTTCTCTCGCGGCGTGAGCAGAGCCACCCGGGAAGCAGCCAATTGTGCGAGTGCGGCTTGATCGCGAGTCTGCTTTGAAAGCGTCAGAGCATGGCGCACAGTGTCGAGCATGAACTCGCCATCAAAGGGCTTTTCCAGGAAATCGACTGCCCCAGCTTTCATGGCTCGTACGGCAAGCGGCACATCGCCATGGCCTGTGATGATGATCACCGGGAGTCCGATTTGGCGTCTGTTCAACTCTTCCTGCAATTGAAGACCGTCCATGTCTGGCATGCGGATGTCGACAATCAGGCAAGACGCTTGAGAAATATCCGGCTCTGCGAGCAGTTTTTTGGCGCTATCAAAATCGCGTACCGGATAGCCCGCGGATTCCAACAGCGCGCGGAGAGATTCCCGAACATCGCTATCATCGTCGATAATGAGAACCGGCAGGCTGGACATTATCCGCCTCAATCCAGGCTCGTTGATGGCAGGGTCACATGAAATATGGCGCCCCCGCCGTCGTTCGCCTCAGACCAAATTCTCCCACCATGCGCATCGACGATCGTTTGGCAAATCGACAGGCCAATACCCATCCCTTTCTCCTTGGTCGTGATAAAGGGTTGGAAGAGGCGGCTAACAATTTCCGGTGGCAATCCTGGTCCCGAATCCGAAATAATGAATTCCACGTAGTCATCGTCCATGCGCGTCGTCTTGATCGTGAGTTCACGCCTCGTAACACCTTGCATCGCCTCGATGCTATTGCGGATGAGGTTGAGGAATACCTGCCCCATCTGAACCTTGTCGATGAGAACCGGCGGAACCGACGCATCGAGTTGTTTGTGAAGCTTGACCCCCGCATCGGCCGCGCCAACAAAGCTGAGAGCGATCGTCTCTTCGACAAGATGGTTCAGGTTCTGTTTGGTCCGAGTCGTCTCTCGCTTTTCGACAAATTCGCGCAATTGACGAATGATCTTGCCGGCACGGGCGGTTTGATTAGCGGCCTTATCGATAAAATCCATAGCGCGTGCCATTTGCGCCGCGCCGCCTGCGACCATGTTGCGGCGAGCCGCCGTGACGAAATTTGCGATAGCGGTCAGAGGTTGATTCAACTCATGCGCGAGCGCGGCTGTCATCTGGCCCATCGCCGAAAGTCTCGAAACATGAAGGAGTTCGTTCTGAAGCTCTTGGGTCCTTCGGGCGGCCCCTTCCCGTTCGGTCAGATCGTGGATGATTCCAACATAGATCGACTTGCCTTCGATCGTGCCTTCCCCCACGGAAAGGTACATGGGAAATGTCGTCCCATCTTTGCGCAGGCCGAACACCTCTCGGCCGATACCAATGATCCGCTTCTTTCCGGTCCGCTGATAATTGTCGATATATTCGTCATGTTCAGCCTGATACGGGAGCGGCATCAGCATCGTCACATTTTTTCCCACGACATCTTCGAAACGGTAGCCGAACAGGCGTTCGCAAGCAGCATTGTAGATTTGAATGTTCGCCTTCCCGTCTATGACGATGATCCCGTCGACAGCGGTCTCGATCAAAGTCCGGAATAGGGTGTCCGTTTTCGCGGAAGCGATAGGCATTGATCGTGCAAGTCCGTTGAATTGTCAGCGAGTTTTGGCACTCTATGCAATCGATTGACCGAGATCAAAACGGTTCATCCCGGGGTTGGTAAGAATAATTGTTAGCCCCGGAGAAGATCTTATGCCCAACCCGCGGATTTGGATCCTCATTACCGACGGCGTGTCGGCGCGAATCTGTTCGACCAAAGACGGTACCACGACCGCGATTGTGGCTCCTACGGAGTTGCGACCCACCGCGAGTGAAGATCCGGGAAACAAAAGGAAAAGTGAGGCCTGGTACCTCCTGGGCGGGAAAAGCAGCTTCATGCGCGGCCCAACCGCCCACTTCACAGAACACATCGCCCAAATCCTGGGAGAAGCAGCGGCCGAACATGCTTTTGATGGTCTCGTCATCATCGCGGCAACGCATATCGCTAGCGCGATCGAGCGCGCGCTCTCACGACAGACGCGTGCCCTGATGATCGGAGACGTCGTGCGGGACCTCCCCGCGCCCGCTCCTGTCGAGCAGAACGCTCGCATGGACCTGTGGCACTAATGAGCCGCGGCGCTATCAAGACCATTCTGGTCCAACTGACCGGCCATCCAAGCGACGACAGCGCGTTGGAGACGGCCTTTCTCGTCGCACGCCTTTTCGATTCCCACCTCGAGTGCCTCCATATTGCGCCGGACTGGCAGGCAAAAGCTGCAAGAGCCGCCATACATGACATGTCGGGCCCGATCATGTCGCAAGAGTTATTTGCAGATTTCGAGCAGGACACGAAAGCAACACGATGGCGCGCCAGACTGCATCTCGCCGAGTTCTGCAGGAGACGACATTTGTCCGCATCCGACTCCAAGCTTCCCTCGGGCAGAGTATCGGTCACGCTGCGGGAAATTTCGAGTGGACCTGGGCAGACGATGCTGCATGAAACGCGATTTTACGATCTCGTCGTTTTGGCGCGCGAGGACGGCATCGAAGATCTTGGATCATTGATCCTGAATGCCGGCCGACCTGTCTTGGTCGCCCCACGTCAAGCGCCCGAGAACCTTGCGCCGACGATTGCCATTGCCTGGAAGGAAACAGCCGAATCCGCTCGCGCCATAACCGCTGCGATGCCCCTATTGGCCAAGGCAGATCGGATTTTCGTTCTGAGCGTCGAGGATGGGCGCGGATCGGCTGCCACCATGGAATCCGCGGAACGGGTCGCACAGCAATTGCGTTGGCATGGTCTGAATACCGAAGCCATCTATGTGAATCCCGGCGACCGGTCTGTTGTGGAGGAAATCGTGACATGTGCGCACGACAACAAAGCGGACCTGATCGTCTCCGGGGGCTATGGCCATTCTCGCCTGCGCGAACTCATTCTCGGCGGCGTTACCCGGGATTTGCTGCGCAAAAGCCCGCTTCCCGTATTCTGGTTCCATTAGGAGGAGATATCTCATGGCCTCCGATGCTTTCGCGCAAAGGGGGTTGAGGGCGTCATTGCCTTTTTGAACTGCTTTCCAAGGCAATAAGGCGATCTACGTATAAACCCCTAGGTGGATTTCCTGAATTTTCCACGGTTCCGATCCCGGGCATGGTTCGAGTGCTTGAGGTGCAAGAGGATCAGACCATGCCGATCATCGGAACAGCGCAATTTGATAGCCCTCGCACAGCGCGGCCGCCGGGCTGGCCCGCTTCCGGCGGCTCTCAAGCCGTACCGCCTTCCCCTGCAAGGGTGGACGGGGACTTGATAGCGCTGCAAAACATCGGAACGAAACTGCGCTTCCATCACAATCAGACGATTTTCAACGAAGGCGATCCCGCGGAGCACGCCTATAAAGTGCTGAGCGGCGCT
>WNGK01021388.1_pt1 | contig 10505 bp, 10 predicted proteins | sample 5400601 | NCBI WGS metagenome assembly WNGK01 (sample SAMN13153376, study PRJNA577476) | soil metagenome | isolation source: 60 cm soil or saprolite under Garry oak tree replicate 1 | place: USA:California | collected 2016-06-15
CAAATCACCGGCGTGGTCTTTTCCTGCGGGACGCCGTTCTCGCCGTGGCAGCCGGCGCACATCGCGGCTTTTTCTTCGAGCGTATCGGCGCGCGCGGCGCTAAGTGCGCCAAGTACGGTAACCAGCACTGCGAAAGCCGTCAGCTTCATGGTCAAGCCATCACGATCTCGTTTCAACCATCAAAAAAGACGGGACCTTGCGGCCCCGCCTTTCCGATTCGCGAACACCGGCTTGCCGGCGCCGCCGCTCAATCAGCCGTAAACGCAATGATGCTGTTGCCGCGCTTGAAATCGAGCTGCACGTTGCCGCCCGCCGCGACCGCGATGTACTGCTTGCCGCCCACCGTATAGGACGACGGCGGCGCGTTGACGCCGGCGCCGGCCTGGAACGACCAGAGCACGTTGCCGGTTTTGGCATCGTAGGCGCGGAACCAGCCGTTGCCCTCGCCGGTGAAGACAAGGCCGCCGGCCGTCGACAGGACGCCGCCGATCATCGGTTGCGGCGTCTTCTTCTGCCACTTGATCTTGCCGGTGTTGTAGTCGACCGCCGTGATGTTGCCCCACTGCTCCTCGGTCGGGATCGCCTTGAACGCGCCGCCGAGCCAGAGCTTGCCCTTCGGATAGGGCGTGCTCTGCACGTGATAGGTCATCGGCTGGTGCAGGTTGATCGCGTAGGTGAGCCCGAGGCTCGGGTTCGTCGCCATCGGCGACCATTCCACGCCACCATTCGCGCCGGGAAGCATGCGCTTGCCTTCCGGCGTCGGCAGCACCCACATGTTTTCTTGCGGCACCATCGCGTCGGAGAAGCGGATCAGGCTGCAGTCCTTGCGGTCGTGCACGTAGACGTGCCCGGTCTTGCCGGCATGCATCACGCCGGGAATGGTCTTGCCGCTCTTGTCCTTGACGTCGACCAGCACGGTCGGCGAGACCGCGTCGAGATCCCACACGTCATGGGCGATGTATTGGAAGTGGCAGGCATACTTGCCGGTCTCCAGATCGACCGAGACGAGCGAATTTGTGTAGAGGTTGTCGCCGGGACGCAGCGAACCGTCGAGATCGGGCGACGGATTGCCGACCACGAAATAGATGCGGTTGGTTTTCAGATCGACCGAGGGGTTCTGCCACACGCCGCCGCCGAGCGTCTTGTAGGGGTCGCCGATCTCGGCGAGCTTCTTCTTCTCGGCTTCGATGTCGCGATGCATGTCGCGGCCGGTCGCGTCGTTCTTCGCCCACACGCCGACTGAACTCTCCGGCGTCGTCTCGAAGGTCCAGAGCAGCTTGCCGTCCTTGGCGCTGTAGGCTTTGACAAAGCCGCGGATGCCGTATTCACCGCCGTTGGTGCCGACGAGCACTTTGTCTTTTACCACGGTCGGCGCCATGGTCTCGCTGTAGCCCAGCTCCGGATCGGCAATGTCGGACTGCCACACCTTGTTGCCGGTCTTGGCATCGAGCGCAACCAGCTTGGAATCGAGCGTCGCGAGATAGACCTTGTCTTCGTACACCGCGACGCCGCGATTGTTCGGTCCGCAGCAATAGGTCGTGATCGGTCCAAGCGCATGCTTGTAATGCCAGAGTTCTTCGCCGGTCTTGGCATCGATCGCATAGACGTGGCTGAACGAGGTCGTGGCATACATGATGCCGTTGACCACGATCGGCGACGTCTCCATCGACTCGCGCACTTCGGTCTGGAAGATCCAGGCGACGTGCAGCTTCTTCACGTTGCCGGTGTTGATCTGCTTGGCCGGATGGAAGCGCTGCTGGTTGTAGTCGCCGTTGGTGTGCAGGAAGTTCGACGAATCGCCGGCAGCCTTGTCGAGCATCGCCTGCGTGACAGGCGTCACATTGACGGTCTTCGTGGATTGCGACGTTGCCGGTTTCACTTCTTCGGCGGATGCCGCACAGGCGGCAGCAAGCGCGATAGCAATCGCGCCCGCGATGGGCTTGACAAGATGAGACATGGCTGAGGCCTCCCGGTGCCCTGGCGAACTTTTCTGAAGATCGATGGCTGAAACGTGCCTTGAGAGCGCACAAAACGTGCGCCCGCGCCTTGATGGGTGTCAAGATATTCCGGCGCATGTCTGCGTGGCGGCGGGATGAGGGACCGTCAGGCCGGGGCCGTCCGCAGGCTGCCCGACCAGATATTGCGGCGCAGCACGAGCGTGCCGATCAGCAGGAGATTGACGGCGATCATCCATGATGCTCTGGTTTCGATGCTTGCGCTCATCCTGGCAGACATTGCGCGCGTTTCTAGGTCGGCAGTATCGCAGCCTGCGGCACGAACCCGAACATCTCCTTGTAGCGGGCGGCATAGCGCGGCCAGACCTCCGGATTGAGCACGCGAGCGACCGGTTTGCCGTCGAGCGCGGCGAGGATCTGTTCGGCCGCGATGCGTCCCATGTTCTCGCGCGCCTCATAGGTGACGCCGGCCGTGTGCGGTGAGACCATCACATTGTCGAACTTCAGCAGCGGGTGATCGAGCGGAGGAGGCTCCTTCTCCCAGACGTCAAGGCCCGCGCCCGCAAGCTTCTTGGCACGCAACGCGTCTTCGAGCGCTTTCTCATCATGGATATTGCCGCGCGCCGTCGTGATGAAGGCTCATCACCTCATCAAGGCTCACCTTTTCGACGCCATGCTTCTGCATCACTTCGGCTGAAACGTAAGGATCGTAGGCAAGCACACGCATGTGGAACAGCCCGCGGCACAGCTCGGCGATCCGCCTGCCGACATTGCCCAGCCCGATGATTCCGATGGTCTTGCCGAACATGTCGTGACCCATGAAGATATTGCGGTCGACGATCTCGCGGCGGATCGCGCGGTCGGCCTCGACAATGCGCTTGGAGAGCGACAGCATCATCGCAAGCGCGTGTTCGGCCACCGCTTCCTTGTTGCCGCCGGCCTGATTGAGCGCGAGCACGCCGGCATCGGTGCAGGCCTTCAGGTTCACGGTGTCGTAGCCGGCGCCATTCGTGGAGACGATCAGCAGGCTTTGCGTGCGGCGCAGCAGGTCCGGACCCGCATGATATTTCTTTGCCAATTCGTCACGCGCCGAGCCGATTTGATAGGCATGCGCGCCTGCAAGAATTGGCGTCGCGTCATCGTCGGCGCTGTCGTTCTTGAGCCTGTCGAGCCGGATGTCGGAGCGCTTCTGCAAAATCTCGGTGAAGATGCCGTGGGCGGGACCATTGATAAAGAACACGCGCTTAGTGCCGTCGGCCATATGCGCAACCCCCTTTTTCGTTGTGGCGTCTTGTCGCAAGCGGTGTAGCTTGCCCACCGGGCGAACGCCAAGAGCACATTTCCGCAAGGGAGGGATGTTCGACGAGATGTTCGCGTGCGCGCTCACCGACGATGGACCATGGCTGATCGCAGTCCGCATCGACGACAAGCCCGGCGTCGGCGCAACGGAACGCGATCCAGTGCTGATCACAGACCGCTTCATGCGCGGCATGGGGACGAAGGGTTAAGTCGTTCAATGCGTACCGCTAGCTCGGCGCTGTTCTCCTCCCTCGTAGCACGTCAAAGACGGGCTATTGGGCGAGCTACACGCGAAGCGGTGCCATGACCGACGCCCCCTGCCCTCCGCCGCGTGAACCGCATCGGCCGATTGTCCCGCCACCGCCGAACGCATGCGACACACATGCGCATGTGTTCGGACCGGCGACGCGTTTTCCCTACGCGGCGGACCGCAGCTACACGCCGCCCGACGCGCCGCTCGAGAAATATCTGGCGATGCTCGACACGCTCGGATTCGCGCGCGGCGCGCTGGTGCAAGGCAGCGCACACGGTCATGACAATGCCGCGATGCTCGACGCGCTGGAGCGTGAGCCAAAACGGTTGCGCGGCGTAGCCGTCGCCAATACGGATGTCCCGGTGGCCGAACTGCGCCGCTGGCACGCACTCGGGGTGCGGGGACTTCGTTTCAATCACGTCTTCCGCGGCGGGCAATTGCATTATCGCGGTGGCGCGCCGCTCGAGGCGGCGCGTACGCTCGCGCCGGTGATGAAGGAGTTGGGCTGGCACCTGCAGCTCTGGATCGACGTGAAGGACTTGCCGGACACAACCCCGATCCTGAAATCGATCGGGCTACCTGTTGTGATCGACCACATGGGCCGCACGGATGCGGCGGCCAGCATCGAGGCTGCCGGCTTCCAGAGCTTGCTGCGTCTCACCGCCGAAGGCGGCTGCTGGGTGAAGCTCTCGGGCGCGCACCGCGTCAGCCATCTCCCTCCCAACTATCCAGATGCGCGCCCGCTGCATGAGGCGCTGATCGCCGCCAATCCTGATCAGCTCGTGTGGGGATCCGACTGGCCGCGCCCGCGCATCGAGGACGAGATGCCGAATGCCGGGCATCTGCTCGATCTGTTCAACGAATGGACGCCGAACGATGCGATCCGCCGCCGCATTCTCGTCGACAATCCGGCACGGCTCTACGGTTTTCCGAAGTAGCTCCGTTGTCATCCCGGACGGCCCGAAGCCGAGCCAGGATCCATAACCACAAAAGCGAGAATGGATCCCGGCTCTCGCTCCGCTCGGCCGGGACAGAGCGGCGTCACGGCGGACAAATATAGCCCGTCCCGCTCGGGCTCTTAAAGCACCCGACTGACTCCGGAAGCAGTAACTTCGGCAGATAGAGCACAATGTCCGGAAACAGCACCGTGAATGCGATCGCGACAAAGAACACGATATAGATGGGCAACGACGCGAACATCGCTCTGCCGAACGCGACCCCGACGAATTTCGAGGCCACCAGCAGCGACAACCCATAAGGCGGCGTGATCAGCCCGAATACGAGCGTAGTGATCAGCACCACGCCCATGTGCAGCGGCTTGATGTTACCGAGCTCGTTCAGCTTGATCACGATCGGCATGAAGATGATGATTGCCGGAACGGCGTCCATGAAATCGCCGATCACGATAAACAGCAGCACCAGCAGCAGCATGATGATGCGGCCATCGTGGCCGGCGATGACCTCGATCCAGCCTGAGACGATATCGGGACCGCGCAGATAGGCGAGCATCCAGCCGAAAGCGGACGCGCCCGCGACCAGCGCGAGCGGGATGGAATAGAGCAGACCCGTGTAGACGAAGTCGCGCGGCAGATTGGGGATGTGGCTGCGGCTAAGCAATGGCACGAGCACCACGAGGATATAAACGGAGGCGACCATGCCGGCTTCCGTCGGCGTGAACCAGCCGGTCAGGATGCCACCCATGATGATGACTGGAATCATCAATGGCAGCGCGGAGGCGCGGGCGGCGTCGGCGAATTCGCGGAGCGAGGCTCGCGGCTTCTTAATGCCGACCGGCCCGAAGAAGTGCGAATAGATCATCAGCCCGATGCCGACCAGGATGCCCGGCACGATGCCGGCGAGGAACAGCCCACCGATTGAGACATTGCCCGTCGCCCCGTAGACCACCGCCATGATGCTCGGTGGAATCAGGTTCGCCATCGTCGAGGCGCAGGCGATCAGCGCGGCCGTGAAGGCGCGATCATAGCCCTCCTTGGTCATTTCGGGCGCAACCGTGCGGCTTAGCACCGCCACGTCCGCGGTGGATGAACCGGAGATACCGGCGAAAAACATGCTGAACAGCGTGACGACCTGCGCGAGGCCGCCACGCATGTGACCGACCATGGTTTGCGCCAAGCGAATCATGCGGTTGGTGACATTGGCCGACGTCATCAGTTCGCCGACCAGCAGGAAGAACGGCACGGCCAGCAGAATTTCCGAATCGATGCCGTGAAACATCTGGCCGATCATCGATTGCATGCTGATCGGCGTCAGCGCGCATGCGACGAGTACCCCGGCCATCAGGGCGAATGCCACCGGCACGCCCATGTAGCCGAAGATCAAGAACAAGGCCGTCATCAGGAGGAGGATCGAGCCATTGCTCATTTCACAATTCCCGCGAAATCGTCTTGGTCTTCCGGTCCTTCGAAACCGTGATTCCAGCCGTTGACCAGTTGCTCGACGCAAAACAGCACGATCAGCACGCCAGCGATCGGCACGCTGGCCGTGTAGCTCGCAAGCGGAATGAGAGAGGGCGCGCGAAAGCTGCCCATGTCGTTCATGAAATTCTGGATACCGAAAGTGACCATCGCCAGGCCGACGGCCAAGATGATCAACCGGTTGAAGACTTCCATGAAGGTGCGCTTCGGGCCGCTCAACTGCTTGGTGATCTCCACCAGATTGAGATGATCGATCCGGCGCGTGGCGGTGGCCATGCCGATGAAAATGCCCCAGGCAAAAAAGCCCGTGGTGGCAAGTTGCAGCCAGAGGATGGCGGCGCCGAGCTCGCGCGTCACCACATCGAGAAAGACCGAAAATGTAAACCCTGCGATTGAGACGCCGCAGAGCACCATAAGGATATTTTCCAAGGAATCGAGCGCCGTCCATTTCAAGTGGCGATGACGATCAATAACGAATGTCTTGAAAGCCACGATTCTTCTCCCGGACGACACGGACACAACGCACGGGCGGCGGCGCCCCGGCGCCACCGCCCGCATGTCGTGCAGCGAACGCTATTTTACGTTGCGGACGAGCTCGAGAATCTTGACCGCGTGCGGCCCGAGTTCCTTGGCAAGCTGATCTTGGATCGGAGCAGCGGCCTTGATAAAGCCGGACTTGTCCACGCCGTCGACAACCTTGACGCCCATGGTCTTCAGCTTGTCCGCTGAATCCGTCTCGAGCTTGAGGCCCAGCGCCGGCTCCTTCTTGGCGACCTCGTCGGCGGCGGCCTGCACCCAGCCCTTTTCCTGATCGCTCAGGCTGTTCCACAGCTTGTCGCTGACCCAGATGCAGTTGTTGTTGGCTTCATGCTCGGTCATCGAGAGAATCGGCGCGACCTCGTAGTGCTTGTTCGCCATGTAGACGTTGACGCCGTTCTCGGCGATGTTGACGACACCCGTTTGCAGTGAGGTGTAGACCTCGCCGAACGGCATATGCACGGTCTGCGATCCGTAGGCCGGGAAATGCGTGTCCTCGGTCTTGGTCGCCTGCACGCGGATCTTCTGGCCCTTGATGTCGTCGACCGACTTGATCTCCTTCTTCGAATACATGTTGCGCATGCCCATCGTGAGCAGGCCGAGCACGTGCGCGCCCTGCACCGAATCGGAGATCATGTCGCGGAAGGCCTTGGACACGCCCGGATCGGCCAGTGTCTTTGCGAGGTGATCCTTGTCGCGGAACAGGAAATGCAGCGAGAATACGCCGGCCTGCGGCGCCAGCGTCGAGGCGTTGGCTGTCGAGGTAATGATGAAATCGATGTCGCCGGTGCGCAGCTTCTGCAGCATCACCGGCTCCTGGCCGAGCTGAGCGCCAGGAAACTGATCGATGCTCATCTTGCCGCCGCTCAGTTCCTTGAGCTTGGCGTCGAAGATGTCGCCGGCGATGCCGTACGCGGTGGATTTTGGCTGGTCGTAGCCGAAAGTGAACTTGCGCTGCGCGCTGGCGTCGGTCGGAAGAGCAAACGCCGCGGTGCCCAACGCCAATGCGGCAAACAGACTTCGTCTAATGGTGAAGTGCATTCCATTCCTCCCTGGTTTTTCCGCCGTTTTGAACTGCGGTATCTTGTTCGTTAGGCTAACATGTTTCCGAACCGTAACATCGAGAACTCGCGCGGGGAAGTATGATTCGGACCCCGCCGCCATTCGGAGTTGATGCCGTATGCCTACTTTCGTTGCAGACCTCGATACTCCCGCCGTCGTGATCGACCTCGACATCGTCGAGGCAAACATCGCCCGCGCGCAGGAAAAGCTTGTCAGCCACGGCCTGGCCAATCGTCCGCACATCAAGACGCACAAGATCCCGGCGCTCGCCAAATTGCAGATGGATGCCGGAGCGATCGGCATCACCTGCCAGAAACTCGGCGAAGTCGAAGTCATGGCAGATGCCGGCGTCGCCGACGACATCTTGCTGACCTACAATGTGCTGGGTGATCCAAAGACCGAACGGCTGGTCGCGCTGATCCGGCGCCTCAAGCGCATGGCTGTGGTGCTGGACAATGAGGTCGTGGCGCGCGGACTGTCGGAAGCCGGCAAGCGGCACGGCGTCGACATCCGCTTCCTGATCGAATGCGATACCGGCGGCAGCCGCAACGGCGTGCAGAACCCACAGGCGGCGCTCGATCTCGCCCGCGAGGCAATGCGCATGCCGAACATGCAGTTCGACGGCCTGATGACCTATCCGACTGCGAAGCCCGAGCAGCGCCTGTGGCTCGAACGCGCGCTCCAGCTTCTCAACGGCGCCGGCATCGCGGTGCCGGTCGTGTCCGGCGGCGGATCGCCAACGCTGAAGGGCTGCGGCGATTTCCCGATGCTGACGGAATACCGCGCCGGCACCTACATCTATAACGACGTCATGCAGGTCACGGCCGGCGCCGCGACCTGGGACGATTGCGCCATGACGGTGCGGGCGACCGTGGTCAGCCGCCCGACCGAGACCCGCGCGGTTTTCGATGCCGGGTCAAAGGTGATGACCTACGAGCAGTACTACGCCAAGGGATTCGGCCGTGTGGTCGAATATCCTGATGCCCAGGTCACCGGCTTCTCGGAGGAGCACGGCATTCTCGACCTGTCCGCCTGTACAAAAAAGCCGCAGATCGGCGAAACCATCAGCGTGATCCCGAACCACTGCTGCGTCGTCACCAACATGATGGACGAGGTTTATGCCGCGCGCGGCGGCGTGGTGGAGGCGGTTTACCCAGTCGCGGCGCGCGGCAAGGTGCGCTGAATGTACGGCGAGATCGCCGGGGCCTGAAATAGAGCTACCGCCGCACGTGCCAGGCTTCGTTGGGCGTGCCTGAACAGGGCCGGAGAACGATCGGCGTACCGTCGGCGTCGCCGCCGCCTTGCACATTCAGGCACTTGCCGCCCAGCCCGACGATGCGGTTGCCACGGAAAAACCAGCGCTCATTAGGCGGTATCCCATTGGCCGGCTGCGCGCGTTGGCAACCGCACGGGCTCATCGCCTCGTTCCACGCCGTCCACCCGCTACATTTTGGGCGATGAAATCCTCGCTTTATCCGGCGGTGCTCGTCCTGTTCGTCTATCTGTTCTGCTACCTGCCCGCCGAAACCTATGTCGGGCTGACCGGCGATGCGCGCGGCGGCATCGACATTTACGGATTGCTGTTTTTCGGGTCGCAGGCGATGGGCCTTGCGGCGACCTACGCGGCTGACCACTCGAAGGGCCGCATCATCTTTGGCGCCGCCTGCGTCTCTGTCGCCTGCCTGTGCCCGCTTGTATTCGGCTATCCGACCGAGATGTGGATGGCGCATGCACTGTTCTGGCCGACGCTTGCGGTCTGTCACTATGCGCGCCAGGGCGTCGGTGGAACCGCAACGGTTACCGCGGCGCTGACTGCGCTCGTCTTCACACATGAAGGCGCGGTCGTGTTTGCCGTCGCCATCATGGCGACACTTCTCCTGCGCGGAATGCAGGACTTCGCGTTCCGCAGGGCAGCCGCAGCGCTTCTCGGCGTCATGGCGATCTGGGCGCTGGTGAAAACATCGCTGCGGCCGGATGCCAACTTCTCCAGCATCCTTGTCAGCGTCGCGCTGAATGCGATCGACATCAACAACTTCACCTGCGGCCTGTTCAAGCTTCTAGCCGTCACGCTCGCCGCCTATGGCGGCGCCTACCTCGCACTACGGCGGCTGATATCCGCGAACGCTCAGGTCGTTGCGGCCACCCTCGTCGCCATCGCCTTATGTGCCTATTGGCTATGGTTCGACCACACACTTCATGCGGACAACCGATACTACCTGCGAACAGCGCTGCTGGTCGGAACGCCGATGCTGGGCGCATTCGCGGCGTTCCGCGCGGTGGATGCCGATGGCCGCCTGAATTTTCCGCTGCCGTTGCTGCCGCAGATCAAAGCATTGATGGCGCGTGATCTCGGAAATCCGGCGGCCGGCGCGTTGTGTCTGGTGCTACTGGTCCATGTGATGGAGACCTCGAAGTTCGTTACCGCGTGGACGAGATACAAGAGCGCGGTTCAATCACTCGCGATGGGCGCGGACGCCAATCCGGCACTCGGCGATGCGCGATTTGTTTCCGCAACCCGGATCGACAGCGCGCTGGATCGGCTGTCGTGGCCATCCACCACACCGTATTTGTCTGTGCTGGTTGCGCCGGCGCTTGCGCCCAAGCGGCTGGTGGTCGATCCGCGGGCAAATTATTTCTGGACATCCTGCGAGACGGCCGCCGCCAACGAATTGGCCGAGCGCGCAATCCCGCCGGACAGCAGACTGCTCATCCGGACGCACGCCTGCCTGCGTCGTTGACGTTGTTCTTTCATCTCTCTGCTGGACCTTGTTTGCCCAATAGGATTTGATCGCCGCATCTTTCAACTGCGGTCCTCATCCCTATGACGTCTTCTTCTCTTCACATCGATCCCGCGCTGTTTGATCCGGCCGCCATCCCGGCCGAGACGCGCGCGCTCAACACCGAGATCGTGGCGCGGCTCAACGCCGAGCCGACCGGTCTGTCGATCCCGGAAATCCGTCAACG
>WNGK01008707.1_pt1 | contig 10503 bp, 11 predicted proteins | sample 5400601 | NCBI WGS metagenome assembly WNGK01 (sample SAMN13153376, study PRJNA577476) | soil metagenome | isolation source: 60 cm soil or saprolite under Garry oak tree replicate 1 | place: USA:California | collected 2016-06-15
CAACGATTTACGAGTTCAGAAAAGTCGTCAGCTAATGGAATCCCGCGTCTACGGATTAGTTTCGCAAAGGCTCCATCTAGACACTAAAGTCCGCTATGATGGGGTCCAAGAATTCGAGTATGTCTCGGGTCTCGAGCTCCACAAGCTTGTCGGGATCCCCTCCACCCGCTATGCTTCTCGCGTTTCGCTGGATGGTTGGGTCGAGTAGGATTCGGTTGATCTTGTTGAACGGTGGTACTCCACCGACTGGATAGCCTGAGTGTTCCAAGACTTCATCTGGTTGGGCCAGGCGTACGTCTTTGACTTTGAGTAGTGTCTTGATCTTCTTGTAGCTGATCCTTTTTTTCGCTGGGAGTATTGCTAGGATGGGTTTCTTGTCCGAGGCTATGAGGACGATTGATTTGATGATTCTGTCTGCAGATACTTTTCTGGCGGCTTCTTCGACTGTTCTGACTGGTTCGTCGAATTCTATGAACCGGTGCCAGATGCCCTTGGAGACGAGGGTGATTCGGAGGCTTTCTGAATACTTCGGATTAGTCTGACTCAACTTCTATATCTCACACCAGTTCCAGCTTCGAGAGAAACTCTTCTGCCTCTCTGGGCGATCTCAACCTTACGACTGTCAGGTGCGAGTTCTCTGGTTTGCTGAGGAGAATGGGATACTGCTTTCTTCGTCTTCGATATGTTCGGATTGCCCATAGGAACACGGAATCTCGTGAGAACAGTCCTCGAATGGATTCTTGGTTGCCATTCCATAGTTGCTCGTGGGTGCGGATTCTCCTCAGGGTCCGCCTGGTTAGCCTTGCGATGATGGTTCTGAAGGGATAGTCCAGCCAGACAACCGTGTCGGCCCGGCTCCAGACGACGTCTCGTACTTGGTGGTAGTTTCCGTCAGCGACCCAGGAGTCGCCTTGTAGCGATTGCTTGACGCGTTCTCGGAATAGATCGTTGGGCGTCTCTACCCAGTTGGGTTCCCAGTGGAGGGCGTCTAGCTCGATGTGTGAAGCGCTGAGGAGCTTTGATGTTTTGTGGGCGAACGTGGTCTTGCCAGAGCCGATTGTTCCAACGACTGAGATTCGTTGGTAGGAGAGTGGGTGGCTTCTAGGAATCTGCTTAAATCCACTTGAGCCCGAATCGATTGTGAGCACCTTTCATTTCCATGGAGGAGAGGGATAGAACGTGTCGTCAATCGAGGATCCTCTACTAAAAGAAGTATTGGCCGCTTTCAAGCAGGACGCCTCCCGGATGGCTGACGATCTGCTGAGAACAATTACCACCCAGGCTTTGATCGCTGCCTTCGCCCTCTTGCTCGCCATATCGTCATTACTGAGGCTGCTCTTCTTCGTGTACTTTGCTCAGTCAGGGGTAGGGTTCCCGATGCGTCCGGTGCTGGACACGTCGGCGGTAGTGGAGACCGCTCTGACCGTTGTCTTGTTCTTGCTTTCGGTAATCTCCATCTACAGCCTATTAGGCCTACGAAGAAGATATTCCAGACTGCTGGCGATGGCTGAGAAGCTCGGCCGATGAAAAGTGCCCCTTTCACCGGAAACAAGGAAAGAAGCAGAGAAGCGGCTGACAGTCCTGAAGATGATAGAGGTCTTTGCCGATAAATGTCCCAAGAGCACACTACTGAATGGGCCGTTCGGTGGAGACGACAAGGCATTTGACCGACTATTGGGACCCAGCGGGATTCTCACAAGAACATCACTGGTCCTAGCCAGCACCGATGGCAGAGTTACCCACTATTCTAGGACTGACGCCGGTAAGGTCTACCAGCAAGTCCTCGACATGCAACTGAACTTCCTGGACCCCTACACGGGTGGAGAAGTCTGGAAGAAATAGCCGGACGTATCTCTAGGTCAGTCTGGTGTCCATGTAGACCGGGATTTTCGGTTTTTCTTGGGGACGGACGCCTATCTTGTAGAGTCTGTGGACGTCTATTCGGAGGTTCAGCATCAACTGCTGGAGCTTCAGCGGCGCATCCTCCTTTCCCTCCCACGCCTCCCAGGCAGCGACCACTTCCCGCACGAACCCCGGAGCCAAACCGATCTCGTCTATACGCAACACTATCCCTTGTCACTAATACTGCATGGTAGAACATAGACGGGTAAGCGGGCCGAAACTATTCCGCACAGTGGCGGCGCGCGACTTGAGTAGGCCCCGGGCCCCCACGAAAAATCACAGTACAAATTCACTACGGGTTTCAGGACGAGATCAGGAGCAGTTTCAATAGCAGTTTCAAGACCGATTTCGATACAGTTTCAGGACCGATTCCAGTACGAGATCCAGAACAGATTCCAGTTCCCGCTCTACCAGCAGAATTGTCAGCGTTTACAGGGCGTAATCCATAATGATTATCACGGGTGGTTGCTCTTCGATGCGAGAGCTGAGTGGGGCCACGAGGAACCCGAGAATTCACTGGTTTCCGGTTTCAATAACGGGGTTCTAGAGCCGGATTCGAGAAACGTTTCTAGATATTGATTCCAAAAAGGGGGCTCGTCATTACACGTCTGCTTGGTACGTTCGGGGATCTCTTGTCACGCTTGGGGAACGGGTTTTCGATCTTCTGGAACGGACGAACACGATAGAGCCGATGGCGATTCCAATCACAGAACTCAAGCCAGCCCAAGGAGCCAAAGCCAGCAACATGTTACTTGAAGATGGGGAAGTGACAGGTACATCGGTATATCCCGAACCTGCGGCATGAGTCGCATCTGCCGAATAGATAGCCGTCACGGTGTGAGCACCCCTCCCAACAGCACTCGGTGCATAAATTACAGCGCACGTGGATGAAACGCCCGAACCAGAAAGCGTACACGTTGAACCTTCAAAGCTTCCATAACCGTCGCTGGAGAAGCTGAGGGTTCCCTCCGGACTCGTTGGACGAGCATCTGTGTCGGTCACGGTCGCAGTACAGGTAGTAAGGCTGCCCACGCTAACGCTAGAAGGAAAGCAGGTCACGCCAGTAATCGTCGTATGCATTGGGATAGAAGTGACCCTCACGGAAGTGTACCCGTAGCTTTGTGAATGAGTCGAATCACCCGAATACACGGCCTCGATGGCGTGAATGCCATTGCCTACAGAACTAGGAGTGTAGGTCACCTTACAAGAAACCGAACCTGACGTCACGTCTATCAGCGAACACGGCGAACCAGAAAAACTGCCAGAACTTTCAGTGGTGAAGCTGACAATACCAGTTGGCGCAGTGGCACCAGCACTCGCAACATCCTTCACAGTAGCAACACAAGTCGACGGTGAATGCACGGCCACGGGACCAGAACAGGACAAAGTAGTGATCGTGATATGTGGTGGAGAGATATTCTCGACAATTAGAGGTATGATCATGTAGTGGGTAATCCCAAAAAAATCATTTGTTCCCTTGAGGAGTATGGTGTAATTTCCAACAGGTGTGTTAAGCATAATCGATACTGTCAGGTCCGACGTTGCTGATCCGAATGAGGCTAGCGTCACGCTGTTCGGATCTACCGTCGCCGTCGGATTGTTGCTCATGGCTTCGAGCACCTGGGCGCTGAGGGAAACGCCTTTAGCGAAACCACCCAGGCTCGTTAGATGAATGGTCGCGCTCCCGAGAGTACTCGTACCGAGAACAATCGGACTGGGTGAGAGGCGATAGACAAAATCGGGAGATAGAAAGAGTCCAAGGTTGACGCTGATCTGAGCCGATCGCACCAAGGATCCATTCGAGCCGCTGACTTCAATCCAGCCCTCACTGATGGGACTTCCATAGGGATGCGAAAGTGAGAGTGTTACTGTCTTGGTCGCATTCGGTTGGAGATTGACTATTGTCGCATTTAGAGAACTGTTCAAGCCTGCTAGGAAGGAGACCTGAAGGGATACGTTGCCCGAGAAACTATTGAGGCTAACAAGGTCGATTTCAACCTGGACGGTCTGACCTAATCCGACGATAGCTACTTCACTGGTTGCTGTTGTAAGCGCGAAGTCAGGCGGACCCTGCACGTGGGGGAGCGCTGCGTCACCGTAAGGCACAATCTGAACATCATCATACATTATCAGCGCGGAACAGCATTCAGAAGCCTCACCACTCAACCTCAGCCTTACCGTCTGTCCCGCAAAGCCAGACAGGTCAAAGGTTCTAAGAACTGGGGAAGCCCCGTTGCAGGATCCATTGTCGTTCTGAATAGATGGAGGGGCGAAAGTGTCTAGAGTGAATCGGTTTTCAATGCCATCGACTATCACCACGGTTCCTATCGTCGGATTGTTCTGCTTGTACTGTCCCCAAGTATGAAATGAGAGCCGTGCTCCTCCCGACGGTATGGTTAACCATTGTTCAAGGAAACCATTTGACCCAAGAGCATCTTCCATCTGAGCGAACGGCGTTCCCCTCTTTTCATCTGGGGTGCAAATGGCTGATCCGTTGACGACTTGGAAGGCGGGGAGACCCTTGTCCTTCAACGGGTCAGATGGATCTAGAAAGCTTGTCCCTTGGACCCCCCAGAGCTGCCAGAAAGCAAAGTGGGAATCGAAGCCTCCGTTTTGGACTAGGTTCACGGTTTGTGTCTGAAGAAGTCGGAGCGAAAAAACTAGTGAGTGGGAAAGGGAACCGATCGACGCGACGATGGTGACGGTGTAAATTCCGGGAGTTGCCGTGACCAGCGATAAGAAGGTCAGTTTCGAAACGAAAGTCTGGCTAGATAACAAGGTAACCGCACTCTGGTCCATCCACCCAGCGACGTCATTCGTGCTGGATCTGACTTCGAGAGAGAGGGTCCCAGTGAACCCATCAATGCTGTTTAATGAGACATTCGCATTTGCAGTCATTCCTCGCAGAGTAGAGATGGACGGAGTAGATGTTGAGATTGCAAAATCTCCCGTTGTGTATGGAAGGTCTTCGAAGGAACCTGGTTGAATTGTCGCTGGCATGATAGTACTTGCACCGCTGATACGAGTGTCGTTGAGGAAGACACAGGATCCTGTTGCATCACTACTTCCCGAACAGCCAGTTGCGAAATCGATGGGGGTGTTAGAAGTATTTCCGGCGACTCTGTACCCGATCTTGAGTAGGAGACCCGTCGTTGTAGGAAACGTAGGGACGCCAGTAGCTCCCACGTCTACCACGCCCGGACCGTCCTGCGCGAGGCACTCTCCGTTGTCGACGGGAGAGGCGCCGTTAATGCACTGAGTATAGATGTGAACAGAAGGCCCCAAAACACTCACGGAGACATCCGCCGACAAGGGGTTCAGAATAGAGGGGTCAGTTCTGACAAGCACTCGGTATTGATTGAACGAATTCGAACCCTGAACCACAACATACAGGGTCAAATTGTCCGTCTTTGAAGTAAGAATTGGAGCTGCTGTTGGGCAGAGGTTAGGCTCTTCTGAAATGCAGACCCTTCCTACTGGCTTCCCGTATCCCCAGGCATGCGGAAGAGAGGTCGCTAGTCCTGTCGAAATCATCAACGCGAGAAGAAGCTGAGCCTTTGAGATGCGGGTCGATATAGGGGATCCCCACTGGACAAGTCTGTACTGGCGTTAAAGCGTTTCTGGATTCGAAAAATGAAATAGAGACCTGGGAATGCGCTTGCCCAACATCATGGCGACTACTGCCAGACAGCTTTGGCGGTGTCGGCGAAAGCATACTACTCTCTGCTAAACTAGACTACAGCCTAGTCGGGACGGCACAAACATTCAGCAGTTATCCACGCAACTATGCGGATACCACGGCCGATTCTGTCTGGACACAGCCTTCGTTCACTGGTGGGCAGGCTTCGACTTCAAATTCGGCGTTATTCACGGCTTACGCGAAGGTTCTAGGGGACGTGAAGGGTGATGGCAAAGTCGACATCTTGGATCTAGCGCTCATGGCCGACGCTTATGGAGCCACACCCGGACAGGCTAAGTGGAACCCTGCCTTGGACGTCACCGGCCAAGGTGTCATAGACATCCAGGATCTGGCTTACGTTGCCTACTACTTCGGAAACCACGCATAAGTCACGATCGAGTATCGTCAGCCGGTCGACGGCAAGCGGAGAGCGCGAGTCCAGTTCAAGTTTACAAAGCGATTACTATAAAGTATCTTAGAACGAGGCGTCCCCACACGTCTCCAACTGCCAATGTGTAGAGACTAGGGGCGAATGGGTGGAGTATTCCTTCAGAGACTCCCCCGCCCGGCTGGGACGTCCATCCTTCGGTCCAGTAACCCTTCAGGTCCACCGAAGCCCTCACACTTTGGAGAGGGCCGACTCGAAAAGAGTTCACTGGAAGAAAGAGCGGGCAAAAATAAGTTGCAGGCGCGTAGATTAGAACCGACTTTGCCATCGAGACGTTCTCGGCTGTGTACCTGCCTTGGTATAGAGCTATGCCGAACGGTTCAGAAGAACAGGGTCCCATGGATAGGTTCTGCACCTTCCAGTTCCTTACCAAGGGCAGTTCGTTCGTCACAAGCAGTTTGTTCTGCTCAGTGACCGTGACCGTAATTGTCTGCCCCGGCGACACCATGGTCGGGACTAGTGATGCGTCAAAGCTCAGAGCATTAGGATCGTGGATAGGGAACGCGTATGGAGCTACTATAGCGAGAATCAGGACCACCGGAACTCCGAATCCTGCCGCCATTTTGAAGGAACGCTTCACGATCTATGCAACCCTTCATGGTTTTGTCGGCCATCGCCAGCAGACATTGTTCCACCCATTACCAGAATACGCGAGTATACCTTCTGAACGAGTGATCTTGAATCTTAGTCTTGCGGTCACATATTCTGGACGTGGACATCATACGCTTCCTCCAGGTTTGAGAGCGCGACTGTAGAACTACCATCAAATGAGCGCGACCATTGTCCGCTCCAGTCTCGGTTCTCGGCTGAGCAAACGGGGGCGTTTGCATACGCGCAGGGATCTTAGTCCAGCCAGAGAACTCGGCTGAAGCTACGATAAGCATGTCATGATCTCAAGGCGACCGTACGAAGTGCTGAACTCTGGGAGACCCTTGCTCAGGTGTGTTAAGTTTCGGCGTTCGAAAACGATGGAGAGCCACAATTAATCCATCTTTTGGATATTTCGGGACATATGACCCTAAGGCTGGCTACATCATTCCTAAGCTGTCCAGGATTTCGTCGTACAGCTGGTCTCTTTTCCTGTCCGAATAGCTGTCGTAGTATAATTCTAGGATTTTGTATCCTCGCCTGCGTAGTAGGGATCGTAGTTCTTCGTCCTTCGCCATTTGAGCTGTTCCAAGATGGACCCGGCCGTCGATGTACACGAGTAGCGGTCTAGTTTCTAGGGGAAAGTAGAAGTCGGCTGTTGTTACTGGTATTTCGATCTGTGTAAGATAGCTTATTCGACCATCTTGTAGCTTGATAGCTAGTTCCTGTTCCATCCTTGAAGGGTTAACATGTAGTCGTTCCCGCCAGTCGCTCCGCTGACTCGACATCTGTGAGGTTGAGCTATCTATCGGCTATTGCTCAGACACGAGAGCGAAACTACTAGGTCGCCGGACTTAGTGACTGCAGCTCTCTTGGATATTCCCTGGGAGATCCTTCGTGGAAGTGTGCAGGGAAACGATTCAAACTCCTCTCCTAAACCTCTCGGGTGTGTGTCTCGGTGAGTGTGTTGATTTTCATTTCATAATCGTAGACGCATTTTTACTTTACTCAGACAAATGGTAGGTGGAGCATAAAAAACATTCATAGTACATAGGCTCACCTGAGGCGAAGCTCGACACGGCGCATCAATGCTGAGGCGACGCCGAGATGCCACAAAGGTGATCTATGAAATCCTCAGCGTAGCCGCCAACGGCGTCTCAAAGACTCAGATCATTTACAAGGTAAATCTGAGTTTCCGTCTTGCGGCAAGGTACATCGAATTTCTCTCTGATAGAGGATGGTTGCGACAAAAGGTCGAGATGGATGGAAAGCCCAGGTTCTTCCTGACCGGCGACGGGGAGCGAATTCTTAGAAATCTCTATGAGGTCGAGAAGGAGCTTTCCAAGCTGTTTCTCTAATCTGATCTCAGACAAAATCGCTTCCCTAACGTCGATTCAGGAGATTAATGAACTGAGTTCTAGAACTCGGTTTCTGGCCGGCTTAATAATTTAGCCCAGACGAAGGTTGGCCCGATCTAGTTGACGATACGTGTAAGTCAACCTGTCATGATGCCATACCCTGGCCGTCGCGCAAAGAAAATTGCAACGTGGACCCTTGCGACCATTTTCATATTTCTAACGTTCGTCGGAGGCATACTTCCGGTTCTACCGGGCATGGTTGATTCATTATTCCCTGCTTCTCAGATTTCTCCGTTACAAAAGACCAGCCAGAGTATCCATCCTTCCAGTCCCGGGCCAGGGGTTCCTCTTCCTCGGGGGACGGTACAGTCTGGAGTACGTAGCACTCCTACCCTGAGCCAGGTAGCGAATGGGTCCATCTCTCCTCATTTGACGACCACGGTAGACGCCTATGTCTATCAAACGTCCTATGGTACCTATTACTTCAACCGCTCAGCTCCATTCATCTTCAGGCTAAGCACGCAGTCAGGAACCTTTCTGACAAGGGGAAGTTACTTTTTCGTTGCTGGCTCGGGGGCGTTCGCTCCTGGAGCCTCGCTCGTAATGGTCGCGGTTGACAATCAGTTCGAGGTTAGCTATGAGGTCCTCTTCAATCGGGTCATTGTAGGACATCTGTTATTGCAGGTGGACTTTCAAGCGAATGCAAGACCAAAATTCGCAATAAATTTGGAACGGACCTCCGCCTGGACTCTGGGCAGCTTCAACATTGTCTGGGACACCCTTACAGTCCAACCGTGGCTACGAGCAACCGGGTCCACAGCTTTGGATCTACGAGCTGTGCCTATCTTACAAGATGTAGGAAACAGCTCGAGTGTCGATGTGGGCGCTTCCAGCGACCGTTCTACGTGGACGGAATGGCTGACCACTGACTGGTCCGACGCTCCTGGAGCCCAACTAAGAGCGGGGATCCTATTCCTCGGCGGACTATCGGGGATAGGTCACGAAATTGTCTTCCCCAGAAACCAGGCAAGCATCGATCCGACTCAAATCGCCACATCCACCGTTAATTTTGCAACGAGCTATTCGACCCAACGCAAGGCATTCAGTTATGGCGGGAGATACTTCGTGTTCTTCTATAGTGGAGCCAATATTTTGTGGAAGAGCAGCGTGGATCAGGTAACTTGGTCAACAACGTTTGTTGCTGGAGGTGGAACAGCATATGGAGGACCCATCGGCTACAACTTCGATATCTACCAATCAGGTTCGAGTCTCGCCCTCGTCTGGCTCTACTATAATTCCTCCGCAGGAGGAGACGGTACGACTGCTATCTATTTCAAGCACGGATTGATAATAGCTGGGGACATCTACTGGTTCACTACTGTCAAAGTAGCCTCGTGGTCTCAGCCTTACAGCTGGCCGCCTAGTGTTGCAATAGGAAATGATGGAACTTTCTGGGTCGCTGGAATATGGTACGATTCCAGCTTGAACTACAATATCTGGATATACAAGTCCGCCGACGGATCGACATTCAGCCTCAGCACCAACTACTATACATCAAGTGCTAATTCGAGAGATGATGCTCTTCAGCTTGTTCCCTTGCCCCAGGGCAAACTAATGTCTCTAACAAGCCATTACTATGACCAGACAGTCCGTTGGAGGGTTTGGAATCCATTATCCTCAACATCGGGTTCTTGGAGCAGTGTCCAATCTTTCAATGTGAGCCTTCCGGCCAACACTCCAAAGTGGAATCTACTTTCAGCTGCAACCACTCCTGACGGGCTAGTCTACCTGCTCTATGAGAAGTATACGGGACCATCATCCTCGGATCTCGCGACGGCCCACTACAACGTCACCTCAAATCAATGGACCAACGAGCTAGGGGACATCAATAGCTGCGGAGTCGCAGCATGCCAGATTTACCCGTCTCTCAGTTCGGATAGTCTCGGTAATATCTACGCTTTTTGGACGACCCAATTGGGCACCAGTACATACGGCCCCTACTTCGTATCAAGATCGAAGGGAGATTTCAGCTGGAACGTAAATTCAATCCAACCGTTCGGCAGCATTTCCAACCCCACGTGGCTCAGCGCCTCCCGAACTTCCTCCAAAGAGGTAATGCTAGCCTGGACCCAAGGCAGCTCCTCTCCATATTCAATATACTTAGGAACCATTCCTCTACCTTCCGGCATCGCTTCCGGCCCTCCTGCTAGACCGTGGAGTTACCAGGGACTCTCCCCCTACGAGCAGTACTTCACCCAAAACGGAGAGTATGTCTCGCCCGGGAACGGTCTATTGACAGTTAGTCAGACCGACATCTCTGATGCGGGCAGGAACGGCCTAAGCCTTTCCATTTCCAGGGTTTACTCTCAGCCGTTCACTCTTCTTCAGGGGAGCCCACTCAGCTACGAAACTAGCCCCTACGCTAGCCTCGGGAACGGTTGGCAGCTGAATCTCCCATGGGTTGCGACGCAATCCCTCGGAGGACCGAAGTATCTGCACTTCCTCAACGGCGAGATCTTCCCGATAAT
>WNGK01026979.1_pt1 | contig 10503 bp, 7 predicted proteins | sample 5400601 | NCBI WGS metagenome assembly WNGK01 (sample SAMN13153376, study PRJNA577476) | soil metagenome | isolation source: 60 cm soil or saprolite under Garry oak tree replicate 1 | place: USA:California | collected 2016-06-15
AGGGGAACGCACTCCTGCCGGCGTGCTCACCGCGGGTCCGGTCTCCGGCGAGATCTTCACGTGCGAGAAACCGTTGTTCTGATACACCGATTCGAGCGCCGCCACGTCCGCCGACACCAGCGCCTGGTTGTAAACGCCATGATGATCGAACGTGTTGGCGGCGTGCACACTCAGCAGCTGTTCCAGAGTGCTGGAATTGAAGTAGTGGTTGCCCTCCACCGTAACCCGCTCCACATGGCGCCGCTCGCCCAGTTGCACGTTGTACACAATCAGCACTTGCCCCGTCCGTGGCCCCGCCTGCGAGTGATCCACCTTTACATCGAAGTATCCCAGGCTCTGGAAATAGTCGCGCACCCGCCGGTTGCCTTCGTTCAGCAGGTCCTCGTCCACCGTCCCCTCTTCGAACACCGGCACCAGCCGCTTGATGTGATCCTCGCTCAGGCTCGCTCCCTCAACCACCACCCGCACGACCGGACCCATGCTCGCCGTGAATTTGAAATTCACCCGATGCGGCGCCATGTACGCCTGGGCCTCGAGCTTGATCTCCGCTTCCAGCCTCTTCTCGCTGCGGTAATGCTTCAGCACGCCGGCCAGCGCGCGGTTCACCGCCTCGCGATCCACCAGCGCTCCTGTCCTCAAGTGCGCATAGCGCCGAAAATCTTCCAGCGTCATCCCGGGGTCGCCCGTCACCTGCACCGCGCCCACGCGCGCCTGTGGTCCTGACACCACGTGAAACGCAATATCGTTCAGCAATTCTTCCGGATGAGGGGTCAGCTTGTGGGTGATGGCCGCCTCGTGAAATCCATTCTCAGCCATCACCGCCCGCATGGTGTCCAGGGCCTGCTTCATCTTGGCTTCGGTGTACCGCGTTCCGGGATTCAGCCGGCTCGCCCGCTCCAGCTGCGTGTTCACCGTCGGCCCTTTTGCGCCGTCCACACTCACCGTTCCAATAAACGTTCGCGCCTTGCCGCGAAAGATGAGCGCAACGCCGTCTCCCTCGCGCTGTCCCGCCGCCTCAACCGATTCGAACAGTCCCGTCGCATAGAGCTCGCGCAAACTCGCCGCCACGTCCTGGCGCAGCAATGGGGCGCCCTCGGCTTGGGGAAGATGGCCTTTGAGCGATGTGAGCCGATCAGCCGCAATTCCTTCAAGCGCAATGCGGCGAACCGTCAAGCCCTCGAATTGCGCCATCGGGTCCGTCGCCCGTTCAGAAGAAACTTGCCCCGAAGAAACCTGTCCGGCAGCGGCCTGCCCATTCAGGTAGGCGAAGCAGGGAATCAAAGCAGTTAACCAAAAGAAAATTGAAAGGCCCACCCTTAGTCTGACGAACCCGCGCTCGCGATGGAGTTCCGCAGACCTTGGCCTCAAATCTTCTCCCCGTCCCCCCGGCGAATAACACCAACCCCGGAAACTGCATCAAAGCAGGTATCAGCGAGGCTTTGATCCGGCTTGTCAGCCGACTTCTGCCACTTCAACCGCTGCCCCCTATACTAACGAGGAATCATGAGTGGCGCAGCACTCAACGGCCCCCCGCTTGACCCAATAAGGAAACGAATGACGCCAACCAGGATGTCCATGCAATCGCCTGATGCCAGTCAGAGGGCCACGACGGCGGCGGGAAACCCTCCAGTTGAAATCCCGAAGTCAAAATCGGCCGCTTCGATCGCCGATGCCGCAGATCCCGAAAATACTTCCTCTCCAGCTGTTGCGCCGCCCCCCTCCCCCGGTTCCGACGCTGACGTGCTCACCCGCGCGCAAGCCGGCGATCACCACGCGTTCGCTCAGCTCTACGCTCTTCACAAGCGCCGCATCTACTCCCTCTGCCTCCGCATGGTCGGCAACGTGGCAGAGGCCGAAGATCTCACCCAGGAGGCCTTCCTCCAGCTCCACCGCAAAATCGCCACCTTCCGCGGCGATTCCGCCTTCTCCACCTGGCTGCACCGCCTCGCCATCAACGTGGTCCTCATGCACCTGCGCAAAAAGGGCCTGTCCGTCATCTCACTCGACGAAGCCATGGAGCCCACACCGGAAGAAGGTCCCGGCCGCAGCTTTGGCGCTCCTGACCTTTCGCTAGCCGGCTCCATCGATCGCCTTGCGCTCGAACGTGCCATCTCTGACCTTCCGGCCGGTTATCGTTTAATCTTTGTGCTCCACGATATCGAGGGATACGAGCATAATGAAATCGCCGCAATGCTCGACTGTTCCATCGGTAATAGCAAATCTCAGCTGCACAAAGCGCGCCTGAAGCTGCGCGACGCCATGCGTACGTTTCCCCGAAGGGAGGGGCGGCGATGAATCAAAATCGCAATAATATGACTTGCGAAGAGTTCCAGTCTCAAATGGCGGAGCTCATTGGCTCGGGTGAGGACGTTTCCATGCACCCGCACGTTCTGAGTTGCACGCTCTGCCGGGCCCTGCTCAACGAACTCGAGACCATCGCCGAAGCCGCTCGCCAGCTCTTCCCGGTTGAAGACCCGCCCGACACCCTCTGGGAAAAGCTTGAGTCCGCCATCAAGCAGGAGGGCGAACACACCCGAGGCTGAACTCCCGGTCGTCCGTCACTCCCTGAGGAACGAACTCAAGGTTCCAGCCCCATCCAATCGCAAAACCTGTTCAATTCCATCGGCCACGGCTCAATCTCTCCGAGTTCGTGGCCGATAATGCATTTTCAGGAGGATTTTGGGCTCGACAAACGTCTCAATCTCAGAGGCAGTCCTCATGAGCCCTTCTAGTCTAAGCCCAGCGGTCAGTCAGCGTTTCGTTCAAGCAAAAGGTCTCTCGGGCAGGAATGTTCACCGCAAATGGTGCAAATCCGGCAGTCGATTCGCCCCGAGTTCATTCTCCGAATCACAACATCCCTGGGAAAAGCAGCGCCACTAGGCCGGATTGGATCAAAAGGCGGAAGGGAACAGCGGTCGGCGCTTGGCCGTATATCCCTGAAACAGCGGACGCCGGGCAGTTTCCCGCTGCAAACATCTGGTTTCACGAAACTTTTTGGTATACTGCGCATTCTAATGTAAGAGAAGTTGATACGAGGACACTCAATGGAAAACAAGAACCTTACTCCGCCGCAGTCCCAGTCCCCCGAAGGCAAACCCGCCTCCGGCCCGCGGCGCGTCCCCGTCCTGCCTGTTCGTGATACTGTTTTGTTCCCTCATGCCGTACTGCCTCTGACCGTCGGCCGGGAGAGCTCTATCCAGCTCATCGAATCCCTGGGTGACGAGCGCACCATCGCCGTCACCGCGCAGCAGGATGCGCGCCTGGACTCCCCCACACCCGCGGACATGCACTCGGTCGGCACACTTGCCACCGTCCATAAAGTCGTCCGCATGCCCAACCAGAGTCGCTTCGTCTTCACGGAAGGCGTGGAGCGCGTCCGCCTGGTCCGTTTCGTTCAGACCGAACCCTTCATGATTGCCGAAGTCGAGCCGCTCGAGGCCGAACAGCCCGAGACCAACTCCAGCATCGAGGCCCTGGTCCGCATCGTCATCGGACAGTTCCAGCAGATCGTCTCGGAATCCCCGACGCTGTCGGACGAACTCCGCACCATCGCCGCCAACATCGAGGAACCCGGACGCCTGGTCGACTTTGTCGCCTCGTCCCTGCCGTTCCTCACCACGGAAGACAAGCAGCTCCTCCTCGAGACCCCCGGCATCGCCGCCCGCCTCGAGCTCATCAATACCCATCTCGCCAAGGAAATCGAGGTCCAGCAGCTTCGCGCCAAAATCCAGAATGAAGTGCAGGATCAGGTCCAGCAGTCGCAGCGCGACTACTATCTGCGCGAGCAGATGAAGGCCATTCAGAAGGAACTCGGCGAGCAGGACGAAGGCCAGCGCGAGATTGAGGACATGCGCAAGAAGATCGACGAAGCCGGCATGCCCGAGGACGTGAAGAAGGAAGCTCTCAAGGAGCTCGCACGCCTCGCCCGCATGTCGCCCATGGCCGCCGACTACTCGCTCACCCGCAACTACATCGAGTGGCTGGCCGTGCTGCCGTGGGCCAAGAGTTCCGGCTCCAAGATCGATATCAACAAGGCCAAGGAGATCCTCGACGAGGATCACTACGAGCTTCGCAAGGTCAAGGACCGCATCCTCGACTATCTCAGCGTGCTCGAGCTCAAGCCCGACATGAAGGGCCCGATCCTCTGCTTCGTCGGACCTCCCGGGGTGGGCAAAACCTCGCTCGGTCGTTCCATCGCGCGCGCCCTGGGCCGCAAGTTCCAGCGCATCTCGCTCGGCGGCATGCACGACGAAGCCGAAATCCGCGGCCATCGCCGGACTTACATTGGTGCTTTACCTGGTCAGATCATTCAGAGCATACGGCGGGCAGAAACCAACGACCCCGTCATCATGCTCGACGAAGTCGACAAGCTCGGCCGCGACTTCCGTGGCGACCCGGCTTCGGCGCTGCTCGAAACGCTCGACCCCGAGCAGAACAACACGTTCCGCGATAACTACCTCGACGTGCCGTTCGATCTGTCGAAGGTGCTCTTCATCTGCACCGCCAACATGCTCGACACCGTGCCGCCGCCGCTGCTCGACCGCATGGAGCTCATCCCGCTTCAGGGCTACAGCGAAGAGGAGAAGCTGCACATCGCCAGCCGCTACCTCATCCCGCGCCAGATCCGGGAAAACGGCATTACGCCCGAGCAGATCGAGTTCCCCGAGGCTGCGGTGCGCCAGATCGTTCGCCACTACACCCGCGAAGCAGGCGTGCGCAAACTCGAGCAGGTCATCGGCACCGTCTGCCGCAAGCAGGCACGCCGCGTTGTCGAAGGCAAGACTGAAAAGCTCGTCGTCGACAACGACATCCTCAAGGAGTTCCTCGGCCACATCCAGGTGCGCGTCGAGACGGAAGTCGCCGAGCGCGTCAAGCGCCCCGGTGTCGCCGTCGGCCTCGCCTGGACACCCGCCGGAGGCGACGTCCTCTTGCGCTCACCTGGGTGCGCTCCAACGCCGGCCGTCTTGGCCTGCAGGAGGACTTCACCAAGGACATCGATCTGCACATCCACGTCCCGTCCGGCGCCATTCCCAAGGACGGGCCCTCCGCCGGCGTCACCATGGCCACCGTGCTTGCCTCGCTGTTAAGCGACACGCCCGTCAAGCAACTCACTGCCATGACCGGTGAAATCACCATCAGCGGTAATGTCCTCCCCGTCGGCGGCATCAAGGAGAAGTTCCTCGCCGCCAAGCGTGCCGGCGTGCAAACCGTCATCCTGCCCTTTGACAACAAGCAGGACGTGGAAGAGGACCTGACCCCCGAACTCACAGCGGGCGTCTCCATCCACTACGCGCGCCACGTTGAAGACGTGCTAGCGGTCGCCCTGCCGCAGTTCAGGGCGCAGCCCATAGCAGTCCCCTCCGCGGCCGAAGAACACGCCACCGCCGCCGCATAAAGTCGGTAGCCTGTAGCTCAAAGCGGGAGATTTTTTCCACCAACGAGCTACAAGCTATCGGCTACAAGCCCGTTTCTGGCCGCCTTGCCGCCAACATCCCGTGCCCCATCTTTGCGCCTTTTTATTGGCGCAAGGGTCGGATACCACGAACCTCTACAATGGGTGCCCCACCTTCGCGACGTTTTTGTTCTTGTCGCAAGGGTGGGATACCACAGGACCCGCGGTTGTTCTTGCCTTTGCTCTTGCTTTGTCTTCACTCCCCCACCCTCGCAAGCGACCGGCTACAAGCCACCCACAACCGCATCGCACACTTTCCTTGCCTTTGGGCACAGTGTCTACCTCCAAATCACCCTATAATGAGGCGCATCATCAGTTCCCGCTCGTTCTCAAGAGGAACCAAAATGAAATTGCACGCTGTTGTGCTCGCTGTCTTTGCCTTGGTCTCGCCAAATTGTTTGCACGCTCAACCCACCCCAACCCCACCCCCCACTCCACCCCACCCCGTCACCGTGCTCATCAAGGCCGGCAAGCTTCTTGACGTCCGCAAGGGCGCTTATATCCAGAACGCCGGCGTCCTGGTCGAAGGCGACCGCATCACGGAGGTCGGCGTCCTCACTGACGTCCAGCCCCACGCGCCCAAAGACGCACGCATCGTCGATCTCAGCCACTACAGCGTTCTCCCAGGCCTCATCGACTGCCACACGCACCTCATGGCCCGTTTCGCCGACGTGGACGACGCCTACCTGCTCGCTCTCGCCAAGGAAACCCAGGCCTACCGCGCGCTCGAGGGAGCGGCCAACGCCCGCCTCACCCTCCATGCCGGCTTCACCTCGGTCCGCGATGTGGAGAGCGAAGGCTCCGGTTATGCAGACGTGGCTCTCCGCGACGCCATCCGCCAGGGCCTGGTTGAAGGGCCGCGCATGCAGGTGGCAACCCGCGGCATCGCTGCCGTCGGCCAGTACAATCCTTTCCACCTCTCTCCCGATCTCGTCAACTTTCCCACCGGCGCCCAGATGATTAGCGGCGTCGAAGACGCTCGCCGCGCCGTGCGCGAGCAAATCGGCAACGGAGCCGACCTCATCAAGGTCTACGCCGACTGGAACCATCCCACCCTCACCTTCGAGGAACTGCTCGTCATCGTCGACGAAGCCCACAAAGCCGGCATCAAGGTCGCCGCCCACGCCACCACGCCCGACGGAATCCGCAACGCCGTCAACGCCGGCGCCGACTCCATCGAGCACGGCCACGAAGCTGACCAGAAGGCGATGGACCTGATCAAGAAGAACAACGTCTTCCTGGTTCCCACCGTCGGCGTAATCGATGAGTGGGCCGACCACTTCACGCCCACGCGCGGCAGCCCCAACGACCGCAAATGGCTCGACGACTTCCTGCAATCCATTCAGCACGAACTGCAGATGGCCCGCACCCTCGGCATCCGCATAGCCGCCGGATCCGACGCCAGCCGCGCCAAGGAGCAGGGCAAGAACGCCCTCGAACTCACAGGCCTCGTCCGCCGCGGCTTCTCGCCCATTGAAGCCATCCGCGCCGCCACCACCACCGCCGCCGAGCTAATGTCCTGGCAAGACCGCGTCGGCGCCATTGAACCCGGTAAGTACGCCGATCTCATCGCCGTAGACGGCGACCCCCTGGCCGACGTCAGCATCCTCCAGCACGTCAAAGTAGTCATCAAGGGCGGCGAAGTAGTCAAAGACGAAACCCACCCCTGACCAAAAACCTTGTCATCCTGAACCGAGATACCTTGTCATCCTGAACGGAGCCGCTTGCGATTTTGCGAGCGGCTCAGCTGAAGGATCTGCAGTTGTTCCTGCTCTTGCTGTTGCTTTTGCTTTTGTCTTTCGCTCTCCCACCCACAAATCTGTCATCCTGAGCGCAGCGCTGCCGGGGTCCCCGGCGACAGGTCTTCGTCGCTGGGGTGGTTAGGCGGAGCCGAAGGACCTGCTGTTGTCTCTGCCTTTGCTTTTGTTTTTGCCTTTCGCTCTCCCACTCCGAAATTTCGGGACGTCCACCCTTGTCTTTCAACCCACCAGATCCCCGCCACCACCTCCACCCCCAATCCGCGTCTAAGTCCTACAGGCGGTATTCTTTCTCAAGTGATGCACGTACACATCCTCCCCTTCGGCGTACTCAAAGACTGGATCAGCTCCACCACCCTGGAACTCCCCGAGGGCGCCAGCGTAGCGGGCCTACTCGACCGCCTGGCCACAAACGGCTCCCGCGTCCCCGCCGCCACCTGGACCAGCATCGCCGTAAGCGTCAACGCGGAGTACGCCCAACCCGCCCAAGTCCTCCGCGACGGCGACGAGGTAGGCCTCCTTCCCCCGGTTTCCGGCGGCATCCTGGCCGACAACTCCCTCGTCATCGCGCTCACCCGCGAGCCCATCGAAGCCAACCATCTCATCGCCTCCGCCAAGCAGGGCGAAGACGGCGCCGTCGTCGTCTTCGATGGAATCGCCCGCAACAACTCCCGCGGCCGCCAGACCCTCCACCTCGACTACGAGGCCTACGAAGAGATGGCGCTCAAGCAGATGAACGACCTCGCAACGCAAGCCCGCGACCGTTTCGGCATCCGTCACGTGACAATCATCCACCGCCTGGGCCGCCTGGCCGTAGGCGAAACCAGCGTCCTTATCGTCGTCGCCTCCGCCCACCGCGCCCAGGCCTACGAAGCCTCCCGCTTCCTCATCGACACCCTCAAGAAGACCGTCCCCATCTGGAAGAAGGAGACCTTCATAGACGGCGCCGTCTGGTCCGACGGCGAACCCTTCCCCGAAGGCATCAGCGTCAAGAGCCAGGAGACCCCCCATGGCTCCTAACCTGTTTTCGGCGTCCCAAGCACGAACAACGGGTGCCCCAGCTCTGGGGTCCCCGCGGACAGGCGGGAACCCTCTGGGTGGTCCGTGGGGTGGAGATCTCGATTCTGAGACCTGGGATACCACGAACCTCAACCAGCACGTCGCGTCAGGGCACGACTTCAGTCGTGCCGCAAACGCCGCAAAAAATGAGCGGGTTTTAGCCCCTGCTTGTTCTTGCCTTTGCTTTTGTCTCTGCCTTTGCTTTTGTCTCTGCCTTTGCTTTTGTCTCTACCTCCCCTCCCACAAATTTGTCATCCTGAGCGAAGCGTTTTTCAGCGGAGTCGAAGGACCCGCTTTTGTTCTTGCCTTCGCTCTTGTTCTCCCATTTGCCAAGCGCCGCCTTCGCTCCTTCGCGCTCATCACAATCTTCTTCGCGATGACACTCTCCACATCCATCCTCCAAGCCCAGGAGGGCCCCACATTCCGCATCGATACCAAACTCGTCAATCTCTGGGTCAACGTCACCGACAAGACCGGCGCCATCGTCGGCGGCCTCAAGAAAGACGACTTCAAAGTCGCCGAAGACGGCCACCCCCAGGACATCGCCATCTTCGAACGCCAGTCCGAGCAGCCCCTCTCCATCATCCTCGCCATCGACACCAGCGAAAGCACTTTCAAGGACCGCGCCCTCGAGCAGGACGCCGGCAAGCGCTTCGTCCATGCCATCCTCCGCTCTCAAGATCAAATGAGCCTCATCGAGTTCGCCACCAACGTCCACATGCTGGTCGACTTCACCAACAAGCCCAACCAGCTTGACCACGGGCTCAGCTCCCTCAAAGCGGGCGAGGCGACCGCCCTCTACGAGGCCATCTACCTCGCCTCCGACGAATTGGCGAAGAAACAGGGCCGCAAAGTGCTCGTACTGGTCTCCGACGGCGGCGACACCGTCAAAAGCACTACCTACGATGAAGCCCTTGAGCAGGCCCTCCGCGGCGAAGTCATGATCTACTCCATCATCGACGTGCCCATTGAATCCAGCGCCGGCCGCGATCTCGGCGGCGAGCACGCTCTCATCACCCTGTCCGAGCAGACCGGCGGCAAGCACTTCTACGCCAGTTCCGGCGGCCTCGACAAGGCCTTCGCCCAGGTCAGCGACGACCTGCGCACCCAATACCTCATCGGCTACTACCCCCGCAACCAGGCCCCGGGCGTCGACTTCCACCGCGTCAGCGTCACCATTCCCCGCGCCGCCCCTGACGCCTTCAACATCCGCTACCGCGCCGGCTACTACGCCAACCCTCCCGCCAAGCCCCGTCGTGTCCCCGTCGACTAGAGGTCGTGCGGAGCTCCACTTCCAGCCCTGCGCGGCTCGAGATCGAGTTCCCATCGACACGCCGGCAAGCCGAGAGCGACAAATTCATTGACCCGAAGAGCAATGGCTGGTTAGGATCGTTTCTCCAGATCCGGCTGGCTCTTTCGTTTTCCACGCACACATTCATGGCTGCCCCGCCGCCGCGAAAATCCCGTCCGTGCGCCGTCGCACAGCATGGAATGACGGCGGTGGCTCCATAAAGTCGGCTTTGCGACTGTAATCCTGAATTTGGACGTTTCTGGACGAACCGCCGATGGGGAAGTTACGAAGAACAACCGCAGATCCCGCCGCTTCGCCGCGGGATTACAGCCCGCGTGGGCTGTGTGAAGCGGGCGAGTGAGCGCCGACGCGGAAATTACAAAGACAACCGCGTATCCTTCAACTCCGTTGTGCTGCGCTCAGGAAAACTGGCTGAGAAGAGTTCGTGGTATCCCAGGTCTCAGAATCGAGACCTGGGGCACCCGGCAGCCCGTCGCCCCCTCGTCCCCAGCCACCTCGTCCCTGGCTTCACCGCACCTTGAGCACGATGATGGTTTCGTCGTCAAAGCGGTCGGCGCCGTCCTGGAAGCGGCTGACGTCGGCGAGGATGGCTTCGGCGATCTCGCCGGCCGAGAGCTCTCGGTGGCCGCAAAGCATGGTGGCGAGGCGCTCGTCGCCGTACATCTCGTCTTGAGAGTTCTCCGCGTCGAGAATGCCGTCGGAGACAAAAACAACGGCGTCGCCCGGCTGGGTGTCGATGCGGTGTTCCTCGTAGGTGACGTCAGGGAACATGCCGAGAGGGAAGCCCTCGGCGCGCACCACCGACGACCTGCCGCTGCGGCAGACGATGGGCTGCACGGCTCCCGAGTTCGACACCTGCAGCACGCGGGTTTCGTCGTTCCACAGGGCGAAGAGCATGGTGACGTACTGCGAATCGAGACGCC
>WNGK01018317.1_pt1 | contig 10502 bp, 6 predicted proteins | sample 5400601 | NCBI WGS metagenome assembly WNGK01 (sample SAMN13153376, study PRJNA577476) | soil metagenome | isolation source: 60 cm soil or saprolite under Garry oak tree replicate 1 | place: USA:California | collected 2016-06-15
GAAAATATCGTGGTCTTCGCGGCTGATGAGTGAGATGGAGGTCCCCTTCTTTCCCGCGCGGGCGGTCCGTCCTACCCTATGGAAATACATCAGGGGATCATCAGGCATGTCATAGTTGATCACGTGGCTGACCCATGGTATGTCTAGACCCCTAGCTGCAACGTCTGTTGCGACGAGCACGTCGATTCGTCCCTGTCGGAACGCTTGGGACACGGCGTTTCTCTGGCCTTGAGACATGTCTCCATGCAAGGCTTCAGCGTTCACACTGTTTTTTGCAAGTGCTTCTGCTAGATGGGCGGATCTGATCTTGGTCGAGCAGAAGACAAGCGCCCCCTCCATCCTCTCAGTCTTCAGAATTGCCAGAAGTATTGGGAACTTTGCGCCCTCTTCCGCATTGACGTAGGATTGGCGGAGTGATTCTACAGCGATCTCTTCACTGTCGACAAATACTCGGAGCGGATTGGAAAGATACCGTTCGGAGAGCTTGACGACTTCCTTCGGCATTGTTGCCGAGAACAGGGCTGTCTGATGGCCCTTGGGTACATTCTCAAGGATTGACTTGACATCGTCGATGAAGCCCATGTCCAGCATCCTGTCGGCCTCGTCGATGACGACGAACCGTGCACCGTGCAGATCTATAGTCCTCCGTTTCAGGTGGTCAAGCAGTCGGCCAGGCGTCGCCACAACGATTTTTACCAGTCCGCGTCGGAACTGTTCGATCTGGGCTCGCATGCTGGAGCCTCCGTAGACCGGCATTGTCCGTGACGGGAGATGTCTGGCAAGCCGCTCGAACTCCCCAGCAACCTGTACAGCAAGCTCCCGAGTCGGGACAAGGACCAGTCCTTGGATTCCGCGCGAGTGTGGCTCGATTCGTTGAAGCATTGGCAACGCATAGGCCAGTGTCTTGCCGGACCCGGTCTGCGCCTGACCGATCAGATCACGCCCTTTCAAAAGTGGCGTTATTGCTTCGGCCTGTATCGGGAACGGCTCGTGGAAGCCCATATCCCGGATGCCCTGGAGGATACGGGGGTCCAATCCGAATGCTTCGAAGCCTTGAGCCAAACTATTCAGAGCAGAAACTGTCCAGCCTTGTTAACCCTTCCAAAGGAAACGAAGATGACGACGACAGTTGACTGAAAGTCTCCGCTGGTCTTTTCCATCTATCGAGCGTGGGGATTCTAGATCCACCAAAAGTACGTCGCGCAAACCAAATTGTTGTCAGAATCCGTCCGCACAAACACTCTGTGTTCAAATCCACCTTCTCGCTGATCCAACGGGGTGAAATCGATATTTTGAAGTCAATCGAAGATTTAGTGGCTGAAGCGGAGTCTCAATCGTTCTCTGGATGGGACTTCTCCTATCTGAAAGGTCGGTTCGATGAAGGAAAACCATCTTGGGACTATAGTCAGAATGTGAAGTCGGCAATGATTGGTGTCGAGAGGATGCTCGACATTGGCACGGGAGGCGGAGAAGTTCTTGCATCGTTGCAACCGTTGCCAAGCAACACCTATGCAACCGAGACCTGGGCGCCGAATGTAGAGGTAGCAAGGATGGCCTTAGAACCGTTGGGTGTCCGGGTAGCCGAGGTCGCATCAGAGGAGCACGTTCCATTCGAATCGGGTTACTTTGATTTGGTGATTGACCGGCATGAAGAATTCTGGCCCGCCGAAGTCTACCGGATTCTGAGGCCTGGTGGAGTCTTCATCACTCAGCAGGTGGGAGGCTCGAATACTGATGAGCTGAATCAACTGCTACAGAAGAAGGTTCACGGGATCGTAGCCCATCCGAACCCTTCTTGGAGCTTGGCAGAAGCGACCTCACAACTAAGGGACATTGGGTTTCGGATTGTCGAAGGGATGGAAGAGACATATCCGTCGTACTTTAACGACGTTGGTGCAGTAGTATACTTCCTGAAACACGCTCCTTGGGAGATTCCCGATTTCGACACAAAGAAGTACCACAAGCATCTCTTCGAGTTGCACAAGAGGATTATTCGGGAAGGCAGACTCAAGGTCACGACATCAAGATTCTACATGAAAACTCTGAAACCCGCCTGAAGCCAAGAGGGGAACGTCTCATTCCGGAGTTGAGAACACAGGGTCCACCTAGAGTACTACTTACCCGGGAATAGAAACTTCAAGATCTGCTTGAACCCTCCGCGCTCCAGTTTTCGTTGACTCCTTTCCATTACAACCGAATAGACTATCCGGCGAGCTAGAAATCCCGTTTGGGTTTCGCGGTATGACTCCCATCTCGGCTCCCACCCCGCAGCTCTCATCTCTGATACATTGCCCTCAAGTGCAGCTTTCTTTCTGAATCTAACCACCCTGGTCTCCTTTCCCTCTTCATTCATCCTATCCAGGCGCTTCTTGATTTCTCCACCGAACCAGCTTCCAAGCAAGACTCCCGCCATAGCCCCGCTCACCGCCCACGGAAGTAGCGAGAAGAACCCGGCTAAGAGGAAGAGAGAACCACCGAGGAGACCGATAACCAATACTAACCTAGTCAAGCTGGGACCAATTCCGCGTCAGAGCGCTAGGGCCTAACATGCGACGCGTATCCGAGTAATTCCTAGCGTTCCTGAACGGGTTCCCTTTGGGTGACATCGACAGGGCTGGGGAGTAGGCTTCCCGAATCAAGCGTGACTTTCCAGGCCAGTTCACGTGACGAGAGTGATGCCGAATTGGTTGTGCCGTGCACTGATAATCGTGATCGAGTAGCTGTTGCCCGGCTGGAACGTGAACGCTTGGCCGTCGATGAGTATGTTGAACGATGCTTGTGTATTCATCGGTATCGAGGGGCCCGCCCAGCTCGTATTAGAGTAGACGTCTTGTCCATAGTGGACATAGTAGGCTATGAGAGTAGTCGTGTAAGGATATCCACAGTTCAGCAGCGTAAGCGTCGCGTTAGTAGGAGAGTTCAAACTGCTTGAGACAAAACACAGCGATTCATGTGGACCACCCGGATGAACGAGCAATGACTGGGGTGGGAACACCACGGCCATAGCCGTGAAGGTTGCAACAGCAGCTGCCAACCCAACAAAACCAAGGGTCAGGACCATTCGCGTTCTATGTTGCATGAAACCTTCGGAAATTCAATGGCTCACGCGGAATAATGGTCCACTCCAACCAGTCCACTAGGAATTCGGTGACAGATATGGAAAACGCTCATAATCATAAGGGACCATCTCGCGACGTGCAACACTCTTTGTGAAGAGATGGAAGCCTTTTTCTTTCTCACTGCTCAGAAGCGTAAACAGGCACCGAGGCATTCTTCAAGAGAATCCGCAAGAACACCTAGGCGTTCGTGAACAAGGTCATGAATAGGGCGTGGCTAGTAAACGCGACCTACGACGCAGGCCGCGTCACGCTAACTTTTCTCAGAAACGATACTTCCCATCCATTCACATGGTCTGACACAAAATACCAACCATATTACCTTACAGAGAATCAACAGCAATCAACGAACGTCAAGAAGATCGACCTCTTCACAGGACAAGAACGATCACTAGCCAAGATCGAATACTCGACACGGCCACGAAAATACACCGAGGGATGGGAAGTCGACATCGCTACCGCCCTCAGCTACGCGTAAGACAAAAGATTGAATGGTCGCTTTTCCTATAATTGGCCTGATGTTCCGCCCCAGTCTTCTGGAGCGACATCTGCAATCGACTGGGAGAATACCCACACATGACCAGCTAGGTCCTCAGCTGTATACTGTCGTTCGCCATATGGATAGTCAGCAGGTGGCGATAGGATGCGAGCTCCAGACCTCCTAGAACGCTCAAAATGAGCGTCAACATCCTCAACGCGAACCATCACTGAATAGCTATGATAACGTTCACCTGGCAAACGGTGAATCCCCTCTAACGGTTGCTCCGTGACGGCAACCACGCCATCACCAGCATTCATTTGGGCTCGGTGGTTTCCAGCCTGCCAACGAAGAATAAACCCGAAGGCATCGCAGAGCCAACGAGTCGCCTTTTCAACATCCGGATACCCCAACACAGGAACAACAGCGCTCCGAGGCATAGAACGGTTCGATCGCATCAATTAGAAGACGTGACGAATGACGAGATAAGATTCTCCCCCGAAGGAACGAGTTGATTACACTCAATTCCTCAACTCGCAGGCAAATTCTAGGAGAGCGAAACTAATCCTCCCAAAATTCCACGTTCAAATCGCCTATAATCAGCCCTGAATCGCGTTTTGAGAGCCGGTTTCTCTACAGCCGATTCGGCCCGAACGAAAGTCCTAGATTTCCAGATGTCAAAAACCCGATCCGGGCAGATTCCACGGGATTAAAGGGAAAAATCGCCCATAACGGTTCCAAATAGAAAACGATTCTCAAAAAAGGGGGTACCACTCCTGGCAGATCGCGTCACAGACCCGGCGTTCCGAGTTGTCTCGATAATACAAAAGACAATTCTCAGAGAACGGATACCCGGCAGACCCCAGGCGCTCGGAGCAAGCATGGAGAAAGCGTGGTTAGCAAACGCGGCCTACGAGACCGGCCGCATAACGCTGACTCTCATCAGAAACGATAATCTCCAGTCGTTCACATGGTCCGATTCAAAATACCGGCCGTACTATCTCACAGAGGATAAGCAGCATGAAAAGTCGATCAAGAAACTCGACCTCTTCACAGAACAAGAACGATCACTAGCGAAGGTCGAATACTCAACACGGCCACGAAAAGACACCGAAGGATGGGAGGTCGACATCTCGCCCGCCCTCAGTTACGTCTACGACAAAGGACTACGGTTCGGAATATTCCACGAATTCCGCGAAGACCGCTGGATTCCTCAACCATCGCTAACCACTGAAGAAGACATACGTCTCAAGATTCTCCTTAGCCAAGTCTCCAGAAACGATCCGCTAAAGGAATCCATCCTCAGAGAAGCCTACTCCTACTCGACACAACCTGTACCGAGTGCTGGACCCAAAGCGCTAGGCTTGCCTGAAGAGACTTGGTCCCAGGAAGAATACCACCGGGCCGTACTTCTCAGTCGTCTCACTAATCTTCCACTGCGAGTAACGTACCGGAAGAACGCCGCGGCAGAATGGCTACGGGGAATGTTACACAGTTACTACCGCGCCCACAATATTCTCATCCCGAACAGTGACGAGCTCAGACTCGGCAGCGACAAGCAGGCCGTCACCGGCGCACTCACCATCACACCAGCCTCCGGCACATACTTCAACATGGTAGTCCTCGACTTCGAATCCCTCTACCCGGGAGTCATCGACGTCCACAACCTATCCTACGAAACAGTCCGCTGCCCCCACCCAGAATGCAGAGACAACCTCGTCCCCGGCCTCGACTATCACATATGCCGTAAACGCCGCGGCATCTACAGCGCCATCCTCGGCGCCCTACGCGAACTACGCCTCCACCACTTCAAACCAATCAGCAAAACACTACCCGCAGACACGCCGGAGGGCAGAATCGCCCGCGGAGCCAGCCTCGCTCTCAAACTACTACTCAACGCCTCCTACGGCGTAACAATCCGCATACACGGCCTCGCCAGCCCCCTACTAGGCGAAGCAATCACAGCCTACGGCCGACACGTCCTACAAACCACCTACGACATGGCCAAAGAAAGAGGGCTCAACCCCAAGTACGGCGACACCGACTCCGTCTTCCTAGACAACCCCAGCGAAGAACAAGTCCAACAATTCGTCACAGAGATCAAGACCAGGTTCAGCCTCGAACTGGCCTACGACAGGAAATACGACGTGTGCGTGCTCAGCAACGCGATGAAAGCCTACTTCGGCGTACTACCCAACGGCGAACCCGAAATCAAAGGACTCACAATCGCCAAGTCCAACAGCCCAAGATTCTTCCTCACAACATTCCAAGAATGCCTCAAAGCCCTCTCAAAAGGACGAAGATCACCCCAAGAATTCGAACAAGCAAAAGACCAGGTCCAAACCTTGGTAACCGAAGCACTCAAGAAACTGAGAAAAGGCCAGGTCCCCCTAGACGACCTAGAGTACAAGGTCGAGATAAGAGACGACCCCGCCATGAAGTCAAGGGCAAAGACTATACCCCAACCATACCAAGCAGCCATCCTACTCCTCGAAAGAGGAGTCAGAGTAACACCGGGCGAAGAGGTAGGCTTCGTCAAAGTCCGCCCGTTCAAACATGGGGCACGAAACTTCACGGTCAAACCATTCTCCCAGGCAACATCCAACGAGCTGAACGTTGACGACTACATCCGCAATCTAACCAGCTCACTACAGCAAACGTTCGAACCAATGGGCATAACACTGAAAACCGAACAAGCTACAACCGGACTAGACCAGTTCAGTTGAGGCTCTGACCAGAAAGTCAGTGTCAGCCGAGTATTGTGAATGTGAACTGGTTGTTCCGAGCAGTTATCACTGTCACTGCATAATAGTTCCCGGTCTGGAATGTGAACGAGCTACCGTCTATTGTGACTGTAATCGGTGAGAGAGCATTCGGTAGTATAGTTGGTCCGGACCAGCTCGTGTTGCTATACTGCTGACCCGGTGTATCCTTGACGTAATAGGCAAACAGACTAATGACCATGACGCCCGTGTTCCTGATTTCCAACGTCACGTTGGTAGGAGAATTGAGCGTTTGAGACTCGAGGGCCAATGCTTCCCTCCCTGGCAAGGCGTGGGTCCAAGTCCGTCACCGCAAAAGTTGCCCGATGACGTAGTTGTCAAGGCCAACCCCAGAAACAGGGTAGCTACCACGAGTATGGAGACCAGCAAACCTGCGGCGGTCCACTCGCCGGGCGACCAGTGAGGATTACTCAACAGAGGGCCTAGAGTACGCTGGTCTGATAGACCAGTCGCTTGAACTCTGAGCTTTAGAGCTCCGAAGACCAGGATGATACTGCCGACCACTCCTAAGGAGAGCCCGATTTCCGTAGCGGTCATCGGAAATGCGGAGCCAAAATGAACAACGTTCGAGATGGAAAAGCCAAGCGCTGAAATCACTGCGCCAATCGCAACTACCAGCCCTCCACCCTCTGCACGTACTCTCTACTCCGTTGGAAAGCGTGCAGCCTGAACCTGAAAGATAGAGAGGCGCTAGTGGAGGTTCGAAGCAGGATTGGAGAGTGATCACGCCGCCAAATGCAACGGCGAGAGCGCCGGCTGAGGAGAAAAGAATCCCTCTCAAGCCGTGCTTATCCACTGTTCACACAACAGCAGGATATTCCCTTGGCCGCATCTACCCCTATCGTCACAGGGCTCGCAATGAGCCAGTGACAATTACAATGCAAGGCCAGCAGGAAGAAGAGAGAAGGATTTCTTCCGGGAACGCTAACCACTAATGCCCAGAACGCCTGGTCTCACAATCTCAAGAATGGCGAGCGCGTTGCCGCTTGGATCGTTGAACCTGTAGCATGGTCCCTCGGGAATCTCAAACTCTTCACCCTCAGGCTTCCAACCACGCTTCCGAAGCTTCTCAGAAGCCTCCTTCAGACTCTCAACCTGAAAGATCATTATGCAACTTCCAGCGGGACGGTGATCAGCCAGTAGAACCAGTGGACCCTTACCTAGGCGGACCGCGGCCACCCGGGTCCCGGAGCTAGAGATGTCCCAGACCTTCTCCGCCCCCAAGACTTTCGTGTAATAATCCAGGTCTTTCTGGGCACTCTTACTTCCCACGTAGAGATATCGTAGGGGACCGAAAGGGAGATCCTTATCCTTCGCCATTCCAACCGATGCATGGTAAGTACCAGACGCTTCAAAAATCCTCTTCCAGTGTCTCGAGTAGCCCATGTGCGCGTCTCTCGGGAATCGTTTCATCTGCAGACTTTGGTCGAATTCCTAATCGGAGGGTAGTGCCTCATTTACTCGTCAGCCCTCGGTCACTTCCATCACGGCTAGAAATTCGTGAGGATTCAGATTCTGCTTGTCGTGCCTAGCTGATTGTTTAGTGCTTAACTGTGCTCAGTTATGAGATATTGCAAACCGCCCGCTAATATTCTCGGGGGCATTAGTGTTACCCGGCTGACCGGTGATAGGATTATACCATATTATAGCCATCGGTATATCCGCACTCAAGGTTCAAATCGCTCGGAAAAGTATGACCATCAAGGGTCATGGGTCAGCTACGTGGGAAACAGAAACGACCTTCGGGACTGTCCATGAGATCTTTGAGGCCAAAGCCCTTGACTTCGCCGGCCGCGTCGCCGTCATTTCCGAAGGGGAACCGGTAACTTATCGAGAACTTGACGAGCGAGCCAATCAGCTCGCACACTTCCTCCGCGCTCATGGTCTCGGGAGAGGCTCTCTCGTAGGAATTCTCCTTCCACGTTCCCTAGACGCGTATGTCGCCATCCTAGGAGTCCTCAAATCGGGAGCCGCCTACGTGCCCATCGACCCAGACTATCCAGTGGAGCGCATCAGCTACATACTCGAAAATTCAAACGCGACATGCCTCATAACCAAGTCAAGCCTTTCTTCTCCGGGATCCTTCCGAGGATTAATTGTCCAGCTCGACTCGGAAAACGGTTCAATTGAGAATCAGAGTAGGACAAGACTGGAACACACCGCTGTCGGAGTGCGTTCTCACGACCTCTGCTATGTAATCTACACTTCGGGATCGACGGGGAGGCCGAAAGGAGTCGCTGTCGAACATAGAAATCTTTGCAATCTCATATCCGGCGAACAACAGATCTTCCAAGTAAAGCCAACTGACAGGGTCTGCCAGATTGCATCACTATCCTTCGACCTGTCCGTTGAAGAGATGTGGCTCGCATACGGTGCAGGCGCAACTCTCGTACCAGCGCCCGCTAATGTGTTACGCGGCGGACCCGGCCTTGGAAAATTCTTGTCGGATCACCAAGTCACCATTCTCTCCTGCGTCCCGACTCTTCTCTCGATGCTGGAGGAAGAAGCGCCGAGTCTCCGTCTCCTCATCCTCGGAGGGGAAGCTTGTCCTCCAAGCTTGGTTGCTCGCTGGGCCAGGCCCGGACTAAGACTAGTCAACAGCTACGGGCCTACCGAAACCACTATCACCGCGACATGCTGTGATCTCACCGTTGGGAGGCCGATCACAATCGGCCGTCCGCTCCCCGGCTACAATGTTCGAATTCTCGACGAATTTCTCACCCCAGTGCGGCAAGGCGACATCGGCGAGATCTGCATCGGGGGAAAAGGCGTGAGCCGAGGATACATTGGCCTTCCAGAGGAGACTCGGAGAACGTTTGTCGCCGACCAGTTTGCGTCTGATGACCTGGACGCCCGGATCTACAGAACCGGTGACTTGGGTAGATTCGACCCTGAGGGGAATATTGAGTTCAAGGGTAGGAAGGATGGGCAGATAAAACTTCGAGGGTACCGCATCGAGCTTGAAGAGATAGAAACGGCGTTGATGAGCGATGAAAACGTCCTTGCTGCCGCATGTGCGTTACGCGAAGACGACGCTAATCTTCAGCAGCTCGTCGGATACGTGGTTCCGAAACAGGGAACGAGTGTCGATTGTGAGGTGTTGCGTCTTCGTCTTCTGGAAAAATTACCCTTGTTCATGGTGCCGGGAGTAATTGAGATCTTATCGTCGCTCCCGCGTTTTCCGAGTGGAAAACTAGACAGGGCCTCGCTACCCGCTCCCAAGACCGGCCACGTCGAGCAGCGCGCGGGCCTAGGATCCTCGTCGACCCCGGAAGAGCAGAAGATTATGCGTGTTTGGACCAAGCTCTTCCAGTCTCGGCAGATTTCGGCTAACGATAATTTCTTCCTCGAACTAGGCGGGCACTCGCTGCTTGCTGCGCGAATGGTCTCCGAGCTTCGGAAAGATCCACAGTTCACGCACGTTTCTCTCGCAGACGTATACGAGAATCCCACGGTGGCACTGCTCGCAGCCCGGCTCGGCCCTTCAAATGGTGCTGAGACCGAGACTCGAACAGTCTCACCTCCAAAGCTAGCGAGTGGAGAAGACAACAGCCACAGGAGCAATTTGGGGGCAGGTCTCGTGCAGAGCCTACTCCTCTACTTCGTCTTCGGACTCCGAGCACTGGAATGGACAACCCCGTATCTCGTCTTCTTCGGCATGCTGTTTTCGGGCCATTCTCTACCCTTCTCGCTAGCAGCTGCGGCGATTAGCTCTGCTGCCGTATTCCCATTACTCCTCATGGCAATCGTTCTTGCAAAGTGGGTTCTACTCGGCCGTATACGCGCAGGTCAACACCCACTCTGGGGCGGGTACTACTTGCGATGGTGGTTCGTCCAAGCACTAGTCTCCTCAATCCCACTCGACTACCTATCAGGCACACCGCTCCTTCCATTCGTCTACCGTCTCTTAGGCGCAAAGATAGGAAAAAACGTCCAGCTTGCTACTGAGAACCTTGCAGCCTTCGACCAGCTGACCATAGGAGATGGCTCTAGCATCGACGATGACGCGTCTCTCCTCTGCTACACCGTCAAGCATGGCCAGCTCGTAATTGGGCCGACAAAAATCGGACGAAACTGCCATGTGGGCACCCGGTCAGTTCTCGCCGCGGAGACAGAGATGGAGGA
>WNGK01022934.1_pt1 | contig 10502 bp, 8 predicted proteins | sample 5400601 | NCBI WGS metagenome assembly WNGK01 (sample SAMN13153376, study PRJNA577476) | soil metagenome | isolation source: 60 cm soil or saprolite under Garry oak tree replicate 1 | place: USA:California | collected 2016-06-15
CGCCGGACCGGCCGGGCTGGCGGGGCTGGCGGGGCTGGCGGGGCTGGCGGGCCCGGCCCCGTCCAGGATCACCGACCTGGTCAGGTTGCGCGGCCGGTCCGGGTCCAGGCCCGCGGCGCCCGCGATCGCCACGGCGACCCGCTGCGCGCGGACCAGCTCGGCGAGCGGGTGCTCGCCGCTCTGCCACATCAGCCCGCCGGCCGCCTCGACCTGGCCGGCCAGGCCGTCCGGTGCCCGCCCGAGCATCCACACCACGCTGCCCGGACCGGTCACCGCGATCGGGCCGTGCCTGAATTCCATCGCCGGGTACGCCTCGCTCCACATCCCGGCCGACTCGCGCAGCTTCAGCGCGGCCTCGCTGGCCAGCCCGCAGGTCCAGCCGGTGCCAAGGAAGGTGAACTGCCGGCCGCCGGTCAGCGCGGCGGGCAGCGAGGCAGCCAGCACGCGTTCCGCCGCCTGCGCGGCCGGCTCGATGTCGGCGCCCAGGTGAGCGAGCAGCAGGGCGAGTTCGGTCGTCGCGAACCTGGTCTGCACGACCGACTCCTCGTCGGCGAAGTCGAGCGCGATCACGGCGTCGGCCGACGCGGCGACCGGCGTGTCCGCGTCGGCGGTGATCGCGACGGTCGGCTGCGCGGCGCCGACCCCGGCGAGCAGCCGCAGCACCTCCGTGGTCGTGCCGGACCGCGACAGCGCGACCAGCCGGTCGTAACGGCGGCCGGCCGGCATCTCGGACGCCGCGAACGCGTCGGTCTCGCCCAGGCCGGCCGCCTCCCTGGCCACCGCGTAGGACTGGGCGATGAACCACGACGTGCCGCAGCCGACGACGGCCACCCGCTCCCCCGCGGCCGGCAGCAGGCCGGCCACGTCGGGCAGCATCGCCGCGGCGCGCCGCCAGCAGTCCGGCTGCGACGCGATCTCCGACTCGGTGCGGCCGGCGTGGGCCTGCCGCACGGGAGCCTGCGGGTCGGCCGCGTTATCGGTCATCGGTCCTTTCCCCCCTCAGTCAGGTCCCGGTCAGCCCGGTCGCGGCGACCGACCGGACGAAGTACCGCTGAGCCAGCAGGAAGACGAGCAGCATCGGGATCAGGCTCATCATGTTGCCGGCCATCAGCAGCGGCCACTCGGTGGCGTGCGCGCCCTGGAACGTGGACAGGCCGAGCGGCACCGTCATCGCGTTCGGCGAGTTGATCGCGATCAGCGGCCACAGGAAGTTGTTCCACGAGTCGAGGAACGTCAGCGCGGCCAGCGTGGCCAGGGCCGGCGCCGACAGCGGCAGGACGATCCGCAGCAGTACGGTCAGCCTGCTCGCGCCGTCGACCCGGGCGGCCTCCTCGTACTCGATCGGCAGCGTGCGGAAGAACTGGCGCAGGAAGAACACCCCGAACGCGGTCGCGGCGTTCGGCACGATCAGCGCCCCGATGTGGCCGATGCCCGCTCCGGCCAGCAGGTGCACGCCGATCCACCTGGTGATGATGAACTGCGGGATCATCGTCACCTGGAACGGCACCATTAGCGTGGTCATGATCAGGACGAACAGCAAGCCCCGGCCGAGGAACCTGAACCTGGCGAACGCGTACCCGGCGGCCGCGCAGAACGCCAGGTTGCAGACCACGGTCGTGACCGCGACGACGGCGCTGTTCCAGAAGAACCGGCCGAACGGCGCAGCCTGCAGCGCGGCGGGGTAGTTGCCGAACCGCAGCACGTGCGGGGTCAGGTCGGGCGGGAACCGCAGCGCCTCCGAAGGCGTCTCGACCGAGGTGACGAGCATCCAGACGAACGGGAAGACCAAGATGATGGTCGCCGGGATCAGCACCAGGTGCCACGGGCTGAACGGCAGCGGCCAGCGTCGCCGCGCGGGCCTGGCCAGTCCCGCCGCGGCCGGCGGGGCTGCCGCCTTCTTCGTCAGATCCGCAATGCTCAATTGCGCGCCTCCGGCACGACGCATCATGACCGGTAGTAGGTGAATCGGCGGCCGACCCTGAACTGGATCGCCGTCGCCACCAGGATCACGAGGAACAGCAGGTAGGCGATGGCCGAGGCGTATCCGGCGTTGAAGTTTTCGAACGCCTGCTGGTACAGGTAGTACACGACCACCGTGGTCGCGCCGAGCGGGCCGCCCTGGGTCGACAGGTAGACCTCGTCGAACAACTGCAGCGCGTTGATCGTCAGCCAGACCGCGAGGAACAGCGACGCCGGGCTCAGCAGCGGCAACGTCACCCGCCGGAACGTCGCCCAGCGGCCTGCGCCGTCGATGGCGGCCGCCTCGGTCAGTTCCTTCGGTACGCCCTGCAGCGCGGCCAGGTAGATCACGACGGCGAACCCGGCCCAGCCCCAGATCGTCATCACCACGATCACGAACAGTGCCTCCGACGGGCTGTTGACGAACTGCTGCTGCGGCAGCCCGACCAGGCTGAAGGCGTAGTTGACGATGCCGTAGGTCGGGTCGAACAGCCAGATGAAGACCAGCGCCTCGCTGATCGTGGAGATTGCCATCGTCGCGTAGGCGGCCGTTCGGTAAAACCACATGAAGCGAAGCTGCCTGTTCATCGCGACGGCGAGGAACAGGCCGACGAGCATGGTTCCGGGCACGAATAGCGCCGTATAGACGATCGTGTGCCCGATCGCCTGCGCCACAACCGGGTCGTGCAGAAGCTGCCGGTAGTTCCGTAGCCCGACGAACGGCGTGCTCGGCGACAGCAGGTTGTTCCGCGTGAAGGACATGACCAGCGACCACACGATCGGGACCGCGCCGAACAGCAGGATGATCACGGCGGCGGGCGTGACGAACGCCCAGCCCGTCGCGGACTCGACACGCGCCCGGCGCCGGCCAGGGCCGTGGCTGGCCGACGCGGCCGGCGACCGCCGGCCGCCGGCCACCGTGCTCGCCGCCATCTCAGCCGCCAGAGCCGGCCAGGATCGCGTTCACCTTCGCGGCGGCGGCGTCGAGCGCGGCCTTTGGCTCGGACTTGCCGAGCAGGACTGACACGACCATCTGGCCGAGCGCCTGGGAGATCTGCGGGTACGTCGCGAGCTGCGGCCTGGCCTGCTTGACGTTGCCGAGGTTAGCGACGAACGTGTTGACACCGGGCAGCGCCGCGTTCATCTGAGCCGCGAAGCCTGGCGAATTGGAGACCGAGGCGCGGATCGGCAGGTCGCCGGTCGCCAGCGAGAAGGCCTTCGCCTGCGGCGTAGCGGTCAGCCACAGCAGGAACTTCTCCGCCGCGCTCACCTGCGCCGCGCCGTTATTGAACATCACCCAGTTGTCCGGGCCCGAGATGGTCTGGTGCCCGCCGCCGGTGCCCGGGTACTCCGGCATCACCTGCACGCCGTACTTCACGTTGGGGAACGCGGACAGGTCCCACGGTCCGGTCACTACCATGCCGAGCTTGCCGGAGTTGAACAGGTTGGCGTAGGCCGAGTCCGCCGGGTCCAGGTACATGGAGTGGTCGGTGACCGCCATCGTGCGCAGCGTCTCCAGGGAGGTCAGCCCGGCCGGGGAGTCGAACGCCGCCCTCGTGTTGGCCGGGTTCAGTATCTTGCCGCCCGCCTCCCAGAGCAGCGCCTCCCAGTGCCAGACGGTGTCTTCCGAGCCCGGGGTCACGTAGGCGGTGCCGTACTGCTTCTTCGCCGGACTGGTCAGCGCCTTGGCGTCGGCCTGGAACTGCGCCCAGGTCCAGTTCGAGGCCGGCGGCTTGAGGCCGGCCTGGGCGAACAGCGTCTTGTTGTAGACGACCGCGAGGTTGTCGACCAGCGCGGGGATGCCGATCACCTTCCCGTTGACGGTCGCCACGTCCCGCTCGCCGACCCAGAAGTCGCTCCAGTGCACCGAGGGCTTCGCGACGACGCTGGTGAGGTTGACCACCTGCGGGATCTTGGCCACGTTCGGCGCCCACGAGCCGTACAGGTAGGCGATGTCGGGCAGCGTCCCGCCGCGCACGGCTGTCAGCACCTTCTGCAGCGAGTTGTCGTTGTTGACCTGCAGGACGCTGACCTTGACGCCCGGATTGGCCTTCTCGTAGACCGAGACCAGGTGCATGAACTCCTTCTGCTCGGCGCCGGTGTAGCCCTCCCAGATCGAGATGGACTTGCCGGACCCCGACTTGCCGCTGCCGGCGCCGCAGGCTCCCAGTCCGAGCACGGCCAGGGCGCAGGCGGTCAGGGCCGAGAAGGTACGCACGGCCCGCAGGTGATGTGATCCCATCGGTGGCCTTCTTCACGCTGTCGCAGGGAACAACCCAGGTGGAACGGACATGCGGTGTTTGAGGCATATCTTGGGCGTCCGCGGCGCACCCTGTCAATCACAGACCAATCACAGTTGAGCAGACAGGCCGCAGGTCATGAGGACCCGTCCAGGGCGATGCTGCGTGCTCTTGCACGAATCTGGTCGTAATGGAACACTTTCGAGCTGTGATCAAGGTCGCGTTCATCGGCGCAGGCAGCATCGAGTTCACCCGTAACGTCGTCACCGACCTGTGCGGGTTCACCGCGTTCGGCGGGGAGCTTCAGCTCGCGCTGCACGACATCAGTCCCGAGCGGCTGTCCTTCGCCGAGCGGCTGGTCCGCCAGATCGTCGCGCAGACCGGCTCGGCCGCGACGGTCACCGCGTCGGCCAGCCGGGCCGACGCGCTCGGCGGCGCTTCCTACGTGATCAACGAGATCCAGGTCGGCGGCTACGCCGCGACGCGGCTGGACTTCGACATCCCGGCCAGGTACGGGCTGCGCCAGACGATCGCGGACACGCTCGGCATAGGCGGGATCTTCCGCGGGCTGCGCACGATCCCGGTCGCCGTCTCGCTCGCCGAGGACATGCTGCGGCACTGCCCGGACGCGTACCTGCTGAACTACACCAACCCGATGGCGATGCTGCCGTGGGCGGTCTACGAGGGAACCGGCTTCTCCCGGGTTTTCGGGCTCTGCCACTCGGTGCGGGACACCCACGCGTTCCTGGCCGGCCTGGTCGGCCTCGACCCGGCGGAGGTCACCTTCCTCACCGCCGGGTTCAACCACCAGGCGTTCGTGCTGCGGTTCGAGCACAACGGCACCTCGCTGTACCCGAAGCTGGCCGAGGTGATCGACGCCGACCCGGAGCTGCGGCGGCGGGTCAGGGTCGAGATCTTCCGCCGGTTCGGCTACTTCCCGACCGAGTCGAGCGAGCACTCGGCCGAGTACGTGCCGTGGTTCATGCGGCACGACTCTCAGGTCGAGCGGTTCCGCATCTTCGTCGGCGACTACCTGGCCCGCTCGGAGGAGAACCTGCGGGAACTCGACGAGTGGAGCGGCCAGCTTGACGCCGGCGAGCCGCTCGCGCTCGAGCCGACCGACGAGCTGGCCTCGCAGTTCATCTACTCGACCGAGACCGGGACCGAGCAGGAGATCTACGTCAACGTGCGTAACGGCGGGCTGATCGAGAACCTGCCGGCCAGCGCCTGTGTCGAGGTGCCGTGCGAGCTGGGCCGCGGCGGGCCAAGGCCAAGGCCGGTCGGCGCGCTGCCGCCGCAGCTCGCCGCGCTGAACCGGACGTTCCTCAACGTGGTCGAGCTGACCGTCCTGGCCGCGCTGACCGGCAGCAGGGACCACGTCTACCAGGCGGCGCTGCTCGACCCCAACGCGGCGGCCACGCTGACCACCGACCAGACCGTCGCGCTCTGCGACGACCTGCTCGAGGCGCACGCCGCGCTGCTTCCCCCCGCCCTGCGCCGCTGAAGAACGCAAAACTACCTTTCCCCGATGGCGGGAAGCAGCCACGCCTCCTCGCGCCGCATCGGCGATCGGGCCTGTGCGAAGCTGCCACGCATAGCGGCCGGCCGCGTCAGCGCGGGAGACCGAAGTACCGCGACAAACTATGGTCAACTTGCGCCATGTCGTCCCGTGAGAGGTAATCCACGAGTTCGCCGGTGACGTACGAGACGTCGATGGTGCGGATCTGATCGATCAAGATCTTGGTATCGCGCCCCGCGACGACAACTTCCGGCCTGAATACGGATGGCTGTGCGCTACTGGAGGTCGGGATGATGGTCACCGTAGCCCAAGCGTCCTGTTCGATGCTGATGACGAGCCCGAGGCGCCGCCCCCGCTGCTCATGGCCTCGCTTGGCATCGCCGAGGTCTACGGGATAGACCGCCCCGCGGATCACGCGCGGTCCTGTAGCCTCGCCGGAACTGTAAGGCCGGTACCGGCGATCCGGATGTTGCCGTCGGCGTCGTACTCATACGGAGGTCTTCTTCGGTGGGGCGGAATCCAACGCTCATAGCCCAATTGTACAACAATTGTCAGACAGCGTTTACCCGCAGCGCGCTGGCCGCAATGTGCGCGGCCTCCGGCATTTCCTCCACCTCCATAACCTCCCACCCACACCTCGCTAGCTGTGGACTTGGCACGCCGCTCACAGGGAATCTTTATTCCGCGTTGGCCCGCCCTTTTCCGCGTTCTCCGGGATTCTCCGAGGTGTCGGGCTCATCGGACGAGTGCGGCGAGCATGCGGTTGACGTCGGCGAGGTTGAACGGGGCGGGTTTCTGCGGGTCCTCCTCTTCGGAATACTCGGCCGGGGAGTCGCCCTGGTAGGCCACGCAGACCGGGTACGCCTGGGCCGGGTCGAGCGTGAAGGCCTTCTTCGAGGTGATCTCGTGCTCCCAGCCTGCCCCGAAGTCGTACTCGTACCCCACCTTGACCCCTGGCCGGCAGGCGTCACGGACCCGGATGTCATCCTCGTCGGCCGTGTCTTCCAGGGCGAAGTCCGGGTCGCTGTACGCTCTGCCGACCACCCGGAACGCGTGCAGGTGGTCACCGTCCCAGCCGAACAGGATCTGGATCACCCAGTGCAGATCGGCCAGGGTGGCGGTGACGGGCAGCCGCACGCTGCGCCAGATCGCCGGTTTCGTGTGCTTCAGCGTGACCTTGAGCTCCATTCCCTGGTCGATGCTGCGCGGTACGCCCGGCGCGGTGAACTCGGTCAGGGCGCGTGCCAGTTTCCCGGCAGCAGGATGGCCGGTCCCGCGCACCACGGCGAGGCGGCCGGCCAGGTCTTCTCCGCGCACGGTCTCCCAGAGCACGCACAGCGCCTCGTCGGGACCCTTGCCGCCCAGCGCGGCGGCGGCCGATTCGGCGGCGAGCCAGTCAAGGTCCCGCTCGCCCGGTTCCGGCCCCTGGTCGAAGGAGTACAGCGCATAGCGGGCGTGCGGGCCGACGTTCGGCGCCGCCGAGAACTCGCGCCAGGTCGGGATGGCGTCCTCGCCCAGCATCATGACGAGGTCAGCGGCCACGCTGCGCAGCGGAGGCGACATCGACTCGGCGGCCTCCAGGATCTCCCTCGGGTCCCGTTGCTCCAGCCACTCGGACGCGGCGTCCAGCCGCTGCGCGGGGCCGTCGAATTCGGCTATCTCCGCGATCAGTTCGGCGGCGGAGATATCCGCGTCGGCCGACCGGGGCAGAGCGTCCTCCAGCCGTCGCACCGCCCTGCGGCCCAGCGCGGTGATCACCGGCCTGCCCGCGTCGCCGGTAACCGCCCCGAAGCTGGCCAGCAGCGCCACCATGCCGCAGAGCTGGCTTTCGCCGGCCCGCCCGGTGTGCCGCATCGCCGCGAAGGGCACCAGGTCCAGGTCGTAGGTGTCGCGAAGATCACCGGACTCTTCCAGCACCGCGCGCCATAGCTCGGCACCCGCCGGAACTTCCTTGTCCTCCAGGACCGTGAGCAGCGCCAGCGCGAACACCAGCATTCCAGTGACGCTGTCCTCCTGCTGGGGGTCGGCCATCGTCTGGCACACGGCACGCAGTGCCGCGAACCACGCGTCGAGCAGCGCGGCGTCGCCGGGCGGCCAGCCCTCCAGGGCCTGCCCGCCCGTGACCATCCCGTCGCTGATCCGCAGCAGGCCCGTCGCGACCCCCACGGACCAGGGTCGGTGCAGTTCCGGTAGGTCAGCGGCGGAGCGGATCTTCGGCGGCACCCGGACCCCGATCGCGGCGCCGGCGGCTGGCGCATCCGCCTTGGACAGCACCTGCGCGGGCGTTACAGGCCGCTTGGCTGGTCCGATCCAGCGCGCCAGCGCGACCGCGCTCGCAAGGACGGCGCACTGGCGTGCCAGGCGGGCCGCCTCGTGAAGATCATCTCGTGAAGTTGCGTTGTCCACCCAGGGACCCTATCGGCTCGGCGCTACCGTGGCTTCTGGCGCTGCTGGCTCCCGAAAGCGGCTTCCCGAGAGGCAGAGATGAGCGGTCGTCTAACCTTTCCCGCGACCATTCCCGTCCGGAATGTGACCGAGGCGGAACTCGCCGCGGCGGCGCGGGCGTCGTTGCCGCTGCAGGCGGCGCGGCGGCTGGCCGACTGGTTCGGGGATGGCCCCGTGGACGCGCAGTCCGGCTGGCGTTCGCCATGCGCGCAGCCGGACGCGGCCCTGACGCTGGGCCTGGTCGCCGACGGCGATGCCGTGACCGACGAGACGACGAGCCTGCTGCAGTGGATCTACGAGATCGCCTACCACGCCGGATACGTGCACATGAGCGGAGACCACGAGCTGATCCACCGGGCCGCGGAACTCTCTGGCGGCGCGGAGCGCACCGACACGCAGATCATTGCCGATTGGTGCCGTGCGCTCGACGCCTTGTTCGCGCACGGCGTGGAGCACGCGCTGCCCCTGGGAGCCGATCCGGCACCGCTGGACTTCGATGGCATCGGCAACTTTCCCATCTTCAAGCTCCTGGAGCAGCACGGCACCGCAACCGCGGACATTCTCTCGGCGGCAATCGCCGAGGGGGCCACCGATGGGATGACACCCTCCTCCGCCCGCCGCCAGTGGACGTCGTGGACGGCCAGGCACGGTGACCCCACAGCGGCATTCCTACAGCTGGCCGCGGAGTTCGGCGTGGTCACCGTGGACGGCCCGGCCGTCTCGATCACCCCGCTGGGCACGTGGGCGGTCACCCGGGAACTCGGGGCAAAGACCGAAGCGCTGCCGGAGTCCGCGGAACTGATGCCGCGCCAGCTCATCATCTGCCGGCTGGGCATGTCGGGTGAGGCGTTCGAGCGGGAACTGCGCGCCTGGCTCGCGGCGCGGGGACCGGCCGGGGCCGTGAGCGCGCTGCTGGAGGCGGCGGTGGACGAGGACGACGTCTACCTGGCGACCGGCGTGCGGATCGCTGCGGATATCGAGGGTGACACCGACGCCGCCTGGCGCTCGGCGACGTCGCTGCCCGCCATCCGGCCCTACGCCGTTGCGGAACTCAACCGGCGGGCCGGGCGGGATGCTCAGCACGACCCGCTGCCTGGCCTCAAGCCACTCGACTGCGACGCCGTCGTCATGGCTTCGCGGGATATCGTGGCCGGGTATGCGACCGGCGGCTGCGACGGCGTGGCCGCAGCGGTCCGGCGTGCCGCCGCGCCGGGTTTGGAGGCCGTCCTGTTCGAGCAGATGTGGCGCTCCCGTCACGCCATCGCCAATCAGGCGCTGCTGACCGCCGGGAAGCTGCATCCGGACAAAAAGATCGCGAAAGCCGCGCGGGCGGCCTTGGTGAAGGCAAACTCAGTCAGGAACTCGGCCAGGAGCGGCTGACCGGCCCGCTCTTGGCGGACGCGAGCTGCGGCGGCGGCGCAGAGAGGAGCCTGAGTTGCGAGTCAGCCTGGTCGGTGTGAGCTGCGTGGGCACCACGACGGTCGGCAGGCTCCTCGCCGGCCGGCGGGGCTGGCCCTTCTTCGACCTCGACGAGGAGATCGAACGGCACTTCGGGGTCTCCATCGAGCGGCTTCAGGCCAGGTTCCTTACCAGTTACCCCTACCGTAAGGAATGCGCCGTGGTGCTGGAGCGCATCGCGACCGCCAACCCGGACTGCGTGATCGCGCTGCCGCCCAGCGGCCTGCGAGACGCCTTCCTGCGGGTCATCCGGCGCGTGCCCTGCGTGACCGTGGCCGTCCACGACACGCCGGCGAACGTTCTGGAGCGGATCACTTTCTATGACATCGACTCGCGGCCCATCGACAAGCACCTCACCGACGAGGAGCGAGCCCTTCAGCTTAAGGAGATCAAGGCCGACATCTCCTATTTCAAGCGGTCGTATAGGCGGGCCGACCTGCATGTCACGATCACTGGCCTTGGCCCCGAGGCCAGCGCGGCAGCCATCGACGCCCGGCTGGGCGGTATCTAGCACCGTACGGATGCGCCAGCCGCAGGCGGCGCTCGCCTCGCTACGGTAGTGCCCATGTCGCCCCCATCCTGCCGCTCCCGCCGCCGGAAGGTGAAGAATGGCTCCCGGCGCTCGCCGGGGCCAGCGGAACAGGTAAGGCTCCCGGCGCTCGTCGTGGCCGACGGCGTCTTCGCTGGAGGAGCGCATCGACGAGATCATGGACCGGGTGGAGCAAGCTGGTGACGATCACGCCGAGCGTGCCGCCGCCCTGGAGGAGTACCTGGCGCTGGCGCGCGCCCACGAGGACGAGACATGGTTCGATGTCGCGGCCTGGAGTGAGGACCTTGCCAACAGCTATCTGGCGCTCGGCCGAGTCGACGACGCGGTCCGC
>WNGK01009223.1_pt1 | contig 10501 bp, 11 predicted proteins | sample 5400601 | NCBI WGS metagenome assembly WNGK01 (sample SAMN13153376, study PRJNA577476) | soil metagenome | isolation source: 60 cm soil or saprolite under Garry oak tree replicate 1 | place: USA:California | collected 2016-06-15
TCGAGCGCGGTGATCAGCCCCAGCCTATCTTCGGGCGGGACGATAAACATTATGAAGCCACCACCGCCCGCCCCCGAAACTTTCCCCGCAAGCGCACCGTTGGCAAAGGCTATCTCGCACAATCGGTCGATCCGGGCATTCGAGACTCCCGGAGCGGTCAGTTTCTTCGCTGCCCACGAATCCTCGAGGATGCTCGCCAGTTCGTTGACGTCACCAACAAGCAGCGCGTTCTTCATTGCAACGGCATCGGCCTTCAGCCGATTCATTGCCGCGATCGTGGGCGTGCTGTGATCCATCAGTCCCGCCGTTTGCTGCGTGATGATCGCCGTCGCGTCGCGCGACTCGCCGGAAAAGCAGACTACCAGCGACGATTCGAGCTCATTTCTGATATTGTCCGAGATCCGCAGCGGGTTGACGATAACGCGGTCGGGCCCTAGAAACTCGATGAAATTGGTCCCGCCGAAAGCGGCGGAATATTGGTCCTGCCTCCCGCCCGGCAGGCCAAGATCGAGGCGCTCGATCTCGAACGCCAGATGCGCCAGCTCGTATTGGCCGGGGCTGATGAAAGCATAGGCGAAGCGGTCGATTGTGGTGTTGAGGACAGCGCCGCCGAATTCGTCGCAGTAGGGCGAGAGGTCGGTGCCGCCCCCGGCCAGGCCGAGGCGCAAGGGCGCGCGCGAGCGCGTTACGGTACGAAAATTGGGCGGCAAGGGTTTGGCTCCGTTCTCGGCGAGATCCAGGCTAAACTAGTACCATCGATGATCGCCTGTCCAGCAAGCTCTGAAGCGGTTCACTAGAGCTTCGACAGCTGTGTCCGCCTTTGGATAGAAGTTTCGCTCAATAGTAGATTGGTTTGACAAAAGCGCGTGATCTGTTCTCCGTGGGTCTGGAACGCTGAGGTCGAGGACAATGTGTTTCTCACCTTGTCAGTCCGAAAGGCGGACCGCATGGCTGGACGCGACTTGGACCGAGTGGAAGAACTTGTTCTCTCTTGAGATCTATGGCCGGAATGGCAAGCTCGAGATCCATAGACTTGGCGGCTCCTATGGGGTCGAAAGCCTGACCTTCTACCACATGTTGCCGAGATGGGGTCCGCCCGAGACAACGCGCTGGGAAAAGACTTCCCCACGGCGTTGCTCCTTTGTGGGCCCAGCACCCCGAGCCTACCGGCTCAAGGCAGGCAATGCCTAACTCAAATTTTCAGCATCAACCGTGACCTTCCCGATCGAGTATGCATCGGAGTAAAATTGCAAAGATAAGGCTATAGCGGGCACCCGGTAATGCTCAATTCATAAGTCGTTCGTAAAGTTGACGCAACCGCGGCGCGCCATGATCGAAGCTGCAATCATCGAGGAACGCTCGCAACCGCGAGTTTGCGTCCATGTCCACTACGTCATGCTGAAATCGCGAGAGTGCAGCCTCTAATTCCGCCGCGAGATCCTTTGCCCGGTGGTCGAAGACATACACCCAGGGGGGGCCAGGGCGATTCGCTAGATCTCTGAACATGGGCAGGGCCGAACAGAGCAGGCGTTGGCGGCAACTTAGGACGAGCATGCTGAACCCGGAATTCGAACCTCGAAGATAGGGCAAAAACACGACGTCTACAGCGCCAATTATGTCTGCCAAACGTTCATTGGAGAGCCGCTCTCTAATTCGTATCAGTTGCCTGAGCGGAATGCGACAAAGCGAGGCCTCAATCCTTCCCATGGCATCAAAGCTAGAATCAACGGCTCCCGCTACAACAATTCTAATTTCGCGACCGATCGAGTCCCGATGCGGCAGGTACGCAAGCGCCTCGGGATTTTTGTACGGTTTTATATCCCCAAGGAAGCCTACGAGCAGGCAATTTGCACCACCCGATAGCCGCTCTCGCTGTTCTGCTCGGCGCTGGGGCGAAATTGCTGACACGGGGTACGGGCCGTGCGGTACATGCCAAGCTATTTTTTTTCTCGCCCGCGGAAAAATTTTGATGAATTCCGCTTCCGATGAAGGGCTCATAAATACGTATGCATTTACCAAAACGCGTACGCACAAAAGATAGAGCTGGAGTAATCTGGCGTGCCGTGCTCTCCCCGGTATCACATCGTGTACCGTCCAAACTATTTTTTTGCGCAGCAGCTTAGTTACAATCATATAGACAAGGATAGTTGGCGCTAGGACCATTGCAACGTAAGCAGGTCTTTCTGTGACATAAAACTCTGGCCAATGAATGTGTAATACGTCAAATTTGAAAGATTTCGCCTGAGATGTATGGATATTAACAATAAACATACCTGCCTTTTCCAACGCTTCGCTAAACAGCTTAGTGTATGGGTTCCCCTCCCCACAATCCTTACCTGGCAAGGACAGTATTCGTAGTGGCGAATATCGTATCTTTGCGGAAGCTGTCTTCACTTAACACTCCCCGACGTTCTCTGCTTGGTACGCTAACCGTGAATCGATAAGGGGTTTCCGCGCCGTGGTCGACCGCCGCGCTGATATTCAGGATCGTAACCGTAGCCGCAACGACCGGGGGACGTCCATTGCAGGGCGCTTCTTCTCCACGTTAACATAAACATCCCACTCGTTTCTACTGGGATACCGAAGAACTAAGGGGCGGCACGCCCCTGACGAGAGCCAGCAAACGCCACTGCAGGGCGTGCGATTTTTGCTTATCCGCTCCGCAGTATCTTACTTATACGCGCACGAACCTTTCGGAAAATCCCGGGGGCCTTGTTGAAAGGCGAATTAACGGTCCAAGGCTGCATGTGCCAAGCCACATCCAAAATTTTGTCTCGGACCTTCCGAAACGCCAGCGTCTTACCTGAGAAGCTGCGAACAAACTGCCAGCCTGGTTCGGCCTCCATGAACTCGGCCAAGACAGCCACGCTCCGCATCTGTGCATCATCCAGCAGCATCAAGCCCCCACGCTTCAACCTGTCCGCAGTGAAGAACCAATCCACCGTTGGCCATGGGAACGCATGTTTCCCATCGAGGAGAACCAGATCGAGGTTAGACTCGTCACATCGTGGAAGATACAGCTCGGAGGGCTCGGGGACGAATCTAACGCCCGCTAGCACAATGCCGTTATCACTGGCGTACTCGCGGATGAGGCGGATCTCCGTTTCGGATGGGGTGATGGCCGTGTGCTGAGCCTTCCGGATGGCAAACACGAGCGTCGAACACCCGGCTCCAGTCTCGAGTGTCCGGCTCTCCTCCCCGACGCTATCGGCGATGAAACGCAGGACATCTTCCTCGATTCCGTAACAGGTCAGTCCCGACGTGGCCAACTTCCACGCCGCAGCTTCCGGAAGGAGGCTCTCACTAGCCTTGAATCCTCGTTGCACTTCGGTCTCAGTTGCATGAAAGCTGGGTCTTGTCGAGATGATCCGTTCGAGCAACTCCACGCTTACACTCCTATCATCGGCCGCCACTGATGATCCGCCCAGCCTCACTAACATGACCAGAAGTCACGGAAGGTCCAGATTACACACATAAGCGGACAGAACAAGAACGCCGCTACGCGGCGGTCGCGGAAATCCACGAGAGCCGTTTGAATCTCGTTTTCCCGCATGTCGCTGCACCTGTTGCGGGTGTTCGGACCCCGGCGACGGTGAAAGCCCAGTATCTTTTGGCGACCATCGACAAAGCGGGGCGACAGCTCGGCCATGTCGCACCAAAATACCCGCTAAATCTCGACAAGGCGACAACCCCGGGCAGAACTGCTCCGCACTGGGGGTCGCCCAACTCAGCGGGCAATGGCAATGCCTACTCGCGATCATTGCCGGAACGTATGAGTGCAGACGGCGGCTTCGAACTTGACAACCCTCGAGACTACCATATGGACGTCGTCCTGGAGTGCAAGCTCCGTTTATGGCGAGGTGGTGACCCTATGTGAACCAATGCGCGTTGCGCCAGCGATGGCCTCTGTCAAGCGACCGTCTTGACTTTTAATGTTCTTTGCATCTCGATCCTCCTTTGCATCCAGTACCGGAACATTCCCTTATTTCGAGAATAGATCTTTAGATAATTAACCCAAACTGGAGCCGGGGACGTAAAGCGGCAAAAGTGAAAGAGCAACCACCCTCCGAGTAGTCGCGGCCATATTCTGCGCGGAATGCCAAACCAAAAAGGCGCCGCGGCCGTCGCGACGGCGTTACGAAAAGCCTGGGTTTCGCCCCAAGCTTCGTAATAAACGGCGATGTAGCGGACCGTTTGCCTATCCCGTCCGATGCAGTGCTCTACCATCGCTTCAGGTATCCAGTAGCCTCCTGCCCCCGATTCCAAAAGCCGGGTAATGACTTCGATTTCATCGTCATATCGGCGTCGGTTTGGCATCAGCCCGAAATTAGGATCGTACCGGAAAGCTCGCTGTTCTATCGTGCGTATGGCAAAATTTGCCCCAAAGGGGATACGCTCTTTGGCAACGGAGAGCGGCTCAGGGTCATCGCCCAAGTCGCGGATCGCGAATGCGCCATCCAACAACGCTTCGCTCTCTATAACCCACCTTGGCACCGGGGTTTCATATCTGGGCTTAATTCGGCCGCCGAAAACGGCCACGCTGGGCCAGCGCCGGAATGCCTCTGCATAGGCTTTCAACCAGCCGGGTTCGACCACCACATCATCATCCGTCCAGACAATATATTCCCCTTTGGCAGCGTCGATCGCTCGGTTTCGCGCATTGGAATGCCCGGGTTGCGGTTCGAACTCGCGACGCAGCGGCAGGCGATCGAGGTACTGGTTGATGACGTCGTCGGTATGGTCCGTGCTATTGTTGTTGACGACCACGATCTCCCAGGCGAGAGCGCTCGGGACTCGCATCGCTACGAGTGAATCGAGGGTCCGGCGCAACGATTCGGCCCGATTGAAGGTACAAATTGCGACAGTTATAAACATCGATGTCTAATCCCTAGCAAGACCGCACTGTGTCAGAGGTCAGCGTTGCCACGAATATCTGTAGTCCGGCGCCGGGGATCACTCGGAAATGTCCGATACTACGCCGGCTACCTGCACGGCGAACCAGCCGCGGAGGCCGTAACTCCGTCCTCAATGATTTCCGCGCCGCCTCCTGCAGCACGGATCCGCGTCCATTGTTGATCCTCTCGCAACAGGCTTAACCTAATGAGTTGCTCGCTGCCCTCATACTCGACGCTGCCCGCATAGTGGAAGCTCAGCGATGGATTGTCCTTGAGCTTCGCCAGGTAGCGTGCATATTCGCTGGCCCCATCCCAATGCTCTTTTCGATTTGTTTCTGCATGTACTCTTGCAAAAAAATCCTCGAGGAACTTGAAATGCAGCAAAACCCCGGTGATGTCGGACAGCTTGATCGGGGTGGTTGCATGAGGGTTCAGGTAACGGGTCCCTGGCAGCCAGCGAATGAAAGGGATCTTCCTCAGAGTAGGCGCTCTTCTTAGCCTCATTGGGAGCGAAAATCGCATGGTTTCACTAATGTACCAGATGATTCTCAGCAAATAATATTGGTCATGCAAAAATGGAATGAACAATCGCCATCTCGGGCCGCCAGTGACATTATATTCCGGGAAGTGTGGCCCTTGCAGGCCAGGAACGCGAAGCCGGCGGCGCCAGACGTACTGGCTGTCAAAATAGCGGCAGGCGTCGAGTAATGACCGATGCGGTGCAGCGGTCGCGTCGGCAATGGTGCCGGGTCCGTACATGTCGAGCAAGAATGAGAATATGCCTTGGGCGTTGCTGCGGTCCAAATACGCTGCGAGATCCGGCAAAGGCTTTCGCTCGTAGCCCGGATAGACGAACCATTCATCGGCATCGATGATCAGGCACCAGTGGTTCGTGCCATATTCGTCGAGAACCGTATGCTGCCACTCCAGGCCATACCGGGACTCCGCGTAGGAATTGTGGGTCAGGAATAGATGGCAATCTGGCTGGGCCAGCAGAAATTCCCTAGTTCCATCCGTGGACCCGTTGTCAACAACAAAAAACCGTGTCACCCCTATGCTGCGATGATGATTAAGGTTCTGTGGCAAGCGCAGCATTTCGTCGCGCACGGTCATGAACGCTCGTATTTCATCCCGATCATCGCCGATGGGCCGGTTATCAATACGCAGCAGCGTATGCACTCGCATGCATTCTTTTGACAAATCTGCCACCATAACCGACTAAATAGGGCAGTATAGCATTAGGCGCCGCTACGCGACAATCAGAAGTACGCGGTGGAGCTGATATCCTAACGGAAACGGGAGTGCGAAGCCCCAGATTGCGGTAGAGGCGCTGCAGATCTATCGTCGACGACCGATGCTTCCTATCCAGGTATCCGCTCGCGGGGGTTTCGTCGCTGCCCTGCCACCTTTCGTCGCGGTCGGCTTCTCTAGTCACGATGAGAGTCTCCCACGCACGCGTTCGGAAAGCAAAGCGATAGCAGCACGCGGGCTTCCGTCGAATACTAATGCGCGTCGGCCGAGATAGTTCCATCCGAACACAGGAAACACGGCAAGGATCTTGGCGAGCGTCGGATCGAGCTCCAAAATTTGGGCTAGAAGCAAGACCACCACGCTATTGAGGCCGAGGCCGACAAGGGCAATAATGAAAAGGCGGACGATCTCTTCCCGACGCGAAAAGCGCCCTCTGCGGAAAACGAAGCCGCAGCACAGCAAGTAGTTCACGAGCGTCGCCGTTACGAACGACAGCACCGAGGCAGTGAGAATTGGAAGCTTCAGTGAGCGCAGCGCAACGAAGCCCCCGACGTCGATACAAAAACAGATTCCACCCACAAGAGAATAGATCCCCAGCTGGAGCAGCGCTATCTGTCGAGCCGGACCAGCCGAATCCTCGTTCAACTCGGATTGTGCCCGGCGAGGTACCTGTCCAGGTATCACTGATGCCACACCTGGAGCTGTGCAGATGTACCTTTGGCGTGCGGTCGACCACGCGTGGCAGGTCCTCGACATGCTGACTCGAAACCGCGACCGTGGTCTCCGGTTCACCAACAGTATCGCAAACGGCGATCAACGTATTCGCGGATCAAGTTGTAGGTATCCATGACCGGCCCCTGATCGAGGTAGCCGCACCAGCCACGCAGTAGGCGGCTGAGGACGATGACCGCGTTTTCCGGGGTGGTCCGCGTACCATCGTGTCGTCGTTCGCTCGTGGATCTGTTTAAGCAGGCTCTTCACGGCTTTCCTGGTTCCAATCTAGGGTCGTCCGTCCCTTCCGTAGAACCGGCCGAGCATATAGCCGGAAGGTGATGTTGACTTTCGGTTATGCACGCGAGCCGGGTCCTGGTCTCGTTCACCTGCAACTTGAGCCACATCATCAGCGCTTTCATTCGTTTCTTCGTCCTCTCGGCATCGCCGGGTCGGCAGCAGATCACGAAATCATCCACATAGTTGACGACGTGGGCGGTGAGTTGATCTTGGTGCCCGTGGTTGCGCCAGGCCAGCAGAAGCGCGTGAAGTAGAGATTCGCTAGCATCGGGCTTATCACCGAACCTTGTGGCGTCCTGCTCCTCGTCTTCCGGGCCGCTGCTGTACTGTCACGCGGCGTCCGACCCGTTCCATGACCGGTACTGTCGACCAGCCCATGATGACGCGGAGGACCCGTCCATCGGCGATGCGGCGGATCAGCATCGCATCAGCGGACCATGCGGAAGCGTGGTGAAGTAGTCGCGCAAATCCGCATCGACGACCTTCCGCGTTGCGTGGTGTGCGCCCCGCCTAGTCACTTGACACACGGGGCAGCGCGCCGCGCCAAACCCCGTTCAACCCCAGCACCTACACATCCGAGAAATCCGACACTCCGCAGCAGCGGGCACGGATACGCTCGCCTCCCCATCGCCCTTGACAACCAATCCGAGAGTAACTCATGATGACATTAGAGCCATCTGCTTTCTCATTTATGGATAGGTCCCTCCGACCCCCGAGCGAATAAGGATTTGGCTGCCAGCGGAGTCGGTGCTATCGAATCTCGTTGGGCCGGGTGCCCGAATCAGACGGAAAACCAAGCCCATCGGCCGAGAATTTGGGGAATGTCGGATAAAGGGATTGCTATGATCAAATCAACTCTCGTGCTTGCGGTCGTAGCAATGCTGGCCCCAGGCCTGTCATCCGCTCAGACCGTCCAAAATTTCATCATCGACCCTGATCCAACATTGGGACAAACCGAAGGCGCTGCGCTGGAAAAGGTCGTCGACTATTTCACCTCCACGACAAATCTCAGCGTTGTGAATGCCAATGGCCAAGGGCCAGGCGGGGTATTCCTCTACACAAACGACGGCTCGCTGACCGGCAACTGGACGAAGTATCAGATTGGCTATGGCGACTGCTATGAGCACGCCGAAGCTTTCAAATATCCCGGGGATGTTTACCCCGGAGTCATTGCGTCCTGTGACAACCAGCTGACTTGGTTCGTCAACCCCGCTAACTGGGGCGGCGATCCGACTCAACTGTGGGAACCCATTACCATCTATGGTGGTTCTGGATGTCACAACTTCACCCTTGCTGACATAGATGGGGATGGAAAACAGGATGTGGTCTGCTCATCGGCCGTCATCCTCGGCGACGAGCAGAACTTCATCATGTACCAGAACAACTATAACGATTGGACCTATGTGGCTGGTCCAGGACAGATCGGCGGCGACGTGACGCTGATTTCGGTCAGCGGCAGCCCACGAAACAATGTAGTTGGGTCTGCCATCGATGGTAGCGGGGTGTATTGGTTCAAATATCCCGGTAGGCGCAACGGAATTTGGGCCAAACATTACATTGGAGCCGCGAACGCGGGTGTCTCAATCGGATCTGGCACTCTTAATGGAAAAGATTTTGTCGTCGTAGCGTCCGGCGAGCAAGATCCCGTCGCTTGGCCAGGGGGGCTTGCCTTCTTCACGCAAGGTTCAAGCGCGACAAAACCCTGGAAGGCCACGACAATCGATTCGACTTATCGGGCCGTTCATCAATTGACCGTCGGGACATTCGAGAGTGCCCCGTACATCTTGGCTGCGGAGCAAGAGCAGGCTTGCATAGATGTTAACGATTCGTTCCACGCGGGCATTCCGTGCCGGGTCGCGATCTTCCAGTATCAGAGCGGCGCCTTCATTCCAACCATCCTTCTGACTGACCAGGGAACCCAGAACCAATCGGTCATTCCGTATCAGGGCGGTCTCTTGATCGTCGGGGCAAATCACGGAAACTTTGGCGGCTATCCGGCGTTGCAAGGCTGGATCGTAGGAACTTCGGGCTCTCCATCATCTCTTCCCTCTGGAACCTATTCGATCCTCGGAGTGAGCGGCAAGGTTGTCGATGGAGGGTTCGGCTATTGGGGTGACACCCCACGAGTCCAGCTTTATCAGATCTATCCCGGCAACACCTTCCAGCAATGGACGTTCAGAAGCGACGGATCGCTGCTGAACGCTGGCGTTATGAACATAATGAGAGATCCTGGGAATGGTACCGTAGATGAGCAGAGCTTTGGCGATGTTTGGACCATCCTTCAATCCGGAAGCGGGTATACTATCCAGGACACCCGTACTAGGAACTTCCTCGTCGATAACGGCGGTGTCCTGGGCATGGGTGCCAACGGCGCGGGGACCGTCTGGAGCATAGGAGCACCGAGGTGAACCGGATCGCGATCCTCGATGATGGATCTAGACTTAAGTGCTTAAGTCGTTTCACTCATTTGCGCTGGCGGCCATGCTGGCGCCTGCTCCGACCGTCCAGAATTTCATCGTCGACCCTGACCCGACGCGCCACACCGGGATAACAGGTTTCTTCAAGGAGATAAAGAGTTTCTTCAAGAGTGAAAAGGCCAGCTCTTTAGAAAAAGTCGTCGACTTCTTCGCGTCGACCACAAATCCCAGCGTCGTTAACGCCAACGGTAACGCTGGTGGAGGCGTATTTCTTTACGTCAACGACGACTCGTTGACCGGGACTTGGACACGGCACCAGATCGGCGACGGCGAGTGTTACGAGCACGCGGCGGCCTTTAAGTATCCCGGAGATAAATACCCCGGGATCATCGCTTCATGTGATAACCGGCTCGTCTGGTTTGAGAATCCCGCCAACTCAGGGGGCGACCCTTCCTCCATATGGCCGACCAACGTCATCTACGGGAATTCCGGCTGCCATGAGTTTACGCTTGCCGACGTCGACGGGGACGGGAAGCTCGACGTCGTCTGCTCGTCGGCCGTAGGCCTTGGCAACAGGCAGAACTTCATCCTTTATCAAAATGACCGGAACAGCTGGTCCTACGTCGCCGGACCAGGTCAGATCGGCGACAGTGCTGCGCTCATCTCCGTCGGCGGTAGTCTGCGAAACAACGTTGTTGGGTCGGCGATAGACGGGAGCGGGGTGTACTGGTTTGAGTACCCGGGCAGCCGTAACGGTATCTGGGCATCGCACTATATCGGATCGGCCAACGCCGGCGTGTCCATCGGGTCGGGCATCCTCCCGAACGGGCAGGACTACGTTGTCGTAGCGTCCGCCGAGGATGCGCCAGTCGCCTGGCCGGGCGGCCTCGCCTTCTTCACGCAGAACTCAGATCCGACCCAACGCTG
>WNGK01011010.1_pt1 | contig 10501 bp, 7 predicted proteins | sample 5400601 | NCBI WGS metagenome assembly WNGK01 (sample SAMN13153376, study PRJNA577476) | soil metagenome | isolation source: 60 cm soil or saprolite under Garry oak tree replicate 1 | place: USA:California | collected 2016-06-15
ACGAAGTAGCGCTCAAGCATTTGTTGGAACACCGTCTCAGCCTGCTCAAACAGCTTGAGCATATGGAGTGGGCGCGCCAGCAATATGCGACGCGCCCCACCCGTCGCCCGCGCCTCCTCGAATATCAAATGCTCGTACGCGACTACAAAGAGGCTGTTTTGAAAGCCGGCCTGGAGGTTACCGAGCGCGCCATTGCCAGGCTGGAGGCGAAAGAAGGAAGGTAGTATTTTACCGGTGCTGCCAGTTGTTTTTGCGGTAGATCTCCAGGGTCTGTTTATCGCCGGGGACATAACTTACCATCGAATAGGTAGAGATACCCGTAAAAACGGTGGTTGCTGTGCGTAGGGTTACCCGTCCGAGCTGGCTGTGCTGTATCTGGAAGACAAATGAAGGGTCTGGTTTGCCTTCGGGGTAGGTGACCGAGGCAATGCGACGAAATTCGGGCCATTCGCGTAAACGTTTCCATAACTTTTGGTATTCGGGCAAATGCGTCATAGTTCGCGTATTGTACTGGAAATCGCTTACGAGGCGCCTGGCGCTTCTCGCTCCCTTCCGTTAGCTCTCTTTCTACCTCAAAAAGAGTTATCGTGGCATCATTCCACGAGTGCAGGAACCAGAGGCGATCAAGCGAGTGCGCGGGATACGAGGTGTTGTGGACGAGCAGTCGGGCCATTTCGCCAAAATCCAGCAGCGTGCTCTCGCTTTGCTCGATATCAATTTGCTGACCCGTCAGTTTGCTGTAAGCAGTAAAGAGTTGTCGTCGCTCCTCGCCTTGCAACTCTAAAGCGCGAGCAATGCTCTCGGCAGCACGCGGTGAGGGATTGCTGCGCATACCTTTTTCTAAATGATAAATATAGGTGCGCGAGAGGCGTGCCGCTTGCGCAAGCTGTCCTTGTGACATGCCGCGTTGTTGCCGAAATTGGGTGACGAGTTGTGCAAAATTGGATGTTGCGATGTCTACTATCATCTCGATACCTTTTCTCGTTAGCTACATGCTTATTATGCATCAAAAATTGTTAGCTGGCAACATGTTCTTATCGTGAGTATCATAATATAATTAGTAAAGGAAGTTTCTGCTTATAGAGGCCGACAATGGTTGTCGCCGGGCTAAGGCAATTAATACGAGCCTCTACCAGAGAGGAGCTGATATAGAATGTCTGATCCATCGGTCATCAATGACTCTCAATTAGAGCCAGATTCCGCAGGCAAGAGCACAGCGGATCGCAATAAACTTCGTCCATGGGTGCGTCACTACGAGCAAGGAGTTCCTGCTCAACTAGATATCCCCGATCAGCCTTTGACTTGGTTACTCGATCAAACGGTGAGCAAATATCCAGGCCGTACCGCTATTATCTATTATGGTACAAAGCTTAGTTATGCGCAGCTTTCTTCCCTGGCTAATCGTTTTGCCACAGGATTACAGAAATTAGGCATACAGAAGGGCGACCGTGTGGCAATTGCTTTGCCGAATATTCCGCAGTACCCTATCGCTTTTTTTGGTGCATTAAGAGCAGGCGCCGTGGTTGTACCGACCAACCCCTTATATACGGAGCGCGAGATGCAGCACCAGATGGCGGATTCCGGCGCTCGTATCCTGGTCATGCTCGATAACTTCTACCCTGTTGTACGTGCAGTACGTGCTAATACACAACTGGAACACATCATTCTCACAAGTCCGGCCGATTTTCTTCCGCCAGTACTTCATACTCTTTATCCCATCAGCCAGCGCAATGTCAAGCATCCAGAGCCGCCCCTGACCGCTAAGGAGCGTCATGAGGATAAGACGCTGCATACCATGAGTGCCATGGGGGATCGGCATACCAGGAAGGGATTAGAGGTTTTTAACCTGCCTGTGCAGGCCTCTGGCAATGAGCTGGCCGTATTACAATATACGGGCGGGACAACTGGACTTTCAAAAGGAGCCATGCTGACACATCGCAATCTCCTGGCCAATGCTATGCAGACGCGCTACTGGACACCCAATGCGCTTGTTGCCGAGGAAGTGACGCTGTGTGTGACTCCTTTCTTCCATTCGTATGGCCTGACGGTTGGCATGAACCTCTCTATTCTTGCGGCGGCCACGATGGTACTCCTGCCACTTTTCAAAGCTAAAGATGTGGTGAAAACGATCTCGCGCTATCGCCCAACGCTCATGCCAGGAATTCCAACCATGTACCTGGCCATTATGCGCGAGGCAGGCGAACGCACTAAGCAGTTGAGTTCGATCAAATACTGTATTAGTGGCGCGGCTCCCTTACCGGCTAAGGTGCGCATAGATTTCGAGACTATAACTCATGGCAAACTGGTTGAGGGCTATGGCTTGAGCGAGGCGGGCCCTGTAACGCACTGCAATCCCCTCAACGGTGATATCCGGGATGGAAGCATTGGTCTTCCACTGCCGAATGTGGATGCAGCTATCCTTGATCAAAAAACGGGAGTACCCGTACCTGTGGGCCAGGAAGGTGAGATCGCGGTCAAAGGGCCAAACATTATGCAGGGCTACTGGAAGCGCGAGGAGGAGACTGCCAACATCTTCGTCAATGGCTGGATGCGTACAGGTGACATAGGGAAAATGGATGAGGATGGCTACTTTTACGTCCTGGACCGCGCCAAAGATATGATCATTGCCAGCGGATTTAACGTGTATCCACGCGAAGTTGAAGAGATTTTGTTCTTGCATCCCTCTGTCCAGGAGGCAGCCGTCATAGGCGTCCCCGATGAATACCGCGGCGAAACGGTGGCCGCTTTTGTTATACTCAAGCCTGGCATCGAGGCATCAGAGGCCACGCGCCAGGACATTCTTAACTATTGCAAGCACAATCTGACCCCGTACAAAGTGCCAAAGATATTGGAGTTCCGCCAGAGTTTGCCAAAATCTCTTATCGGCAAAGTATTACGTAGAGAGTTAAAAGTAACAAAATAAAACTCTTAATTAAGGAGAAAGCAAGTCACATGTCAACAACCATGAAACCTACTGAAGCAGGCACAGCGTTTCTAACCACGCCGGTGAGTGAGAGTGCAGAGAGAATATTTACCCTGGAGCAGCGCGATGAAGAGCAGCGCTGGATTGAGGAATCGAGCGCAACGTTTATACAGCGCGAAGTCTTGCCAAAGGTAGAGGCGATCGATCACCAGGAGCCCGGAGTAATGCCGGGTCTCGTCAAACAGGCAGGGGAGCAGGGACTGCTGATGATCGATGTACCGGAAGAATACGGTGGTGCGGAGCTAGGCTTATTGACCAGTGCCCTGGTTGGCTCTGAACTGCGCGAAGCTTCATTCAGCGTGGCCTTTGGCGCCCACACTACCATTGGGACCCTGCCTATCGTCTTCTATGGCAACGAAGAGCAGAAACGGAAATACCTGCCAAAGCTGGCCACGGGCGAATGGATCGCCGCCTATGCCCTGACCGAGCCCGGCGTGGGGTCCGACGCCATGGGGTTGACCACGCGCGCAGAGCTTTCTGAGGATGGCAAGTATTACATCCTCAATGGCACCAAGCAATGGATCTCTAACGCGGGCTTTGCCGATGTGATGATCGCCTTCGCCCGTATCGGCAATGAGAAACCCTCGGCCTTCATCGTCGAGGCTTACTGGCCCGGCATTTCGACGGGCGCAGAGGAGCGCAAGATGGGCATCAAAGGCTCTTCTACGCGCCAGGTCTACTTTGAAGACGCAAAGGTTCCGGTGGAGAACCTGCTGGGCGAGATTCACAAAGGCTATAAGATCGCCTTCAACATCCTCAATATCGGGCGTTTGAAGCTGGGGGCGGGTACCGTAGGTGGAGCGCGTTCTGCATTGGGCCTGGCTGCTGCCTACACTACCGAACGCAAAGCCTTTGGCAAGTTCATTAGTTCGTTCGGGATGATCCAGAAGAAGCTGGCCCGTATGGCCGCAGAGACCTATGCCGCCGAGAGCGAGGTCTTCCGTACCGCTGCCAACATCGAGCAGGCACGGCGCAGCGCTGACAATACCGAGGCTGCTTTCAAAGCCATTGAAGAGTATGCCATCGAAGCTTCTATTGCCAAAGTTCATGGCAGCGAAGTGCTGGCCTTTGTCGTTGACGAGGGTGTACAAATCTTCGGCGGCTATGGCTTCATGCAGGAGTACCCCATCGAGAAGGCCTATCGCGACGCACGTATCCAGCGCATCTTTGAAGGCACCAATGAGATTAACCGCCTGGTGGCTGCCGGTACGCTCTTCAGTCGTGTGCTGACCGGCAAAATTAATCTCATGGCGCAGTATCCGGCGATTGTGGCTCGTGTTCAAGGGGGACAGAGTACTGCCGGCGCGGATGAGTCCATTCCTGCGGGGCTGCTTGATGCTGTCAGCGGTTTGGAGCGAGCCAAGGATGCGACAATGTATGTGGGAATGAAGATCGCTATGAAGTATGGGCAGGCGCTTCAGAACGAGGAAGAGTTCATTGAGTACCTGGCGAACCTGCTGATTGACCTGTATGCCGTTGATAGCGCGTTGGCCCGTGCGACCCAGGCAGTTCGCCGGGGTGACGAGAATAGCGCTACTCATGTCAAGCTGGCCCAACTGGCGACCTGGCTGGCCTTCTCACGTATGCGCACAAACCTCGATCAGATGATTATGACCGGCATGAGCGAGAGTGAAGTACAGGAAGACCTGCCACGTGTACGCGCTTATATAGGCGACTACTTGCTGAACGGCGTTACTCTGCAGCGCGAACTGGCCTCTATCGTCGTTGAGAAAAAAGGGTATCCTTTGTAAGAGGAATTCAATCGTGATGTACTGGCATTCCTTGAGAGTTAGAGGAAAAGGAGAAATATTTACATGGCAGAAGCAGTTATTGTGAGTGCGGTACGCACTCCCATCGGGCGAGCCAACAAGGGCGTACTCAAAGACGTACGTGCCGATGATCTGGCCGCAATTGCCGTCAAAGCAGCCGTTGAGCGCGTTCCACAACTCGATCGTTCTCTTATTGAAGATGTTATTCTTGGCTGCGCCTTCCCCGAAGGCGAACAGGGAATGAACCTGGCGCGCCTAGTCGGAGCCCTGGCTGGTCTGCCAGAAACAGCGGCTGGCGTCACCGTCAACCGTTTCTGCGCTTCCAGCCTGCAGGCGGTCAACATGGCCGCTCAGAACCTCATGCTGGGGCTGGGCGATGCATATGTTGCAGGGGGCGTTGAAAACATGTCGCGAGTCCCAATGGGCGGTTTCAATCCTAGCTTCAACCCGCGCCTGGTCAAGCCAAGTGAGGGTGAAGATGTAGGGGCCTCCCTTTCGCCCGCTTCCCCTGGCGTAATGGAGTATGCCTATTCTAGCTACATTCCGATGGGCATAACTGCCGAGAATCTGGCCCGGGAATACAATATCAGCCGCGAGGCGCAAGATGCCTTTGCCCTGCGCAGCCATCAACGAGCCATCGCCGCGACCGAAAGTGGTATCTTCAAGCGTGAAATCGTCCCGGTACCACTGCCCAATGGCAGCGAGATGGAGATCGATGAGGGACCACGCCGCGATACATCCCTGGAAAAACTGGCAAGTCTCGAACCGGCCTTCATCAAAGGAGGTACGGTCACCGCGGGCAATTCCAGCCCACTCAACGATGGAGCCGCCGCCGTTGTGCTAATGTCAGCAGAGAAGGCGCGGGAACTGGGCATTACGCCGCTGGCCAGAGTAATCACCATGGCCGTGGCAGGTGTGCGACCCGACATTATGGGTATCGGACCGGTGCCGGCCATGAAAAAGGCTCTGCAGCGTGCTGGCTTGCAATTGAGCGATATCGACATCATTGAGCTAAACGAGGCATTCGCGGCCCAGAACCTGGCGGTCATCAAGGCCATGGGGATTGACGAAGAGAAGCTCAATCCCCATGGCGGCGCGATTGCCCTTGGCCACCCACTTGGCTGTAGTGGAGCGCGTCTCATTGCCACGCTGATTAATGATTTGCAGACCGCTGACAAGAGGTTGGGCATCGCTACGCTCTGCGTCGGTGGCGGTCAGGGCGTGGCCACAATAATCGAGAGGATGTCATAGCTATGCCATACCAGATTCGTAGGGCTGTGGTACTGGGCGCCGGCGTGATGGGAGCTGCCATTGCTGCTCATCTCGCCAACATCGGTATCCCCAGCCTGCTGCTTGATATTGTACCGCCGGATGCCGGCAAAGACCGCGACAAGGTAGCGCGGATGGGCCTGGAAAGGGCTCTCAAAGCAAAACCTGCTGCATTCTATAGCAAACGCGCTGCCAGCCTGGTGACCATAGGTAACGTCGAAGATGACCTGGAAGAACTGGCCGACGTCGACTGGATCATCGAAGCTGTAGTGGAGCGGCTGGATATCAAGCATAGCCTCTATACAAAGATAGAGCAGGTGCTGACTCCCGGCACTATCATCAGCTCCAACACGTCCGGTTTACCTGCTCACATGCTCAGCGAGGGGCGCAGCGAGGATTTTCGCGGTCATTTCTTAATTACCCACTTCTTCAATCCTGTGCGCTATATGCGCCTGCTGGAGCTTGTTCCCGGTCCCGATACCGATCCAGCTCTCATGCAGTTCATGCAGCAATTTGGTACGGAGGTACTGGGTAAGGGCGTTGTACTCTGTAAGGATACGCCAAACTTCATTGCCAACCGCATTGGCATTTATGGTTTCCTGTCAACGCTCCATTATGCCTTGATCGAAGGCTATACCGTCAGCGAGGTGGATGCTATTCTGGGACCGAGCATGGGGCGTCCAAAGTCTGCCGTCTTCCGCACCGCCGACCTCTCAGGGTTGGATACGACCGTTCACGTGGCCGATAACCTTTATGAGAATGTACCCAACGATCCGCAGCGTGAGACCTTCCGTGTGCCGGAGATGATGCGTGAAATGCTTCGCCGTGGCTGGCTTGGTGAGAAAAGCGGTCAGGGCTTCTATAAGCGCGTGAGAGGTCCCGATGGTGAGTCTGTCATTCTGGAACTGAACCTCGACACACTGGAGTATCAGCCGCAGCAGAAGGTGCGCTACCCATCACTTGGCGAGGCACGAAAGATCAGCGACCCGCTCAAGCGTATCTTGACCATCCTGGCTGCCGATGACCGTGCCGGGCAACTGGCGAGGCAGACGACAGCGGACTCACTGATCTATGCCGCCGATCGCGCTATGGAGATTGCCGACAGCATCGTTGCCATTGATGAGGCCATGCGCTGGGGCTTCAATTTTGAGGCGGGAAGCTTTGAGGTCTGGGATGTCCTCCTGCAAAATCCTGAGATCATGCAGAAAGTGCTGCAAGATAGGCCTCTCCCTGAGCTCGTGCTGCGCGTTCAAAGCGAAGGAAGAGGCTCGTTCTATACTGGCACGGCAGGCCAGCGGCAATACTTCGATTTCCACACAGGCACCTACCAGGATGTCCCAACACCTGAGGGCGCTATTTCGCTGGAAGTATTGAAGGCTGGCAATAAGGTGCTGCGCGATAATGGCTCGGCCTCGCTCATAGATCTTGGCGACGGCGTGGCATGTATCGAGTTCCATACCAAGATGAACTCCATCGACGAGGGCATCATCGAAATGCTGCGCTCCGCCGTTGAAGAGGGTCAGAAGCAGTTCCGGGCACTGGTCATTGGCAACGAAGCTGCGGACTTCTCGGCAGGCGCCAACCTGCTCCTGATGCTGATGGGTGCCCGGCAGGGCGAATGGAAGATGCTGGAAGGAGCAATTAACGGTCTCCAGCAGGCCCACCAATTGCTCAAGTACAGTCCTATTCCTGTCGTTGCTGCCCCCGCAGGCCGGGCTTTAGGCGGTGGCTGTGAAATTATTATGCACAGCAACCATGCGCGTGCCCATGCAGAGTCCTATATTGGCCTGGTTGAGGTGGGAGTTGGCCTGGTACCTGCTGGCGGTGGTTGTAAAGAACTTCTGCTACGCTACGGAGCCAGCCTGGAAAGCCAGCTGGCTAAGAAGACTGGCGGGCCATTTACGCCATCACGTCGCGCCTTCGAGATCATCGCCTCAGCAACCGTCTCGACCAGCGCAGTAGAAGCGCAAGAGCTACGTTTCCTGCGTAAAAGCGATACGATTACTATCAACCGCGATCTGTTACTCCGCGATGCTAAGGCCGATGCAATTCGGCTGGCCGAGGCTCACGAGGCTGGTAAGTGGCAGCCGGCTCAACCTACGATGATGATCTTGCCTGGGCCGGGTGCTCGCCTGGTACTGGAACAGCAGATTGAGAGTCTGTTGTTTACAGGTAAAATAAGCGAACATGACGCCGTTGTTGGCCGTCATCTCGCTCGTGTTCTCACAGGTGGCGACTGCTCACCCATTACTCCGATTACAGAGCAACAGGTACTCGATCTGGAACGGGAAGCATTCCTGAGCCTCTGCGGTATGGAAAAGACCCAGGAGCGCATGCAGGCTATCTTGATGACAGGGAAACCTTTGCGCAATTGATTTGCGAATGAAATGTCAAGATCGATTGATCGCACACCATCCTTCGGATAGTGTGCGATCAATCGATCTTGACAGGAAGAAAACTCCAAAAAGTACTGGCCGCCAATTCATCAAAAATTTTTTGTCGTACTAAATGTTTTTCCTTCCCCTTTCTGAGAAAAGAGCCCCAGTAGCACGGTACTTTCTTTTTACATATGTAAGCACATTGGTAAATATTGAGTGAAAACAGCGAAATACACGAAAAAAAGGGGCATAACCCCTAGACAAGAAGAGGTATTTTCGTGCATACTATGAATGTGTATTTTTCTGTTGTAGTAACAAGTAATGCACATTGTAAAGACATCGCATATTTATCTGTTACATCGAAGCTGGCACGGCTGTATTTTAAGTAACCGAGAAGATTCAACATCAGGAAGGAGAGGGGAACTATGCTTGGAGCTCAGGAACAACGAAGCGAGGTTGCAAAGCTGTTATCGCAGATTAGTGCAGAATACGAAGCTGCTCAACGTGGTCTGACAGGTTTAGCCCACGGAACCTCACAACACGAATTTATAACTGCGCGTATGGAACATATGGGGCAACTGCATGGTCAATTACAGTCATTGGTAGGAGATATGGCGATAGCAATGATTGCTGAACAGTTAAACAACGTCCGTTAAAGCGTTTAGACAGACTTTCTTTAGTGGTTCTCCCTCCTAGAGAAAAAAAAGGGAGTGGGGAATGCGAGCCGAGCAGGCCCGCTTACCCCACATCCCTTATCTTCCTCTCTCACACATTTTTAATCGAGGGCTCGCAACTCAGAGGTCACTACCCACGAAACCCCATCCAACAAGTGCCAGGGAAAGAGGCATTGGGACGCTGGTCCCAATGCCTCCCCTTCCGCTAAATTAGTTCAGCTTGCAATTTCGCTTGTATACCTATATCTGGAAAAGCGTATATTTAAATTAGTTCTGCTTGCAGTTTCGCATGCATGTCTACCTGTGGAAAAGCGAATTTTGGGCGCTTATTCCACACACCAGATACAACGAACTCAGTTTCTTCACTGACAAACGTTTCTTGATCCAGAACGTTGCAGGCATCATGAAGAAAACATTGTAACCAGCTGGTTATATCTTGCCCATCCAGTAGAGGTGCACCTTCACAGACAAACCATTCGGCAATGCCTTCGAGGTAGAAGCGAAACTCAGCTGTAGACCAGTGTCGATGTTATGAAAACGCATAGTTCCAAAGTCAATATCTTTGATTACCAGGCGTCCTCCCCGGGCCAAATAGCGTCCCATGGCAGCAAATGTGTCGACTGGCTCAGGCAGATACTGGCTCACATTCGCACTAAAAATCATGTCAGCAGTTCCAGGGGGAAGTGGTAACTGCTCCAAGAGAGCGCACTTGTACTGTACCTGCTTGTGATATGACTTGCCATAACTACGCTGTTGTGCTGTGACGAGCGCCTGCGCCGAAATATCTACGCCCAGGATCCGACCATGCGGACCAATAGCTTTAGCTAGTAGCGGCGTCCACAGTCCCGGCCCGCAACCTGCATCAACTACAAAGCTTCCAGGCTCGAGTTGGAGATCGCGAATCATCTGCCCACGTTCTTTTGCCTTACTATTGTGGTGAGTCTCTAACCATTCAATGGCATTGAGCGAGAGACCACACTCATTACCATGTACAAGATCATTTACTGCCATAACACTCCCCCAACTTTCTGATACTTTCTCGTATCAAAAATGTTCATAACGATGATGTGAGTATAACATGTAAAAATACAAGAAAGCAAAGATGCTATACATTGTTAGTACTTTAGTATTAACAATGTTGTATACAACAGAAATTGACACCGGGGATTTAAACCGGTGTCAATCAAATATACCTTTGAAGGTAGCTATTCAAGTATTCGATTCATGCCGCCTGCGGCGGGGGAGAAGTGAGCTGAGGATTACCTGTCCCTTGGACAGGGCTCCCTTAGCTTTGGGCAAGAGGCGGGGTCAAACCGTTCCAACGTGGATAGAGGTGATGTTCTATACCAAACAGGTCAAGTGCTTTACCCAGCGAATGATCGACGAGATCAAGCAGCGTTTTCGGCTTCTGGTAAAAGCCAGGGACAG
>WNGK01010295.1_pt1 | contig 10500 bp, 4 predicted proteins | sample 5400601 | NCBI WGS metagenome assembly WNGK01 (sample SAMN13153376, study PRJNA577476) | soil metagenome | isolation source: 60 cm soil or saprolite under Garry oak tree replicate 1 | place: USA:California | collected 2016-06-15
AAAGAGGGATGCGATCTGACGTATCTCTCTTGGTTTCCTCTGTAAATAGTGAGAGGAGAACATTGAACATGGCAGTAAGCACAAAGGCCGTTGCTCTCCATGAGCGCGTCTCTTTTGCACGTATTCCCGACATACGGCCCATGCCGGGCTTGATCCAAATTCAACTTGATTCTTTTGAATGGTTTAAGAATGAAGGTCTGCGCGAACTTTTTGCAGAAATCTCACCTATTGAAGACTTTACTGGCAAAAACCTGAGTCTGGAATTTATCGTGCCCCCTGATCCCTTTGGCAAACCGAAGTATAGCGAGGATGAGTGCCGTGATCGCGATGCCACCTATGCTGCACCTCTGCACGTCAATGCGCGGCTGACCAACAAGGAAACGGGTGAGATCATCGAGAAGGAAATCTTCATGGGTGATTTTCCCCTGATGACTAAGGAGGGCACCTTTATCATCAACGGTGCCGAGCGTGTTGTAGTGAGCCAGCTTGTGCGTTCACCAGGTGTCTACTTCACTGCTGATGAGGATGCCACCACAGGCCGCAAGCTCTTCGCCGCCAAACTTATTCCTAACCGGGGCGCCTGGTTGGAATTTGAGACCAGTAACAAGAACCTGCTCACGGTCAAAATTGACCGCAAGCGTAAACTGCCCGTCACAACACTGCTGCGTGCTCTCGCCAGCCTGGCGAAAGATCAGACGTATGGGCAAATGATGTCGTTGGATAAATCTGGGACATATGATTTGGCTACGGACCAGGGTATCCTGGATGCATTCCGTGATGTGGATGATGATCCGAATGCGCGCTACGTCCAGACGACGTTGGACCATGACCCGGTCAAGCGAGAAGGAGAGGCGCTGCTAGAGCTCTATAAGAAGATGCGCCCAGGTGATCCGGCCACTATTGACAACGCCCGCTCGCTCGTCAAGAGCCTGTTCTTCAACGCTCGACGCTACGATCTGGGGAGTGTGGGTCGTTACAAATTGAATAGGAAATTGGACCTGTCGATTCCACGGAGTCACCTCACCTTGACGCTGGATGACCTGGTGTGCATTATTCGCCGCCTGATTCAGTTGAACAACGGTCATGGACGCAAAGACGATATTGATCATCTGGGCAATCGGCGCGTGCGCTGTGTAGGCGAGCTGATCCAGACACAGTTCCGTGTAGGTCTGCTGCGTATGGAGCGAGTCGTGAAGGAGCGTATGAGCATCCAGGAGCCTGGACAGGCAAGCCCCAATGTACTCATCAATATTCGCCCAGTCGTAGCGGCAATGAAGGAGTTTTTCGGTGGTAGCCAGCTCTCCCAGTTTATGGATCAGACGAATGCCCTGGCGGAGATTGGCCATAAACGTCGTCTCTCGGCACTTGGCCCTGGCGGTCTATCGCGTGAACGAGCGGGTTTCGATGTGCGTGACGTGCATCGCTCGCACTATAGTCGTATCTGCCCAATTGAGACGCCGGAAGGTCCAAACATCGGTTTGGTCGGTAACCTGGCAACGTATGCACAGGTCAATCCTTATGGATTCATCGAGACGCCATACCGTAAGGTGTACAAAAGGCTGCGCGCAAATGACACGAACCTGATAGGCCGTGAGTTCCGCGGCATCTATGGGCGAGAACGAGAGGATGTGAAGGATGCTGACGGTCAGGTGCTGGTCCCTGCACGTACACGCGTGCGTGTCGATGAGGTCCTATTCGCACGTTTATCCCAGGTGTTGGGCGACTCAGAGGTGAGAATAAAGCCGTTTGTCACCAATGAAGTGGAGTACCGCACCGCCGACGACGAGGAAAACTTCTACATCGCCCAGGCCAACGCGAAGTTAGCGGAGAATAGCGAATTTGCAGAGGAGCGTGTCCTGGCCCGCTATCAGGGCGATTTCGTAATGGAAAGTGCGGACGTCATGGACTATATGGACGTGTCGCCGCGCCAGACTGTGAGTGTGGCTACGGCGCTCATCCCTTTCCTGGAGCATGATGATGTGAACCGTGCATTGATGGGGGCGAACATGCAACGCCAGGCAGTGCCACTTCTGCGCCCGCAATCACCAATCTGCGGTACAGGCATTGAGCGCCAGGTGGCCATCGACTCTGGCCAGGTGCTTGTGAGTCAGGTCGACGGCGAGGTTGTCAGTTCCTTCGCCCGTCAGATTCAAATCATAGACGGGCAGGGTGAAGTCCATACATACCGCCTGCGCAAGTTCGTACGCTCAAACGCTGGTACCTGTATCAATCAGCGACCGATTGTGCGCAAGGGTGACCGGGTAAGCGCTGGGCAGGTCATTGCTGACGGCTCATCGACCGAGAACGGTGAACTCGCACTTGGTCAAAATATTCTGGTGGCCTTCATGAGCTGGGAGGGTGGCAACTACGAAGATGCTATCCTCATCAGTGAGCGTATTGTGCGCGAGGACCTGTTCACATCTATACATATTGAGAAGTACGAGATTGATGCTCATGACACGAAGCTCGGACCCGAAGAGATCACGCGAGATATTCCCAACGTCGGCGAGGAAGGATTGCGCAACCTCGATGAGCACGGCATCATCTATGTAGGTGCCGAGGTAGGGCCGCAAGAAATCCTTGTGGGCAAAATTACTCCCAAGGGCGAGACGGAACTGACGGCTGAGGAAAAGTTGTTACGTGCCATCTTCGGTGAGAAGGCCCGCGAGGTAAAAGATACCTCATTGCGCGTGCCACACGGTGAGCGCGGCAAGGTTGTCGAGGTCAAGGTGTTCTCACGTGAGGCTGGCGATGAGTTGCCGCCAGGGGTCAACCAACTGGTACGTGTCAGTATTGCCCAGAAACGCAAGATCGGTGCCGGTGACAAGATGGCCGGACGGCACGGCAACAAAGGAGTCATCTCCCGTGTGCTGCCGATCGAGGATATGCCATTCCTCCCAGACGGCACGCCGGTCGACATCATTCTGAACCCACTTGGTGTGCCACACCGTATGAACATCGGGCAGATCATGGAAACACACCTGGGCTGGGCCGCCGATGCATTAGGGATTAAGATTGCTACTCCAGTCTTCGATGGCGCCACGGAAGAGGATATCGAAGGATACCTGGGCCGCGCTGGTCTGCCTGAGACAGGCAAGGTTCAGCTGTTCGACGGTCGCACAGGAGAGCCTTTTGATCAGCCAATCACGGTTGGCTACACCTATATGTTGAAGCTGGCACACCTGGTCGAAGACAAAGTTCATGCCCGTTCAACTGGCCCGTACAATCTGATTACCCAGCAGCCCCTGGGTGGTAAGGCCCAATTCGGTGGGCAGCGCTTCGGCGAGATGGAGGTCTGGGCACTTGAAGCCTATGGTGCATCGAATATCCTGCAGGAGATCCTGACGGTGAAGTCCGATGATGTGGTGGGTCGTGTGAAAACGTATGAGGCCATTGTCAAGGGCGAGAACATCATGGAGCCAGGCGTGCCTGAGTCTTTCAAGGTGTTAGTGAAAGAGTTGCAGAGCCTGGGCATTAACGTTGAGGTACCTAACGAGGATGAACAGAAGATCCAGTTCGTCGAGGATAACTCAAATGATGTCATGCCAGAGCTGGGTATCAATTTTTCCGGTTTCGAAGGAGATCAATAATGCTCGAAGTAAACGATTTTAACGCTATTCGTATTAGTCTTGCCAGCCCAGAGCAGGTTCGTGGCTGGAGCTACGGTGAGGTCACGAAGCCGGAGACGATCAACTACCGCACGCTCAAACCTGAGAAGGATGGTCTGTTTTGTGAGCGCATCTTCGGCCCAATAAAGGACTGGGAATGCTACTGCGGTAAATATAAAGGTGTTCGCTTTAAGGGTATTGTTTGTGACAAGTGTGGTGTCGAGGTAGCGCGTTCAAAGGTGCGTCGTGAACGCATGGGGCATATCGAACTGGCTTCGCCAGTGAGCCACATCTGGTACTTCAAGGGGACCCCCAGTCGTATTGGTCTCCTGCTGGACCTTTCCCCGCGCAACCTGGAGCGCATCCTCTACTTTGCCCTCTACGTTGTGACCAATATCGATGAGGACGCTCGCCAACGCGAATTGATGCGACTCGACGAAGAGTCGGCCAATCTCGAACAGAGCCTGGATGGCCGGGTCAGCGAACTCCGCCGTTTGGAGCAACTGCGGCGTGACCTGGAGGGGTTGAAGAAAATGGATCTGCTGCAGGAGAGCCGCTTCCGCGAACTGAAGGATGCCTTTGGTAGCGTTTTCCGTGCAGGGATGGGCGCAGAGACGGTGCGCGAGTTGATTGCTAGCCTGGACATGGATAAATTGGCTGCCGACCTGCGCCATGAGATTAGCTCAACTGCGAGCCAACGGCGCAAGAAAGCCACAAAACGCTTGAAGGTGGTGGAGGCTTTCCGGAAGTCAGGAACTTCGCCAGAATGGATGATTTTGACGGTGTTGCCAGTGTTGCCACCCGACCTGCGGCCGATGGTACAACTGGATGGCGGTCGCTTTGCCACCTCTGATTTGAATGACCTCTATCGGCGTGTGATTAACCGTAATAACCGGCTCAAGCGCCTGTTGGAGCTAGGTGCGCCGGAGATAATCATTCGTAATGAGAAGCGCATGCTGCAGGAAGCATGCGATGCGTTGATTGACAACGGACGTCGTGGCCGGGCCGTCGCCGGTTCAGGCAACCACAAACTCAAGAGCCTGTCGGATATGCTCAAGGGCAAGCAGGGTCGCTTCCGCCAGAACCTGCTCGGTAAGCGTGTGGACTACTCTGGCCGCTCCGTAATTGTGGTGGGGCCAGACCTGAAGCTACACCAGTGTGGTCTGCCCAAGCGTATGGCTTTGGAACTGTTCAAGCCGTTCGTGATGCGCAAGCTGGTGGAGCAGAACTTCGCGCACAATATCAAGAGCGCGAAACGCTTTATAGAGCAGGTGAAGCCGGAGGTGTGGGATGTGCTCGAAGAGGTCATCAAGGATCACCCGGTCCTGTTGAACCGTGCTCCTACCTTACACCGCCTGGGTATTCAAGCTTTTGAAGCGGTGCTGGTTGAAGGAAGCGCCATTCAACTCCATCCCCTGGTCTGCTCGGCCTTCAATGCTGACTTCGACGGCGACCAGATGGCGGTGCATGTGCCGCTCTCTGAGAAAGCTCAGGATGAGGCACGCCAGTTCATGATGTCGACACGCAATCTGCTTGATCCGGCCAAGGGTGAGCCATCCATTGGTGCAAGCGGCGAGATGGTGCTCGGCTGCTTCTACCTGACGCAGGATCGGCCAGCGAAGAAAGGACAAGGACGGGTCTTTACTGACATCACCGAGGCGTTGTTGGCTTATGAGCATGGTGTGATTGATTTGCAGGCGCTCATCAAGGTTCGCCTTGGCGGTCGTAGGGGTAGGAGTGGAGCAGGGGAAGGGATGGGGAGCTTGCCTCCACCCGAAGTGAATGTTTATGATGCTCCACCACCGATTCCGCCGACATTCCAGGCCGACGGTAAACTGGTCGAGACAACCGTCGGGCGTATCATCTTCAACGAGGCTCTGCCAGAGCGGTTGCGCTTCAAGAACTATCCAATGAAGAAGGAGAACCTCAGGCAGGTTATCACAGATTGCTTCAAGGAGTATGGTCGCGCCAAGACGGTTGAATTAGCCGATGAGATTAAGCGTCTCGGTTTTGCCTATGCTACCAAAGCTGGTGTCACCATCGCCATTAGCGATGCAAAGGTGCCATCTGGCAAGCAAGAAGAACTGGCAAAAGCAGACGCCAAGATCACCGAACTGGACGAGCAATATCGCGAAGGGTTGATTACGGAAAACGAGAAGTATCAGCAGACTGTTGATGCCTGGAACGAAGCGACCGACAACGTGACCAAGATGGTTGAGGCGTCGCTCGATCCGTATGGATCGATCTACACTATCGCAAAATCGGGCGCGACGAAAGCGAAGTTCCAGCAGATTCGTCAATTGTCGGGTATGCGTGGTTTGATGGCAAGTCCGTCAGGAAAGATCATCGACATCCCGATTCGCGGCAACTTCCGCGAAGGTCTCTCGGTGCTGGAGTACTTCATCAGTAGCCACGGCGCTCGTAAAGGATTGGCTGATACAGCCCTGCGTACGGCTGAATCTGGCTACCTGACGCGCCGACTGATCGACGTTTCCCAGGATGTGATTGTGACGGAGGAGGATTGCGGTACCACGGAGGGTATCCTGATCACTGAAGAAGATAGCAAAGAGATGATGCTGCCGGATATGCGCGTTCGCCTGGTCGGTCGCGTGCTGGCAGAGACTATTCCCGGCTTTGAGCATATTGAGGTCGGCGACGAACTGACCGATGACCTGGTTGACCAGATCGTCAATGCGGAGGTCAAGGCGGTGCGCGTCCGCTCTGTGCTTGGCTGCCTGGCCCACCGTGGTGTCTGTCGCAAGTGCTACGGACGCGACCTGGCTGCCAATGCGATGGTGCGACTGGGCACAGCCGTGGGTATCATCGCAGCGCAATCAATCGGTGAGCCTGGCACGCAGTTGACGATGCGTACTTTCCATACGGGTGGTATTGCAGGAGCGCAAGGAGACATCACGCAAGGCTTGCCGCGTGTAGAGGAACTCTTCGAGGCGCGTGTGCCGAAAGACAAAGCCGAGATTAGTGAGATCGATGGTGTGGTAGAGATCGTGAAAGACGAGAACACAGGTGCCCGCACAGTACGCGTTGTCTCCACCAACATCTTCTTTGACGAGTACCCACTGCCTGAAGGCAGTCAGGTGCTGGTCGAAAATCAGGAACGGGTAAGCAAAGATCAGGTTATCGCGCTCATGCCTGCGGAAGATGGAGGAGACCCTATACCTGTAAGGGCGCGCACCGAAGGTGAAGTGCTCATCAACGCCGATGGTCTGTTGAGCATTCGCTTCGAGGAGCGCGAGGAGCGTTCATACTCTATCCCTGCCGCACGGAACATCGCGGTAAGCAATGGCCAGAAGATCCAGGCGGGGACACCGATCACGTCGGGCCAGCGCGATCCACAGGATGTCTTACGCATCCAGGGACGCGATGCTGTGCAGATGTACCTGGTCAAAGAGGTGCAACGCGTCTACCGTAACACAGGTGTGTACATCAATGATAAGCACATCGAAGTTATTATCCGGCAGATGCTCCGTCGCGTGAAGGTGGACGAACCTGGTGATACCGAGATGTTGCCCAATGACCTGGTTGATCGTTTTGTCTATGCGGATACCAATGCGCGAGTCCTGGCAGAAGGTGGTGAGCCCGCGACCGCACAAACAGTGCTATTAGGTGTCACCAAGGCGTCGCTCAATACGGATAGCTTCCTGGCGGCAGCGTCCTTCCAGGAGACCACGCGTGTCCTGACAGAGGCAGCGATAGAGGCTCAGACGGATCACCTGGTGGGTCTCAAAGAGAATGTCATCATTGGCAAGCTGATCCCGGCAGGGTCGGGCTTTGTTCAACGAAGGCGAGAACTGCAAGCTCGTCAACAGCGAGCAACTGCCCGACTGGCAGCGGCACCCGCCGTTGCCAGTATAGGGGTTGGTGCAACTGCGGCAGGCAGTACCGTCGATAGTTTGACAGACATCCGGTCATAGATCCGGTTGAGGAGGTTTCCAGCCTTGCAGAAAGGCAAGGATATTAGGTGGCAGCCCTCACTATGACTACAGTTGTAGATAGTGAAGGTGAGCCATGTGACGTTTGTAATGACAGAGTTTGGCCAGAGCGTGATGGCTGCGTCGCCACGGCGACCAGGCCAAACGGTGCAGCGGAGCAAGTGAGCGTGCACTGACCAGGTACCAGTAGAGCCGACGCACTTCTGGAAGACTCAGTGGCACCATCACGGGCAGCGCGACTGCTTTGATCGGCAGGACCGGCGCGGCAAGAGCCTCTTTCGGCTGGGCCGCCTCTGGCTCTTGGATATCTTGCGGCGTACCAGCGCTTCCGCCTTTGTCGCGGCTACGCTCACTTGCTGTTTGCCCCTTCGCAAGACCACTTCCGGATGGCGCTTCTCTCTGCGTTTCTAAAAAGTGTCAGGGAGAGCCCTCTCTCCCCCTCCCCAAAAGGTGTCGGGGAGAGCACCATCCCCCCGGTGGGCGACCATAAAGACCCTCCCATCCGCTCTCCACCGCCCTCGCCCCTATGGATGGTGATGGCTTAACTTGACGCTTATGGGGCAGGGGGCGGCGCGGGGAAGGCTTCCCCTACCCCGCCGCCGCAGGCGGCGCAAGAGAAAAGAGGCTTGAAAAGCTACGATTAGACTCACCATGAAGGGAGTATAGCAACATGAATACTGGCATTCCGCGCAACTCATCGGCAAATATTCGTCGCAGGTTCCTTGACTACTTTGCCAGCAAAGGCCATACAATCGTTCCTAGCAGCTCACTCGTGCCAGCGAATGATGCTACATTATTGTTTACTAACGCCGGAATGGTACAGTTTAAGGATACCTTCCTCGGTCTGGAACAGCGTCCCTACAAGCGAGCCACGACGGTCCAGAAATGTATGCGCGTCTCTGGCAAGCACAATGACCTGGAGAATGTCGGCCCATCGCCACGACACCACACGTTCTTTGAGATGCTGGGCAACTTCTCTTTTGGGGATTACTTCAAGCGTGAAGCAATCCTGTTCGCCTGGGAGTTGCTGACCCAGGTTTTCCAGCTCCCGGTTGAACGCCTGTGGTTCACCGTCTATACCGATGACGACGAGGCCGCACTGCTGTGGGAAGAAGTAGGCGCTGACCCGCGGCGCATCTTGCGCTTCGGCGAAAAAGACAACTTCTGGGCGATGGGCGATACAGGGCTGTGCGGCCCTTGCTCTGAAATTCATTATTACCAGGGTTCTGCTGTCGATGCTCAGCAACCTGAGGGCGTTAACTCCGAAGACGATGACTATATGGAGTTCTGGAACCTCGTCTTCATGCAGTACGAACGGGATGCACAGGGCAATATGACCCCTTTGCCCCGGCCCTCGATCGACACGGGATTGGGCTTTGAGCGCATTACTAGTATCCTCCAGGGCGTCAAGAATAACTACGAAACCGATCTATTCGTCCCGATCATCTCGCGCACAATGGAGTTGCTCGGTACAGGGCGCCAGCATTACCAGGACTATCGTGCCGCTTACCATACCGTGGCCGACCATAGCCGTGCCATTACTTTCCTCATTGCAGATGGTGTCAGACCTGGCAATGAGGGACGTGATTATGTTTTACGACGTATCCTACGCCGTGCTGCATATCATGGACAGGTGCTCGGCTTTCATCATCCCTTCCTGGCGGAGACTGTCGATACCGTGATCAATGTCATGGGTGACCACTACGCGGAGTTGCTCAACAAGCGTGACTACATCAAGGAGGTGGTTACGGCTGAGGAAGAGCGCTTCAATCATACGTTGTCAATTGGCCTACACCTACTGGAGGATACGTTTCTCAGTCGCATGACTGCGCAGGGGACGACAGTGCTACCCGGACGTGATGCCTTTATGCTCCATGATACCTATGGCTTTCCACTTGACCTGACGCAGAAGATATTGACCGGGCGTGGGTTGGGCGTTGATGTCGAGGGTTATGAGGAGGCATTGCGCGAGCAACAGGAACGTTCCCGCCTGGCTTCGCAGTTCAAGCGCGGCAGTAAAGCGGAGCGCTGGCGAGGAGTGGGTTGATCAGCTCGAATTACGCCTCATTTCTTACTCACCGGGCACTGAACATTATCTGGCAGAAATGAACGATCAAAAACCATCTCAAGGTTGCTCTCAAGGCAATTGCTGGTATTAATCATTGCAGAAAACGGCCAATCCTGACGAATGACATCTTTCGAGGTTCAAACCTTTCGGTAAGGATGTGTCAGGTGTGCAACGGGTATCCCGGTAATCCGTGCTTTCGCACTCAGTTTCTACCGCTGATGCAGCGCACATGCCGGGACCCCGTATTGGCATACATCTACTCTCTTATTCGCGGATGCCGCGCGCAGGTAACGGACGCACCAGCGGACTCATCACCGGCAGACAACTCGAAGTTGGGGGTCTCACCAAGGGCACCATGGGGGCACACCTCAACGCAGTCTCCACAGAAGATACAGCGATCGAGTGCGAATGCATAACGTGTGAGGTGGCGTTCCGCCATCATCAGGGATCCCGTGGGGCAGACCTGGACGCACGCGCCGCAGGAGACGCAGTCGGTATCATGCAGGCTGACATTGAACGGCGTGGAGACAATCGTGTCGAATCCTTTCCCGAACATACCGTAGCAGTCGGGCCCGATCACGTCGTGACAGACGCGCACACATTGCGTGCAATTGATACACTTATTGGGATCACGCAGGATGAAGCTATGCGACAGATCAACCTCATAGTCATGGTAGTCGCTGGGTTCGCCATCATGGAAGCGATTATTCGACAGGCCGTGCTCGATGCTATACCTTTGCAGGTCACATTGGCCTGCAGCAGGGCAGGCGCACTGTAAGCAGCGGGCAGCCTCGCGCTGAGCCTGCTCCTGGAGATAGCCCAGTTCGATCAGCTTGAAGTTCCGCTTGCGCTCCTCGTAAGGAAGCATGGGCAT
>WNGK01036955.1_pt1 | contig 10499 bp, 10 predicted proteins | sample 5400601 | NCBI WGS metagenome assembly WNGK01 (sample SAMN13153376, study PRJNA577476) | soil metagenome | isolation source: 60 cm soil or saprolite under Garry oak tree replicate 1 | place: USA:California | collected 2016-06-15
CTTTCGGCGCTGGAGGCCGCGCGCCGGGCCAAGGTGCTGCCCTTCATTCTCGATTGGGCCGAGGCCGCCGCGAAACTCTCGGGCCTCGAGCTGTTCCGGTGCTTCAGCCAGGTTTTCGTCATGCGCCAATCAGCCCACGGTGCCTGTCGGGCATACGATTACGTGCTCTGCCCCACCGCGCCGATCCCGGCGTTCGCGGCCGAGCTGCCGTGCCCGACCAACGATCCGGCGCGGCCGTTCGAGCACATCGCCTTCACGGTGCCCTTCAACATGTCGGAACAGCCCGCGGCCTCGATCAACTGCGGCTACACGAGGGAAGGCCTGCCGATCGGGCTGCAGATCGTCGGCAAACGGTTCGACGATCTCGGCGTGCTGCAGCTTGCACGCAGCTACGAAACAATTCGGCCGGCGCAACGGCCGTGGCCGCGCCCGCCCCCGGCATGCGGAATCAAACTCAAGGGCATCGGTACGCGATCCGATTTTTCAAAAAAAGAGGGCCCCAGGAACGTCCTGAGACCCTTGAGCACCGGGAGGAAAATGCCATTCCGTTGCCATGAGACCGACGCGGTCTCGAATTGGCAACATGATCTTAACGCTCCGCGTCCTCGGTGGCTGTGATATTTGCGCCACAGACCACAGAAATCCATGCGGCCCGGATACTCGCTGCCGTGATGTGCGCACGCGCCGCATCGGCGTCGATCCCGGCTGTTAGGAGGCCTCGCGTAGCTGGAGCACGCGCGGTCGAACGCCGTCCGTATTTCCATTTTTTAACCAAAGCGGACAGCAAAGAACTTGATCCCTCGTCTTCACTCCGGCGTGGCCGGCCGAGAGCTCGATCACAACCGCGCTAGCGGCGCGCTCTTTGTTTGGATATTAATATTTGCGTGGAACAAAACCTGCGCAGGTCGCGTTCGAGGCGAGCGACCCGGGGGCGAATTTGACCAGGAATAGTGCGAGCGAGCCGAGTGCAGGAATCGCGGCGAAGCGTTCCGCGGCTCTCGCCGCGCGCGCTATGCTGGCGTCGGCGGTGGCCTTCGTGGCGCTGGCGTCACCGTGGGACCGCGTCGATGCGGCGCGCATGCCCGGCTCCGCGGCGCACGCGGCCAAGGTGTTGATCGAGAAGCGCCGGCAGGAGCCGCCGCCGAAGGGCCCGCTGCAGATCATCATCTCGATCGCCGACCAAAACATCTCGGTCTACAGCGGCGACGTGCTGGTGGCGCGCTCGGCGGTGTCGACCGGGGTTCCGGACCATCCGACGCCGATGGGCGTCTTCACCGTGATCCAGAAGCAGCGCTGGCACCGCTCGAACCTCTACAGCGCCGCGCCGATGCCGTACATGCAGCGGATCACGTGGTCGGGCGTGGCGCTGCACGCGGGCGTGCTGCCGGGTTATCCGGCTTCCCACGGCTGCATCCGGCTGACCGAGGATTTCGCCATTCGACTGTGGCAGCTCACCAAGCTCGGCAACCGGGTGATCATCGCCCGCAGCGACGTGGCGCCGGTCGAGATTTCCCATCCGCAGCTGTTTGCGCAAAAGCCGCAAGCCAATCCGTTGCTGTCGCTCGGCGCGCCTGCCGACGCGCTCAAGTCCGCCCAGGCGAGCCCGGTGGCGGAAACCGGCGAGTTCATCAAGCCGGTGAAGACGGTCGGGATGGTCGCCGAGAGGGCCGAGCCGGCCCGGCCCGCGATGGCGGCGCAACTCCCCGGCGCTGAGGTGGGCACGAAAACAGAGCCAACGCCGCCGCCGCCGCCCAAGGTCGAGCCGATCTCGGTCTTCATCAGCCGCAAGCAGGGCAAGCTATTCGTTCGCCAAGGCTTCGAGCCGCTGTTCGAAACCGCGGTGACGATTCGCGATCCCGAACGGCCGCTCGGCACCCACGTCTTCACGGCGATCGAGCGCAAAGAAAATGCCGGCGCCATGCGCTGGACCGTGGTGTCGCTCCCGGACGAATCTGCGAGCGCCCCTTCGGCCCGCAAGAGCGAGAGCGTCCGGATCGAGCCGGCCAGAGGCCGAAGCCGGGAGCGCGAAGCCAAGCGCGCCAAGCCATCCGTTCCGCCGCGGCGGTCGGTCGAGCGGGCGAACGCGGCGCTCGAGCGCGTCGAGATCCCGCCGGAAGCGGCCGATCGCATTGCAGAATTGCTGTTGCCCAAATCTTCGCTGATCATTTCCGATCAGGCGCTGAGCGACGAGACCGACACCGACACGGATTTCATCGTCCTGGTGCGTTGAAGCGCCGAGCCCAAACGCGTCGCGCCAGGCCCGAAGGCCTGGCGCGACGACGAAGCGCGGATGTCGGGATCGGCTATTGCGTCTTGCCCGCGGGCCCCATCGGGGCGCTCGGCCGCGAGGTGGTTCCCGGCCCGCTGGCCACCGGAGGCCTGGGCGGAGGCGGCGTCAGCGGCTTGAAGTCGGGCGCCTGCTGGAGTTGCTCCTTGGAGAAGCGCATCGCGATCTTGTCGGTGCCGTCGCTGTCGCGGCTCAGCTCCAACGATTTGAACGGGACGGCGACATTCTTCGAGCCGATGCCGAGGAAGCCGCCGACGCCGATCACGGCCGCGACGACGTTGCCGTTCTTCTCCATCACAAGGTCGTTGACGCTTCCGACCGTGGCGTTGTCCGGGCCGCCGACCTTGGTCCCGATGAGGTTCTTCGAGGCCAGCCATTGGTCCTTGCCCTGCTCGGCCATGAAGCCCGGCTTGGCGTTCTCGGCCGTGCTGGTTGTGGCGCTCGGCGCCGGTGCCGGAGCCTGCGCGCTCGGCGCTGCCGGTGCCTGGGTACTGGGCGGCGGCGTCGGAGTTTGTGCGAGCGCCGGCACCAGCAACAGGACGGCGGCGGCGCTCATCATCAGGGATCGTTTCAGCATGACGTGCTCCCGATCTGAACGATTGAAGAAATCCTTGCGGCGACAAAACGTCTCGGGTGCCTGCGGTGTTCCTTCCTGTCAGATCGGCGGATCGCGCAGGCTCGGCTCAGAACGATTTCAAATCGGACATTTATCGCCATAATGCCGTGCTGCAGCACGATTGCGGCGCGGCCAATTCCGCCGAGCATGAACCGAACCGCCGTATCGATTCTCCCGAAACCGCAGCAAAGCGAATGGGTGAAATCATGATCGAGCCCGGCATCTACCGCTATCCCCGCATGGATCGCGTCGCTTTTGGGCGCCCCTGGGAGCAGGTTTTGACCGAGGAGGTCGAGCGGCTGGGCAAGCGGCGCGTGTTCGCGATCGCGGGCAGCACGCTGGCCCGCACCGTCCCGATCGCCGACGCGATGCGCCGAGCGCTCGGCGACCGGCTCGCGGGCTTCGCCACCGGCATTCGCGCGCATACCCCGCGCGAGGACGTGATCGCCGCCGCCGCGAAGGCCCGCGAGGCGGGCGCGGATCTCATCGTCACGATCGGCGGCGGCTCGGTCACCGATGCCGGCAAGATGGTCCTGCTTTGCCTGGCCGCGGATGCAAAGGAGCCGCACGCGCTCGACGCGCTGCGGCCCGGCGAGCCGGCGCTCGAGCGGCTGCGCGCGCTTGCGGTGCGCACGGTCGCGATCCCGACCACGCTTTCCGGAGGCGAGTTCACCCCGATCGCCGGCTGCACCGATGTGGCGAAGCGGCTCAAGGAGGGCTTCCATCATCCCGAAATGATCCCGCAGGCCGTCATTCTCGATCCGCGGATCACGCCGCACACCCCGATGCAGCTTTGGCTCTCGACCGGGATCCGCGCGGTCGACCATGCGGTCGAAACGCTGTGCTCGATCCAGGTCCAGCCGCTGTTCGAGGCAACCTCCGCGCATGCGCTGCGCCTGCTGCAGCACGGCCTCATCCGCACCAAACAGGATCCGGCGGACCTCGAAGCCCGGCTGGAAAGCATGCTGGGCGTGTGGCTCTCGCTCATCGGCATCCAGTCGGGGGCGCCGATGGCGGCGAGCCACGGCATCGGCCACGTGCTCGGCGGGACCGCCGGCGTGCCGCATGGATTCACCTCGTGCGTGATGCTGCCGCACGTGCTGCGCTGGAACAAATCCGTGAACGCCGATCGCCAGGCGTTGGTGAGCGCGGCATTCGGACAGCCGCAAGCCGACGCCGGCGACCTCGTCGCGGGTCTGGTGCGCAAGCTGGAATTGCCCGCGACCTTGCGCGAGGTCGGCGTGACCCGCGAGCAGCTCGACCTGATCGCGCAGAACAGCATGCACGACCGGGGGATCGCCACGAACCCGCGCAAGATCCGCGGCCCCGCGGACGTGCGGGAGATCCTGGAGCTCGCGTGGTGAGGCGAGCGTGCCGACGGCGGCCGGGGATTGCGGTGCCCGCCGCGCGGCACGCTCGACAAGGCGCGGCAAAGTCCTTAAGCCCGCCCAACCCAGCCGACAACCTGCAAGGGATTGATCATGATCGATCTTTACACCTGGACGACGCCCAACGGCCGCAAGGTTTCCATTCTGCTCGAGGAGCTCGGATTGCCCTACACCGCGCATGCGATCGACATTTCCAAGGGCGAGCAGTTCCAGCCGGATTTCTTGAAAATCAGCCCGAACAATCGCATCCCCGCCATCATCGATCGAGACAGCGGGTTCCATCTGATGGAATCCGGCGCGATCCTGATGTATTTCGCGGAGCAGACCAGGAAGCTGATGCCCAAGGATGAGCATCCGCGCTACCGCGTGATCGAATGGCTGATGTGGCAGATGGGCGGGATCGGCCCCATGCTCGGCCAGGTCCATCACTTCGTCAAATACAACAAGGGAAAGGCGCCGTACGCCGAGGAGCGTTATCTCAAGGAAGCAGCTCGATCGATATCCCAACGTGAAGCGCTGGTACGTCGCGATCGCGCGCAGGCCCGCGGTCGAGCGCGGCTATCACGTGCCCAAGAAGGTGAACGAAATCCCGATGCCGTGACCAGAGAACAGGTCCGAAGTTAGCGTCAGGAATCGGGCGCTCAGCGCGGCTCGCGATTGCCCGGTCCGGGTTTCTCCAGCATCAGCCGGCCTTGCCGCTCGATGAACGGTTTCACCTGCTCGGCGAGCAAGCCGAGCAGCCACGGCAATTGCACTTCGACGCGGACATGATCGTCGGCGACGTCGATGCCGCCGTTGACCGCCTGACCCAACACGCCGGCGCGGAAATCGAGATGGTCGCCGGACCAGTTCTCGTCGATCACCGCGAGCTTTTCGCCGAACGTCGTGCGGGCCCGGCCGAATCCGGATTTCAGGCGACGCGCCGCTTCCTCCTTGCCGAGCTGATGCGGGATGGAAACGACGAGAGGTCGGGACATGGCAGGGGTCGCTGATCGGAGGTCGGATATCAGTCGTCATAATGAAAGCCGGGTGCGGTGATCCTGGTTCCTGACTACTGAGCACCGACATCTGATCACGGTCACCTGCCCGCGGCGTAGCCCTGCATGCCGCGCGGATTGGCGGCGGCGCGGCGGCGCCGACCCTCGCGCGAGGCGGCAGTGAGCCGGCCTTCGGACCAGTCCGGCGCCACCTCGACGATATGGCCGCGGCGCTCGAGCTCGCGGATCGTTCTTTGCGGCACGCGGCCCTCGACGACGAGCACGCCCGGCCGTGCGGTGCGCGGCCAGAACGAGCTCGGGAAATGCTCGGTGTGCCACGCCGGCGCGTCGATCGCTTCCTGCAGGTTCATGCCGGCATGGACGTGGCGCAGAAAGAACTGGGTCGTCCATTGGTCCTGCTGGTCGCCGCCCGGCGTGCCCCAGGCGAGATAGGGTTCGCCGTCGCGCAACGCGAGCGTCGGGGAGAGCGTGGTGCGCGGGCGCTTGCCGGGCGCGAGCGCGGCGGGATGGCCCTCCTCGAGCCAGAACATCTGCGCGCGCGTGCCGAGACAAAACCCGAGCTCGGGGACGACGGGGGAGGATTGCAGCCAGCCGCCCGACGGCGTCGCGGACACCATGTTGCCGGCGCGATCGATGATGTCGAAATGCACGGTGTCGCCGCGCACCTGGCCGAGCCGGCCGACGGTCGGCTCGCCGGCGCCGAGCGCACTGACCGACGCGCGCTCTCCGGTATCGCGCCGCAACTCGACCACGGCGCCGAAGCCGGCGACCGAGCCGGGTCTGAGCTCCAGCGACGCGGTCTGTTCGATGAGCTTGCGCCGCTCGGCGTTGTAAGCCTCCGAGAGCAGCGTCGGCATCGGGACCTCGACGAAGTCCGGATCGCCGTAGAAGCTTTCGCGGTCCGCATAGGCGAGCTTGGCGGCCTCGACCTGGAGATGGATGAAATCCGGCCCGGCCGGGTCGCGCCCGTCGAGCTCGAAGCCTTTGAGCAGCGCGAGCTGCTGCAGCATTACCGGCCCCTGGCTCCAGGGTCCCGCCTTGCACACCGTGTAGCGGCCGTACGCGAACGTGAGCGGCGGCTCGACCCGAGCTTCGAACCGCGCCATGTCCTCGCCGGCGAGCACGCCGGCGTGCGGCGTCCCGCTGGTGTCGATCCGCGGCGTGCGGCAGAAATTCTCGATCGCCTCGGCGACGAAGCCTTGCGACCAGCTCCTGCGCGCGCGCTCGATCTGCGCCTCGCGGTCGGCGCCGGCACGCTCGGCTTCGCGCAGGATGCGCCGATAGGTCTGCGCCAGCGCGAGATTGGCGAACAGCGCTCCGGGTTCGGGAACGCTGCCGCCCGGCAGATACACGGCCGCGGAAGTCGGCCAATGCTCGCGAAACAATTTCTCGACCGTGGCGATCGTGGCGCTGGCGCGCTCGACCAGGGGATAGCCTTCGCCGGCGTATTCGATCGCCGGGGCCAGCACGTCGGCAAGCCGCAGGGTGCCGTAGTCACGCAGCAGCAGCATCCAGCTCTCGAACATCCCGGGCACGCAGGCGGCGAGCAGGCCGCTGCCCGGCACCATGTCGAGGCCGAGGGAGCGGTAATGCGCGATCGTCGCGCCGGCGGGCGCGGGGCCTTGGCCGCAAATCACTTCGGTGCGGCCGCGGCGGGCGTCATGGAGGATCACCGGCACGTCGCCGCCCGGACCGTTGAGATGCGGCTCGACCACCTGCAAGGTGAACGCGGTGGCGACCGCCGCATCGAAGGCGTTGCCGCCTTTCTCGAGGGTCGCCATGCCGACCGCGGTGGCGATCCAATGTGTCGAGGCGACGACGCCGAACGTGCCGTCGATCTCGGGTCGCGTGGTGAACGGATTGGGATTGATGAATTTCATGATGGCATCTGCCGGTGCCCACGTTGGTCGGTCGACGGAGAACGGAGCAGGGCTGGTGAGCGTTTCATCCGCAGGATCGGTCTTTCGCCCGCCTGAGTCGCCTGTCCTCCGCCGCCTGTCAATGCTGCGGTCCCGACGCCGACGGGCTGACGTCGCGCTCGGCCCGGAACACGTTGCTGTAGAGATTGGCGATCCACTGGCGCCCGCTCGCCGTTACATTGAGGTAGCGGATCGCGGTCTGCACGCGCGGCGATACGCTGTTCCAGTAGAACTGCGGATAGAGATCGACGAGGTCCGCGGGCGAGGCATAGCCGAGCTGGCGGTTCACGCCGGCCTCCTCGAACTCGTAATAGAGCGCGTTGGCTTTGCGCAAGTAATGCGGGTCCCCGAGCTGGCCGATGAGGTCGGCGGCGCGCAGCAGGGAACCTTCTTCATCGCCGGCTTCGTCTTGCGGCGGAATCGAAACCGGGAAGCGCGTGAACTCGATCGCGCGTGCGATCCGCTTGGCGTCGAACTGCTCGATCGCCCCGATGCGGTCCAGCGCGAACAAGATCGAACGATCCACGTGGTGCATGAAAAGCGCCGCATCGGAGGATCCGCGCGGCAGCTTCACCTTGCCGCCCGCCGCATCGACCACGTATCCGTTGGCATCGTCGTCCTTGAGGATGCCGCGAACGTAGCCGATATCGTGCAGCAGGCAGGCAACCATCAGATGCGCGTAATCGTCGGGTGTGGTCGGGGCCAGCAGCGCCCGGCCAACCAGAATGTCGCGCCCGGCGAGCGTCACCAGCATCGTATGCTCGACGTTGTGATAAAGCGCGTCGCTGTTGCCGATGCATTCCAGCGCCAGCCGGGCGACCGAGGGGACGAGCTCCGCCAGCCGCGCATGCGAGGACCCGAACCTCTGTTGCATGTCGGAGCTGAGAAACGAGCCCAGCGCGTCTGCAGCCAGTTCCGGAACGGTGATCATGGCGAGCCCGGCAGCGTGGATCGGCGCCCATACCAGACCAAGGATGCTCGGGGGTCAAGGCTAGGCGGGGCGGGCGGCGGCGGGCGAGGAATGATGGAAGCGCCGGCAAATTGCAGATAGGATTTCGCGCGAGCGTTCGGAGCGAGTGCGCGTGATGTCGGTCGCTTCCTGCTGGCGCTGTCGGCGAGCGCCTCCGCCGTGCCATGCGGCTCGGGCGGTTTCGAAGGCTGGCTCGAGGCCTTCAAGCGCGAGGCCGCCGCCCAGGGCATCTCGGCGCGCAGCATCGCGTCGGCGCTCAACGGCGTGAGCTACGATCCCGGCATCGTCTCGCGCGACCATGCGCAAGGCGTGTTCCGGCAGAGCTTCGAGCAGCTCGCCGGACGGATGGTCTCGGCGGAGCGGCTGCAGAAAGGCGCGGGCCTGCTGCGCCGACATGCGGCGACGCGAATTACGCTCCCGGTTCCAAATGCAGTGGCAGAAATCGCATGCCGCCCGTCCCCCGCATGAAGATCGGGATGTCGATCAGCGGCAGCGCGGCGGGTATCTGGCAGAAGGTCTCCACCACGAACCCCCGGTGATAGGTGTTGTGATTGAAGATGTGCATCAGAATCATACGCCGGTTCATGCAACCCTTTGCGCCGCTCAATAGCGTGAAATCCATCTGCTCGTCGGCCTCGTCGTCAGAGAGATCATCAACATAACCGATCAGGCGCTGGTCCATCTCTTCACGCGCCACTGCCAGCTTCTCGAAATCGCCATAAAGAACCTCGTTCAACGCCTTATGGGGGTGCGGTTCTTTGTGCATATGCGCCCACCATATGCGGTCGGTCACCAGCGGATGGTTCAGGGTGTTGAGGATGTTCTTGAACAGGCTCGGTCGATGTTTGGTGACTTCGCTTTCGGGCAGCGTCCGGACGGCCGCAAACAGGTCGCGGTTGGCCCACTGATTGTAACGGGCCATGGTTTTCAAAATCTGGCTGTCGGTCATAGCAACCTCCCAAAAGCTGGGAAGCGCGCCGGCGGGTGACGCCGCTGCCCACATGACCGGGGATCGGCGTAACGCTAGCATTCTGCTGAGACCCGCGTGAAGCCCGGCGATCTTGCGCTTAAATGACCTCACCGTGACCGGGAGCGAAATTTCCGCTCCGGGTTCGCGCCCGCCCGAACGACGGCTCCCTATTTCGGATAGATCAATGCGCCTTCCGGAGTCTTGCGGGCGGCCGGCGTCAATTTCGCGGGCTCGATCTTTCCCGGGCCCAGAATGTGGAGCACGGTCTCGCCCTCCGAAATCAGATAATCGGCAATGATGCGCCGATGACAGCGCCACCAAACAGCTTCGGCGCACATGATTGCGATGCACTGGTCTTGGCCGCGTCTTCTCAGCCGCTCCAGTCCGACTCGGAACGCTTCGGTCCCGGCATAATCGGCGTAATTGCGAAAGCTGTCGTTCTCCCAAAAGTCGTTGGGGGAATTGGCCGCGCGACCGCGCCGGCCGCCGAGCTCGGGAAAATGCTCGTATGCGATGCCGTACCCAGCGAGCTCGGGCGGCAGCGCGTCGAGGTTGAATTGCGGATTGGTCCGGGAGCGAGGGATGGCCCGCACGTCCGCCAACAGTCTTGCGCCGGCGCTCTGCAACAGCTCCACCAGCTCGGCAACCGAGCGCGTTGAATGGCCGATGGTGAAGAATGCGGGCATGGTATCGGGATGGCGGACTGGCAGCTATTTTCCCCGTTTCCGTCTGTTCTGGCTCCGGTCGGAAATCTCCGCTAATGTAGGCACAACGGGGTCCGGGCTCGATGGGCGCCTGGGACCTGAATGGCGGCAGTAGGCCGCGTCCCAAAGGGGGTACAGCATGTCAGCTTGGTCGAATTGTCTGCGCGAGTTCCGCGCGATTGCGGCTGCTGGGGCCGCGTTGGTGGTGCTGTGGGGCGCCGCATCGCCTGCGCTCGCCCAGGACCAGCAGCAACAGCAACAACAACTGCTCACCGATGCGCAAGTGCAGCAGCTCGTGTCTCCCATTGCGCTTTATCCGGACTCGCTCTTGGCGCAGGTCCTGACGGCCTCGACCTATCCGCTCGAAGTCGTCATGGCAGCGCGCTGGTCCAAGGACAACCCGAACCTCAAGGGCCAGGAGCTTGAAAATGCGATGCGGCAGCAGCCGTGGGAGGAAAGCGTCAAAGGTTTGACCTCAGTTCCCGATGTGCTGTTCCTCATGAGCGACAAGCTCGATTGGACGCAGCAGCTCGGCGAGGCGTTTCTGGCGCAGCCCGACGATATCACCAAGGCGGTCCAGGTCCTGCGCGCCAGGGCGGAAGCGGCCGGCAATCTGAAACCCGACGAGCACGTGAAGGTCATCAAGA
>WNGK01011175.1_pt1 | contig 10498 bp, 11 predicted proteins | sample 5400601 | NCBI WGS metagenome assembly WNGK01 (sample SAMN13153376, study PRJNA577476) | soil metagenome | isolation source: 60 cm soil or saprolite under Garry oak tree replicate 1 | place: USA:California | collected 2016-06-15
TCCAGCACCTGAAGTGCGGCCTGCAGCACTCGCTGGCGTGCGCCGGCCCCGCGCGAGATCAAGGGGCGTTGGTCACCTTCGCGCCGACCATCGGCCATTGTCTCACCTCCATCGAAACGTTACCGTACTCCTAGCAAGAGAACGGATCCGTATCGATACGAGGTGATCCGATGACACGAGTGACACCGCCGGCCGAGCGCGGAGCCGGTGTGCGGACACGGATGGTGTTCTGGTTCACCGGGCGCGCACTCGCTCGACTCGCCGGAGCGCCGACGCGTCCAGACCGGATGGTCGAGCCGCTGCTCGTCTACGCCCACCTTCCTCGGGTGCTGCGCGGTTACGCCAAGCTCGAACAGGCCACTGCGGGCACGCACCGTCTGGATCGGCGCCACCACGCACTCGCCGAGCTCAAGGCCGCCACGCTGATGCGGTGCGCCTACTGCATCGACCTCGGTTCTGCAGTGGCGCGCCGGTGGGGAATAACCGAGCAGGAACTGCTGGCCCTGGCACAGTACGAGACCAGTCCCCTGTTCAGCGAGCTGGACAGGCTCGTGCTGGGATATGCCGTCGGCATGAGCCGTACCCCGGTGGACGTCCCGGCCGACCTCGTGGCGCGACTGCGGGAACACCTTGACGACGCCCAGATGGTCGAGCTGACCCACTTCGTGGCGCTGGAAAACCTCCGCGGGAGGTTCAACCTCGCCCTGGGCATCGAGCCCGCCGGGTTCAGCCAGGACCGGGTCTGCGCCCTCCCCACCCCCCAGCCGCAGCCGCGATCATGACCGCCGCGCCAACGACCACCGCCCCGCGGCAACGCCGCACGAGTGCCTACTGGGTGGTCACCGCGGTCGTGGTCGGTGAGTGCGCCGTCGGCGGCGCGCTGGACCTGTTGCGGCTGCCACCGTTCTACCCGCTCCTGCTTGAGCTGGGATATCCGAGTTATCTGGCCACGATCCTGGGAACCGCGAAGATCCTCGCCGCGGTGGCCTTGCTGGCCCCCGGATTGCCACGACTCAAGGAGTGGGCCTACGCGGGCGTCATGATCAATATGATCGGCGCCGTCGCCTCGAATGCCGCCATGCATCAAGCCATCGCCGATCTCCTCGCTCCTGCCGTGTTCGCGGGGTTGGCGATCCTGTCCTGGGCGTTGCGTCCACCCACGCGTCGGCTCTGACACGCATGGAATGCCGCCCGTCATTCACCGCGGAACACCGGGGTGCGCCGTGCCAGGCTCGCCGCGATGCCCTCGGCCGCATCGTTGGTGGTCCAGAGCCGGGCCTGCTCGGCCAACTCGTGCTCGATCGCGGCCGCTACTCGCTGCCGCAGGTCAGCACGGAGCGTAGCGCGAATCGACCGGACCGCGAGCGGCGCGGCCGCCGCCACCGACCGTGCCCAGGCCAAGGCTTTCTCGCGCTGCCGACCGGGTTCGGCCAGGCGGTCGGCGAGTCCGATGTGGACGGCTTCGTCGCCGCCCACCTTGCGGCCGGTCAGCAGCATGTCGGTCGCGACCTGGCGGCCGACCAGGTCGGGCAGCGTCACGCTCAGTCCGAATCCCTGGTGGAAGCCCAGCAGGGCGAAGTTGGCGACGAACCTCGTGTCGGGATCGGCGACCCGGAAGTCGGCGGCGCACGCCAGACCGAGCCCCCCGCCCACGGCCGCACCCTGCACGGCGGCGATGATCGGCGTCTCGATGTCGAACAACTGCACCGCGCGGCGGTACAGGCGCCGCGCCGCGGCTACGCGGTCGCCGGCGAACTCGCCACCGAAGTCGGCGCCCGCGCAGAAATGCCTGCCCGCCGACGCGAGCACAATGGCCCGGCAGCGGGGATCGTCATCGAGTGCCCGCGCCGCGTCGACGATCCGCCCGACGAGCACTTCGTCGAAGTAGTTGGCCGGCGGGCGGCGGAGCTCGACCAGGCCCACACCGTCCTCGACCGTGACCGACAGGTCCGGGTACGCGGGTGGCGTTGTCTCGGAATTCGCCGTCACGACGATCGACCTCCCCTACTCGATGGCCGTGATCAGCCTGCCACGTCACCGGACACCCGTACGGGTACTCGTGCTTGACTACCCTGCCTACTCGTGTTTGAGTACTCGTATGAGTAGCGTGCGGTTGTTCATTCTCGGCGCACTGGCTCGGGGTGGGCCGATGCACGGCCACCAGATCCGGCGGGACGCGCAGACCGACCGGACCGAACTGTGGACCGACGTCAAGGTCGGATCGCTGTACGCGGCACTGAACCGGATGGCGGGCGAGGGCGTCATCGAGGCCGTACGCACCGAACGGACCGGCAACCTGCCCGCGCGCACCGTGTACGCGATCACCAACGAGGGCCACCGGGAACTGTCCGCGCTGCGCGCCGCCATCCTGCGCGACACCCGGCTGCGGCCCGACCCGGTGGACCTCGCCCTGCAATACAGCCAGGACATGCCGGCGGCGGAACTGCTCGCCACGATGGCGGACCGGCGAGCCGCGCTGGAAGCCCAGTTGCGGTCGTGGCGCCATCTGCAGGAAACGGCCGCGCCGCATCTCACCGGCGTCGAGCCGCTCGGGTTCCAGCACGGGCTGATCCGACTGGAGGCCGAACTGGCCTGGCACGACCTGGCGCTGCGGGAACTGCCCAAGCTGCTCGGCACCGAGAACACCCACAGCGAACAGGGGAAGCACACATGACCGGGAAACCACTGACCGTCCTCGTGATCGGCGGCGGCGTCGGCGGACTCGCACTCGGGCAGGCCCTGCGCACGGCCGGCGTCGACGTGGAGATCTACGAGCGCGACCAGGACGCGCAGGGCTGGGCGGCCGGCTACCGCCTCAACATCAACCAGGTCGGCAGCCGCTCGCTGTACCACTGCCTGCCGGAGCCGTTGTGGGACGCGTTCGTCGCGACGTCGGTCGATCCCGGTGCGGGGCTGGCGTTTCGGACCGAACGAATGAAGGCTCTCGCGGTGATCGAGCGTGCCGTCATGACGGCCGGCGCGACCGATCCGGCCGACCAGCACTACGCGGTGAGCCGCACGGTGCTGCGCAACCTGCTACTGGCCGGCATGGGCGGGATCGTGCGCTACGGCCGGACCTTCCAGCGCTACGAACGCCACCCCGACGGCACGGTGACCGCGTACTTCACCGACGGCAGCACAGCGACCGGTGACGTTCTGGTCGGCGCCGACGGCGCGAACTCCCTGGTGCGCCAGCAGTACCTGCCCGAGGCGCCCCGGCTGCCGACCGACGCGGTCTCGGTCGCCGGCCGGTTGCCGCTGGATGCCGATACCCTGGCCTGGCTGCCCGGTGACATCGCGGCCTGGATGACCTCGATTCTCCCGTCCGCCGGCAGTTTCGGGTTCATGTCGGCGTTCGACGGCAGGCGACGGATGTCCGACGCGATCGCGCGCGGGCACGACCTGGCGGCGGCCGGGCTCGATCCGCGCCTGCTGCTGGACGACGTGTCGGACTACGTGCTGTGGGCGTTCATCACGCACCGCAGGAACTTTCCAGCGAATTCGTCCGCTTTGAACGGTTCCGAGCTCAAGGAACTCGTCGGCCGGATGGTCCGGGGCTGGCATCCCACGCTGCGCCGCATCGTCGCCGACACCGACCCGTCCACCGTCGCGACCCTGCGCTTCCGACGGTCCACAACGGACTATGGCTGGACCCCGACACCGGTCACCCTGATCGGCGACTCGGTGCACAACATGCCGCCGGTGATGGGCCTGGGCGCGAACACCGCGCTGCGCGACGCGGCCGAACTGTCCGCGATGCTGGCCGCCGCGCACCGGGGCGAGATCGGCCTGGTCGCGGCGATCGCCGAGTACGAGACGCGGATGCGTGAGTACGGCTTCGGCGCGGTACGGGAAGCGACCAAGTACACCGAACTCGCGATCTCCGGCAATCCGTTGGCCCGCAACGGCATGAAGGCGTGGCTGCGGCTGTGCCAGGCGGTTCCTTCGGTGAAACGCAAGAGCTTCGGCCAGAAGTGGCCAGGCATCGGCGACCGGCACCGCGACCCGGCGTACACCGGCTGACACCTGGCCATGGCGTCGCCGGTTCGGGGATTGGTCCGGGTCACCCGAATACGCCGGGAATCACCGTGTCTTTAAGGAATACGACTTGACCGGTCCGGTGAGCTCTTTCGGTCACGCCGATCAAACGCCGCCACATCGCGATGTAAGCTGCATTGTCTTGACCCGTTGGCCGCGTGTAACCAATCGCAAGGGTTAACCGTCGCATGTTGAATCCAACAGCTCTTGGTCTCACCCTGATCGATCCGTCGGCATCCGCGCGCCTGGAACGGCTCATCCACGAATCGGCACGGTGTGGCCAACCGTGGCTGGACCGCGGCCTGGGGCTGATCGTACGGCGACCGGGGAAACGCCTGCGCCCGGCGTTGGTGTTCGCCGCTGCCGCATGTGGTCCCCGTCCGGACATGGCGGCGGCAGTGACCTGTGCGGCGGCTGTCGAGTTGTTGCATCTCAGCTCGCTGGTGCACGACGACCTGATGGACGGCACCGACGCCCGCAGTGGACTGCCGACAGTCCACATTGGTCTCGGCACCGACGGTGCCATTCTGGCCGGCGATTACCTGCTGGCCGTTGGCAACCGGCTGGCCGCTGAGGTGTCCGTCACGACAGCCGGGATCTGCGCCAGGGCCTTTGCTGACATGTGCGTCGGCCAGGCCCAGGAACTCGCCGGTCGGTACGCCCACGACACGACCATGCGGGACTACCTGGCCGCGATCGGCGGAAAGACCGGAGCGCTGATGCGGGCGGCGTGCGAACTGGGTGGCTGGTGCGCCGGCCTGCGGCGGGAACACGTCGCCGCTCTCGCGGAGTTCGGCGCCGCCTTCGGCATTGTCTTCCAACTGGTCGACGATGTCCTCGACGCGATCTCGAACGAGGAGTTGCTGGGTAAGCCTGTCGAGCAGGACATCCCCAACGGCGTCTACACCGCCTGCGTGCTGGCAGCGCTCCAACAGCCGCACACGCCACTACGTGCCCTGCTCACCGGCCGCATGGTGCCCACGCGGACGGCCGAGGCCTACCGCTACGCCCGCGCCGCCGGCCTGCCCGCCGCGCTCGATCTGATCGCGCGGTACCTCGGCGATGCGGCCGCGGCCATCGACCTGCTGCCGAACTCACCGGCCAGTGCGAACCTGGCGGCGTGGCCCGCCCACTACGTTTCGACAATCCTGCGCAGCCGTGTCGCGCCGGAATATCGGGACCACGTACTCGCGGCTATCCGGACGGCACAACATGGCAACAGTTTCATGTTCGTGCGCGACGTTTGCTGTCACATTCGGTGACCTCTCATTGCTCGCTGAAACCGACCGACCGAACAAGTGCCGAAGCGGACGAATATCCCATGATCGACATCATGGGTGGGCCGGGTGACGGGGTCGCGGTTATTGAGTAGTGTTCCGATTCGCAACGGCGATCGGGGAAAGGGAGCGGTCGGGTGGTATCGGCCGTATGGGCACCGGGTGAGAACGGCCCGGATCGAGCCAGTACTGCGAGAATTCGGGACTACTGGTTGGGTGGATCGCACCATACCGAGGCCGACCGTGTGCTCGCGGATCAGATCCTGGTGTGTGCTCCGCATCTGCCGTATGGGATACGCCTTCAGCGGGCGTTCCTGTATCGGGTCGTGCGGCACCTGGTCGCCGCCGGAGTGCGGCAGTTCCTCGATCTGGGGTCGGGGGCTCCGACGGCCGGGAACGTGCACGAAGTCGCCCAGGAGCTCGCCCCGGAGTCCCGGGTGGTCTACGTCGATGTCGATCCGGTCGTGGTGGCGGAGGGCCGCGAGTTACTCGCCGGTGACGACAAGGTTGGCTACGCGCGTGCTGATCTGCGTCGGCCCGACGAGGTGCTGGGCAGCGACGAGGTGCGGGCACTGTTATGCCTGGCCGAACCCGTTGCGGTGCTGCTGGTGGACGTGCTGCATTTCGTGCCGGACGCGGACGATCCCGCCGGGCTCGTCGGCGCATACATGGACGCGTTGTGTCCGGGCAGCTACCTGGTGATCTCCCATATGACCGAGGACGAGAGCATCATGGCCGCCATGGCGATGTTCAGCCGGATGTACGGGGCGCCGTTACCGGTGATGGAGTTCCGGGGTCCGGACCGGATCGTGAAGTTCTGCGCCGGGCTCGATGTGATCGATCCGGGGATCCTGTCACTGCCCTTGTGGCGTCCCGACGGCGCGGATCCGGTGACCGACCGAAATCCGGAGCAGTTCCGCGGATATGGGGTGCTGGCTCGTAAACGATGAGCGTGCCCGGCGTCATCGAGCGACGAGCGGTAGCGCGGTGAGCACCACATTGGCCGCCATCATGGGAGTCATGTTGTGCCTGCGCATCCGGGCGGAACTGGGCGGTGCCCGGTCCGACGCGCCGGGCAGCACGACGAGTTGGCCGATCACGAAGACCGCCCCCGCGGCCATCCCGACGGTCGCCCAGACCGCTCCGTACCGCAGCCACAGTCCCGCCCCGAGTAGGCCGAGCCCGAGCAGCGCGACCAGGCCGGACAGCAGGATCGTCCGGCGCGTGCCGTGCCGAACGGCCAGGGTGGTCACTCCGGTAGCGGCGTCACCGGCCCGGTCGGGGACCATCCACCACAGCGCGCGGCCGGTCACCGAAACGCCCAGACCGGCGAAGATCAACCACAACGAGATCGGGATGTCGGCCCGCACCGCCGCACAGGACACCACACAGGGCAGGAAGCCGAAGGAGGCGCCGAGTGCGACCGGGTTGACGAAACCACGGCGCTTGAGGCGTATCGGCTCGATGTTGTAGAGCACATGCAGTGCGACCATCAGCGCGACGGCCGTGCTGGCCAACCAGTGACCGGTCCACATCGAGATCACCGCTCCCAGGACCAGCGACACGGCCATCTCCGACGCGGCCCACCACAGCGCCCGGACGGCACCCACCCGCCGCATCGCCGCGGCCGCGGCACGCTTGTCCGGCGTCCGCGCATCCGTGCGAACGTCGATGACGCCGTTCAACACGTTCATCGCGACCGGCGACAGCAGATTCGCCGTCACCGCCAGCAGGACCGGCACCGCGATCAGTCGTCCGACTGCCCCCGTGCCGTAGCACGCTCCCCACAGCGCGTAGCACAGATAGTGGATCGGCAGCGGATATTCGAGACGATGGACACGGGCCAGATCCCGCCACCGGCCTTCCGGCTCACGTCGCGTTCTCGGCGCGGTCACGCGATCGCGACCATCTTCAGGTGCCGGGACAGCGCTATGGCCGGTCCGCGTAGCTCGGGTCGCGCGGCAGCGGGATTGACGCAGCGCAACCTGCGTTGGCGCAGCAGAGCCGCGGTGATCATGCGGATCTCCAGCATCGCCAACTCGCTGCCGAGGCAGTACCGGGTGCCACCGCCGAACGGAAAGTACCGTCGTGTGGGGAAGTGGGTATCGAGAAAGCGGTACGGATCGAACCGATCGGGATCTTCGAACAGGTCCGGTTGGTGGTGCGCCAGGTAGATGCTGGGTATCAGGACCGTGCCGGCGGCCAGGGGACGACCCGGTAGTTCGGTGTCGGCGGTCAGTACCCGGTTGCCGGCCGTCGGTGCTGGCGGGGTGATCCGGAGTGCCTCGTGAATCGTCGCCTGCAACAGCGGGAATGCCGTGGCGTCGGCGCCGTCGTCCGTTGTCGCGGCCAACTCCGCCGCCACGTCGTGACGCAGCGCGTCCTCGTGGTGCAACCAGTACAGCGTCCACGCGGTCGCGGACGCAGTCGTCTCATGCCCGGCGAACAGCAGGGAGACGATCTGATCCCGTAGTTCTTCGTCGTCGAGCCGGTCCCCCGGTGGGTTGCCGGCCACCAACTGATCGGCCAGGCACGGGAATCCCGGATCAGCACGGTCCCGTACGGCGCGCACGATCATGCCGTCCAGCTCCGGGCCGGACCGGGGCAACCCGCCGAGCAGATATCGATACCCGAGGGTGCGGGCACGCGACCCCAACGCGCGGTCCATCCACGTCCGAAACGCTGCGAGGAGCGCGTCGTCGGCACGGCCAAACACAATCCCCCCGATCACCCGGAGGGTGAGGCTCCTCGTCCAGTCCGGCAGGGCGAACACGGTTCCGGGAACCAGGGCGTCGACCGCTTCCCGCACGGCGGCCGCAACGGCGTCGCGGTAACCGACCAGGTTCGCGCCGCGTAGCGGTCGGCCGAGCACCTGCCGGTACCACCGGTGCCGCTCACCATCAGCCCAGAGCAGTGATCGGGCGCCGAGCAGCGGTGCCAGCGTGTGACTGGACACATGCCGCGTCTGCCGGTCGAAACGGAAGATCCAATCCATCGTCTCGGGGTGCCAGACCAACAGTCGCCGTGCCGGTCGGGCCCGCAGTTCCACGGTCGCCCCGGCGTCATCACGGTGCGCGTCGAGGAAGGCCAGTGTCCGGGTCGCCATCCGCAGTTCGTTCGGGGTCATCAGGTCGTACCGGCCATCTTGTCGGCACACCGGAGCGAGCGCTCGATCAGTGCCGCGACCCCGGAACGCGTGCGGGCCAGTGACAGCGCGGCGAACACCTCGGCGTCGACGATCCGCACCGGCGTGTAGAGATCCTTGTCGTGCCACAGCGGCGGTCGCTGGTCCGCGCCCGACCGCAACAGGAATACGCAACCGTGGGCCGCGGCCTGCTCGACCATGTCGCCGCGATGCCGTGGGCGATGCACTGCCAGCAGGATCCGCAGTGCGTACGCGGTCTCCTCGTGGGTGCCCTGCCACCGTCCCCAGGACCCGTCACCGCGTTGGGTATCCAGTATCCACCCCACGGCCCTGCGCACCGCGTTGGCCGCGGCGTCGCCGCCGTAGTGGGCCAGGGCAAGCGTGCAACACGCTGTCGCGTAGTAGCGAGAGGCGTGCCACTTGTCCGCCCAGCTCCCGTCCGGCTGCTGCTGTTCCGACAACCACGACGACAGTTGCCCGATGGCGCCGAGATAACGCGGCAGACGTTCCCCACTGTCGGCCACGTAGGCGCCGAACGCCTGGAGAACGTGCGCGTTCGCACTGGTCGACCAGGTGCGCTCGTCCCCGAAGCTGCTGAAGTGCTCGCCCACCCGATAGGACCACAGACAGTCCGGTGACCGCGGGAAACCCGCCCGCGTCAGCGCGTAGAGTGCCACGGCGGTGTCGTCGGAGTCCGGCGGCAACCCGGGACCGGCCGCGGCAACACCGGCACCGGCCCGCCATGCCGATCTTGCACCGCTTCGAGGTAGGCGACCGACCGGCGCTGTGCCGCGGATGGCCGGCCGGGCCCCAACCACGCCGCCGTTGCCGACGGCGAGCAGCCCACCGCTCCCCGCACCGGCCGGATCGACGACAACCCGCGTGCCAGGCTGCCCATGGCTTCGAGCGAGTGCGCCAACTTGGCGGGCATCACCCGCCCCCTGCGTACCGAATCACGCAACCGCACCAGCGAATCGCCATTGATGTGGTCAGGAACGGCAAGGCGGGTGGAACCACTCCACATCTGGAGCCCTCGCAGCGGCTGTGACCTGAGTAGGTCCAGATGATCGTTGATGTCGGCAACGAGGGCCGGAACCAAGATCTCGACAGCGACGGTGTCTGGAAGTGACACCGTTCGACTGGAATTGAAGCGTGCGAACAACACGCGAAGCCCTCGGTCGACCGCACTGATCAGATCATCGGACAGAATACCGCTGTCGCGACCATTCCCAGCGCGCCGTACGCTGGTCAGTAACGCCTCGGTGGCGCTCAGTGTCGGTAGTAGACAGTAGTTGTCTTCGCCACCCCACCAGCCGTTGCGCTGCTGGCTCAGCACCAGAAATCGCATCCGCGCAGCGTGACCGGCCAGCCACGGAACGAACGTGACCAGCCGAGCGGTGTCATAGATCGATATCGAGATCTCACCAAAAGAATCTGCCGCGACGCCCGCCAGGAGCGATTCCACTACGGACCGTCGCGCGCCAGATGGACTAGGCCGAACCATGCGAACCTCATCACAAGAATCTTCGCAGCCGACGTTCCGCGGCGGCTGTGAGCGCAAATCTTCCTGGTTTCCCGCCAACTACGGTAATAAGCCGTACCACTGTTAAGCGAGCAGATTCACCCGTTGAGACCAACGTCGCCTACGGTCCGATTCGAGCCGCGTGGGAGGTAACAGACCGGGTCGAGCATCAGTAAGGGGACACGCCGCTCCGTCATTTGACGGATGTCCGTGGTCGTTCCCACACGCCAGACTGGTCCGTCATCGACTCGGGGACACACGATCTGGGCAGGCTGGTATGACATCCCTGGACGGGCGACGGTTGCTGAACGCCGCCGTGAGTGACTCCGACAACGCCGGCCGGCTGGGGAGAGCACCAACCCCCATCCGGACACAGGAGCTCACCGACTCCCAACTGGCCGGCACGGCGTGTATCTGGTGTGCGGCCGCGATCACGACGGACGACCGCCACGAGGTCGGATCTACCGGATACCCCGCCCATCGCCTCTACGGCTGCACCAGGTGCGTTGTCGCACT
>WNGK01008716.1_pt1 | contig 10497 bp, 8 predicted proteins | sample 5400601 | NCBI WGS metagenome assembly WNGK01 (sample SAMN13153376, study PRJNA577476) | soil metagenome | isolation source: 60 cm soil or saprolite under Garry oak tree replicate 1 | place: USA:California | collected 2016-06-15
CGGCGCAGTGCCGCGCGGGTACAGGCCGGCGCGCTTCGCCGCGGCGCCGGAGAGACCATCCGCGCCGCGCTGCTCTATGCTGATCTGCGCGACTTCACCGCCCTGTCCGAGGCGACCGAGCCCACGGTGGTGATCGCCGCCCTCGACGCCTGGTTCGACCGCATCGCCGGGGCGGTGCACGCCTTCGGGGGCGAGGTGCTGAAGTTTATCGGCGACGGCGTGCTGGCGATCTTCCCGGTCACCGGCGTGCCGGCCGAGGCCTGCGAGGCGGCGCTGCGCGCGATCGGCGCCGCCCGCGCCGGCATGGCCCATCTCGATGCGGCGCGGCAGGCGCAGGGGCTGCGGCCGCTGCCCTTCGGCGCGGCGCTGCATCTGGGCGAGATACTGTGGGGCAATATCGGCGCGGTCGACCGGCTGGACTTCACGGCCATCGGCCCCGCGGTTAACCTGGTCAGCCGGCTGGAGGGGCTGTGCCGGCCGCTCGGCCGGTCGGTGCTGATCTCGGGCGCGGTCGCCGCCGAGGCCACCGCGCCGCTGGTGCCGCTGGGCGAACACGTGCTGCGTGGCATCGCGGCGCCCTGCGCCGTCTTTACCCTGCCGGATGCGTGAGCGGCCCGTCACCAGCAGTATATCGGCAGTCTCTTCCGCATTTTTTGTCTCTCCGTTCTCGGTTCCGGCAATCCGACTTACCACATCCCAATGGTATTCGAGATCGGTGCCGATCCTGTTGCGGTAGGGCTTGTCGCGAGCTTGAACCGGCCGGGCGGCAACGTCACGGGCGTCACGTCGCTGAACACCGAGGTCGTGCCCAAACGCCTGGAGTTGTTGCATGAGTTGGTGCTCGGCGCCCCGAGTTTCGGCCTGCTTGTCAACCCGACGAACCCGAAAGGCGCCGAGGCCACCACGGAGGAGCTGCAAGCAGCAGCACGGACGCTCGCCCTGCAGGTCCATGTGCTGAATGCGCAGCATCCGGGCAGCCATGGTCGAATTGCAATTGGTTGCAATTCCACGCGCATGGCCGTGCCACGCTAAGATGACCCTGGATCGGCCTGACCCACCACTGCGACATCGTTGAGACGGTGGAGTGTTCGGCCCGTACCGCGGGCTTGTCGACGAGTTGGCAGGTCGGCCGCAGTGTCGCCCTGCTGCGAGCCGAACGGCGGGCTTCTGTGCGCTGATGGTGAGGGAATCGAGTAAGCCGGTGGTGCCCGCTAAATCGCCCTCGCGAGATTAATCGATGTTCCGGCGGATGCGCTCGCGAACCTGCGCCACCATCGTGGGCGCGGGGCGGGCAAGGCAGCCCTCACCGACACAAGGTGCACCTCGACTCCAACGCCGCACCCAATGGGACCGACACCGCCCGCGCACTGAGCAGGGGCTTGCTTCCTTATTGCGCTTCGGCGGGTTCAGGGCTCGGCGCCGGGGTCGCAGCCGGTTCGGCAGCCGGGGTTTCGGCCACCGGCTTGTCCGGAGTCGCAGCCGGTGCGGCAGCCGGAGTTTCGGCCATCGGCTTGCCGGCTACGGTGCGCTTCGGAGCCGCACGTTTCCGCTTGATCGCGCTCGCCCGACCGCGTGTCGGCTTCTTGGCCACCGCTGACTTGCCGCGACGCGCAGCGGTCGTGCGCCGGGCTGCTGCGGTCTTGCGCTTCGTTGCCGACCCGCGCTTCCCAGCCTTCCTTGTCCTGGTGGTCTTCGCCTTCGATTTCCGAGCAGTCTTGGCCATGACGTCGCCCCTTTGGTGCGATGATTCGTTATTCTGTCACATCCGTCCGGTGTTTTAGTCGTTTTGTCGCTCAAGGCCAAGCGCAAGGGCGAAGCGACCGAGCGGCACGTCGGCTATATGGAGCAGCCGGGCTCGCGGCATGGTACTCGAAGATTACCCCTTCCGAGTCGAGACGATGAGCGCACCCTGGGCACCCAACTGGTCGCCGGCGGCCTGGAGGGATCCCTGATCGTCGCGCGTCGGAACGGACCTGCGCTGGCGCATCGACGCGCGCCCAGGTCAGGAATGCTGTCCGAACCGTGAACCAACGATCCACTGAAAGCCATTCTGCCGCCATTCCGAGGTATTTGGCGGGGCGGACTCGGTCGAAGCGTGTCACTCCGAGAGAAAAATAAAAGTGGGCTGCTCTTTCCGATTGGAGACCCCGATCGTCAGGACTACCATACGCGACACAGCAAAATGTGCGCCTCAGGGCGTTGAGAGGAGGAGACGATGGTCAATGTCCAGGTCAATGGGCAGGAGCGGAAATTCGAGGGTGACCCCTCGATGCCGCTCCTGTGGTTCTTACGCGACGAGCTTGGTCTGACCGGGACCAAGTTTGGCTGCGGGGTCGAGCTGTGCGGCGTGTGTACGGTCCACCTCGACGGCGAAGCGATCCGCGCCTGCGGTGTCGCGATGTCCGACGTGGCCGGCAAGTCGGTGATCACGATCGAAGGCCTCGATCCCAAGGGCGAGCACCCGGTGCAGGTGGCCTGGCGAACCTTGAGCGTGCCGCAATGCGGCTACTGCCAGACAGGCCAGATCATGCAGGCCGCAGCCCTGCTCAAGAGCAAGCCAGCGCCCACCGATGCGGAGATCGATGAAGCGATGTCGGGCAATCTGTGTCGTTGCGGCTGTTACCAGCGCATCCACGCGGCGGTCCGCGCCGCTTCGAGGGGGGCGTGACATGACCTATCATGACAAGACTACCCGATTGACCATCACCAATGTCAGCCGTCGCGGCATGCTCAAGGGCGTGGTCGCGGCGGGCGGGCTCGTCATTGCCGCGCAGATTCCTGGAATGCGGGACGCTCTGGCCTACGCGACCGGCGCAGAACAAATGCCCAACGGCGTCAAGACCGACCCGCGCATCTTCCTGTCGATCGCTAAGGACGGAACCGTCACGATCGTGGCGGCCCGCGCGGAAATGGGAACCGGTGCGGCTCGCACCAGCCTGCCGATGATCCTGGCGGACGAGCTTGACGCCGACTGGGCGCGGGTGCGCATCGTGCAGGGGGAGGGCGACGAAAAGAAATACGGCAACCAGGATACCGACGGGTCGCGCAGCGTGCGCCACTGGATCCAGCCGCTGCGTCAGTGCGGCGCCACGGCGCGCCGGATGCTGGAGGAGGCGGCGGCCAAGCGCTGGGGCGTCAACCCGAGCGAGGTCGAGGCGGTACACCACGAGGTCGTGCACAGGCCGTCGGGCCGCAAGCTCGGCTACGGCGACGTCGCCGACGAGGCGGCGGCCCTGCCGACGCCGCCGGTAGACAAGATCCGCCTCAAGGAGCCGAGCGCATTCCGCTATATCGGGAAGGGCAACGTGCCGGTCGTCGACCTGTTCGATATCACGACGGGACGCGCAACCTACGGCCAGGATGTGATGCGGCCGGGCATGAAGTTCGCCGTCATCGCCAGGTCCCCGGTGCTCGGCGGCAAGATCGTGTCGTTCGATGCGACCGAGGCGTTGAAAGTGCCGGGCGTCGAGAAGGTCGTGAAGATCGACCCGACCCCCGCTCCGGCGAAGTTCGCGCCGCTCGCCGGCGTTGCGGTGATCGCCAGGAATACCTATGCGGCGCTCAAGGGCCGCGATGCCCTGAAGATCGTGTGGGATGACGGGCCGAACAAGTCCTATGACTCGGCCGCCTACAAGGCGATGCTCGAGGAGGCCAACCGCAAGCCCGGCAAGGTCGAGCGCAACGAAGGGGATGTCGACAAGGCGCTCGCCTCGGCCGCCAAGGTGATCTCGCGCGAGTACTACGTGCCGCACTTGGCGCACGCGGCAATGGAGCCGCCCGCCGCAACCGCGCAGCTGACCAACGGTAAACTCGAGGTGTGGGCGCCGCTGCAGAGCCCGGGCGGCGCGCGCGGGGACATTGCCAAGAAGCTCGGACTGAGCGAGGGCGACGTAACCGTGTACAACACCCTGCTCGGTGGTGGCTTCGGCCGCAAATCGAAGTGCGACTATGCGATCGAAGCGGCGCTGCTCGCGAAGGAGACTGGCGGCGCGCCCGTGAAGGTGGTGTGGACACGCGAGGACGACATCCGGCACGGCTTCTACCACACCGTGACGGCCGATCGGTTCGAAGCCGGCCTCGACGCCAACAATAAGGTGGTGGCGTGGCGCCACCGCAGCTCCGCGCCGAACTTCATGTCGAACTTCATGCCCGACCCGAAGCATCCGCAGGCGATCGAGCTGGGGCTCGGCCTGGTCGATGCGCCCTTCGATATCCCCAACCTGCGCATCGAGTCCGGGGAAGCGGAGGCCCATACCAGGATCGGCTGGTTCCGCTCGGTCAACAATGTCGCGCATGCATTCAGCATCCAGTCCTTCGTTGCCGAGATCGCCCAAGAACTCGGCCGTGACCCCAAGGACTTTCTGCTGGAGCTGATCGGCCCGGCGCGGACCGTCGACTTGAGCAAACAGGTCACCACGCCGTACTGGAACAACGGTGAGCCGACCGGCTCCTATCCGATCGACACCGGACGCCTGCGCCACGTGGCCGAGCTCGCGGCGGAACAGGCCGGCTGGGGCCGGCAGATGCCAAAAGGGAGGGCCTTGGGCATTGCAGCCCATCGCAGCTTTGTCAGCTACATCGCTACCGTCGTGGAGGTGGCGGTCGATGCCAAGGGCAACGTGTCGGTCCCGCGGGTCGATACGGCAATCGACTGCGGCTTTGCGGTCAACCCCGAACGAATCCGCTCGCAGATCGAGGGCGCGGCCGTGATGGGGCTGACGCTTGCGCGATACGGCGAGATCACGTTCAAGAACGGCCGAGTGGAGCAGGGCAACTTCAACGACTTCCAGCTCGTGCGCATCGACGAGTCCCCGACCGAAACCCGGGTGTACATCGTCGAGCACGGGATCGACGTTCCGGCGAGCGGCGTCGGTGAGCCAGGCGTGCCGCCGTTCGCGCCGGCCCTGTGCAACGCGATCTTTGCGGCGACCGGCAAGCGCATTCGCCGCCTGCCGATCGGCGACCAAATCGCGCTGTAATGACGACTGGCGCCTAACGGTGACAAACCCGGCGGGTACCCGAGCGCGCAAGCCTCGCAATGCCCGCCGGACCAAGTAATGCCGTAACGGTAGAAGAGGTTGCGATACATGCAAACTTGACTCACAAATAACATCCAAACGCAGGTAGGAGGAAACCCAGATGAGGTGCGAGTCTAATGTGAGCCATCACTCGCGCGTCCAGCCGGTAGCCTACGGACGCCAAGGATGGAAAGCATCGAGTGGCATTCTAGCCGGCGCGTGCCTTGCGACCTTACTCGTCGCGGGAGCGGCGGGCGCATCCGACTACACGCCGGTGACCGACGCACGTCTGGTCAATCCGGAACCGGCAAACTGGCTCATGACCCGCGGCAACTACAAGGGTTGGAGTTACAGCCCGCTCGACCGGATCAACACCAGCAACGTGAAAAACCTGATGCCCGTCTGGAGCCTCTCGACCGGCGTGGAAGAGGGCCACGAAGCCCCACCGATCGTGAACAACGGGATCATGTTCGTCTCCACTTCGTACAGCCAGGTACTGGCACTCGATGCGGTCACGGGGGACCTGATCTGGCGTTTCAAGCGCAAGCTGCCGGCGGGGTTTAGTGCGCTCCACAACACCAGCCGTGGCGTGGCGTTGTACGGCGACAAGGTCTACTTCCAGACGCTGGACGCCGTGCTGGTCGCGCTGGATGCGAAGACCGGTAAGGTCACCTGGGAAGCGACGGTCGAGGACTGGAAGACCGGTTACTACAACACGGCGGCCCCGCTGGTCGTGAAGGGCAAGGTGCTGGTCGGTATTGCCGGTGGTGAATTCGGCGTGCGGGGCTTCGTCCAAGCGTTCGACGCCGAGACTGGCAAGTCGGTGTGGAAGACCTACACCGTGCCTGCGCCTGGCGAGCCCGGCAGTGACACGTGGCAGAAGCCTGACACCTGGAAGACCGGTGGCGCCTCCACCTGGATGACCGGCACCTACGATCCCGAAGCCAACGTGGTCTATTGGGGCACCGGCAACGCTTCGCCTTGGTTCGGTGATCAGCGGCCGGGCGATAATTTGTACACGGCCTCCACAGTCGCGCTCGACGGCGACACCGGTAAGATCAAGGGCCATTTCCAGTACCACCAGAACGAGTCGTGGGACTGGGATGAGATGAATCCGCCGATGCTGGTGGATTTCCAGAAGGACGGAACCACCACGAAGGGCTTATTTAAAACGGCGCGCAACGGCTACCTGTACTGGCTGAAGCGCAACTCCGACGGCAGCGTCTCGTACCTCAACTCCCAGCAATACGTGCCGCAGAACGTCTTCAAGAGCATCGATCCAAAGACCGGCCGACCTGAAGTGGACCTGGCCCACAAGCCAGGGACGGGCAAGGCCGCGCAGTTCTGCCCCGGACTGTGGGGTGGCAAGGACTGGCCGTATGATGCCTACAACCCGAAGACCGGTCTAGTGTACATTCCGGCCAACGAAAACCACTGTAACAACCTGGAAGGCAAGGTCGAGGAGCGCGTTCCGGGGCAATGGTGGACGGGCGTCGCCATCCCGGACTTCCACTTCTCGGTTGACACGAAGGCGGGCTTCTTTGGCCAGATCCTGGCCTATGACATCAACACCGGTAAACGAGCCTGGCGGAATCTGTATTCCGGCTCGATGATGTGGGGCTCCCTGCTCACCACCGCCGGTGGCTTGGTCTTCGGCGGCGGCACTAACGACCGCCAGTTCCGCGCCTACGATGCCAAGACGGGCGAGCAGCTTTGGCAGTTCCGCACCAACTCCGGCATCATCGCGCCGCCTTCGACGTTCGAGGTCAACGGCGTGCAGTATGTCGCGGTGCAGTCCGGCTACGGCGTCGACGCCGCCTTCCAGCAGAAGCTCATGAGCGAGTTGATCGGATGGCAGGCGGACGTGCCGCAGGGTGGCGTCGTCTGGGTGTTCGCCCTTTCCAAGTGAACGTCACTGCGTCGGATGTTTTCCGGGGCCGGCCGCCAGCAATGGCGGCCGACTTCCCACGGGTTCGACTTAGGGCAACCTTTCGGAATGCTCCCATGCAACATGCTCCAACAAATTCGATCCTGGCCCGCCTTCGTGTATGTACGCTAATCGCCGCGATTCCGACGACGCTTGCGGCCAGCGCCTGCGGGCGGGCCGTCGCCGAGGAACCGGCTGCCTACTTCGTCGAAGTGAGCGACATCACCGCCAAGGTCGGTGAACCCGCGGTGATGCGCGCGACCCTCAGGATCCGCAACGGCTACCGAATTCTCAACGCCTACAACAATCGCGTGATTGAGCTTTCTTCGTTCGATGGCGGCGTTGCCTTCGAGCGCAGGATGGTGCCGGCCACGGTGCAGGAAGGGGCACTCGTCTTCGGGATCGGCTTGCGGGCCACCAAGCCTGGGAAACACCCGATCAACGGGATTTTCCGCGTCGGTTACATCTACGGCACCGACGAGTTGGCCATGGTATCGGTACGCCTAATCGCCAATGTCATCGGAACCGAGTAGCTTCGGCTCGGAAAGCCGGGGAACCTCTACGCCGCAAAACGGCAAAGGGAAATTGCCGTTGGACATGACCACGGGGTTCTGTCTAACCTTTTGGTTCAGTCCACGTCATTATCTGAGCAGCACGACTGGTTCGTCGGGAGGATTCGACAAGATGCGGACGCGTAACTGGCTGCACGGCGCTTGCTACGAGCGTCGTGCTGTTGTTCTTGGGTTAGCTTTGATGCCGTTGCTGGTCAACGCGGCGCGGGCTGAGGACGCCGCCGCAATGCCACCGCAACCGGATGATCGCTTCGTGTTCTTGACCGGTCCCAAGAAGGGACAAGTCGTTAAGGTCGACGATCTCGCGCACGGTGGTCCCCAAGTGCAGGCGTACCCCGTGGGTCAGGACGGCACAGTACGAAATGGATCGCGCCTCAATCTGGTGATCCTGGCGCGTTTCGACCCAGCCGAACTGACCGAGGAAACGCGGGAACGGGCGGCCGAGGGCGTCGTCGCCTATTCCGCCATCTGCACTCACCAGGGCTGCCCGGTCAACATGTGGTCCAAGGAGCGGGACGCATTGGTCTGTTCCTGCCACGGTTCCCTCTTCAATCCTAGGAACGCCGCAGAGGTGATGGTCGGACCGGCGACGCTGCCGCTGCCGGCGCTCGGCCTGAAGGTCGCGGACGGCGCCGTGGCCGCCGCCTCAACCTTTCTTGGACGTGTAGGCGTCATGCAAAATTGATACGGGTAAACGTTCGGTCGGGTGGCCAACCGCTTGCGAATCATTCTCAATAGATAGTCGCCCGTGAAGAACCTCGGTTTCAGGCCGATCTGAATTGAGCGACGAGTCCCGAGGCGATCAAGATCCGAAGCAGCAAAAGCCTCGATGAGGCGGCGGAAGTTGTAGCCGGCAGTGCGCGAGGCGCTGTCTGATCCATCGGTGCTCGGCGCTGCGATGCCGGGCGACAGTTGGGAGTTGTGGCGCGCCATTTTGATCGCTCTCGCGGGCGAGGAACTCACCTTGTCGAGGAGGTGCGCCAACTTCCTGGCAATGCGCCTTGACGGCTTCCATCACGTCCTTGCTCTCGCCTGCTGCACCGTGCATGCCCGTTCTTCTGAACTCGGTCCTCCGTAGGCTGCCGCGAATATCTGAGGTCATCGCATGACATCGAATACCGAGTCCGAGATCGCAAAGCGTCTCGAGAGCTATCGCCACGCCTTCGACCTGAGTGGCAAGACCGCCGTTGTGCTCGGCGCCGCTTCCGGCATCGGCAAGGCGTCCGCCGAAGCACTCGCCGCGCTCGGCGCGCACCTGATCTGCGCGGACATCGACCAAAAAGGGGTGGAGGCGACTGCGGCGGACATCAAGGGCAAGGCCCATCGGATCGATGCCGGCAGGTCCGAGGACATCAAAGCGCTCGCGAGCGCTGTCAAGGCGGACCAGGTGCGGCTCGACATCGCGCTCACCACGCCGGCCACGCACGTGCGCAAGCTGCTGTGCGAGTACACCGACGAGGAGTACGACCGTGTTGCCGACTTGAATCTCCGCGGCACGTTCTACTTCTTGCGCGAGTTCGGAAGGTTGATGGCGGAGCAGGGCGGGGGCAGCTTGATCGCTAGTTCCTCGGTGCGCGCTTCGACGCTGGAGCCGGGACTCGCGGTCTACGGGGCCACCAAGGCCGGCATCATCCAGATGGTGCGCGGGCTCGCGTCCGAGCTCGGCCCGCGTGGGGTCCGCGTCAACGCGATCGTGCCGAGCATCGTCGAGACGCCACTCGTCGCGCCTCTGAAGGCCCGACCGCAGATTTTTCAGGCACTCGCCGCCCACACGGTGTTCAATCGCTGGAGTCGGCCGAGCGAGGTCGCCGCCGCCGTGGCGTTCCTCGCCTCGGACGCGGCGAGCTACGTCACGGGAAGCGCGCTCATGGTCGACGGTGGTTGGACCGCCATCGACGGGCCGCCCACAGGGCTAACGCAGACCCACACCGGCTGATCGCGGCAAGTGGACCGAAATTCCTCACTCGGTCTTGCGCCCCTGCTCCACCATGTCTCGGAATTTCTTCACATTGGCCTCGCCGGCGTACTCGGCGATGCGTTTGTAGGCCGGCTCCATCTTGGCGCGGAACGGCGCGAGATCCGGGCACGCCCGATCTGAGCGAACTGGCCCAGGCCGGGATGTCGGTTTATGGGATCGCAGCAGAGCTGAACCGGCGGAAGGTCTCAGCAGTGAACGGCCCCCCATGGGACGTGGCCTCGGTCATCTCCACCACGAATCTGATGAAAATCCTGGAACCAAACTGGCGAGATTGCCGCGTGGAAAGCAGCTTTTATCCCCGGCGGAGGTGACCGAGGTGCAATCGATTGCACCTTTTTGGGGCGTCAAGGCACTATGAAAGTCAAAGCGGGCTTGGACGCCCTACCGCGCTCCTACTCGTGGGCCTATGTCCACCCATCACCTGTTGGCGACCGGCGATCAACGATCTCGATTTCGAGACCCGGCAGGTGCGCGGTCGTTCCGGCATCGAGCATACTCGCGACGCGTACGGGTCACCCCATGCAGGCCCACCCCCTCAACGCCGCGGCCGACCATCCCTCCACGGCGTCACCAGCGGGCCAACCCTGTCCCTGGCTCCGGGGACCTCAATGGAATTGGCGCAACGATCCGCGGGACTTTCCTCGATGTATTGCCACGAGCAGCTGCGACCCACGCCAACGATGACCGTCCCCGCGTCATGCAGGCCCCGCGGCTGCTCTGACGCCGGTCCGCGCCGCCATTCGATCCGCGGCCGGCAATAGCCGCGCTGAGTTCAGAATGAATGCCATCTCGGATGCGACGTGGATGAACGCCGCGAGGAGTGGGTTCAAGAACCCGAAGCCCGCCAGCACCGTGCCGACGGTATCCACCGCGATCGTGCCGGTGAAATTCTGCCAGATGATGCGGCGCGTGCGCCGGGCGATCTCAACCGTATCCACGAAACGGGTGAGATCGTTGCCGAGCAGCACGATGTCCGCGCTCTCGCGCGCGACGTCGGTGCCC
>WNGK01008717.1_pt1 | contig 10496 bp, 8 predicted proteins | sample 5400601 | NCBI WGS metagenome assembly WNGK01 (sample SAMN13153376, study PRJNA577476) | soil metagenome | isolation source: 60 cm soil or saprolite under Garry oak tree replicate 1 | place: USA:California | collected 2016-06-15
TCCCGCCCGGCGCCAGCAGCCAACGCGTAGTTCAGCAGCGGCGGGAACGGCGAGACCACCTCGGCGTCCACCCCGCTGGCCGCGCTCGCGGCCAGCCGCTGCTCAGCGTCGAACCACGCGGTCCGGGCGGTGAATCGCAGCGCCCCCGACGTCAGCAGCCGCGAGTCCTCCCCGGCGACAGCCGACATCGCGGGCCACGACGCCGGATCACATCCGGACGGAGCCGAAGGGAACGACCCCGGCAGCACGTGCGCGTGCGCGTCGATGAGCAATCTAAGCCCCCGGCATGATCGCGACGTGCACCGCGTTCTCGCCCGGCACCTCGCCGGCCAGCGTCTCGATGGCCCGCGGCACCTCCTCCAGGCCGAACGTATGCGTGTGCATCCGCTCCAGCGGGAACCGGCCCGCCTCGATCAGGCGGATCGCCTCGGCGTAAGCGCGGGAGTCCACGCTGAACGCGCCCATGACGGTGAGCGACTTGTTGATCAGCAGGTCGGTGGGCAGTTCGACCGGGCGCCCTCCCTTGAGCCCGGCCAGCACCACCCGCCCGCCCCACCGGACGGCGTGCACCGCGTCCAGGACCGGCTGCACGGCCATCGGCGTCAGCTCGAGCACGATGTCGGCCCCGGCCCCGCCGGTGAGATCGAGAACTCGCGACACGGTGTCCTCGGCCTCGACGTCGATCGTGTGATCGGCGCCGAACTCGCGTGCCAGCGCCAGTTTGCCCGCGTCCCGCGAGAGCCCGGTGACGATGATCGTCCCGGCTCCCGCGGTCCGGGCGGCCAGCACGGCGGCCAGCCCGCGCTGGCCCGCGCCGAGGATCAGCACGGTGTCGCCGAGCCCGGCCCCGCCCAGGTGAACGGCCCAGCGCACGCCCGCGCCCAGCGGGTTGAACATCACCGCGACCTCGGCCGGGATGTCGCCCCGGACCTTGTGCAGGATCGCGTTCGGATGCAGGTGGATGTACTCGGAGAACCCGCCCCACGGGCCGAGCCCGCGTTCCGGCGGGTTAGAGCCCCCGTGACTGCCGATCCGGTGACGGCACGACATGTACCGCCCGGCCAGGCACAGGTCGCAGGACCGGCACGGGATGAGGATCTCCACCGCCACCCGGTCACCGGGCCGGACCCCCCAGCGCGCCGCCGCGGAGGCGCTGACCTCCTCGATGATCCCGAGCGGCTCGTGCCCCGGCACCATCGGCAGCCACTGACTGCTCAGGTTCCCGCGGTACTGCTCCACGTCGCTGCCGCAGATCCCGCACGCCTCGACCCGCAGCAGCCCGCCGTCGTCCGGCCCGATCACAGGCCGCGGAAACTCCCGCATCTCCAGCTGCCGCGGCCCGGTCTGCACCACCGCGCGGATCACATCACCCATCAACAGCCTCCGATGAGACGTCCAGCGGAATCAGCGGCACCGGCCCGGCCGCCGCGCCCGCGTCCGGTGTGTAAGCCCAGTACTTGGCCCGGGCGCCGCCGTCGACGACGAAATCGCACCCGGTGATCAGGCGGGCGTAGTCGGACGACAGCCAGGCGATGCAGTGCCCGATGTCGGTAGGGGTGGCCGGCTCGCCCATCGGGATGTTCCCGCGCACGTCATACGTCCCGGTCGGCCGCCACCACGACGGCCGGTCCGGCTCGGGCGGCCGCGGCGGCCGCAGCTCGGTGCGGCCCTCGGCGCGCCACTGAGCTAGCAGTTCCGGGTTGTCCGGCCGGGGCGCGGTCGGGGTGAAGCTGTTGACCCGGATCCCGTACGGCGCCAGGTCCATGGCGGCGGCGCGGACGAAGTTGGCCAGGCCGCCCTTGTGCGTGGCGTAGGCGATGAAGCCCGAGGCGCCCTGCCACGCGTTCGAGGACAGGATCGACACGATGGACCCGCGGATATCCCGCTCGATCATCGCCACCGCCGCGTGCTTGGTGAACAGGAAGTTCCCGTTGACGGCGATGGTGATCGCGCGGTTGAACGACGCCAGGTCCTCTTCCAGGATGTGGTTCGTGTGCAGCCAGGCCGCGTTGTTGACCACGATGTCGATCCGGCCCCACGCGTCGAGCACCGCGGCGATGTTCGCCAGCACGTCGGCCTCGACGCTGACGTCACCGGACAGCGCGAGCCCGATCCCGCCGTTGCGCTCGATCCGCCGCACCGCCGCCTTTGCCGCGTCCGGGACAAGATCGTTGCACGCCACCTTCGCCCCGTAACGGGACAGCGCCAGCGCGATCCCGCTGCCGATGTTCGGCCCGGCCCCGGTGACCAGCGCCACTTTCCCGTCCAGCGACACGTCCAACGACTGTCCTCCCTGCGCGTTCTCTCACCAGGCTCATGCACATCACAGTCAACTTTTCGTATACAAATACGAGAACCTAACCCTTTTAGTGGGGAGGATTCGGGCTTTGGGGAGGATTCGGGGGTCTATAGTGCACCAGATCTTCCCCATAGCCCGAACTTCCCCCATGTTTTGGGGGCTTGCTCTCAGGGCGGCGAGGCCGGGCACCACAGGGCGCACAGGCACCCGTGGAAGCCTGGGGCTCGCCACAGGGCCCGGACCGGCCAATGCGGTGCTGGTCATAAGAGGCCCCTTCCGGGTCAGGGCACACGATATATGACACTTTCGACGACGAGAAGCGCGTGATATGAAAACTAAGGGCAGGCCGGTTTGTCGCGACGCCCAACCCAGGACCTAACCAGGCCAGCCCAGGGCCCAGGCCCAGACCCACCCGAACCGGAGCCGGAGGAGCCAGATGATGAAGACCCGGGCGGCGGTGCTCCGCAAGGGCGGCCAGCCATGGGAAATCACCGAGCTGGACCTGGACGAGCCCAAAGCCGGCGAGGTCCTCATCCGGTTCGAGGCGGCCGGGCTGTGCCACTCCGACGAGCACATCCGGGCCACCGGCACCGCGCGCCTGCCGCTCGTCGGCGGTCACGAGGGCGCCGGCGTGATCGAGAAAACCGGCCCCAGTGTCACGCGAGTACAAGAAGGCGACCGGGTGGCCTGCTCCTACATCCCCGTCTGCGGCACCTGCCGGTACTGCTCAACCGGCCGCCAGAACCTGTGCGACGCGGGCAAGAACGCCGCCATCGGATGCCTGACCGACGGCACCTTCCGCTTCCACGACAGCAACCAAGAAGACCTGGGCGGCATGTGCGTGCTCGGCACCTTCTCCGAACGCGCCGTCATCTCCGAGTGGTCCTGCGTGAAGATCGAGGACGACATCCCGTTCGAGCTGGCCGCGCTGGTCAGCTGCGGGGTGACCACCGGGTTCTGTTCCGCGACCAAAGCAGGCGACGTGCGCCCCGGCGACACCGTGGTGATCTTCGGCACCGGCGGCGTGGGCATGAACGCCGTGCAGGGCGCCAGGTACGCCGGCGGCAAGAACGTCATCGCGATCGACCCGGTGGCGTACAAGCGCGAGCAGGCGATGGAGTTCGGCGCCACCCACGCGTTCGCAGGCCCGGAGGAGGCCCAGGAAACCATCGTCAACCTGACCCGCGGCCAGCTCGCGGACACGGTGATCTGCACCGTCGGCGAGATGGACAACGAGGTGGTCAAGGCGGCCGTCAACCTGACCGGCAAGGCGGGCACGATCGTCATCACCGGCGTCGGCTACTACGACATGGTGCTGCCCGGCGGCATCCTCATCGGCTACCACCGGCGGATGCAGGGCTCGCTGTTCGGCGGGGCCAACCCCCTGTACGACATCCCGATGATCCTGGGCCTCTGGCAGTCCGGCGACGTCAAGCTGACCGAGCTGGTCACCAAGCGGTACACGCTGGACCAGGTCAACGAGGGCTACCAGGACATGATGGACGGCAAGAACCTCCGCGGCGTCATCATCCACGAGCACTAGCAAGGAACCAGGCATGCCGTACCCCATCCTCGACCCGACCGGCACCATCGCGACCGCCACCAAGACCAGGGCCCCGCGCGCTCTCCGCCGCCGGGACCTGCGCGGCGCCACCGTCGGCCTGCTGGTCAACACCAAGCAGAACGCCGCCCCCTTCCTGGACGAGGTGGGTCGGCTCCTCGTCGCAGAGCACGGCGCCACAGCCACCATGGCCCGCACCAAGGTCAACTTCGCCGCACCCGCGCCCGGAGAACTCATCAAAGAAATGACCACCGGCTGCGACGTCATCATCACCGGCATCGGCGACTGCGGCTCGTGCAGCGCCTCGGCCGTGGCCGACGGCATCGCGTTCGAGGCGGCCGGCCTGCCCGCCGCGGCGATCTGCAGCGACGCGTTCCGGGTCACCGCCGACGCGATGGCCGAACTCCGCGGCGTCCCCGGCTACCGCTACGCGACCACGCCCCACCCGGTCGCGGTGCTCACCGCCGACCAGGTCAAGCAGCGCGCCGCCCAGGTCCTCGACGACGTGATGAACCTCCTCACCGAGCCGGAATGACGCAAACCCCGGATCCGGAGGAAGCCCAGGCCGCCATCGAGTACTGCTACGCCCAGGGCTGGTCCGACGGCCTGCCGCTGGTCCCCGCGTCCCAGCCGCTCATCGACAAGTTCCTCGCCACCACGAGCAAGGACCCGGACGAGGTCATCGGCGAGCTGGAGCAGGTCGGCCGGAACTGCACGGTCTACCTGGCCGCCGTCAACGCGGCCATGGCCGGCTGCCTGCCGGAGTACTTCCCGGTAGTGCTGGCCGCGTTCGACGCGCTGATGCGCGAGCGCGCCGCCCGCGGCGGCGGCTGGCAGTCCACCAGCGGGCCCGCCCCGATGATCGTGATCAACGGCCCGGTCCGGCACGAGCTGGGGTTCAACACGGCCGGCGGCGCGTTCGGCCCCGGCTTCCGGCCGAACGCCACCGTGGCCCGCGCCATCGGCCTGATCGTCCGCAACGCCTTCGGCGTCCGCCCGCACGTACTCGAGCAGGCCACCCAGGGCCTGCCGGGCCGCTGGTCGATTTGCCTGGCGGAGAACGAGGAGGAGTCCCCGTGGCCGCCGTTCGCCGAAGACGGCGGCCAGCCCGCCGGCGCCAGCGCGGTGTCGGCCACGCTGCTGCGCACCTGCGAGTTCGTCGACAACCGGCACACTCCCGACCCCGAGCAGGTTCTTCACGACATCGCCGACACGATCTCCCGCACCGGTTCGCTGATCTTCCGTGACACCTCGGCGGGCGTGGTCTTCTGCCCCGAGCACGCGCAGATGCTGGCGAAGGACGGCTTCACCAAACAAGACGTCCAGGCCTGGCTGATGGAGCACTGCGGCCGCACCGGCGCCGACCTGCGCCGGGCCGGGAAGAACGGGCTGCGCGGCATCGCCCGCTTCGCCGACGCCGACACCAGCGCCGACGACACCTTCACCCGCATCCTGCCGTCGCCGCGGCACGTCCCGATCGTGGTGGCGGGCGCCCGTAACGCGGCGATCTCGATGGTGGTCCGGATCTTCGGCGAGTGGTCCGGCACGGCGACCAAGGTCACGAAATGATTGATACCGAACGGGCCGGGGAAATCGCCGCCACCCTCGCGGCTGACGGCTACCACCTTCAGATCGCCGAGGCGGGTGACCGCGTCCGCGTCACGATCACCGCAGGCCCCGAGGCCTGCGCCGATTGCCTGGTGCCGGAGACTCTTATGCGCGGCATTCTCGGCCAGGCGCTGGGCGTGCCGCAAGACACGATCGACCTGACCTATCCATCGACTCCCTCCTAGAAACAGAGGCACCTATGGCCCGCAGGACCAGCCCCCCGTTCCGCGCCGATCATGTCGGCAGCCTGCTCCGTCCCCAGCGGCTGCTGCAGGCGCGTGACGATTTCGCGGCCGGGCAGATCTCGGCGGCCGAACTGCGGTCGGTGGAGGACCAGGAGATCCCCGGGGCGATCAAGATGCAGGAGGAGGTCGGCCTGCAGTCGGCCACCGACGGGGAGTTCCGCCGGGCGTCCTGGCACATGGACTTCATCTACGCCCTCGGCGGGGTCTCCAAGGCGCCGGGCAACCTGGCGGTGAAGTTCCACAACGCCGCGGGGGACATCGAGTTCACCCCCGCGTCGATCCGCGTCGACAGCAAGCTCACGATCAACGACACGATCTTCGCGGACGCGTTCACGTTCCTGCGGTCCCACGCCACCACGGCCGTACCCAAGCTGACGATCCCGTCGCCGAACATGGTGCACTACCGCGGCGGCCCCGCCTCGGTCGACCAGTCGGTGTACCCGGACATGGAAGAGTTCTGGTCGGACCTGGCCGCCGCCTACGCCGACGAGGTGCAGCGGCTGAACAAGCTGGGCTGCACCTACCTGCAGTTCGACGACACCTCGCTGGCCTACCTGAACGACCCGGCGCAGCGCGCCGAGATCGCCGAACGCGGCGAGGACGCCGAGCACATGCATCTGCGCTACATCAAGCAGATCAACGACGCGGTCAAGGGCAAGCCCGCGGACATGGCCATCACCACCCATATGTGCCGCGGCAACTTCCGCTCCTCCTGGGTCGCCTCCGGCGGCTATGACTTCGTGGCCGAGGCGCTGTTCTCCGAGCTCGCCGTGGACGGGTTCTTCCTGGAGTACGATGACGAGCGGTCCGGCGGCTTCGAGCCGCTCCGCTTCGTGCCCAAGGGCAAGATGGTCGTCCTCGGCCTGGTCACCACCAAGCGCCCCGACCTGGAATCCAAGGACGACCTGAAGCGCCGCATCGACGAGGCCGCCAAGTTCGTCCCCCTCGACCAGCTCTGCCTGTCCGGCCAGTGCGGCTTCTCCTCCACGGTGGAGGGCAACGCGCTGACCTACGACGAGCAGGTGGCCAAGCTCCGCCTGATCGTGGAGACCGCCCAGGAGGTCTGGGGCTAGCTATTCGGTTCTCAGGCTGACCCCGGGCCGGGTCCGCGCGGCCACGGCCGCGGGCAGCGAGGCCAGCAGGTTGCCGGCCAGCACCAGCGCGGCCAGCCCGAGCACCAAGACGAGCGCCGGGACCTGGACGACCGGCACGATCCCGAGGGACCCGGCGAAGGCATGCCAGGCCAGCCGGCCCCCGGCGATGCCCAGTGCCCCGCCGACCACGACCGCGATCAGCAGCGTCAGCGTGGTCTGCCAGGCGATGACCGCCCTGATCTGGCTGCGCGTCATGCCCAGCGCCTTGAGCAGGGCGAGCTCGCGGCGGCGCCGGCGGACCAGGCTGAGCACGGTCAGCGCCAGCGACAGCACCGCCGCCACGGCCAGGCCGACGGCGAGCGCGAGCGGCTGGCCGCCCATCTGCTCGGTGTTGACGATCGCCGAGGCCCGCGCGTGGCTCAGCTCGTAGCTGCCACCCGGAGTCCCATCCGGGTTGGCCGAAACGATCCGGCTGACCAGGGCGGCCCGCTGCGCCCCGGTGGTGCCGGGGGCCAGGTCGATCGCCACCGCCGAGGGGAGGACGGGAAGCGACTCTGACTCACCCGGCCGCTGCCCAGGGGGCTGCCCCATGGCCGTCTGCAGGGTGGCCTGAGGGACCATGGCGCCGTGCCCGAGCCCGGGGTGGTCGGTCGCGCCCACGCCGAACGAAGGCAGCGTCACGGTTCCGGTGATCACCACCGTCCGCTCGAACTTCGGGATGCCGATCCGGACCCGGTCACCGACCTTCTTGCCCAGCTCGCGCAGGGTCACCGTGCCCAGTTCGATCTGGTCCGGGCCGGACAGCGCGCGGCCGCTGGTCGTGGGCGGCTGCACCGACCCGAGGTCGCGCCGCAGGCCGAGCGCCGGGACGACCTTGCCGTCGATCGGCAGCTGCGCGAACGCGAACTCCGACCAGCCCGCCACGGCCGGCTGGTCGTGCAGCAGTCGGCTCATCTTCGCCGGCGCGAAGAACCCATAGCCGGCCTCGGCCTGGATGGCCAGGTCCCAGTCCCAGCCGTACCGGGCCGGGTGCGAGGTCAGGCCGCCGAGGCTGGCGCTGAACACCACCGCGGTCACCACCGCGGTAACGGCCGCGACCGAGCCGAGCAGCGCCGAGCGGACCGGAACGGCTCGCACGCCAGATCCGGGCTCGAACGCGTTGCGGGTGCCCACGACGGCGGCGGCGGGCAGCCCGGCGGCGGCCGCGGCCCGGGCCACGGCGGACGAGCCCACGCCCGCCCCGCTGTCGCGCGGCCGGACCGACCGGACCGCCAGCGCGGCCAGCAGCCCGAGCAGGACCAGGCAGAACATTGCCGCACCCGCGCCGAGGACGAGCCCGTCGGCACTGATCCCGTGGTCCGGGTCGTACTGGCGCACCGGCCCCACCGGGGCCAGCGGCGACGCCGCGACCGCGCCCGCCACGGCCAGCGCCACGCCGCCGAGGACCGCGATCACCCCGGGCAGGGCCGCGGCCAGCGCGGCCTGGCCGCGGGTCGCGCCCAGGGCCCGCAGCACCGCGGTGTCCGGCGCGGACCTGCTGATCACCTGGGCCAGGCCCTGTCCCACCAGCACCAGCATGGCCAGCGCCGCGATCGCGCCGAACAGGCTCAGCGCGACCGTCTCCGGCCTGATCGCCTGCTGCACCTTGTTACGGATGACGTCGGTGCGGTTGACGGCGAACGAGGGAGGGGGCACGTCGCGGTGCACGGCCTGCCGTACCTGCCGCTGCAAATCCTGGCTCAGGGTGGCCAGGTTCTTCTGCAGGTCAGCAGTCCCGGCCGTGCCCCGGGCCAGCCGCAGCCCGATCCACGCGTAGAAGTACTCCGGCAGCAGCTGCCTGGTCGCTCCCGGCGGGAAGATGCTCCCCTCCTCCTGGTCGGACTCGTCGACCAGGGCGGGCGGGACCGAGACGATCGCCGCCACCCGGAAGGACCGGGTGAACGGCTTTCCCCCCGGCCTCCGCTGCGCGTCCACCGGCTGGAACATATAGCTGACCGTGCCGCCGACACCGGTCCCGAGCGCCTCCGCGGTGGCGGGCGTGAGCACCACCGTGCTGGTCGATCCCTGCGGCGGGAGCCGGCCCGCCAGCACGGTCGCCCGGTCCTGGCCGAAGTACTCGCCGTCGAGGCTCCCGTTCAGGCCGTTGACCAGGAAGGAGTTGACGGGCTTGCCGTGCACCAGCGGCACGCCGCTCAGGCCGATGTAGGCGGCGTGGGCGACCACGCCGGGCAGCGCGGAGATCAGCTCATAAGGCCGCGTGGCCGACATTCCGGGCAGCGATCCCGGCACGTTCACGAACACGTCGCTGGCGTTGATGGCGGCCAGGTAGTGCCCGTAGGCGGTGGCGGTGCGCCGCGCGCCGGCCACGGCCCCGAGGGCCACCCCGCCGAGCAGGCCGGCCAGCAGCGCCAGCGCCAGCACCTGCCGCCACATCCCCCGCAGGGCCGGCCGCCAGCAGGCCAGCGCGACCAGAATTGTTCTCCCACCCATACCGGCCATTGTGCTGAGTGGCACCGGCCGCGTACAGCGTGCTCCCCGGCGCGACCCCGGGATGTCAGCACACCGGGCCCGGTGGGGCCAGCATCCCCGGCCCGTTCGCCCTAGCACTCTTGCCGCGCCGCCGCCGGAGGTCATCTACTAGGACCTACGGTGTTCCGATGGGTGGGGGGCGTGCGTGCGTATCACAGTGACCTGGCTGCGCCTGGAGGTGCGGCGGCGCTGGCGTTCGCTCCTCGTGCTGGCCCTGCTGGTGGCGCTGGCCACGGCGACGGTGCTCGCGGCGGCCGCGGGGGCCCGCCGCGGGCAGACCGCGTTCGACCGGCTCTGGGCCAGCACGCTGCCCGCGACCGTGACCGTACTGCCCAACCAGCCCGGTTTCGACTGGAATAAGATCCGGGCCCTGCCCGAGGTCGCCGTCCTCAGCGAGTTCCCGGTTAACGGCACCCCGTTCGTGCTGACCTGCTGCCCGGATGCGGGCGTGGGGTTCGCGCCGATCGGCGACGAGCTGGCCCGGACCATCGAACGGCCCGCGCTGCTGGCCGGGCGGGTATTCGACCCCGGCCGCGCCGACGAGATCCTCGTCACCCCGCAGTTCGCGGCCGCCTACCACAAGGGCGTCGGCGATCTCGTGACCATGCGCCTGGCCAGCCCGAAGCAAGTCGACGAGGGGTGGGACGGCACCACCGGGCCGCCCCTCGGTCCCGTCATCCGGGCCCGGATCACCGGGGTGGGACGCAACGTTTTCGGGTCCGCGACTATAGACGGCCCCGGGTCGAAGGGCGGCGTGCTGCCCTCGCCGGGCTTGTTCGACCGCTACCGCGCCAACATCCTCGGCACCAACGGGCAGATGTACATCAACGCGCTGATCCGGCTGAAGGGCGGCGCCGCGGCCATCCCCGCGTTCCGCGCCGACCTGGCCCGGGTGACCGGCCGGTCGGACATCGACGTGTGGAACAACCGTGAGTTCTTCGGCGGCTCGATCGTGCGGATCACCCGGTACGAGGCGGCCAGCCTGCTCGCCTTCGCCCTGGCCGCGCTGGTGGCCGCGCTCTTCCTGATCGGCCAGTCCGTGGCCAGGTACACCTCGGCGACCGTGGCCGACCTGCAGGTGCTGCAGGCGGTGGGCATGACACCGCGCCAGGCCGTCGCGTCGGCCACCGCGCCCCCGCTGCTGGCCGCGGCGGCCGGGG
>WNGK01008719.1_pt1 | contig 10496 bp, 6 predicted proteins | sample 5400601 | NCBI WGS metagenome assembly WNGK01 (sample SAMN13153376, study PRJNA577476) | soil metagenome | isolation source: 60 cm soil or saprolite under Garry oak tree replicate 1 | place: USA:California | collected 2016-06-15
CGCCGAGTCCATCGAATAGCGTCCGCCCACCCAGTCCCAGAATCCGAACATGTTGCCGGTGTCGATGCCGAACTCGGACACTTTCTCGGCGTTGGTCGAGACGGCGACGAAATGCCTGCCGACCGCCTTGGAATCGCCGCGGAGGCCATGGAGCGACCAATCGCGTGCGCTCTTCGCGTTGGTCATCGTCTCCAGCGTGGTGAAGGTCTTCGATGAGACCACGAACAGCGTCTCCGCAGGGTCGAGATCGCGCACCGCCTCGGCGAAGTCCGTGCCATCGACGTTGGATACGAAGCGGAAGCTCATCGCGCGGTCGCTGTACGCTTTCAGCGCTTCGTAGGCCATCACCGGCCCGAGGTCGGAGCCGCCGATGCCGATGTTGACGACGTTGCGGATGCGCTTGCCGGTGTGACCCTTCCAGGCGCCGTCACGGACGCGGTTCGCGAAGTCGGCCATTCTGTCGAGCACGGCGTGCACATCCGGCACCACATTGCGTCCATCGAGCACGATCGACGCGCCCTGGGGTGCCCGCAGCGCGACGTGCAACACCGCACGCTCTTCGGTGACGTTGATCTTCTCGCCGCGGAACATCGCGTCGATTCGGCCGCGCAGCCCGCGCTCGTCGGCGAGACGAAGGAGCAGCGCCAGCGTTTCGTCCGTGACACGATTCTTCGAATAGTCGAGGTAGATGCCTGCGGCTTCCGCGGTCATGCGCTCGCCGCGCGACGGATCGTCCGCGAACAGTTGACGCAGATGCAGCCCGCCGACTTGCCGGTGGTGCGCTTCCAGCGCTTTCCACGCCGGGAGCGCGGTGAGAGATCGAACGTCTGCTTTCACGCTCGTCGAGCCTTGCGCTTGCTCACTCCCTTCCATAGGCGAAAGCCGCCAAGGAAGGCATTGGCGTTGTTGCCCAGACGGCAGCCCGGAGGCAGCTTCTCCAGCTTCTTGGCGTTGCCTCCGCCGAGCACGATATCGTCGACCTCCAGGGCGGCGGCGAGCCTGACGACGACGTCCTCGACGTGTTTCCGCCATTTTTTCTTGCCGAATTTCAACAAGCCGCGCAGGCCGACATAGTCTTCGTAAGTCGCCTTCCCGTAGGGCAGGTGAGCCAACTCCATCGGCTCGACGATGCCGTCCACGATCATGGTCGTACCCAGACCCGTGCCGAGGCCGAGGAAGAGCATCTTCCCGCCCTCGTAGCTCCCCAGAGCCTGCATCGCAGCGTCGTTGACGATCTTCACTGGACGGCGGAACGCCTTCGCATAGTTGAAACCGACCCACCCGCGACCGAGGTTGTGTGGCTCGGCGACCGGCCGATCGTGAAGGACCGGCCCTGGATAGCCCATCGCCACGACGTCATATTTCCAGTCGCGAGCGAGCGCTTTGACGCCAGCGATCATCTTCTGCGGCGTGAACGTTGGTCCTGACGCGAACTCTCGGTGCTGCTGTTGTCCCGTGGCGAGTATCTTGACGTGGGTGCCGCCCACGTCGATGGCCAGCACGTTCATGCGTGTCCCCGTGACGTACGGGAATCATACTCCCGCATGCAATCGAGCGCTGACGACTCGACTTCGCAGGGGTTATCTCATGTCGGCAGGCAATCAGCGCTGCGAAGCGCGCGGCATCTGCATCCGGCTATAATTGTACGAAATCTGCCGCGGGTCGCAGGCGCCGTCAGGAGGAACCCACCATGTCGAACAATAACAGCCACCGCCGCGCCGTGTCCGTCGCCGCGCTGTCGTTCATCGTTGGCATCGCCAGCGCGGGCGAGATCCGGGTCGCTTGCTACTCGGACGGCAACGAGTGCGAAGTCACGCAGGATCTCGCGAAACGCTTCGAAGCTCAGAACGCCGACGTCAAGGTCGCGATCGACAAGGTGCCGTACAAGGCGATCGTCGAGCAGCTGCCTGTACAGCTTGCGGCAGGCGAGGGCCCCGACATCGCGCGCGTGACCGATCTCGGTGGCCTGTCGAAGTACTACCTCGACATCACGCCTTACGTGAAGGACCCGAAGTATTGGGAGGCGAACTTCGGCCAGACGCTGAAATGGTTGCGGCCGACGCCGATCGACAAGGGCATCTACGGAATGATGACGCAATTGACGGTCACGGGACCGTTCGTCAACAAGACGCTGTTCGATCAGGCGAAGGTCCCACTCCCGGGACCCAATGCCACCTGGGACGACTGGGCCGCAGCGACGCGACAGGTCGCGAAGGCTACGCAGGTACCGTTCGCGATGGCGTTCGACCGCAGCGGACACCGGTTTGCGGGCGCGGCGATCAGCCAGGGGGCGAAGATCTTCGATGCCAAGGGAAACTTGACGATCGACGACGGCTACAAGGCGATGTCGAAGAAGGCCTACGACTGGAACCGTGACGGCACGATGCCGAAGGAGGTCTGGGGCGGCGTCGGCGGATCGAGCTACCGCGATGCATTCGAGGAATTCGCCAACGCTCGCGTGGTGCTCTATCTCTCGGGGAGCTGGCAGATCAACCGCATGGAGAAGCAGATCGGCAAGAACTTCGACTGGATCGTTGTCCCCAATCCCTGTGGGCCCGGCGGGTGCACGGGGATGCCCGGCGGCGCGGCGTTCGTCGCGCTGAAGCGCACGAAGAATCCGAAAGATGTGGGCCGTTTCCTCGATTTCCTGGCCAGCGAACCGGTGTACGCCGAGTACATGGCGAAGACCGATAACATTCCCGCGCATGTCGGGGTGGCGAAGAAGGGCGTCGATTACAAGGTCTCGCCGGCGGCCAAAGCAGCGCTGAACGTGTTCGTCGGCGACGTGAGCAAGCTCTCGCCCATCGCCTATGAGCTTCAGGGCTACAAGTACAATCGGGCGCTCTTCAATCCGACGGCACAGCGGCTGGGGCAGGCGATTGCCGGGGAGATGAGCCTCGACGACGCGCTCAAGCGGATTGCCGCCGACATCGACGAGCAGGTGAAGGCGGCGGGCAAATGACGCAACGGTCCAAGAGCGCAAGGTGAAACCGCGGCGCGATTGGAAACCGTTGCGTCATCCCGGGCGACACCGGACCTGATCCGGGGGAGACCCGGGATCCAAGTTCGCCGGAGATCGGGATGACTGGCCGATCTACACTGAGGGCACTGCCCGGAGCGCTGCTCGGCTTCGTGCTCAACGCTGTCGAGGCGCCGATGCGCGGGCTCCAGCGCCTGCTCGGCGTGCCGCGCATCGCCTGGGTGTTCGTCGCGCCCAATCTGGTCGTGCTGGTGCTGTTCACTTTCCTGCCGATCGTCATTGATTTCCTCTACGCGTTCACCGGCGGCGTGCAGCTTTATCCTTCGGAACGCCCCTTCACCGGCTTGGACAACTTGGCGACGCTGTTCGAGTGCGGGAACTATCTCGATCCGTCGAGTTGTCGCAAGGACCTTTTCTGGCGCGCGGTCTACAACACGGGCGCCTTCGCGCTGATCCAGGTGGGCTTGATGGTTGCCTTGAGCCTCGTCACGGCGCTGGTCTTGAATCGCAAGATTCTGGGCCGCGGGTTTTTCCGTGGTGTCTTCTTCTATCCGGTTCTGCTCTCGCCTGTGGTCGTCGCGCTCATCTGGAAATGGATCCTGCAACGCGAGGGGCTCTTGAACGCGATGCTGCAGGGCGCAGGTGTCGCGGGCCCGGTATGGCTCGACGAAGCGAGCTGGGCTTTCTCCTGGAGCGTTTTCGTCAGCATCTGGGCGCACATGGGGTTCTACACCTTGATCCTGCTCGCCGGACTGCAGGCGATTCCGGGCGACTTGTACGAAGCCGCGGAGATGGACAGCGCGTCGCCCTGGCGTCGTTTCTATCGGATCACGCTGCCGCTCCTGATGCCGAATCTTCTCGTCGTGCTGGTCCTCGCGCTTATTCGCGCGGTGCAGGTTTTCGACGAGATCTTCGTACTGACCGGCGGCGGGCCGGGTTCGGCGACGCTCTTCATCGTCCAGTTCATCTATCAAACGGCCTTTGCCGAATCGATCCGGCTCTACGGACTCGCGGCGGCCGCGTCACTGGCATTGGCGGGCACGCTCCTGGTGCTCACGCTGGTGCAGCTCAGGATTTCCCGGCAAGGCATGGGCGGCAACGCCAGGCGCGACGATGGTTGATCTCTCCCGAATGCTCGTGGCGACGCGCGGCCGAGGCCGGCTCGATTGGACCGATTGGTTCGCCTACGGCTACCTGATGCTCGGGCTCGTGCTGATGTTCGGGCCGGTACTGTGGCTCGTCTTGTCGTCGTTCAAGAGCGCCGCGGCTTTGAACGAGTTCCCGCCGCGGCTCCTCCCCTACGGCCAGGCAACCGCGACGATTCCCGGCCGGGACGAGCCACTGCCGCTCTTTCGCGTGAAGCTTCCGGATGGCACGACGCGAGAGCTCGTCGAACTACGTCGCATCGGCATCGAGGCGACGATGGCCGATCCGAAGGATCCGGGCGAGGAGATCAAGGTCAACATTCGCGACCGGGAGAAAGTGCGCGAATTCCACCTCGCGCTCGAGAACTACACGGAGATCTTCGGCAAGTTCGACTTCGCGCGCTTCCTGTGGAACAGCGTGTTCATCACGGTGGTCGCGACGCTGATCACGCTGCTCTTCAACGCGATGGCCGCCTTCGCCCTGTCGAAGTACCGTTTCGGCGGCGAGAAATGGGTGTTCCTGCTCATCATCTCGACGCTGATGATCCCGCCGACCATCATCCTGGTACCGAACTTCCTGGTGGTCTCCGAGCTCGGCATGCTCAACAGCTTGTGGGGCGTGATCTGGCCGGCGGTGGCGACGCCGACCGGGGTCTTCCTCCTGCGCCAGTACATGCTGACGATCCCCGACGAGCTGATCGACGCGGCGCGCATGGACCACGCGAGCGAATGGCGGATCTTCTGGCGCATCATCCTGCCGCTGTCGGCGCCGGCGCTGGCCGGGCTGGCGATCTTTTCGGTGATGTGGCGCTGGAACGACTTCCTCTGGCCGTTGATCGTTCTCTCGCGCACCGAGAAATTTACGCTGCAGCTCGCGTTGAACGCCTTCCAGGGCGAGCTCACGACGCAGTGGCACTACCTGCTGGCAATGACGGTGCTCACGCTCCTGCCGGTCACGCTCGTATTCGCGTTCCTGCAACGCTACATCACGACCGGCATCGCCTCGTCCGGCATCAAGTAACGCGCGGTCACATGGCCAGCCTCGAGCTCAAAGGTGTCGTCAAGCGTTACGGCGCGAGCACCGTGATTCACGGCGTCGACCTCGCCGTTGAGGACGGAGAATTCGTGGTTTTCGTCGGCCCTTCGGGCTGCGGCAAATCGACACTGCTGCGGATGATCTCCGGGCTCGAAGCGGTGAGCGAAGGCGACCTCCTGCTCGACGGCCATCGCGTCAACGACGTCTCCGCGGCACAGCGCGGACTGGCGATGGTGTTCCAGTCGTATGCGCTGTACCCGCACATGAGCGTGTACCAGAACATGGCGTTCGGTCTGGAGAACATCGCTACGCCACGCTCTCAAATCGAAGCGAAGGTGCAGGAGGCGGCGAAGCTCCTGCGGCTCGAGACGCTCCTCGACCGGCGACCGCGCCAGCTCTCCGGCGGCCAGCGGCAGCGCGTCGCGATCGGTCGCGCGATCGTGCGCGAGCCGACGATCTTTCTGTTCGACGAGCCGCTGTCGAACCTCGACGCCGAATTGCGCGTGCAGATGCGCACCGAGATCACGGCGCTGCACCAGCGCTTGAAGACGACGATGATCTACGTCACCCACGATCAGGTCGAGGCGATGACCATGGCCGACAAGATCGTCGTCCTGCGCGCCGGGCGTGTCGAGCAGATCGGTGCGCCGCTCGAGCTCTACAACGCGCCAAGCAATCGGTTCGTCGCGGGCTTCATCGGTTCGCCACGGATGAACTTCCTCATCGCTCGAGTGACCGAAGTCGGCCAGGACGGCGTGCGGATCGCGGTTGCGGGCTCGAACGGTTCGGCGACCATTCCGGTCCGCGGGCGGGCGACCCAGGTGGGGCACGATCTGACGCTCGGCATTCGCCCGGAGCATATCGAGTTGCGAAAAGGCGATGAGGGCGAGCTCGGCCTGACAGCGACGATCGAATTGCTCGAGCAGCTCGGAGCGACCAGCTTCCTCTATTGCACCCTGGCGGACGGCACCAAGCTGACTGTCCAGGTCGCCGGCCAGATCGACAGGCACGCTGGCGATCGGGTCGAAGTGTGGTTTCCGTCGAGCAAGGCGCACCTCTTCGAGGGGACCGAGGCGGAGCTCGCCCTCGATCGGCTGAAGCACGCGACGCCGGATAGCCGCGCCTGACGCGATGCAGCCGCTCGCCGCCGCGTCATTGGTCGAGCGTGTCGCAGACGGCGCGCGGTTCGCTTTGGACAAGGGCTGGGAGTGTCGGCTGTTCGTGCTCTCCGCCGACCTGATGCGCGTGCTGCTGATTCCGCCCGGTGGATTGCGCGAGCCGCGGACATGGATGGTCGCGCCCAGCGGAACCGACGTTCCGTGGGAGGGCCGCAACCGCCTCGACGTGAGTGCGTTCGAACGGCCGCGGTTCGATCTCGATCAGGGTGAGCACGAAGTCGTGCTGCAGACACCGGCGTTGCACGTTCGCGTTCGCCTGCGGCCTTTCGGCCTCGAATGGTCGACGCCCGACGCGCCATCCTTCGCGGCCGACCGCAGTACGCACGCCTACGAATGGAGCCGGAGAACCGGCGCCGTGCGCCACTACATGGCCCGACGGCCGACCGACCGCTACTTCGGACTGGGAGACAAGAGCGGCGCTCTCGACAAGCACGGCCGACGTTTGCGGACGCTCGCGCTCGACGCACTGGGCTACGATGCGCAGACGAGCGACCCTCTTTACAAGCACTGGCCCTACGTGATCGTTCGAGACCGGAGCGGCGTCGCCTACGGGCTCTTCTACGACACACTCTCCAGCGCAACCTTCGATCTCGGTTGCGAGCACGACAACTACCACGGCTTGTACCGCTACTGCGAGATCGAAGCCGGGGACCTCGACTACTACATCTTCGTCGGCCCGAAGATTCGCGACGTCGTGGCCAAGTTTGCCGAGCTGACCGGCCGCATGGCCTTCGGCCCGCGCTGGAGCTTGGGCTACGCCAATACGGCCATGGCGCTTACGGACGCCGAGGACGCGCAGCCACGCCTCTCCGATTTCATCGATCGCGTCGTCGAGCACGCGATCCCGATCAGCGCTTTCCATTTCGGTTCGGGCTACAGCAGCATCGGTCCGCGTCGTTACGTGTTCACCTGGAACCGCGACAAATTTCCGGATCCGCGCGCCCTGGTCGAGAAATTCCGGCGCGCAGGGATTCGCCTCATCGCGAATATCAAGCCGTGCCTTCTCGACGATCATCCGGACTACGTCGACGCCGCAGCGCGTGGGGCGCTTATCGGCGACGCGACAACCGGCGAGCCGAGCATCGGTCAATTCTGGGACGGTGAGGGCGCGTACATCGACTTCACGCATCCCGAGGGCGTGCGCTGGTGGCAGGAGGGTCTCGGACGCCAGCTTCTCGCCTACGGCATTCTGGGCTGGAACGACAACAACGAATACGAGGTCTGGAACGACGACGCCGCCTCGAACGGCTTCGGGCAGGCGATACCGATTGACCGCTCGCGTCCGCTGCAGCCGCTGCTGATGACCCGCGCGACGTATGAAGCGCAGGCTGCGCGCTTCGCCGACGAACGCGTGTACACGGTCACACGCGCCGGACCGCCGGGTATCCAGCGCTACGCTCAGACGTGGTCCGGCGACAACACGACATCGTGGCACACGTTGCGCTGGAACATCCGCATGGGGCTGACGATGAGCCTCTCCGGCATGTTCAATACCGGGCACGACGTCGGCGGGTTTCACGGTCCCGTTCCGGATCCGGAGCTCCTCGTGCGCTGGGTGCAGAGCGGCGCCTTCAGTCCGCGCTTCATCATGAATTCATGGAAGGCAGGCGGCGCGGTGAATACGCCGTGGCTGCATCCGGAAGTCACGCCGATCATCCGCGACTGGATCCGGCTGCGCTACCGGCTTCTGCCGTACTTGTATAGCCTCTTCCGGCGCGCCGCCCAGTTTGGCGAGCCGATGCTGCGCCCGCTTTTCTACGAATTCGAGGACGAATCGCACGCGTTCGCCGACAGCGACGACTTCATGCTCGGACCGAATCTGCTCGTAGCTTCGGTGGTCGAGCCGGGACAGCGCGAACGGTTGGTCCATCTTCCTGCGGGCCCGGGTGGATGGCTCGACTTCTGGACCGGCAAGCATGTTGCTGCCGGTCAGGCTGTGGTCGCGCCCGCTCCGCTCGAACGCATTCCGTTGTTCGTCCCGGCCGGCGCGATGCTTCCCACGACCGACACCGCCGACATGCGTCGCCTGCACGACGAACCTTCGCGCGCGTTGCGGATCTTTCCGGGTATGAAAAATGGAAGCAGCGCATTCACCGTCTACGAGGACGATGGTCTCACGCTGCGCTATCGCGACGGCGACTACGCCGAGCTCGAATGCAGGCTCGAATGGACGGCTCGTACGGTTCGGCTGCAGGTGACCAAGCACGGCCGCTACCGCTTGCCGTATGCAACCCTGCGCATCATCCCGCCGCCGGGCGACCGGCGACGATTGCAGCTCGTTGGCAAAGGGATCGATCTGGCGACCGGAGCTTAGGTTCCTTAGTCATCCGGGGCCACCTTCATCCGCGCCGACCATCCTATTTCTGCGCGAATCCTGGGCAACGCGCCGAGATAAGTCTCGAGCTTTTCCGCCAAGACCCGCACGGTCGGTTCTTTGACCATAGCAGCGTGGCCGCAGGCAATGATGCGAATGTCCAGACCGGCCTCAGCGAGCCGCTCCCACCCGAGGTGCGAACGGCGCGAATATCCGGCGGTCGATGCTTTGAAGAGGACCGCGTGGCCAGGGTAGGCTTGCGGGCGGTAGCTCAAATACGCCCAGTAATGAGCTTCGGTCACCGTTCGGAATTTGCGCAAATGCGAGAGGCCCAAATTCTGCAGCACGAACCGGTATACCCTCTGCTGGACCAGCCTTACATTCTTGAGCCGAAGGAAGTTCCAGGTCGTTCGCGCTAGCTCCAACGGGCGGAAGCCGGGCGCAATACTGTCGCAAAGGGCTAGCAGCTCGGTTGTCTGGCCCTGGGCTCTCAGTTGACGGGCCATTTCGAAGGCGATAGTGCCGCCGCTGCAGTACCCGGCCAGACGATACGGCCCTCTTGGCTGTATCTGCAGCATGGTGTGGATGCAATGCGCCGCCATCGCCTCGATCGTTGTGTCGGGAGGCGTTTTGCCGTCGACACCGCGCGCCGGAAGCCCGTACAGGGGTTGGTCCTCTGCCAGGTGGCGCGCCAGATTGTCATAAAAAAACAGGTGTCCGCCGACGATGTGCGGGCAAAACAATGGCCTGCGTTTGCCGGTCGCCTTGATGGCGACGGGGCCCGACCAAAGCGGTGGCCCACTATCGTCGACCAAGGCTCGCGCCAGACTTTCGATAGTCCCCTCCTGGTACCACAGGATGTCCGGCGGAAGCTGCCTAGCGAAGAGCTGTTCGACCCGATCGATGACGCTAACTGCGGCGAGCGAATCCCCGCCAAGCGCAAAGAAATTGTCCTGCATTCCTATCGGTGATACGTCCAGGATTCGTTCCCAAATCCGCATCAGCTGCACTTCCACCGCATTCCGAGGGGCCACGCGTGCACGCGTGGCCGGCGCGAGCTCAGCCGTGGAAGCCGACAACAGCGTTCGGTCGATCTTGCCACTCGCGGTTAGCGGTAACGCCGGCAGGGTCAAGAACGCAGCCGGCAGCATGTAATCCGGCAGCGTCCGCAACATGAAACCTCGAAGCTCACCGGCAATCACCCGCTGGCCCGGCGCCGGGACGATGTAGGCCACCAGGCGTTTTTCTCCGGGTCGATCCTCGCGCGCCAAGACGATGGCATCGCGTATGGTTGCGTGCTGTTTCAGAACGGCCTCGACCTCGGCCAATTCAATCCGGAATCCGCGAATCTTGACCTGCTGGTCGCGCCGCCCGAGAAATTCCAAATTGCCATCAGGCAAATAGCGGACGAGATCTCCCGTTCGGTACAACCGCCCTCGCGCATCGCTGCTGAACGGGTCGGCTACGAAGCACTCTCTCGTCAGGTCGGGCCGGTTGAGATACCCGCGAGCAAGCCCGGCCCCACCGACATAGAGCTCCCCAACGACTCCGGCGGGAACCAATTGCCCTGCGCGATCCACGACAACGGCGTTTGTATTCGCAATCGGCCTGCCGACAGGTGCGCTTGCCCGCCCGACTTCTGACCGACACCTCCAGAAGGTCGATGAGATCGTTGTTTCCGTGGGTCCGTAGAGATTGACCAGATCGGCTGCCGACTGCTCGCGCACGCGACGCACCAGATCGGTCGACAGCGCCTCAGCCCCGCACAGTATCAACCGCAAAGATTCGCACCCGCGGAAGCCCGCGTGGTCGAGAATCGAGGACAATAAACTGGGTACAACCT
>WNGK01008722.1_pt1 | contig 10495 bp, 9 predicted proteins | sample 5400601 | NCBI WGS metagenome assembly WNGK01 (sample SAMN13153376, study PRJNA577476) | soil metagenome | isolation source: 60 cm soil or saprolite under Garry oak tree replicate 1 | place: USA:California | collected 2016-06-15
TGGATTTCCGGTGGGCGCGTTTCGCGTGGTGCGCAGCGAGGCGGAGTTGCACGACGCAGTGGCGGCGCTGGATGGTCGCGTGTTTTTGAAGATCGGACGCGGCGGCTATGACGGGCGCGGGCAGGCGCGGATTGAGTCTTTAGATGAGCAGGAGATTCGTGCGGCGTGGAACGCACTGGGCGGGCGGCCGTGCGTGGCGGAGCAAGCGCTGGAACTTGACTTCGAGATCAGCGTGATGGCGGCTCGGAATCCGGCGGGCGAGGTGAAGAGTTTTCCGGCGGCGCGTAATCACCATGAGAACCAGATTCTGGCTTGGAGCGTGCTGCCGGCGGGCATTTCGGCGGAGTTGGAAGAGCGCGCGGAGTGGCTTGCGCGGGAGATCGGCGCGGGGCTCGGGATCGAGGGGCTGCTTTGCGTGGAGATGTTTGTAACCAGGAGCGGCGAGCTGCTGGTGAATGAGCTGGCGCCGCGGCCGCACAACAGCTATCACCAGAGCGAGCGCGGATGCGTGACCAGCCAGTTCGAGCAGGCGGTGCGGGCGGCGCTGAATCTGCCGCTTGGCGACACGTCGCTGATTGCGCCTTGCGCGATCGTGAATCTGCTTGGGGATGTGTGGCTCGAAGGCGCGCCGGATTTTGCGGCGGCGATGAGCGTGCCCGGAGTGCGGCTGCATTTGTATGAGAAGCACGAGGCGCGGCCGGGGCGCAAGATGGGGCATTTGTCTTCAGTTGGGGCGACGGCGGAAGAGGCGCTGGAGCGCGTGCTGGAGGCGAAGAAAAGGCTAAAGGGGTAGGGGGTGGGGGGGGTGAAAACGCCGTCATCCAGGCGTCGTGCTTTCCCACCCTTGCGACAAAAAGAACTCGCAAGGATGGGGCACGGAAGTTTGGTGGGTGGCGATCGAAAGACGGCCGCAAATCCTTCGGCTTCGCTCTACGCTTCGGCTTTTTCGTACTTCTTGGGGCGGCGGTTGGCTTGCAGGATTTTCTTCCTTAGGCGCAACGATTTCGGCGTGACTTCCACCATTTCGTCGTCGGCGATGAACTCGATGGCTTGCTCGAGATTCAAGGCGCGATAAGGGACCAGGCGGATGGCATCGTCGGCGCTGGAGGCTCGCATGTTGGTGAGCTTCTTTTCGCGGACGACGTTGACGTCAAGGTCGTTGTCGCGGGAGTGCTCTCCGACGACCATGCCTTCGTAGACGTCGACACCCGCGCCGACAAAGAGGATGCCGCGCTCCTGCAACCCGTTGAGCGAGTAGGTGGTGGTGAGGCCCTGGCGATCGGCGATGAGCGCGCCGGTGGGGCGCTGCGGGATTTCGCCCTGGTAGGGAATGTAGCCGTCGAAGAGGGCATTCATCACAATCGTCCCGCGCGTCTCGGTGAGCATTTCCGAGCGCAGGCCGATGAGGCCGCGGCTGGGTACGCGGAACTCCATGCGCACGCGGCCGGAGCCGTGATTGTGCATCTTGGTCATTTCGCCCTTGCGCGGCCCGAGCTTCTCGATCACCACGCCGGTATGCTCCTCTGGAACATCAATCGTCAGGTGCTCGACGGGCTCCATCCGCACGCCTTCGACGACCCTGGTGACGATTTCAGGGCGGCCGGCCATGAGCTCGAAGCCTTCGCGGCGCATCATTTCGATGAGAATGGCGAGCTGCAGTTCGCCGCGGCCGAGGACCTTGAAGGTGTCGGGCGAGCCGGTCTCTTCCACGCGGATGGAGACGTTGGTGAGCAGCTCTTTTTCGAGGCGCTCGCGGAGGTTGCGGCTGGTGACGTACTGGCCTTCGCGGCCGGCGAAGGGCGAGTTGTTGACGCTGAACTGGATAGCGATGGTGGGTTCGTCGATGACGATGAGCGGCAGCGGCGCGGGGTTTTCGACGCTGGTGAGGGTCTCGCCGATGGTGATGCCCTCAACGCCGGCGACGGCGATGATGTCGCCCATCGTGGTTTCGGTGGTCTCGGTGCGCTTGAGGCCGTTGAAGGTGAAGAGCTTGGTGATCCTGGTTTTGTCGAGTTGGCCGCTCCGCTTGGAGATCAGCACGTCGTCACCGGCGTGCAGCGTACCCTGGAATACACGGCAGATGGCGATGCGGCCGAAGTAGTCGGAGTAGTCGAGGTTGGTGACCAGGATCTGCAGCGCGCCCTCGGAGTCGCCGGTGGCGGCGGGGATTGTCTTCACGATGGTCTCGAAGAGCGGCTCGAGGCTGTCGCCGGGCTTTGCTGGGTCGAGCGTGGCCGTGCCCTGCTTGGCAACGGCATAAAGGACAGGGAAGTCGAGCTGATCCTCGTCGGCATCGAGGTCGATGAATAGATCGTAAATTTCGTTGAGCACTTCCTGCGGGCGGGCGTCGGGGCGGTCAATTTTGTTGATCACCACGATGGGCGGCAGCTTGGCTTCGAGCGCCTTGGCGAGGACGTAGCGGGTCTGCGGCAGGGGGCCTTCGGCCGCATCGACAAGCAGCATGACGCCGTCAACCATCTTGAGGGCGCGCTCCACTTCGCCGCCAAAGTCAGCGTGGCCGGGCGTGTCGACGATGTTGATTTTGCCGCCGGCGTAGTTGATGGCGGTGTTCTTGGCCAGGATGGTGATGCCGCGCTCGCGCTCCAGCTCATTCGAGTCCATCACCCGTTCGGCGACCTGCTCGTTGGCACGGAAGGTGCCGGACTGGCGCAGCATGGCGTCGACGAGCGTTGTCTTGCCGTGGTCAACGTGGGCGATGATGGCGATATTGCGTATCGTCTGATTCACAGGAGCAGTGTTTTCCTTCGCATGGGTTCGGCCTCGTGCGGCCGTGAGGTTACAACCATCAGCTCGCGCCGCGTTTATGCGTGCCTGCGAGGCTTTGATGGAGTCCAAAAGTGCTGGTAGCCGCACAATACGGCAGTTTCTATTCTACCAGCAGCGCCGTTTTCTCCGATGACAGACCTGGGCCCGGCACTGTCTCGCGGGTTTTCACCTGGGACCATTTTGGGCGAGCGGAAGCAGATTGGTTCCATCACGCATTTCCCTGGCTTTGCCGCCACCGCTCGTCGGCCAGCACCACCGAAGTCTCGATCTGTCTTTCGGGAATGCTCCAATACCGTTTGAGCAGGCGGTTCTTTTCCTCGGGGCTGACAGTTTCGAACCCGTGGTGGCGATAGAACCGGATGGCCCACTCCGCGTCAGCCCACGTTCCAATCAGGATCGGCGTGGAAGTCAGTTGCCGCAGATGCACCAGGAGTTGTGCGCCGATGCCGCGCTTCTGGCTGCTGGTGCGCACATACGCGTGCCGGATGAGGGTGACGTCCTGCACGTCCTGGATGCCCATGATTCCGAGTAATTCGCCGTCGTCCGCATAACCCCAGAATGCAACGCCGGCCTGGATCTCATGGAGCAGCTCCGCGCGCGACATGTACGGGGTGCGCAGCCGGTCGGGCGGAATCGCTCCGGTGTACGCCTGGGCGCCATCGTTGATGATGGTCCAGATCGCTTCAAAATCATGTTCCTCACATCCACGGATCATGCGTTTCGTCACTCTTCTGCCATTTGGGGCGTCACCTCGATCGTTTGGGGGTGAACCGGACGAGGCATCATTGCGTATGGTAGAACCATGTCGCCGAGTTTGCTCGTTCGGGGCGTAGCCTTTTTTGCTTTTGCTGGATCCGGATTCGCTCAGAACAACAAGCCAACAGTCGTTCCCGCAGTGCCACCGAAGCAGCATGTGCCCACCGACGTGAAGGTGCCACTGCTCTCGGCCGCGATCCATCTATCAGACTTTGCGGACATGCAGCCGCGGACTGAGCTGCGCGAACAGCTTGTGGAGGCGAGGGACTTCATCCAGAACACGCCGCGCGACGGGGAACCGGCGACGGAGAAGACCGAAGTGTGGATGGGGCACACGAAGACCACGCTTTACTTTGTGTTTATCTGTTACGAGCATCGGCCTGCCGAGATCCGCGGACACCTGGCGCGGCGCGAAAACATTGTGAAGGACGACAATGTTTCGGTCCTGCTTGATCCGTTCCAGGATCGGCGCAAAGGGATTATGTTCACCGTGAATCCGGCCGGCGTGCAGGCCGATGCGGCGTGGACCGAGAACACCGATCCCGACTACAGCTACGACCAGGTATGGGATTCCGAAGGCCGCGTGACGAAGGATGGCTGGATGGTCCTTATCGCGATCCCATTTCGCAGCATTCGTTTTCGCCCCGCGGGTTCGGACTGGGGCGTGGTCTTCTCGCGCAACCTGCCCCGCAACAGCGAACAGGACTACTGGCCGCGTGTGGCCGCAAGCATCTCCGGCGTTTTGAGCCAGGAGGGCACGCTGCACGGCATGGAGGGGCTGACCGGATCGCACAACCTGCAGCTGAATCCTTACGTGCTGGCGCAGAACGAGCGGACGCTGAACAATCTCGATCCGCTCAATCCCTACTTCAGTTCGCGGCATCTTGAAGGCACGGCGGGCGGGGAAGCCAAGGCGATTGTGAAAGAAAGCGTGGTGTTCGACGGCACCATCAATCCCGACTTCAGCACGGTGGAATCGGATCAGCCGCAATTTACCGTGAATCAGCGCTACCCGGTGTATTTTCCGGAGCTGCGGCCGTTCTTCCTGGAGAATGCCAACTACTTCTCCACGCCGATTCAGCTGGTGTACACGCGCAACATCGTTCATCCGGAATACGGCGCGCGGATGACGGGCAAGATTCATCACACCAATGTGGGGCTGTTCACGATTGACGATCGTGAGCCCGGCGAGGCCGTGGCGCCCGACGATGCGCTTTACGGGAAGCGCGCGCTGTTTGCGGTGGGGCGCGTTTCGCAGGATTTCGGCAAGGGGTCCAGCCTTGGTGTCATTTACACCGATGAGGAATTCGGGCAGGGATGGAACCGCATCGGCGGCGTCGACCTGACCGCGCGGTTCAATGACAAGTGGACCGCGTTTGGGCAGTGGGTCGAAAGCTCGACGCGTGGCACGTTGGAGAGCGGAACACCGCCCACGTATGCCGCCGGGCCGGCCACTGATATCCAGTTGCAGCGCAATGGGCACGCGTTCAACATGTTTTCAGAGAGTCAGGACTTCAGCGCCGGATTCCAGAGCCAGGTTGGGTTTATTCAGACCAGCAATATTCGCAGCAATCACACCCACATGAATTACCAGTGGTTTCCCAAGCACAACACAATTCAAAGCTTCGGGCTGGAGTTGAACCAGAATCTTGCCTTCGATCACCAGGGCAATCGGGTGTATCACTACACCACATTCGATCCCTTTTGGCTGCTGCCGCGAAACATCGTTCTTGCGCCCATCGGAGGCCAGAACTCCGATACGCTGGGGCCGCAGGACGGCACACTACTGACCCACAATGAGAACTTTACTGAGAACTTCGCCGGCGCTGTTGCAAGGGGCCAGCCGTGGCCGCAGTTGAACTTCAACCTCGTAGCCATTCGCGGCGGAAACGTGAACTACAACCCCGTGGCCGGCATGCTGCCTTTCCTGTTGAACCAGAATTTCGTGCAGTTTCTGTTTACACTGCAGCCGCTGAAACAACTCACCGCCGACAACACTTACCTGCTGGATCGCGACTCGGCGGTGAGCAACAACGCGTTTGTGTACGAGAGCCAGACCTTCCGCACCAAGCTCAACTATCAGTTCACGCGCGCCATCTCTGCCCGCGTGATTGTGGAATACGATTCCACCCTCGCCAATCCCGCGGAGACGTCGCTCAAGCGGAAGAAGCAGGTGGGCACCGAGGCGCTTTTGACGTGGCTGCCGCATCCGGGCACGGCGGTTTACATCGGCTACAACAACGACCTGCAGAACATTGACCGCACACTCTGCAACCGGTTGCAGAACGGCACGTGCGATCCCAACAACACAACCATTCCGCGCGCCTCGCAATATCTAAACGACGGCCGCCAGCTTTTCATCAAGGCTTCCTACCTGTTCCGGTTCTGACGGGCGGCCGAATGCCCGAAGGCGGTCTCGTCGTTTACACTTCAGGGCAAATGCGAACAGCTGTCAAAGCCCGCCTTCAACTCTCACGCCGCCCGCCTTTTGTTTTGATGTTTGCGGCCGCATTCACCTTGTTTCTGGCTGCAGGGCCGCGGGTGTCGGGGCAAGCCGGCAAGCCCGGGGCTGGAAAGCTGGTCATTTACTCGATTGATGTGGAGGGTGGCCAGGCCACGCTGCTGGTGTCGCCCGGCAAGGCTTCACTGCTGGTGGATACTGGCTGGCCGGGCAACAACGGCCGCGACGCTGGACGCATTCAGGCGGCGATGAAGGACGCCGGCATCACCAAAATCGACCACCTGCTGATTACCCACTTTCATGTGGACCACGTGGGCGGGGTGACGCAGCTGGCGGCCCGTGTCCCTATCGGCGAGTTTCTCGATCACGGCGCAAACCGTGAAGACTCCGACATCACGCGCCACGATTTTGCCGCTTACGAGAAGGTGACGACGGGCAAGAAGCGTCACACGGTTCATCCCGGCAGCACGATCGATATTCCCGGGCTCAGCACCATTGTTCTGGCGGCAGACGGGAATCATATCGACGCCGTGCCCGGCGTTCAACCGAAGCCCAACGCCTATTGCGGTGTCGAGCCTAAGGCCGATGCCGATCCGACGGAAAACGCCTACTCCGCGGGCATCCTGGTGACGTTTGGAAAGTTCCGTTTTCTCGATCTCGGCGATCTGACCAAGGCGAAAGAGATTGCGCTGGTGTGTCCCACTAATCCGATCCCGCCTATCGATCTCTACCTGGTGACGCACCATGGCTTCAACCTGTCGAATTCCAAGGCCATCGTTGATGCTGTCCACCCCCGCGTGGCCATTATGAACAACGGCGCGCACAAGGCGGGCAGCCCTGAGGCCTGGCAGACCGTTCACGACGGCCCCGGCCTCGAGGACCTGTACATGATCCACACCGCGGAGGACTCCGACGCCGCGCACAACAGCCCCGAAACGCTAATCGCCAATCCGAAGGGAGCTGCCAGCGATGGCGCGTACTTCAAAGTGGTCGCTCATGAGAACGGATCGTTTTCCGTGACCAACAGCCGCAACGGAGTGACGAAGGACTACGCACCGAAGTAGGATGGTGTGCGTTGGCGCGCAAGTGCCTTTAGCAATGATCCGGTCGAAACGCGATCGCCGAGAACAATCGAGACGAGCGTCGGCGACCTGAATTGAGATCGCAATGTATCCATCGCGTCGTGAATTTCTTGCGGGTGCCGCAGTAGTGGGTACCGTTGCCCTCACATCGCAGGCGGTGCGCGCGTTTGCCGCATCGTGCCCGTTCCGCGTAGCAGTCATCAACGATGAAATCTCGCAGGATTTCGACCACGCTTGCTCCGTTGCCGCGCATGACTTCGGCCTGCAGTGGATCGAGATTCGCGGCATGTGGAACAAAAACATCACCGCGCTCGATGCCAACGAGCTTGCGGAAGCCAAGCAGATCCTGGCCAAAAACAACCTTCGCGTGACCGATATCGCCAGCCCACTGTACAAGGTGGACTGGCCGGGCGCGCCGCTCTCCAAGCTCAGCGAGCATCGCGACCAGTTCCACGCGGACACGGATTTCAAGCAGCAGGATGCACTGCTGGAGCACTGCATCGAGTTGGTGAAGACGTTCTCGACGGATCGCATTCGCTGCTTCGATTTCTGGCGGCTGGAGGACGTGAAGCCGTACCGTGCTGCCATCAACGACAAGCTCCGCGAGGCAGCGCGGCGCTGCGCGAAGGACAACGTGGTGCTGGTGCTCGAAAACGAGATGTCGTGCAATACTGCCACTGGCGCGGAGGCTGCGGCAACCCTTGCGGCGGTGACCGAACCGAATTTCATGCTCAACTGGGATCCCGGCAACGCGGCCACGTTCCCCGATTCAACGCCATTTCCGAAGGGATATGAGATGCTGCCCAAGCACCGCATTGGCCACTGTCACGCCAAGAGCGTGGTGAGCAAGCCCGAGGGCAAGTGGGAGTGGGCGCCGGTGGGGCAGGGCATCGTGGATTGGGTGGGCCAATTGAAAGCATTGCAGCGCGACGGGTATCGGCACGCCGTGAGCCTGGAGACACACTGGCGCGGTGCGGGCACGCCGGAGGCCTCAACGCGCGTGAGCATGGCGGGGCTGAAGGACGCGCTCGCCAAAGCGGGTACGGGCTGCTGACCGCATGCGCGCGCTGCTGCTTGCTCTTGCTTCTCTGGCGCTCGTCTACCCTGTGCAGGCGCAGCGGACGGTTTCGTTTCCCACCAGCGACGGCGGTGTGGTCTTCGCCGATCTCTACGGGCAAGGCGAGAAGGGGCTCGTCCTCGCTCACGGCGGCCGCTTCAACAAGGAGAGCTGGCGTCCGCAGGCGCTCGAGTTCGCAGCCGCGGGCTTTCACGTCCTGGCTTTTGACTTTCGCGGCTACGGCAGCTCGCACGGACCGGGGCAGGCAGACGTGTTCACCGCGCCACTTGCGCTCGATGTGCTGGCCGCCGTCCGCTATTTGCATGGGATCGGAGCAAAGAGTGTCTCCGTCGTTGGCGGCAGCCTGGGCGGCGGCGCCGCGGGTGATGCCTCCATTGCATCGGCGCTCGGAGAGATCGACCGGGTGGTGTTTCTCGGATCCGCGCCCAATGGCCCGGCGGACAAGCTCAAGTCTCCCTCACTCTTTATTGTGGCGCGCGACGACACCAGCGGCGACGGCCCGCGCCTCCCCGGGATCCGCGCACAATTCGAGAAGGCGCCCGAGCCGAAGAAACTCGTGATTCTCGACGGATCGGCACATGCGCAGTATCTGTTTCACACCCCGCAGGCAAAACGTGTGACGGACGAGATCCTGCGTTTTCTGTCGTCGACGCCGTGATGCCGACGACACGTGGACTCGCCCGGACGCGCCGGATTTTCATAGACCTCAATTGCGGGGGCGGTTTATCGACCAGAGCTTCTCCAGGCGCGGGCACGCCCGAGGCCTCAACGCGCGTGAGCATGGCGGGGCTGAAGAATGCGCTGGCCAAGGGGGGCACGGGCTGCTGATTCGGCGGGTCGTTCAGGGACCATCGCACCCGCGGTCCCGTAGGATATGGCCAGCGGGCAAAGTGCGCCGCAATTGCTGCGCTCAAGGTTTCTAGTGATCATTCAAACAGTCTTCGCGATTCTCTACTGGGCATGGATCGCCACGGAAATCCTGCTCCAGCTGGTGACACCGACGCTGCGGCGTCACGGCAAACTACGGGACCGCGGTTCGCTGATCGTGTTGTTGACGGTGATCTTCGGCTCGTTCTGGGCGGCCATGGAATATGGCGAAACCCATGCGCGCAACATGCTGGGCGCCGCGCCCTGGCTACGAATCGCCGGAGTGGCGCTGCTAGCCGCGGGGCTGGCGGTGCGCTGGGCAGCCGTGTTCTCGCTGGGAGCTTCGTTCAGCACCAATGTGGCGATCCATGCCACACAGACCCTTCGCACCAATGGATTGTTTCGCTGGGTGCGCCATCCGTCGTACACCGGGATGCTGATCATCTTCACTGCCGTCGGCATCTACGAGCGCAACTGGGTGAGCCTTGCCATCCTGGTGATCTTCCCCACGGCGGCGCTGCTCTATCGCATTCACGTGGAGGAACTGGCATTGACGGAGGCGTTCGGCAGCGAGTACGTCGAGTATCGGCGCAGGACGAGATGCATTGTTCCACTGATCTATTGAAGAGATGCAGCTTGGAACTCGAAGCCGGTAGCTCGTAGTTTGAGCTTCCAGCTACCGGCCACAAGCTAACGGCTCTTATCCCACAGCTTCTCCAGCGCGTCGCACGCCGCCTTGGTGCCGTCCTCGTGCGACAGCTGCCGCATCACGCTCTCCGCGCGGCGTGCGTACGTCGGCTCCTCGAGCATTTTGCGCAGCTTGCGGGCGACGCGAATGGGCGTGTAGTTTCCGCGCTGGATGGTCCTCGATACCTTGAGCCGGCGCATGCGGCGCGCGTTGTCGGGCTGGTCATGCGAGTAGGGCATGATGAGCATGGGCTTGCCGGCGCGCAGGCACTGCGCGGTGGTGCCCACGCCGCCCTGGTGCACTACCAGCGCGGCGCGCGGAAACAGAGCAGAGTAGGGCGCATAGTCGGCCACGCAGATCGAGTTGGGCAGCTCCTGGCGCGGGCGGTTGCGGTCGTCCTTGCCGATCAGCAGAACCGCGCGCATTCCCATCTTGATGGCAGCTCGCGCGGAGTGCTCAAAGAAGCGGCCCGCGGCCAGCACCGCGGCCGATCCCAGCGTGAACACCAGAGGAGGTGGCCCCTCGGCCAGAAATTTCTCCAAGTGCGGAGGCAGCGCGGCGTTGCCGTTCTCCGCGTCATAAAAGCAGAAGCCCGTGATCAGCGTGTTGGGTGGCCAATCCCGCTGCGCCGTGCCGAGCACGTGACTGAACAGCGCCAACACCAAGTGCGGCGAGTGCTTGGCATCGAAGATGGGATTCGGGCCGCGCGGGAGCCCGAGCTGCCGCCGCAGCTCGTAGATCGGCTCCGACCATTTGCGTGTGGCAAAGCGCGCCAG
>WNGK01017110.1_pt1 | contig 10495 bp, 11 predicted proteins | sample 5400601 | NCBI WGS metagenome assembly WNGK01 (sample SAMN13153376, study PRJNA577476) | soil metagenome | isolation source: 60 cm soil or saprolite under Garry oak tree replicate 1 | place: USA:California | collected 2016-06-15
TGGCGGGTGTGGGCGTGCCGCAGATCACCGCGGTGCAAAACGCGCTGGCGGGTGTGGCCAACCTCGACCTGCCGATCATCTCCGACGGCGGCATCCGCTTCTCCGGGGACATCGCCAAGGCGATCGCCGCGGGCGCATCTTGCGTCATGCTGGGAAGTCTGTTCGCAGGCACCGAAGAGTCGCCGGGCGAGACCGAGCTCTACCAGGGCCGCTCCTACAAGAGCTATCGTGGCATGGGTTCGCTCGGCGCGATGCAGGAAGGCTCGAGCGATCGCTATTTCCAGGATGCGGAGGGCGAGGACGCCGCGGAGAAGCTCGTCCCCGAAGGCATCGAAGGGCGGGTGCCTTACAAGGGCGCGCTGTCCGCCGTGATCCATCAGCTCATGGGCGGAGTCCGCGCGGCAATGGGCTATTGCGGGTGCCCGACCATCGATGCGCTGCGCACCCGCGCGGAGTTTGTCGAGATCACCGCTGCCGGCATGCGCGAATCGCACGTGCACGACGTCCAGATCACTAAGGAGGCTCCGAACTACCGGGCCGAATGAAAAAGTGGCCTCCCTAGCTGCTGCGCGCCCCGATTGCTTTGTCGTGCTCATTTGGCAAATGAGGCTTGCCCCTCGCCGTACTTCTTATGTGCTGTCTCGGGGCACGCTGCGGGCCCTCATTTGGCAAATGCGGCACTCGGGGCTGCTCGCGACGCTATCGAGGCCACTTTTCGCAGCGTTGCTACTCAGGGGATATCGTTGTCTGAACCAGGCCGGCCCACACGACGCCCCGCAGCGCTGCCGTTCATCCTCGTCGTCGTCTTCCTCGACGTGCTCGGCATCGGGCTCGCGATGCCCGTCCTGCCGATGCTCATCGGCGATCTCACGGCCAATCGCGAGCTGCAATCGTACTGGTACGGTGCGCTGATGATCGTCTACGGCGTGATGCAGTTCGGGTGCGCGCCGCTGCTGGGTGCGCTGTCCGATCGCTTCGGGCGACGCCCCGTGATCCTGGCGTCGATCTTCGGGCTGGGCCTGCATTATCTGTTGCTGGCCCTCGCGCCGTCGCTGTGGTTCATGCTGCTCGCACGCGTGATCGGCGGGATCACGGGCGCGAGCTTCTCGGTGGCGAGCGCGTATGCGTCAGACGTCACCTCGGCGCAGGAGCGTGCCCGGAGCTTCGGATTGATCGGCGCGGCATTCGGACTCGGCTTCATTTTCGGGCCGATGCTCGGGGGGATCCTCGGCAGCATCGACCTGCATCTGCCGTTTTACGTCGCGGCGGGACTCTCGCTCGCGAACGGGCTGTACGGCGTATTCGTGGTTCCCGAATCGCTCCCCCCGGACCGGCGGGCCCCCTTCGCACTGCGCCGCGCCAACCCATTCGCCGCGCTGCTCGCGCTCTCACGCCATCCGGAAATCGGGCGACTGGTCGCAGTCTTCGCGCTGGTCGTGCTGGCGCAGCTTATCCTGCAGACGACCTGGGTGCTGTTCACGCACTTCCGCTTCGACTGGGGGCCGCGCGAGAACGGCTACGCGCTGTTCTGCGTGGGTGTGGTCGCGGCGGTCGTGCAAGGCGCGCTGCTCGGGCCTCTGATGCGCAGATTCGGCGACGTGCGGCTCTTGCTGACCGGCCTCTCCGTCGGCGCGCTCGCCTACCTGCTCTACGGCCTCGCGCAGCACGACTGGATGATGTACGCGATCATTTTCGGTAACTTCATGTCTTTCGCCGCCGGGCCGGCGCTGCAGGGGATCGTGTCCAACGCCGTTGGAACGCATGAACAGGGTGTCACGATGGGTGCGCTCAATTCGATCCAGAGCATCATGTTCGTGGTCGCGCCGGCGATCGGAACGCCGCTGCTGGCGCAGGTGAGCCGCCTGCCTGCATCCGACTGGCGGGTCGGCGTCACGTTCTTCGTCAGCGCGGCGCTGCAGTGCGCCGCGTTGTTCCTGGCACGCCGGCACTTCGCTTTCCAGCGCGTCGCACGAGCAAGCTGAGCCCATCGGCCATGCACTGCAGGATACTGATCCTCGACTTCGGGGCGCAATACACGCAACTGATCGCGCGGCGTGTGCGCGAGCTCCACGTCTATTGCGAGATCCAGCCGTTCGACGTCGGTGATACGTACATCCGCGACTTCGCGCCGGCGGGCATCATCCTTTCGGGCGGTCCGGAGAGCGTGACCGAAGGCGATACGCCGCGCGCGCCGGACGCTACATGGAAGGCAGAAGCGCCGGTGCTGGGCATCTGCTACGGAATGCAGACGATGGCCGCCCAGCTTGGCGGCGCCGTGGAAAATGGGCGCACGCGCGAGTTCGGCTACGCGGAAGTACGCGCGCATGGCCATGGGCGTCTGCTGTCCGGGATCGAGGATCGGGCCAGCCCTCAGGGACACGGTCTGCTCGACGTGTGGATGAGCCACGGCGACAAGGTGACGGCGCTGCCGTCCGGATTCTCGGTGATGGCAAGCAACCCCGCCACGCCGATCGCGGGGATGATGGACGAGTCGCGCCGTTTCTACGCCGTGCAGTTCCATCCCGAGGTCACGCACACGCGGCAGGGCCGGGCGATCCTCGAACGCTTCGTCCGGGACATCTGCGGCTGCAAGGGCGACTGGACCATGCCCGGCTACGCGGAGGAGGCCGTGGCTCGGATCCGGGCCGACGTGGGCGCGGACGAGGTGATTCTCGGCCTCTCCGGCGGTGTGGATTCCTCCGTGGCGGCGGCGCTCATCCACCGTGCGATCGGCGACCAGCTCGTCTGCATCTTCGTCGACACCGGTCTCCTGCGCCAGGACGAAGCCACCCAGGTGATGGAGACGTTCGCGCAGCATCTCGGCGCCCGGGTCGACCACGTCGACGCGAGCGAGACGTTCCTGCGCGCGCTCGGCGGTGTCGCCGATCCGGAAGAGAAGCGCAAGATCATCGGCCGTGAGTTCGTGCACGTGTTCCAGGCCGAAGCGGCGAAGCTCAAGAACGCGAAATGGCTCGCGCAGGGCACGATCTATCCGGATGTCATCGAGTCGGCGGCGGCCAAGACGAAAAAAGCGCATACGATAAAGTCGCACCACAACGTCGGGGGCTTGCCCGAGACGCTGCATCTGAAGCTCCTCGAGCCGCTGCGCGAACTGTTCAAGGACGAAGTGCGCGAGCTGGGGCTGACACTCGGCCTGCCGCGCGAGCTGGTTCACCGTCACCCGTTTCCGGGTCCGGGCCTGGGCGTGCGCATCCTCGGCGAGGTGACGCGCGCGCGCGCGGACCTGTTGCGCCGCGCCGATGCAATCTTCATCGACGAGCTGCGGCGCGCCGGCTGGTACGATCAGGTCGCCCAGGCGTTCGCGGTGTTCCTGCCGGTGCGCTCGGTCGGCGTGATGGGCGACGGCCGGACCTACGAGCACGCGGTCTGCTTGCGCGCGGTGCAAACGACGGATTTCATGACCGCGCACTGGGCGCCGCTGCCGCACGACCGCAATGAAGCGTGAACTCATTTCCTCCGGCACGCTCTGGGAGCCGATCGTCGGCTATTCCCGCGCGGTCCGGGTCGGCCACCAGGTCTGGGTCTCGGGCACGACAGCCACCGACGCTGCCGGGCGCATCGTCGGTCAGGGCGATGCGTATGCGCAAGCGCGGCAGGCCATCGCCAATATTGAACGTGCCCTGGCGAGCGCTGGGGCGCGCCTGGCGGATGTCGTACGCACACGGATCTATGTCACCGACATCGGGCGCTGGGAGGACGTCGCCCGCGCGCATGGCGAAGCTTTTCGCGACGTCCGACCGGCGTGCGCGATGGTCGAGGTGGCACGACTCATCGATCCGGCGCTCCTGGTCGAAATCGAAGCCGATGCCGTCATCGACAGGGCCGAAGCGCGAGAGTGACCGCGGTGAACGTGCGCAACGAGAACTCGGCGCCGTACCACGTGCCCGCCGGCGTGGAAACCGAGCACTGGATGCGCGAGGCGATCGGGCTGGCGCGTGCCGCGCAGGCCCGCGGCGAAGTGCCCGTCGGCGCGGTCGTTGTCCGCGACGGCGCGATCCTCGGCCGCGGCGGGAACGCGCCGATCGCGGCGAACGATCCGACGGCGCACGCCGAGATCACCGCGCTGCGCGATGCCGCCTCGAGGCTCGGGAACTATCGGCTGCCGGACTGCGATCTCTACGTGACGCTGGAGCCTTGTGCGATGTGCGCCGGGGCGATCATGCACGCCCGGGTGCGCAGGCTCGTGTTCGGCGCGCGCGATCCCAAGACCGGAGCCTGTGGCAGTGTGGTCGATCTGTTCGGGGAAGCGAGGCTCAATCACCACACCCGCGTGACCGCAGACGTTCTCTCCCCTGAATGCGGTGCACTTCTATCCGCATTTTTCGCCTCGCGCCGCAAACCTCCGGAATGAAAACCCGCGTCTACGGCATCGGTCTGTATGCACCGGCGGGCTTCGTGATCGAGCCGGAGGCGATCGCGCGCGCGATCGCCCGGCTCGAAGCCGCAGGTCATCGCGTCGTCGTCGATCCCACGGTGGCGACGCGCTGGCAGCGTTTTTCGGCGCCCGACACGGAGCGGCTGGCCGCGGTGACGCGCATGGCCGAGGATCCACGCGTGGAGCTCGCCATCGCCGTGCGCGGCGGCTACGGCTGGTCGCGGTTGCTCGATCGGCTCGATTTCGCTTCGATCGCGGCGCCGAACAAGCGCTGGCTCGGCCACAGCGACTTCACGGCGTTCCAGCTCGCGGCGCTCGCCACGCGGCGCATGGTCACGTTCGCAGGACCGCTCGCGGCGTATGACTTCGGCGCCGAGACGCCGTCGCCGTTTACGCTCGACCACTGCTGGGGGCTGCTCTCGAGCACCGAGTACGCCGTCGAGCTCGAGCTCGCGGGCCCGCAGGAGTTCGCCGCCGAAGGCACGCTGTGGGGCGGCAACCTGTCGCTCCTGGTGCACCTCATCGGAACACCGTACCTTCCGCGCATCGACGACGGCATTCTGTTCGTCGAGGACATCGGCGAACATCCGTACCGGGTCGAGCGCATGCTCTATCAATTGCATCACGCCGGGATTCTCCGCAGCCAGCGCGCGCTGCTGCTCGGCGCGTTCAATGGCTACACGCCGAGCCCCAACGACAACGGCTACGATCTCGCGGCGATGGTCGAGCACTGCCGACGCGCCTTCGAAGTCCCCGTGTTCACCGGCTTGCCGTTCGGACATTGCCGCGACAAGCTGACGCTCCCGGTCGGCGGCCGCTGCACGCTGACGGTGCGCGCTGGCGTCGCGCGGCTTACCCTGTCCGGATATTGAATCGATCAATCCGGACATGCGCATCGATCATCTCGATCACCTGGTGCTGACCGTTGCCGACATCGATGCGACCTGCGCCTTCTATCGGCGCGTGCTCGGGATGGACGTGGTCGCCTTCGGCAACGGGAAGCGCGTGGCACTGGCCTTCGGCCGCCAGAAAATCAACCTGCACGCTTCAGGGCGCGAGTTCGAACCCAAGGCGGACCAGCCGACCCCAGGCTCCGCCGACCTGTGCTTCATCACCGCGGTACCGCTTGCGGACGTCGTCGCGCATTTGCATGCCGAGGCCGTGCCGATCATCGAAGGTCCCGTGCGGCGCACCGGAGCGACCGGCCCGATCCTGTCGGTGTACTTCCGCGATCCGGACCGGAACCTGATCGAAGTCTCCAACCAGCTCACGGCTTGATCGCAAAGTCGAACGCGACTTCCCCGGTCAGCGATCCGCCGGCATCGAAGCTGCGCTCGGCAAAGCGAGCCGTGCCGTCGCGACCGACGGTGAGCACCGTCGAGCAGCGCGTTCCGTAGCGCGGGTCGACGATGAACGCGCTCGACAGCAGCCGCTCCCATTCGGGAGATACGCCGGTCGACGGCAGGCTCGCCGGCTCCGCCTGCGTGTGGTCAGCGAGCAGCTCGAACAGCGGCTCCAGGCGCGCATCGCCGGTGTCGAGATGCGCGGCCAGGCGCGCTTTGCTGCGCACGAGCTTTGGCCAGGGCGTATCGAGCAGGTGATTGGAAAGTCCATGGATGCCCGCCGTCAGCGCGAGTGCACCGCTGGCGCGGTTCGACACGTACGCGGCCTGCAGCGGATCGCCTGCCAGCAGGTTGAAGCCGTGATAGCGCGAGCCGTCGATGGCGATCGCGGCGGCACAGGCGAGCGGCGGCGTCCGCGCGGTGAGGGCGCGGGTGACCAGCGTCCCTCGCGAGGGTGCATCGGGATCGCGCGGGACGCCTTCGCGAAAATTGGTCACCAGCGCCCAGCGGCCCCGCGTGTCGACCCCGAACCAGGTCCCGCCGCCGACCCGATCGATGCCGGCAAGGGTCCCGTCAGGCCACCAGTGTGCTGGCGCTGCTTCGCGGGCGTGAAATTCGTCGCGGTTGGCGGCGATGACGAGCGGGAATCGTGGATGCGCGTCGAGCGCGACCAGAGCGAGGCACATCACGCAGCTGGCTTAGGCGCAACGAATCTCTCCATCCGCCGCTCCGACCCGGGGGCGAGGCACGCGGAGAAGCGATTTTCGGCGAGCAGATCGGCGAGTGTAGCTTCGAGGCGATCCGGGTCGCGGACGTTCTCGTAGACCTCCATCCACAGCGACGGCTCGCGCTCTCCCTGCAGCAACCGTCCAACGATGCCGAGGCGCTCTTCCAGGATCCGGAACACGAGCGTGACCGCTTCGCGCGCCACGTCCGCGTGCTGCGGCGCGATCCGGTAGTAGCAGTAGCAGTGAACCATCCGGGACTCACGCAATGCGGTCGCGCACTGCGCCGGGCGCGGGCAGCGCGTAAGGCAGCGGCAGCAACGACGCGGTGGGGCCATCGGTCGCACCCAGGCGCAGAGCATCGCCGGCGACGGCCGCGGTTTGCACCACCGCGAGCAGATCGGCGCCCGCGCCGGGCGCGAAAGCCGCGTTCACCACGGTGCCGCACGGCTGGTCGCCAAAAGCCGTGGCGAAGACTCGCTCGCCCGCGCTCGGCGGCGGGCCATCGGCGTGGGCAAGCACCAGCCGCTCCTTGAGCCGGCCGAGGTACTGCGTGCGGGCGACGATCTCCTGCCCGGTGTAGCAACCCTTGCGGAAACTGATCCCGTCGAGCGCGTCGAGGTTGAGCATCTGCGGGATGAACTGGCCCTGCGTGGGCGGCGTGATCACCGGCACCCCCGCGCGCACGGTAAGCCACTGCCAGCACGCGAATCCGGCCGCCCGCATCCCCTGGGCGGAGAGCCGCTCCCACAGGCTCCCCGCGTGCTCCGGCTCGACCAAGGCAATGAAGCGCCCGCCCGGAATCGCGACGAGTGTCCCGCCGCCGATCGTCGTCGAGCGGAGCAGTGCCGGGATGGCGCTGAATGCGGCGGCGAGGCCTTCGGCGGCCGCGGGGCCGCCGACCCCGAGGCGGACGGTCGTATCGCTGAGGTCCGCGATCGTCACCTGCGAGCGGAGCACGAACATGCCCAGGCGCTTCCGTGTCGACTCGGCCAGCGACGCGGGCAGCAGCAGCTCGAAGGCGTCGGCGCCTGCACGACGAACCAGGAAATTCGCCAGGACCCGACCCTTCGGCGAGCACCACGCCGAAAAATGCGACGCCCCGATCGGGAGCGTTTCCACATCGTTGGTCAGCTGCCCCTGCAGAAACCCTACCGCGTCGGCGCCGGTCACGGCAAGCAAGGCCAGAGGCGCCAGGTCGCAGAGGACGGCGCCATCGCGTGCAGCCTTAAGCTCCGCGGCCGGGTCGCCGAAGCCGGTGACCAGCGCGCCGTCGAAGGACGCACCGCGGGCACCGAGGAAATCGGTCCAGGAACTCATCGGGGCGGCAGGCAGCGGGGGGCGGCAGGGCGGCGAGGGGCCGCGGGAGACGGGGAGGACTGTGCTAAAATTACGAGTTAGCTTGGTCGGCTCAGTTAGGTACAGGGCTTGTCGGACTCACGGACGATCTTCGGAGCGTTTCCGCGAGTTGTATGGCCATCCGCCAGGCAATTCGCAGATTCGCCCGTTCAGGGTGCTCAGGGTTTGACCATGCGTCGCCCCGGGTGCAGCGGCGGATTGAGGCTCAACCCTGACAAGGAGTGTAGTGATGTCGGTCACGATGCGTCAAATGCTGGAAGCCGGGGTGCACTTCGGCCACCAGACGCGGTACTGGAATCCGAAAATGGCGGACTACATCTTCGGCCAGCGCAACAAGATTCACATCGTCAACCTCGAAAAGACGATGGCGATGTACCAGGAGGCGATCAAGTACGTTCAGAGACTGGCCGCCAACCGCGGCACGATCCTGTTCGTCGGCACCAAGCGCCAGGCGAGGGAGATCGTGGCCGAAGAGGCCCGGCGCGCCGGCATGCCTTATGTCGATCATCGCTGGCTGGGTGGCATGCTCACCAACTTCAAGACCGTCAAGGCATCGATCAAGCGCTTGAAGGACCTCGAAGCGATGGGGCAGGACGGCACATTCGAGAAGATGAGCAAGCGCGAAGCGCTCACTCTGCAGCGCGAGATGGAGAAGCTCAATCGCAGCCTTGGCGGGATCAAGGAGATGAACGCGCTGCCCGATGCGCTGTTCATCATCGACGTGGGTTATCAGAAGATCGCGGTGACCGAAGCCAGCAAGCTCAGCATTCCGATGATCGGTGTCGTCGACACCAATCACTCGCCGGACGGCATCGCCTACGTGATCCCGGGCAACGACGATTCCAGCCGTGCGATCCGCCTCTATGCCCGCGGGGTCGCCGACGCGATCCTCGAGGGTCGCAGCCAGGTGATCCAGGAAATCGTCCAGCCGGACGAATTCGTCGAGGTCTCGGCCGACGAGGCCACGGCGTGAGCCCTCGGATATAAGGGGCCACGGCCCCTTTTTTTTGTCCGCCGGCGGCCCGACGTTGGTTTGACCGGCGAGATGGATAGCGGAACGTCGCGGTTCGGCGTCGAAGACCTGCCGGGGCGACGGTCCAAGCAACGGAGAGAAGCGGCATGGCGGCAATAACCGCAAGCATGGTGATGGATCTGCGGAGCCGGACGGGGCTCCCGATGATGGAATGCAAGAAGGCGCTGACCGAGGCTGCCGGCGACCTGGGCAAGGCGGAGGATCTGCTGCGGATCCGGAGCGGCGCCAAGGCGCTGAAAGCCGCCGACCGGGTCGCTGCCGAAGGGGTCATTGGGGCGTTCATCGGCGCCGACGGCAAGGCCGGCGCGATGCTCGAGCTTAACTGCGAGACCGATTTCGTCGCGCGCAACGTCGATTTCGTCGCGTTCGCGCGCGCGCTGGCGCAGCTCGTTGCCGAGAAAAACCCGGCCGACGTCGCCGCGCTCTCCGCGCTGGCCTACGCAGGCGGGACCGTCGAAGCCGCCCGTCAGGCGCTGGTGCAGAAGCTCGGCGAGAACGTGTCGGTCCGCCGCTTCGTTCGCGTCGCCGGCCCGGGACGGCTGGCGCAATACGTGCACGGCGGGCGCATCGGCGTGACCGTAGCCTTCGACGGCGACGATGAGACGGGCAAGGATGTGGCGATGCATATCGCGGCCAGTGTGGCCAATGTGCGGCCCATCTGCGTGTCACGCGATCAGGTGCCCAGCGATCTGATCGAGCGCGAACGGGCGATCTACACCGCGCAAGCCGCCGAATCGGGCAAGCCGGCGGACATTGTGGCGAAGATGATCGAGGGCCGCATCAACAAGTATCTGGCGGAGGTGACGCTGCTCGGGCAGCCGTTCGCCAAGGACACTGAGCAAACGGTCGAGAAGTACGTGAAGTCGAAGGGCGCAATCGTCCGCAGCTTTACGCTGTACGTCGTAGGCGAGGGGATCGACAAGAGAAAAGATGACTTCGCGGCCGACGTGGCGGCGATGGCCAAGACTGGCTGAGCCCTATGACGAGTCGTCTCCAAAACATCGCAGCAGTTTTGGATGTTAAATTGCGATCGATCGACCCGGGAGCGTAACCATGAATGCACCGATCGTCGCCGCGGCGCCCACGAGCGCGGTCGCACCGCGGACCGAGCCGGCCTACAAGCGCATCCTGCTCAAGCTGTCCGGCGAGGCGCTGATGGGTGAGGATCCCTACGGCATCAACCGCGCGGTGATCGACCGCATCGTCGCCGAAATCGGCGAGGTCGTGCGACTGGGCGTGCAGGTAGCGGTCGTCATCGGCGGAGGAAACATCTTCCGCGGTGTGGCTCCTGGCGCCGCGGGCATGGACCGCGCTACCGCCGACTATATGGGTATGCTCGCCACACTCATGAACGCGCTGGCGTTGCAGGACGCAATGCGCCGCGCCGGGCTCGTGTCGCGCGTCCAGTCGGCGCTGTCGATCGAGCAGGTCGCGGAGCCTTACATCCGCGGCAAGGCGCTGCGCTATCTGGAAGAGAACAAGGTCGTCATTTTCGCCGCTGGCACCGGCAACCCGTTCTTCACGACCGATACCGCGGCAGCGCTGCGCGGCCGGGAGATGGGCGTGGACATCGTCCTCAAGGCAACCAAGGTCGACGGCGTCTACACGTCCGATCCCAGAAAGGACCCGGGCGCGAAGC
>WNGK01020279.1_pt1 | contig 10494 bp, 10 predicted proteins | sample 5400601 | NCBI WGS metagenome assembly WNGK01 (sample SAMN13153376, study PRJNA577476) | soil metagenome | isolation source: 60 cm soil or saprolite under Garry oak tree replicate 1 | place: USA:California | collected 2016-06-15
AGTCCGATCAAGGCCCTGGCCAACAAATGCTGTGTTCGTCTAACCCTCCGGTCCCGGATCTCCATAGTCACCTCCAATATCCCTAACTGTTGAGCAGGGAGTGCAGGGGGACGCAGTCCTCCTGCCGGGGTCTGGGGTGCCCCCAGCCCACTTCCTCCCTTCTCGCTCGCCGCCGCTGGCGGCAGACATCCAGAACCTCAATAGTTACCTTGACTTTTGGCAAGATTTGATCTACATTATATCATAACATACAGAAAATATCAAAATAGCACCAATGTATCAAACAAGTAAGGATAGCTCAAATGCAAAATACAACAGAAGACGAAGCCCTCAACCCCTTTCCCTGGTATCGCTCCATGCGTGAAGCACAACCGGTGTACTATAACCCCCAGTATCACTACTGGCAAGTCTTCCGCTACGAAGACGTCCAACGAGTCCTCTCTGACTACACATCGTTTTCTTCAGTCTTCGGCGGCGGCGATCAGGACCATGATCCATTGAGTTCAAGCCTGATTAGTATGGACCCCCCGCGACATAGACAACTACGCAACCTTGTAACCCAGGCATTCACCCCGCGTAGTGTGGCCCAGCTGTCAGAACGCATTACAACCATAGTCAACCAACTGTTAGACCAGGTTGCCGCTACCGCGACTACCGCGACTACCGCGACTACCGGACACATGGATATCATTGACGACCTGGCTTATCCACTTCCGGTGATCGTGATTGCGGAAATGCTGGGCATCCCACAGGAAGACCGCCCACGTTTCAAAGTCTGGTCTGATGCCGCGGTTGGCGCGGCTTATCCTGAAGAAGGCAACCCGCAAGCAGAAATGAGCGCGTATTTCCTCAACATGATTGCGCAGCGCAGCCGGGAGTCAAAGGACGATCTCATCAGTGCCCTGCTGGCCGCCCAGATCGATGGGCAGCACCTCAATCAACGAGAACTCCTGGGCTTTTGCGTCTTACTGCTGATCGCAGGCAATGAAACGACGACTAACCTGATAGGGAATGCGCTTCTCTGCTTCGATGAGTACCCGCAAGTCATGGAGCAACTGCGATCTGAACCTGAGTTGGTACCAGGGGCCATCGAAGAGGTATTACGCTATCGCTCGCCGGTCCAATACATGTATCGCAGAGCTGCTGCGAATGTCACCATCAGGGACCATGAGATCCAACCGGGTCAAATGGTGCTGGCCCGGATCGGTTCCGCCAACCGTGACGAGGCACAGTTTCCCAATCCAGACCACTTCGATATCAGGCGAACGCCAAACCGGCATATTGCCTTTGGACACGGCATTCACTTTTGCCTTGGGGCGCCCCTGGCACGGCTGGAAGCCAGAATTGCACTCACCATACTCCTTCAGCGCTTCCATGATATTAAGCGAGTACCTGGCGTATCTCTGGAAGCGACAGGCAGTGACCTGGTCTTTGGAGTCAAGCACCTCCCGATTACCTTTCGTTCCAGCGCGCAATGAAGAGGAAAGGATCGTATCCGTGCCAACACTGAATACTAATATGCAGGGGAAGATCTGCATGGTGACCGGGGCCAACTCCGGCATAGGCAAGGCCACCGCCATGGGACTGGCCAGCATGGGGACAACAGTGGTGATGGTCTGCCGGGATCGCACGAGGGGAGAGGAGGCCCAGCGCGAGATCAAACAGCACAGCGGCAACGAATCGGTCGATCTGCTGCTCGCGGACCTCTCCTCCCAGCAAGCAATCAGGCGCCTGGCCCACGAGTTTCAGCAGCGCTATTCCCGACTCCACGTCCTGGTGAACAACGTAGGCAGCATCTTTCCTGAGCGGCAGGTGAGCGTCGATGGCATCGAAATGACCTTTGCCGTCAATCACCTGACCAGTTTCTTACTCACTAACCTGCTGCTCGAGCCAGTTTGACAAGCAACAGAATCTCGGTATATATTGGCATAAAGCTGGTCAGTTCTTTTGCTAGTACAAAATCTCGACCTTTGAAGCAAGAATGAACGGTGTACCATAACGAGGGGTAAAAGACAAACAGCATCATGGATGCGCTTCACCCGTCTGGAGAAATGTTATGAAACGATGGAATGGATGGGGCGAGGAAACCATCAACGCTCCCCTCTCAGCCACGGCTACTACCTTTCTCCAACATATTGTTGGCGTTGGCACGCCGTCTCGTGATGCAACCCTGGAAGAGGTTGTAGCGCACGTTCCTCCTTCCAGGCTACCTCCTCACCCACTCATTTCGCACGATCCCCTGGAACGGATAGGCCATGCGCGGGGGCAAAGCTTGCCGGATTGGATTGCTCTTCGTAGTGGCTGTATCGACAGCTTCCCTGACGGGGTCGCCTATCCTGAAAGTGAGAGCGAGGTGCGTGACCTCATCAGCTACGCGGGCAAAGTTGGTGCGCACCTCATCCCCTATGGTGGAGGTACCAGCGTTGTCGGTCACATCAATCCTTTGGCAAGTGACAAACCTGTACTCACTGTTGACCTCAAGCGTCTGAGCCGCCTCTATACGCTGAACGAAACCAATCACCTGGCCACCTTTGGAGCTGGCATTACAGGTATTGTCCTGGAAGCTCAGTTGCGAGCCCAAGGGTACACACTTGGACACTTTCCACAGTCGTTTGAATACTCTACCCTTGGCGGCTGGATTGCCACGCGTTCCAGTGGACAGCAATCGCTTGGATATGGGCGCATTGAACAGCTCTTTGCCGGTGGGCGAGTTGAGACGCCTACCTGCACTCTCACCCTGCGACCTTACCCGGCCTCAGCTGCTGGCCTGGATCTGCGGGAGATCGTACTGGGCTCGGAAGGACGGTTGGGTATTCTGACCGAAGCAACAGTCCGCGTGCGACCCCTGCCAGAGCAAGAACACTACCAGGTCGTCTTTTTTCCAGGGTGGGAACTGGGCATTGCCGCGGTGCGTGAAATGGTCCAGGCCAGACTCCCTCTCGTGATGCTTCGTCTAAACACGCCCATCGAGACGAAAACACAACTGGCGCTGGCCGGTCATAAGCGATTGCTAAGTGCGCTGGAGCGCCTGCTGGCTGCGCGAGGTATCGGCAACAGCAAGTGTATGTTAATAATGGGTATTGCAGGTCGGAAGGCTACCGTGAAGCATACCCGCGAAGAGGTCCTGAGTATTGCCCGGAAGCTGAAAGGCATTTCCGCGGGACGCATGTTGGGGGAGCAATGGCATAAGAAGCGTTTCCAGACACCCTATCTCCGCAATACGCTTTGGAACATGGGCTACGCCGTTGATACGGTAGAAACAGCTACCACCTGGGATCGTGTTCCTGCGCTAACCAGGGCCATCGAAGCATCGCTGGGCTCTGGCCTCGTGGAGGTTGGGGAGGAGGTTCATGCTTTCTCCCACCTCTCGCATCTATACCCCCATGGATCGGCTATTTACACGACCTACCTCTACCGCATTGCACCTGATCCACAAGAGACGTTGCGCCGGTGGCAAATCCTGAAAGGAGCAGCCTGCCGCAGCATTGTAGCAGAACATGGCACCATCAGCCACCAGCATGGCATTGGGACTGATCACCAGCCATATCTCATCGTGGAAAAAGGAGAGCCTGGCCTGACTGCCATGCGCCACCTCTACGCGCAGTTTGATCCAACAAGCATGATGAATCCAGGCAAGCTGGTACTGTAGCCGATGGTATGACTCCTCTCAGGCCACAAATTGTTGGCCCTTGCTATGCAGCTTTATGGAATGAACACGAACGAACCGTAGAGGTGAAAGGAGGGGTTCATGTGGACAACAAACTGGCGCGAGATGAACTGGTCCCAGCTAGGTCAGGCATGGGATATCCTGATCGTGGGTGGCGGTATTACTGGTGCCGGTATCTTGCGCGAAGCCAGCCGCTTAGGATTTCATAGCCTGCTGGTAGAGCAACATGACTTTGCCTCGGGAGCCTCCAGCCGCTCGTCGAAACTGATCCATGGCGGGCTGCGCTACCTCAAAGATGGGCAGTTCCAGCTCGCACGAGATGCGGTTCGGCAGCGGGAGCGCTTACTCAAAGAGCATGCAGGTCTGATTACCCCGGTTGGATTTTTGTTTCCCACCTACAAGGGCAACATTACCACCCCGAGGAGTTTCAGCTTCTCGCCCCGCACATCGCCAGGGCGGGACTCACAGGCGGCTTCCGTATTGGCGAAGCTCAGACCGATGATGCTCGCCTCGTCCTGCGAGTGCTTCGTGAAGCAATGGATGCGGGTGGGATGGCTCTGAACTATATACAGGCTGAAGCGCTTTTGTGGCAGCAGGACCAGGTGGTCGGCGTACGGCTACGCGACCGGGAAAAGGACCGCACTGCCGAGGTCTATGCAAAGGTCGTGATCAACGCCACCGGAGCCTGGGCCGATCGACTCCGAGGCCAGGTAGCTGCCCAGCCGCATCTTCGACCTCTCCGCGGTAGTCATCTCATCTTTCCCGCCTGGCGATTACCAATCCCCCAGGCCCTCGGCTGGGCGCATCCTCTTGATCGCCGTCCCGTGTCCTTGCTGCCGTGGGAGGGTAGCACGCTGGTTGGGACAACTGATAGCGATTATGCCCAATCCCTGGATGAGGAGCCAGCGATACAACCTGAGGAAGTTGCCTACTTAATGGCCGCCCTTGAAGGCCAATTTCCGAGCTTACAGCTCACTCTGGATGATGTGACCGCCACATTCAGTGGAGTACGGCCTGTGATCGGCACAGGCCAGGCGAATCCATCCAAAGAAGGCCGCGATCACGTGGTCTGGGAAGAGAAAGGGCTCCTGACTGTGACAGGGGGCAAGTTGACGACCTTCCGCCTGATGGTCACGGATGCCTTGAAAGCAGCAGGAAGCCGTCTACCAAAGGTGTCATTTTCCCCGCCTCCGTTCACTGCTATAGATAGCAACGAGCCGGCCCTGGAGCAGCTAGGAGAAACGACACGCCGTCGACTCCTGGGTCGCTATGGCGCTGACACGCAGCACCTGCTCACCATGGCTCATCCCGCTGAACTCGAAACCATTCCCGGAACACACTCTCTCTGGGCAGAAGTGCGCTGGGCAGCGCATGCTGAAGGCGTTGTCCACCTCCACGATCTGTTACTGCGTCGTGTCCGGCTCGGCCTCCTCCTCCCTCACGGAGGCAAAGCGCATCTACCCACCATCCGAACGCTCTGTCAAGCGGAGCTTGGCTGGACTGACGAACGGTGGCAGCAGGAAGAGGATGCTTACTTGACGTTGGTGCGCACAAACTATAGCCTCCCCGACCGCTCGACCATTCCAGACTGGCACAGCATGCTGAAAGCGGCCAAGACGAAAAGGTAACCCGGTCCGCTCTTACAACTCCACGATGCGGCCAGCGCCATCCTGCTTCGCACGGTGATAGACCAGGCTTGCTGCGGCAAGGTCCTCGCAGGCGTGCCCCATGGCCTTGTAGACGGTGAGCTCATCTTTGGACTGCCGTCCAGGGCTCCGGCCTAGCAAGACCTCGCCTAGCTCTGTGCCAACACTCGGATCGAAACCAGCCAGTTCACCGCAGCCAGCCGGCGGGGGCTCGAATGCCTGCCGTGTCTCCACGAAGAGGCGGCCATGCTCGACCACCCTGGGATCCAGTTCTCCACCCGGAGGCCTGTAGCCAACAGAGGTGATATGCATCCCGGGCGCGAGCCAGTCGATGCTGATCACCGGCTCACCTGCATTGGTGCACAGGCACACGACATCGGCTCCGCGCACAGCCTCCTCAGCGCTCTCAACCGCGCGTGCCCTGGCATCGGTGGTCGCCAGATGCTCTGCATGGGCCAGGTGGCGCGAGGCAATGCGGATCTCCGAGAACTGGCGCACGCGGGAGAGCATCGTCAGATGCGCACGGCCCTGCACCCCGGCGCCGACAATAGCCAGCACACGGGTATCTGTGCGAGCCAGCAGCCGGGTCGAGAGAGCGGCCGCCCCAGCCGTCCGCATCGCAGTGATGTAGTTCCCGTCCATAAACGAGAGGGAAGTACCCGTCTCGGGATCGAACAAGCAGATGAGGGCCTGGTGCGAAGGGACACCGAACCGCTCGTTGTCGTGAAAGACGGAGACCAGCTTGACGCCGATTTCTCGGTCCTGCTGATAGGCCGGCATGGCGAGCAGAAACCCGGTGTTGGGGACGGTGACCCCAATGCGTTTCGGGACATCAACCAGGCCTTCACTGAGCGCCCTGAATCCCCCGGCGAGCGCTTCCAGGAGCGCGTCCGGGTCCAACAGCCTCTGGACCTCCGTTTCATTGAGCATCAAGATATCCATATGGCCCTCCCGCAGTCAGCGTACTTCGCCTGACTCACACCAGTATACACGCTGATACGAAGCCGTAACAAGCTGACTCTAACGTTTGACGCAGCTAGGGCTTCCCAACAGTCACATTACTCAGCTAAGACGAGCCGCCTGCGACGGCAAAAGAAGGAGAGAAAGAGCGTGGCGCGGCGGGTGCCCGCCGCGCCACGCTCTTTCTCTCCTTCTGGGTGGGGTGGGAACACATTCGACGACGTTGAGAAGATCTGTTGCGCGAAGCGCAGCTCGCTTGACTTATCCTCCAGGCATAGAATATCATGAAAGGCGGGCAGACAAGACACATAATAAGGAGAAGAGAGATGACGACAGCCTCAACGCTCTACGACCTACCCATCATCGATGCCCATACTCATACCTCCGGCCCGGACGCCGACGGAACACCCGGTGAGGCTGTTCGCTGCATGGATCAGTGCGGCGTCGAGATGGCCTTTATGTTTGCGCCGTTGCTCGACGTCCACGGCCTTCAACTTAAGGCTGAGCACTACGACGACATTCGGAGACACAACGACTACATCTCACATTTTTGCGCCGATGCTCCCGAGCGCTTGCTTGCATTCGCTGTATTGAACCCCAACCCTTGCCTTGCGAACGGGGATAAAGAGCGCGCAGTGCAACTCATGATCGATGAGGCCCGCCGCTGCTATGGAGAGCTCGGAATACGGGGCGTCAAGTTAGTGCCAGATCGATGGCGGGTGAACGATCAACACATCCAGCCTTTTTTGAACGAGCTGGCCACCCTGGGCATGTACGTGGCCTTCCACTCCGGAATCTTCCTGGATGAACGGTCGAGCGACTATTGCCGGCCTGCTTCCTACGAAGGTGTGCACCTGATACCGGGCTTTCACGGCCATCTGGCACATCTTGGCTGGCCCTGGGTGGACGAATGCATAGCAACACTTGCGATGGAAACCTTCCACCCGCAGTCAGATCGCAAAGACCACTGGCAACTCAAGGTGGACCTGTCGTTCGGCTGTCCTCCGGATTGGCAGGTGGATTCCTTTCGGAAGGCACTCAATATGCTCCCGCACGACATGCTGATGTATGCGTCCGATGTTTTCTGGCCTTGTGACCGCCAGCGCTACATGGAGGAGTTCGTCTACCCGCAGCTGGCCACCTTTGAGGCCGCAGCCACGCTCGCTCGCGACGCTGGCGACCCCGGTACTCACGAGCGAGTCTTGCTCCGACGTGCAGTCTTCCACGACAACGCCCTCAATCACTGGCAGCACGCAACTAAGGGACGACCGCAGCAGCTTCACCGGATGAAGATTGTACCGGGATCCTTCCACACCAGGCCGAGGCGTATGGAGGCCTCTCAAAGAATGCGTTCTCCCGGCATTAACCAGCCCAAGCCGAAAATGACCTGATGGCCAGAATCGCTGTTGTGGTATAATGCCTTATCAAGAATCCAAAGGTTTAGTACGCTACCATGACAGCAGCAATACTCACATTCACCATTAGCGCATTTGTCACCTTTTTCACCGTCATTGATCCAGTCGGACTTGCGCCCGTCGTCGTCGCACTGACCGCTCATCTCAGTGAAGCACAGCGCAACCTCATTATCACGCGAGCAACACTCATTAGCGCCGGTATCATCGCGTTTTTCGCCCTGGTTGGACGTTTCTTGCTCGACCGGCTCGGCATTAACCTGTACGCATTCGACATAGCAGGTGGCGTTTTGCTCTTTCTCGTCGCTGTCGACATGCTCTTCGGTCGTCAATCCGGTACTCGCGAGACCAAAACAGAGTCTGAAGAAGCCATGACACGCGAGGACGTTAGCGTCTTTCCCCTGGCCATTCCGATGATTGCCGGCCCTGGCACCATCGCCACCACCATTCTTTATGTCGATCTGGCTACCCCTCATCCCCTGGACCTGCTCGCTGTTGCCGCGGCCATCATGAGCACACTGCTGGCAGCCTGGCTGGTGATGCGCAGCAGTATGCACATTATTCGTCTCTTCGGTCGCACGGGTATTCTTGTGCTCTCACGCATTCTCGGCATTCTGCTGGCAGCTCTCGCTATCCAATTTATCTTGAACGGATTGGTCTTATTTTTACAGATGCACAAATTTGCTCACTAGAGGTCATATCACTTCCCTTGCTTCTCAACCCTGTTCCTCCAACCTCCGTTTAGCTGGTCAGGGATGGCTCGTCCTTAAGAGTACCGTTGAGTGGCTCAGGGACAGACACGCTGGTCGCCTGGTGTCGCATCATGTGGATCATCGGCTCGATCAGGTCAATGGGCAGCGGGAAAATGATGGTCGAATTCTTCTCCACGGCGATCTCGGTCAGCGTTTGCAAGTAGCGCAGTTGCAGAGCAGCCGGCTGCGAGCCGATCACTTCGGCCGCCTGCGCCAACTGGGTCGAGGCCAACAATTCTCCCTGGGCATGAATCACTTTGGCCCGCTTCTCCCGTTCCGCCTCCGCCTGTTTGGCCATGGCCCGCTGCATCGACAGAGGCAACTCCACATCCTTGATCTCCACCGCCGTCACTTTCACGCCCCAGTTCTCTGTCTGCTCGTCGATGATCACTTGCAGATCGCGGTTGATCTTCTTGCGCTCGGCCAGCAGTTCATCTAGTTCCGATTGGCCCAGGATGTTGCGCAAGGTCGTTTGCCCAATCTGCGTGGTCGCCTGGTTGAAGTTCACTACATTGACCACCGCCGCAATCGGATCGACGACCTTAAAGTAGACTACCGCCGTCACCTTGATGGTCACGTTATCGCGGGTGATCACCTCTTGCGGGGGCACGGTGAGCGTGACGATACGTAAGTCAACTTTGCTCATGCGTGAGATGAAGGGGGGCACCAGGAAGAGACCCGGACCTTTCGCCCCAATCAAACGTCCCAGGACGAAGATCACGCCGCGCTCATACTGCTGCACCACACGAATAGCGGAGAGCGCGAAGAACACGAGAAGCAGCACAATAACACCAAGCACAGACAATACTAGTAGATCCATGATAAACCTCCTTACGGCTTTAAAAACTGGAAAAGGCAATTCTCTGCTTTTAAGTGTACCTGCAGAGCGTTATAAAAAGCGTTAAATGAACTTCGCTGTTCAACTGCCTGATTGCTGGCTCGTCTCAACGAACCAGAGCCATTTGTCGATGCCTCGAGCGATCTCTGTGAAGATAGCGGCGGTATCGACGTCCTTCAGTTCGCTCGCCTGCGAGCTGGCGTAGCGAGCATGTCTGCCGAAATCGGTGAGCGTCGTCGAAAGCGCATCGATGTGACCGCTACCCTCGACAGTCGAAAGCCAATACCTGTCGAGCGAAGACCGCCCGGCGACCGCTTGCACCGTTCCCTCGGCCTTGCCACCCAACTGCACGATGCGCTCGGCTATCAGGTTTGCGTACTCCTCTACTCCCTCGGTGACCTTGTCGAACAGCTCGCGCAGGGCCATGAAATGAGGCCCTTTGACGTTCCAGTAAGCCTGCCTGCTTTGCAACTGCAGATCGATGGTGTCGGCTAACCGGCGGTTCAACAGCTCGATGAGTTTGGCTTGCTGCTCTTCAGGCAGGGCATTGTTTTTCCTGGACATGGGAGCGCTCCTTTCATTCACGTCGTGTTTTGTGCAATAATGGATTGGTTAGATGTCGTTGTTAACTTGAAACTCTCTAACATACTTTTGTTCCTTTATGTGAAGTCAGTTCTCAATATCTACATCTTCTCTTCTCACATGATAGCAGCAGACCGTTACAAGGAACGTTAAATGGGCGACTTATGCTTCACCTTGCTGGGCCCGCCAGAAGTGCGCCATGCCGACCAGGTTCTGCTGTTCTCCACACGCAAGGAACTCGCGCTCCTTATCTATCTGGCTGTGGAAGGCCGCGTCCATTCGCGCAAGAAACTCTCCGAGCAGTTCTGGCCAGAAGGGGACGCGGGGCATGGCCGGGCAGCCCTGCGCATTACCCTGCTCCATCTGCGTAACATGCTGGGTGAGGGCGCCGGTGTTTTTCCTGTACCTCACCTCTTCATCAAACGCGACACCCTCGGCCTGGATCTCACTTCCGCTATCGAACTCGACCTCCATATCCTCCTGGAAGCTTGCACGTCGGCGCGTGCATCGACTGGCACAACTCTGACCATGCCGGAAGTCGCGCGTCGCAGACTGCTTGCCCAGCTCCAACGCGCGACCGGCCTCCCTCGTGGCGAGTTCCTGGAGGGTTTCTCGCTCCGCGATGCCCCGGCCTTCG
>WNGK01039847.1_pt1 | contig 10494 bp, 13 predicted proteins | sample 5400601 | NCBI WGS metagenome assembly WNGK01 (sample SAMN13153376, study PRJNA577476) | soil metagenome | isolation source: 60 cm soil or saprolite under Garry oak tree replicate 1 | place: USA:California | collected 2016-06-15
TGGCGGGATTCGCTGGAGGAAAGTCCGAACACCATACGGCAGCATGCCGCGTAAAATACGCGGGCAACCCCGACGCAAGTCGGGGTTGACGGAGAGTGTCACAGAAAACATACCGCCGGTTCTTTGAGAAAAGCGCAGGTAAGGGTGAAAAGGCGAGGTAAGAGCTCACCGCTCGCGGAGCGATTCGCGAGGCACGAGAAACCCCATGCGGTGCAAGACAAAACAGAGGAAGGGTAGCCGGCCCGCCAATCCTCGGGTACTGTCGCATTGCGGTTCCGCGATGGCGGGACCGGGCATTCGTCCCGCGCATGCGGGACGGATGAGATGAATGATCATCCCGGCTGAGAATTCAGTCGGACAGAATTCGGCTTATCGCCATCGAAACTATGGAGGGCGCTTTCGGAGACGAAGGCGTCCTTCGCTTTTTGTAGGACCAAGAGGACGGAAATCCGCTATGTTCGCGAACACATTGATGCGCGCTGGCATTCCGGAAGATCTTAAGCGACAGAAGGCCGAACAGCAGATTTTTTGCGCAGAAGTGGCAGAACTTTTTCTACCAGCGCATCCGCTGTGATGCCGTGTTTTTTACGAAGAATGGGAACCGCGCCGTGTTCGATGAACTGGTCAGGCCAGCCGATGCGCACGACCGGTGTATTGATCATTTGCGAGTGCAGATGTTCCATGACGGCGCATCCGAAACCGTTATACAAAACGTGATCCTCGATCGTGCAGACGACGTCCACACTTCTCGCGAAAAATTCGAGCGTGCCGGTGTCCATCGGTTTGATCCAGCGCGGATTAATGAGCGCAACTGAAATTCCTTTTTCTTCCAGCTTGCGCGCGGCTTCTTCGGCAATTTCGAACATTGCGCCGAGACCGAAGATAGCCACGTCGCGCCCATGCTGTACGACCTCGGCCTTGCCAATCTCCAGGAGCCGCGGTTCGGGTTTGATTTTTGCGCCCGTCCCCGAGCCGCGCGGATAACGAATCGCGATTGGCCCGGAATTGTAATGCAACATTGTCCAGAGCATGTCCACGAATTCGTCCTCGTCCTTCGGCTGCATGTGCACCCAATTGGGGACGTGTCGCAGGTAACCGATGTCGAATAATCCATGGTGTGTCGGGCCATCGTCGCCGCTTAGTCCAGCGCGGTCCATGCAGAGTTTCACGTTCAGATTTTGAATGGCGATATCGTGAATCGCCATGTCGTACGCGCGCTGGAAAAAAGTGGAGTAAATCGCAAGGAACGGCTGCAAACCCTGTGTCGCCAGGCCGCAGGCAAAAAGCGTGGCGTGTTCTTCAGCGATACCTACATCGAAATAGCGGCTCGGATGCGCCTTGGCAAAATGCGATAGCCCAGTGCCGCTCGGCATTGCGGCGGTAATTGCGACGAGCTTTTGATTTGTCTCCGCAAACTTCGCCAGCGTTTTGCCGAAGATTTCCGAATACGTCGGCGTAGGCGTCGGCGCAGTCTCGCCGCTTTCGATCTTGTATTTGCCGAGCCCGTGAAATTTATCCGGCTGCTTAAGTGCCGGAGCGTAGCCCTTGCCCTTTTGCGTCAGGATGTGTAGCAGAACGGGCTCTTCCTGCGTTTTTAAGAACTCAAATGTCCGGATGAGCAGAGGAATGTCGTGTCCATCGATCGGACCGTAATAGCGCAGGCCGAGTTCCTCGAAGATGACACTCGGCACGAGCAAGCCTTTGACGCTTTCCTCGACTTTGTGCGCAAACTCTGCGACGGATTTTCCGGCAATCGTTTCGACGAAATGCCGGGCTTTGTCGTGAAGATGCGCGAACGTCGGGCTGGTCACGATAGTATTGAGATAACTTGCGATTGCGCCGACGTTTTTGGCGATTGACCATTCGTTGTCATTCAGGACGACGATAAACCGCTTTGTGTGCGCTTTGACGTTATTCAGCGCTTCGTAACTGATTCCGCACGTAAAGGCGGCGTCGCCTGCCACGACCACGATGTTCTCGTCACCGCCCCGCAAGTCGCGCCCGACGGCCATGCCGAGTCCTGCGGAAAGCGCGGTTCCTGCATGACCCGCGCCATAGCAATCGTGCTCACTTTCGGTGCGTAACAGAAAGCCGTTGAGCCCGCCGAATTGACGCATGGTGTCAAATCGCTCGAGCCGGCCGGTAAACATTTTGTGCACGTAACCCTGGTGGCTGACGTCCATCACAAATCGGTCACGCGGGGTGTCGAACACTCGATGCAATGCGATGGTCAACTCAACAACCCCGAGATTCGGGCCGAGGTGCCCCCCGGTTTGCGAGAGAACTTTGATCAAGTCGTCGCGTACTTCCTGCGCAAGCTGCGGCAGATCCTGTTCGCGCAGTGCTTTAATGTCGGCCGGCGAACGGATTCCATCCAGCAAGCGCTTCGGTGCCTCTGGAGTCTCGATGGTTTGGGGATTTTCAGAAGAGATTGATTTCGTCATTGGTGTTGTCCGATTCGGCTACTGGTTTCCCGGGAGCGGCCCGATCCTCGGCCGGTTCGAATTCCTTTATTACTGGTTTGCCGGCGCTATCGCGAGCAATGATTTCGATCTTCTGCTCGGCATTGGCGAGGCGTTCCTGGCAGATTTTTACCAGGTTCATCCCTTCCTCATAGCGTACGATCAGATCTTCAAGGGGCAATTTACCCGATTCCATTTGTTCGACAATTTTCTCGAGCCGATCTATTGCGCCCTCGAAGTTCAGTTCCGCCTCGCGCGGCTTGGGTTTGCTGCTCATGGAGAAAACAAAAGTTAAGCACAGCTTAGTTAGGAGAAAAGGGGCTTCCGTTGTAGCGTCCGCTATCCTCAGCGGACTTCATGCGGAACACCTCCAGCCACTCATGCGCTGAGGACAGCGCACGCTACAACAATCCACGCAAAATAACCACTCGCGCCAGTATGAAGCTCGGCGAATGTTCCTTCCGAATCAGCAGAAGATGCGCGTATTCCAACTGCCTCAGCGCCGTGTATTGAAGCGGACGGCTGAGAGCTCGTCGCCATCGACGTCCTTTTACTCCATGTGGGATGCCATTGCGCGTTTCGCACAGGAAATTCGAGCGAGCGATTTCATGGCGGAAATGATCCGTCGCCGTGACGGTTACGGCGCGGAGGGAGTGATGGGCGCACTCGATTGCACAACGCTCTATGGATTGACCCGCTGGCTACGCCCGGCGGTGGTCGTCGAGTCGGGCGGGTTTATTGGCATGTCTTCGGCGTTCATCTTGAAAGCGTTTGCTGACGAAGAGCTGGCCACGGCGAAGCTTTACAGCATCGAATTGAGCCAGGATTGCGAACAAGGCGCGTTGATTCCAGACGAATTGCGATCCGCGGCATCGTTCATCGCGCTGCGTGGTAGAATCGAAGACTTCCTCAAACGAAGCCAATTACCGCCGTCCATCGACATGTTTCTGCACGACAGTTCGCACAGCTATCGCCATATGCTCTGGGAGTTTCGACAATTTTGGCCGCGCCTCCGTGACGGTGGATTACTCGTATCGCACGACGTGCAGATGAATGCCGCTTTTCCTAAATTCATAGCGAACACGTACGCGCACGAGAGAAACACGGGTCGCCGCGACGAACAGCGCACGTCGCATTACGAATGGGGCCGGTGGGGATATCTTGGGTTCGCGATAAAGAAAACGAGCCGCTAAGGTGCGCCTTGTCGATCTTATTTCGCGTCAGGATGCGCGGCATCGCCTCGGGCTGGGATTGGCCACCGGTGCGGCGGTTTTCTTTGCCGCGCGGGGACATCTTCGTATCTGGAGCGCGGCAATTGCAGGTTGGAATGCAGTCGCTGTCGTTATCCTTGCGCTTGATTGGGTGACAATAGTGACGACACCGCAGCGCAAAATACGCCAAATAGCGCAGCAACAAGATCTCAGTCGCTTCCTGGTTTTCCTTTTCGTCGTGGTGACCGCATCCGCTGCGCTGTTCGCTGTCGGATTTCTCGTCAGCGTGAAAAGGAGTCAAACGGACGGGCATTTCATTGTTCACCTGTTGCTCACGTTGATGACCGTGATCTCCCCGGCGATCGGCCGCCGGATTACTTTGATTTTGCATATTTTTCGTTTGTGGTCGGAATGACCTGTCAGGTGTCGGACGTGCAGATCACCTCGCGCCGGATGCGCCGCATCACTTTATTCCACAGCGTTCTCTCGTTCGGGTTCAACACGATCATTCTCGCGCTGCTTATCAATATTGCCGTCTCTGGTCTGTCATAGCTGAGCTGCTCTTCAGCAAACGCTGACCGCTATTGAAGCAGGCGTTTTCCTTTCGCAGACTCGCTGATTAATTTTGCAAGACGAGCCATTCGCGTTTCTTCTTTCTTGGCGTTGATAATCCACCAGCCGATCATTTTTCGATACGACGGCGGCTGTTTTTGAAAAAGTTCGATGCTGCTTTGTTCTTCTTCAGCAGCCTTGCGTATCGCTGTGTCAACTCGGTATTTCGTTGTTCGTATGAATAGATGCCTGACTTGTTCTCAATCCTCGCCGCGAATGCCTTTAAGCCGGTCGATCGCATTCGTCTCTCTGGAGCGAGCTCTTTCGCGCGCTTGATGTTAGTTGCGCTCCAAACGCTCCCGGGCCGCCGCGGCGTGAACCGTATTTGATAGCTGATTTCGTCAACGCGCTTACGAATTCCGTCGATCCAACCGAAGCAAAGTGCTTCATCTACCGACTCTGGCCATGTGATGCTAGGCTTTCCCGAAACCTCGGTCGCCGTCGGGTGATTCTCCTCCAGCCAGATTCGGAAATCCGCCGGCGTTCGAAAAAATTTTGGTTTCAACCAATCTGCTTTTTGTAAGCGGAAGCGTCTTTCAGATTTTTAAGATCGTCGGCGTTGTCGATCTTGAGAACGAATATCCACCCTTGCCCGTGCGGTTCGCGGTTGATCAAGCCCGGGTCGGCTTCGAGCGCCTTGTTCGCTTCGACAACTGTGCCTTTCACCGGCGCGTAGATGTCGCTTGCCGCTTTCACTGATTCGACGACCGCGATCGGTTCGTTGGCGTTTGCCTGGCGGTCGATCTTAGGTAGCTCGACATAAACTACGTCGGTCAATTCCGATTGCGCGTGATCGGTTATGCCCACGCGGATGTTGTCGCCTTCGCGCTTAATCCATTCGTGGCTTTCGGTGTAGAGCAAATCGTCCGGGATGATCATGATGCTGGTTTTCTGTAGAGAGGTTTTTTTTCCACGGTACCGGGGAACTTTTGGCCTCGAATTTCAATATCGATCTCTGCGCCGATCTTCGCGTGCGCCGACGACACATACGCCATGCCGATGCCCCAGTTCAAGCTCGGAGAAAGTGTGCCGCTGGTCACTTCCCCAATCTGCTCGCCATTGCGAAACACGGCGTAGTGCGGCCGCGGTGGCGGACCTTTCTTCGTCATCCTGAATGGAACCAGCTTTTCGGCCGGGCCGGATTGCTTTGTCTTCAACAACGCGTCGCGGCCGACGAAATCCGGTTTGGTGAGATCGACGAAAAATCCGAGACCCGCCTCAATGGGATTCCGTTCCGGCGAAAGATCGGAACCGTTTAGGGGATAACACATTTCCAGCCGCAACGTGTCGCGCGCACCGAGGCCGCACGGCTTAATTCCGAGCGGCTTACCTCGTTCAAGAGCGGCGCGCCAAAACTTCACCGCGTCGCTTGCGGGGAAGAAGACTTCAATGCCATCCTCGCCAGTGTAGCCGGTGCGAGCAACCGAAACGTTCGTTGTGCCAAATGGAACATCAACAATGTGGTTTCGCGCTGGCAGCTCGATCTCTTTACCGAAGAGCGCATCAAATAACGCCGCAGTCCGCGGACCTTGAACGGCTACTGCGCCAAAATTTGCGCTGCGACTTGTTAGCATGGTAGCGCATGCGTCCCGCTTGCGATCGGTGCGATCGGGCAAGCCGGAGGCATGCCCTACTTCGAGATGATCCTGCAGCCATGCAAAATCGTCATCCGCGCGAGCCGCGTTGACCACGAGCAGAAAGGTCTCGCTGGCGATTCGATAAACAATCAGGTCATCAATGATTCCGCCGTTTTCATTCAACAGGAACGTGTATTGCCCTGCGCCAATTGCGAGGTTCTCGACGTTGTTGGTGAGCATCCGATTGAGCCACTGGCGCCCCGCAGCGCCGTCCACGATGAACTGTCCCATATGCGAAATGTCAAAGATGCCGACATTGTTTCGCACTGTTTGATGTTCCTCTACAATGCTGCTGTATTGCACCGGCATGAGCCACCCTGCGAACGGAACGATTTTGGCGCCAAGCCGCACGTGCTCGTCGTAAAGCGGCGTCTTTTTATGTGCAGCTTCGCTCACGTCCCAAGCTAAGCGCCGCGGTGATCATGTGCAAAGTTGGATCGGGTGGAAAGCCCGGCCGTTGCTGCGCATCCGTTACGGCTCCGAAGACGATGAAATCATTGGGTTGAGGACAACGCGATCCACCTTGCACGGGAACTGCGCGACATTACCGTGCCCCAACAATGAGCTGGCTGGACAGACTCGAACGCCGCTTTGGTTTCCTGGCTGTTCCGGGACTGATCCGCATCGTGATCGGTTTCACCGCGCTGGTGTGGGCGCTAATGTGGTTAAATCCAAATTTACGCTTCGCACTTGACCTCGATCCGGCGCGTATTCGCAACGGAGAACTATGGCGACTCTTCACTTATATCTTTATACCGCAGACACCCAGCCTTTGGGTCGTGCTGGCGCTCTGGTTTCTTTGGTTCATCGGCGAAGGCCTGGAACGCGCGTGGGGCCCATTCCGGCTCACGTTGTATTTCCTAGTCGGAATGATTGGCACAACGGTCGCAGCCTTCTTTTTTGGCAGCAACTTTTCAAATGGCATGCTGATCGCGTCATTGTTCTTTGCGTTCGCCCGATTTTACCCCGATGAAGTCATCTATATCCTTTTTATTCTGCCGGTAAAAATCAAATGGCTGGCGTGGGTTTTCGCCGCGTTTTTAATGTTTGGATTTGTTCTGGGTTCGAATTCCTATCGCGCTGCGCTGGCCGCCGCGTTCGCTAACTATTTCATTTTCTTCGGGCCGGAGATTGTTCATCAAGCGCGGCACCGCCGCGATGTTTCAACGCGACGAAGACGTTTTGAAGCCCAATCGCGCAGCTCAACCGAAACACTGCATCGCTGTGCGGTCTGCGGTGCCACGGAGGTAACCGATCCGAATCTGGATTTCCGTGTCGCGCGCGACGGCGAAGAATATTGCATGACGCACTTACCGAAGGCGGTATCGAACACCTAACGATTTCTCGCGCAAAGTCCACAAAGGTCGCAACGGACTCGACTACGTTTGGTTGCCCTCCGTGACCGTTATGTTCGCGGTGTGAAAGAGCGCGCGAGCCTTGACCGACTCCTTTCGCGTCCGAAACTACCGCGATGACCGACAAGAATACGGAGCTGGTTCCAGAGGAGGGTTGGCATTGTTTGCACTTGTTTTACCGCGCTGAGTACGGCCAATGGCAATTGCTCGGTCGAGAAGAGCAGAACTCTGCTAAAACAAATCTGTCGTCGCTGGTGCAGGAAGTCCGAGCGATGGAGTCCACGCAATTGCTGACGCTTGGAATGGTGACGCCAAAAGCCGACATCGGCTTCATGTTGATCACGCCGGATTTGCACAACGCCAATAGAATTGAAAAACGATTATCGCTCTCGTTAGGCGGAGACGTGCTCACGCCTGTTTACGGTTATCTATCGTTGACTGAGGAAAGCGAATACATCACGACTGAGGAGGAATACATTGGAAGTCTCGAGTCGAGCATTCGCAAAGATCCGAAAAAGCTCAACGAAGCGCTAACCACATTTCGCGAGCGAATTAACCATTACCGCCAGGAGCGAGTTTATCCCACGCTGCCTGATTGGCCGGTGGTTTGTTTTTACAACATGAGCAAACGCCGCGGCGAAAAGCGCAACTGGTACGCGCTGCCGTATGACGAACGCCGCCAATTGATGAAAGGGCATGCCACCGTCGGGCGCGAGTTCGCAGGCAAAGTAAAGCAGCTCATCACCGGTTCGACCGGTTTGGATGACGCGGAATGGGGCGTGACGCTCTTTGCACGCGACACGTTTCAGATCAAAGCCATCGTTTACAAAATGCGCTTCGACCCGGTCAGCGCCGAGTACGCGGACTTCGGCGAGTTTTACATCGGCATCCAATTGCCGCTCGACGAATTATTTCGGCGCTTGCAACTGTAGTTCCCAATCGTGCTGGTAATCGTAATCGTGCTCGTTTCGATTATGAGCACGAACACGAATAAATTGGATGGGTGACAGAGTGGTTGATTGTGCACGCCTGGAAAGCGTGTGTGCCGAAAGGCACCGGGGGTTCGAATCCCCCCCCATCCGCCAAAAGAATATCTTGACCGAGCTGAAGCGGCGAAACGTTTATCGCGCAGCGGTCGCCTACGGGGTCGTCGCGTGGTTTCTCACACAGCTCACAACACAGGTCTTCCCGTTTTTTGAAATTCCGAATTCCGCAGTGCGTTTTGTTGTCATTGCGCTCGCAGTCGGATTTCCAATCGCGATGCTGCTGTCCTGGATTTACGAACTTACCCCCGAAGGAGTAGTGCGGACGGAAGATCTCGATCCGGTAGAGGCGAGATCAGTTCAGCGCAGAAGCGGCCGGCTGCTCGACTTCATCATCATCGGGGCTCTGCTGCTGGTTATTGCAATGCTGGTCGTTGGGCGACTTCCGTTTTACCGGGAGACTGGCGAGTCGATTTCTCAGAAAAGCATCGCCGTGCTTCCATTCGAAAACTTGAGCGAAGACAAAGCGAACGCCTACTTTGCCGAAGGCATTCAGGAGGAGATCCTGACGCGGCTGGCTAAGATCGCTGACTTAAAGGTAATCTCGCGCACGTCGACGCAGCGGTATCAGAGCAAACCTGGCAATCTCGCCGAAATCGCGAAGCAGCTTGGCGTAGCGAACATCCTTGAAGGCAGCGTCCAAAAAGCCACCGATCAGGTGCGCGTCACCGTCCAGCTCATCCAGGTGGCCAGCGATTCGCATCTGTGGGCCGATACCTTTGATCGCAAGCTCACCGACATCTTCGGTGTCGAGAGCGAGATCGCCAAAGCTATCGCCGACGCCTTGCAAGCCAAGCTGACTGGCGGCGAGCAACGAGCCTTGGCGGTTAAGCCGACCAACAATTCAGAGGCTTACGACGCGTACCTCCGGGGCTTGGCTCTTGAAGCGCGCACGACGGTCTCTCCAGACGATTCAGAGAAGGCCGTGGGCTTTTACGAGCGGGCGGTGCAGCTCGACCCAGCTTTTGCGCTAGCGTGGGCCAGACTCTCTCGTGCGAACGCTCACGTCTATTTCGGCCTAGATTCGACCACCACTCGCCGTGAGGCGACGGAGCGGGCCTTAAACACCGCGCAAAAACTCCAACCGAACTCGCCCGAAACCCTGCTCGCACAGGCTTATTATCAATACTGGGTGCGGCGGGATTACGAGCTTGCCAAAGGGACGTTCGGCCGCGTCCGGGAGCTTTTGCCGGGCAGCAGCGATGTCCCTGGTGCTCTCGCCCTAATCGCACGACGACAAGGGCGCTGGGATGAAAGCGTTGCCTACTGGGAGCAAACCCTTGTGCTCGATCCACGCAACACTGAATGGCTAGCCTTGGCCGCAGAGACTTACGCGAATCTTCGGCAATTCCCGGCTGCGCTAAAAACCTACGATAGGTTGTTGGACATTGTTCCGAATGACCCCGACACCGTCGCGTCCAAAGCAAAAATTTATCAGGCCGAGGGCAATTTGGAACAAGCCGGAAAATTGCTGGCTGGCGTAAACGCACAGACCCCTTCGTTTATTGCCTTCCTAACGAAGATGAACCAATTGTTTCTAGAGCGGCAGTTCGATGAGGCCATTCGATTGATTCATAGCCGACTCACTGAATATCGCGACGTTTCCGACATTGAAAGGTTCTTTAATCCATTCTTTCTGGTCCTCGCCCAGGAAAATGCCGGCGATATTGTCGGGGCGAGAGCCACTGCTCAACAAATGCTGCGTCCGCTAGAACCGCTCAGCCAGAAAGACCCTGATAACCCGAATTTTGCGCAAGCGCTTTCGCTAATACATGCTGTGCTCGGCCAGAAGGATGCAGCGATAAAAGAAGCTGAGCGTGCGATCACGCTGCTGCCAAGTGGGAAGGATGCAGTCGATGGGCCTAGGGGCGAGGAAAATTTGGCGTTTGTCGAGCACTTAGTCGGCGACAAAGACAGCGCGATTCCAAGGCTGCAGCATCTTTTGCAGATTCCGTATGATAACTGCCTTACGCCGGCGCTTCTAAGGCTCAATCCGCAATGGGACCCTTTACGTGGCGACCCCCGTTTCCAGAAGCTCTGCGAGGAAAAGCAGCCGTGAATCCGCGCGACTTCTTCGCCAAGCTGAAACGGCGCAAGGTCTACAAAGTCGCGATCGTCTACGCGGTGATTGCGTGGGTGGAAAATTTTTTCGCTCTGACGTGCACATGAACGGC
>WNGK01013838.1_pt1 | contig 10492 bp, 7 predicted proteins | sample 5400601 | NCBI WGS metagenome assembly WNGK01 (sample SAMN13153376, study PRJNA577476) | soil metagenome | isolation source: 60 cm soil or saprolite under Garry oak tree replicate 1 | place: USA:California | collected 2016-06-15
TTTCGGTATCGCCGTTGGGCTGCTCGCGCGAGCGCGCCCATCCGCCTCCCCATGCAAGCTCGTTCTCCGCGGCGCGCCGCTCGGGCGTCCAGGCGTAGGGTATGTGCCACTCGTAGCCCGAGACGAGCAACGCGTCGTCGCCATGATGATAGGTATCGACGACGTGGCGGCATCCGGTCTCGACCCAGGTCCAGAAATCGGCACATTCCAACGCTTGCGCGCGGCCGGGCAGCCCCAGCGAGAGACAGGCGGCGAAGATAACTGGTTTCAAGGCTTTTCCCGATATCAATGACGGAAGTGACGGACGCCGGTGAACACCATTGCGACTCCCCGCTCGTCGGCGGCGGCGATGACTTCCTGGTCGCGCACACTGCCTCCGGGTTGGATCACGGCGACTGCGCCGTTGTCGGCGACGACGTCGAGCCCGTCGCGGAACGGGAAGAATGCGTCCGACGCCACGACCGATCCCGCCAGCGTCAAGCCGGCGTTCGCGGCCTTGAGCGCCGCAATGCGGGTCGAGTCGACGCGGCTCATTTGCCCGGCGCCGATGCCCAGCGTTCGCAAGCCGCCGCAATAGACGATTGCGTTGGACTTGACGAACTTGGCCACCCGCCAGGCGAAAAGCAGATCCGCGAGCTGCTCCGGCATGGGGGATTTTTTGGTCACAACCTTGAGCTCTGTCGCACCGACGTCGCGCGTGTCCGCCGTCTGCAACAGCATGCCGCCGCCGACCCGTTTCAGGTCCCACCCGCCGCCGCGTGGCCCGTCCGCCGGCGCGATCGCGAGCACGCGGACGTTCGCCTTGCGGGCGATCACCACCAGCGCGTCTGCCGTGTAGCGCGGCGCGATCAGGACTTCGACAAATTGCGCGCTTACCGCCTCGACCGTCGCCGCGTCGACCTCGCGGTTGAACGCGATGATGCCGCCGAACGCGGACGTCGGGTCGGTCGCGAACGCCTTGCGGTAGGCGTCGATGAGGTCGTGCGAAAGCGCGACACCACACGGATTGGCGTGCTTCACAATCACGCATGCCGGGTCGCCGAACCCCCGCACGCATTCCCACGCCGCGTCGCTGTCGGCAAGGTTGTTGTACGAGAGCTCCTTGCCCTGCAACTGCTGAAACGCAGCGATCGTGCCGGGAACCGGCGGTTCGTCGCGATAGAACGCCGCGGCCTGATGCGGGTTCTCGCCGTAACGCAGGTCCTCGACCTTGTTGCCCTGCCAGTTCCAGCGCTCCGGAAACGTGCGTGCGACCCCGCTCTCGTCGCGCGCGGTCAGGTAATTGCTGATCGCACCGTCGTAGGCGGCGGTGTGCGAGAACGCCTTCTGCGCCAGCCGGAAGCGCGTCGCCGCCGAAAGCGCCCTGGCGGCGTCGCGCAGCTCGGCGAGAAGCACGGGATAGTCTTGGGGATCGACGACGATACCGACGTGCGCGAAATTCTTGGCTGCCGCGCGCACCAGCGTCGGTCCGCCGATATCGATGTTCTCGATCGCGTCCTCGAGGCTGCAGCCCGGCCGCGCGACCGTCTCGCGAAACGGATATAGATTGACGACGACGAGATCGATCGTCGGGATGTTGTGCTCCGAGAGCGCGGAGCGGTGCGCGGCGACGTCGCGTCGGGCCAGGATGCCGGCGTGGACCCTTGGGTGCAGCGTCTTGACGCGCCCGTCGAGCATTTCCGGAAAACCGGTGTACGCGCCGATCTCCGTGACGGGCAATCCGGCTGCGGTAAGCGTGCGCGCAGTGCCGCCGGTCGAGAGCAGGCGGATGCCGAGCGTAGAAAGACCGCGTGCGAAATCGATGAGCCCGGTCTTGTCGGAGACCGACAGCAGGGCCTGGGTTATCGTCGACACGCGTCAGGCGCCCGGCGTCGGCCGCATCGAGCCAGGGTCACCGCTCGACGCTCGACCGACGACGTCTCAGCGAATTCCGTACTTGCCAAGCTTCGTCCGCAGCGTGTTGCGGTTGAGCCCCAGCATGTCGGCGGCCTGCGTCTGATTGCCGCCGGCGCGATGCATGATCGTCGCCAGCAGCGATCGCTCGACGTTCGCAATCACCATGTCGTAGATGCCATGTGGAATCTCTCCATCGAGCCTGCGGAAATAATCCTCGAGCGACTTCTCCACACTTCGCCCGATCTCGTTGGTGCCATTGAGTCGCACGGTTCTTTTCACGCTGCGAGGGCCTCCTCTACCCACGGAGCTGCGGCAGCCGCCGCCGGCATATGGTCGAGCCGGTCGGCCTTAGCCGCGAGTCGATCGAAAAACCGGTTCGTGGCCGCGATCTGGGCCGCGGACGTCTCGAGCCGGTTGACCTCGTAACGGAATGCCTCGCCACCGGTGAGGCCCTCCGCGTACCAACCCAGGTGCTTGCGCGCGATGCGCACCCCGGAGAATTCGCCGTAGAAATCATAATGGTCAGCCAGATGCTCGAGGATGATGCGGCGGATCTCCTCGGCCGCAGGCGGGGCCAGCCGCTCGCCCCGATCCAGGTAGTAGCGGATCTCGCGGAAAATCCACGGCCGCCCATCGATGTCGCCGTTGGCAATCACCGGAATCGCCACGGCCTGCTTGACCGCGCGGATCGTATCGTATTCGACCGCGCCTACGAAACCGCACTCCCGGGTGCGCCCATGCACCGACAGCGCCGCAACGCCCGCTTGCTCGGCGATCCGGGCGACGCGCACCGCGTTCTTGTGCGCGTGGCTCCAACCGGTACGGATCTTGAGTGTCACCGGCACGTCCACCGCGCGCACCACGGCGTCGAGAATTGCACCGACCAGCGGCTCGTTCTGGAGCAGGGCCGATCCTGCGGCAACGTTGCAGACCTTCTTCGCGGGGCAGCCCATGTTGATGTCGACGATCTGCGCGCCGTGCTCGACGTTGTAGCGCGCGGCGTCAGCCATCTGCACGGGGTCCGCGCCGGCGATCTGCACGATGACCGGTTCGACCTCGCCGGCATGGTTGGCGCGCCGCTGCGACTTGGCGGTGTCGCGGAGCTCCGGATTCGACGCGATCATCTCCGACACCGCGAGCCCGGCACCGAGCCGTTTGCACAGCTGGCGGAACGGCCGGTCCGTCACGCCGGCCATGGGCGCGACGACGAGATTATTGTCGATGAAATGCAGACCGATTCGCACAGGCGGCAGACCGGGAAAATGAAATCGATTCGGAGTTTGCTTTGGAAAGGATGCGCATTATACCGAGTTTGCCCGCGCGTGTTCAGCGCGATCGTGAGCGACATCAACTCCGGCACAACTTCCGTGCAACGCGTCAGAGCGTTCCTTGATGAATGCCGAACAGCATCGCGCGCGTGAATGCGTGCTTCACGGCGGGCAGCGAGTCGAGCAGAGTGAGCGCCAACCCGCGGGGCCACGACAGTAGCGGTGCATCGGTGCCGAATACGCCAAGCAGCCCATGCGTGAACGCGATGCCGGCGATCCGGTCGGGACGCCGCCGGCGCGCATAGGCGGCGAGGTGGTCACGCGCACCGACCGCTTCGCGCGGCGTCGCAAGCAACTCCCGCGCCAGCTCGTATGCGTCGCGCAAGCCGAGGTTGAAACCCTGCCCGGCGACAGGATGCAATGCCTGCGCGGCGTTACCCAGGAGCACGCGCCGCTCATCGACAATGCGGCTTGCATACTCCAGCCGCAGCGGAAAGGCCTGCCGCTCGGCGATGCGCTCGAAGCCTGAGAGCGCATCGTGTCGCAAGGCGGCCTTCGATCCGAAGCGATCTGCGAGCTGGGCGAGGAACTCGGCATCGGACAGCGCGAGCAGCGCGTCGGCTCGTGCGGGTGTCGTCGTCCATACCAGGCCGTAGCGATTGCCCAGCGGCAGCAACGCCATCGGTCCTTCCGGCGTGAAGCGCTCGAAGGCCACGCCGTGGTGCGGCTCGCGGGGAGTGAGCTTGCCGACCAGCGCCACCTGGCCGTAGTCGTGGCTGCGTCGCGCTTTGCCCGCAAGCTCTCCCCCGCCGTCGGCCAGTGCGACCAGTCGTGCGGTCGATTCGAACGCTGCCCCGCCTTGTGTCGCCTCGATGGTCGCGTAGGCGGGCGTCGCGCCGATGCGCGTTGCGGCGCAGTCGTAGCGAATCTCGCATCCGCTCCGCGCGAGGGCGGCGTCGAGCGCCGCCTGCAGGGCACGATAGCTGACGACGTAGCCCAGGGCCGGGAGCCCCTGCTCGCCCGCGTCGAGGCGCGCGTGTCCGAATCCGCCGCGTTGCGAGATATCGATCGCCGTAATCGGCGTTACCGCGGCGGGCGCCGCAGCGACCGCGCTCCAGACGCCCAGCCGCTCGAAGATCAGCCTAGCGCCATGCGACAGCGCAAGCGAGCGGTCACCACGCCCGACCGCGCCTTCGGCGCGAGAGTCGAGGGCGACGACGTCGAGGTCGGCGTCGGCGAGCGCCAACGCAAGAGTGGCGCCAACCGGCCCGGCGCCGATGATGACGACATCGTGCAGCATCGAGCGGCTCGCTACAGGACGCAGTACAGCCGCGCCCGCTCCAACGAGGCCCTCATCGGGCGCACGCCGCCTCTACATCGCTCAGGGATTTCGGCGTCGCGGCGGTCAGGTTCTCGTGGCCATGTGCGGTGACCAGGACGTCGTCCTCGATCCGCACGCCAATATCCCAGAACTCCTCGGGCACGTTATCTGCGGGCCGGATGTAGCAACCGGGCTCGACGGTGAGCACCATCCCGGGCTCGAGCGTTCGCGACTCGCCGTCGATGCGGTACAGCCCGACGTCGTGGACATCAAGACCGAGCCAGTGACCCGCCCGGTGCATATAGAACTGCTTGTACGCGCCCGATTCGAGCACGGCATCGAGCGACCCTTCGCACAGCTTGAGATCGATCAGGCCTTGAGCGAGCACGCGCTCGGCCACCTTGTGGTAGTCGTGAAACGGCTTGCCGGGAGCCACCGCATCGATGCACGCGAGTTGTGCGGCGAGGACCAGCTCGTAGATCGCTTTCTGCGCGCCGTTGAAGGCGCCCCCGATCGGAAACGTGCGGGTGATGTCGGAGGCGTAGCCCTGGAACTCGCACCCGGCATCGATCAGCAACAGATCGCCTGCCTGCATCTGCCGGTTGTTCTCGCGATAGTGCAGGACGCAGGCGTTGGGACCGGAGGCGACGATCGAAGGATAAGCGACGGCCTGCGCGCCGAAGCGCAGGAACTCGTGCGCGAGCTCCGCCTCGACCTGATATTCGTACCAGTTGGGCTCGGCCCGGGCCATGGCGCGGCGATGCGCGCTGCTCGAAATCTCCGCCGCGCGCCTCATGAGCCCCAACTCCCCGGCGTCCTTGACCAGCCGCATCGCGGCGATCGCCGAGCGTACGTCGATCACCGTTTCCGGCGCGGCGATGCCGGTGCGCACGCGGTTGCGGACCTCGTTGAGCGTCGCGGTGATCGCATGGTCCCAGCCTGCGTAAAGGCCCAGCGGGGTATACAAGGCGGGCTGGTCGCAGCTCCATTCGGCGAGCTTGCCGGCGAGCTCGGCGATCGAATACGCCTCGTCGAAGCCGAAGATCTCGCGCGCAGCGTCGGGCCCATAGCGGAAGCCGTCCCAGATCTCACGCTCCGGGTTCTTGTCGCGGCAGAACAGCACCTGTCGCGACTCGCCAGGCTCGCGTCCCGCAACGAGGACCATGACCGCGTCCGCTTCCGGAAAACCGGAGAGGTAGTAGAAATGGCTGTCCGGCCGGTACGGGTAATGCGTGTCGGCGTTGCGGATCGCCTCGGGCGCCGTCGGAACCGCGGCGAGACCGCCACCGGTCTGTGCGCGCATCTCCGCGACGACACGCGCGCGGCGCTCACGGTGGTGGTGATGGACGTGCTTCATCGGGTTTCGGGCAGAAGTAAACGGGGAAGGCGCCATTATAGGCTGGCTTGGCTGGGCAGGCTCGCCCCGCCGGAGACGCTGTACCATCCACCCATGACCGCGCCTCGATCCGCCGCAACGCCGCTCGACCCGCGCGAGGCGAAGCGCTCGCTGCGCGAACGCGTCGTGCAAGCTCGCGACGCGTTGCCCATGGCAACCCGGGTCCGCTACGCCGACACGATCATCGCCAGGGTTCGGGCCCGCGAGGATTTCCAATCGGCCCGCACGGTGCTCCTCTCGCTTGCCTTCCGCAGCGAGTGGGAGACGCGCCCGTTGTTCAATGCCGCACTCGAGCTCGGCAAGACGCTCGTCGTGCCGCGCGTGAATTTGGCCACCCGGATGCTGGACCTCTATGCGATCGGTGACCTCGAACGCGACGTCGCCAGTGGCTATCGCGGTATCCCGGAACCGCTGGGCCACTGCCAGAGCGTCGCGCCGTCTGCCGTCGACTGGGTGTTGGTCCCGGGCGTGGCGTTCGACGAGCGCGGCCACCGCATCGGCTACGGCGGCGGCTACTACGATCGCCTGCTACCGACGCTTCGCGACGACGCGCAGCGGGTCGCCGGCGCGTTCGAGTTGCAGCTGATCGACCGGGTCCCGGCCGCGGCGCACGACCTCAAGGTCGACGCGATCGTCACCGAGCTCCGTACCCTCGAAGGCCTCCGCAGCGACGCGTCCTGATCGACCCTGACCCACCTTCGCGAGCTGTCTGGAACCGGTTTCGACCCCGTGGTAGCATGCCTATTCGCCGCTCCTGCGGCGAACCCGAACACGTCCGAGCGCATCCCCCGGCGCACGCAACGAATCGCAATACCCAGCGGCAATCCTTCGCGAGGAATTTCCATGGACAGGCAACCCGACGTCGACCCGCAAGAAACGCGGGAATGGCTGGACGCGATCGACGGCGTCATCGACCACGAAGGCCCCGATCGCGCGCATTTCCTCATCGAGCAGCTCATCGACAAGTCGCGCCGGCGCGGCGCATACGTGCCGTTCTCGGCTAACACCGCGTACATCAATACGATTCCTGCCGACCGACAGCCGAAGATGCCCGGTGACCAGGGTATCGAGGAAAAGATCCGCAACTATGCCCGCTGGAACGCGATGGCGATGGTGGTGCGCGCCAACAAGCACACCAATGTCGGCGGACACATCGCGAGCTACGCCTCGGCGGCCACGCTCTACGACGTCGGTTTCAACCATTTCTGGCACGCCCCATCCGCGGACCATGGCGGCGATCTGGTGATGATTCAGGGACACTCCTCGCCCGGCGTCTACGCCCGCGCGTTCATGCTCGGCCGCTTCACCGAAGAGCAGATGGACAACTTCCGGCAGGAGGTCGACGGCAAGGGCATCTCCTCGTATCCGCACCCATGGCTGATGCCGGAGTTCTGGCAGTTCCCCACCGTGTCGATGGGCCTGGGGCCGCTCATGGCGATCTATCAGGCGCGGTTCATGAAGTATCTGCAGGATCGGGGCCTGGCGCGGACCGAAGGCCGCAAGGTGTGGTGCTTCTGCGGAGACGGCGAGATGGACGAGCCCGAGTCCATGGGCGCGATCGGCATGGCCGGACGCGAGATGCTCGACAACCTGATCTTCGTGGTCAATTGCAATCTGCAGCGACTCGACGGTCCGGTGCGCGGCAACGGCAAGATCATCCAGGAGCTCGAAAGCGATTTCCGCGGCGCCGGCTGGAACGTGATCAAGGTGATCTGGGGCACGCAGTGGGACACGCTGCTCGCGCGCGACAAGAAGGGCATCCTGATGCGCCGGATGATGGAATGCGTCGACGGCGAGTACCAGACGTTCAAGTCGAAGAACGGCGCCTACGTTCGCGAGTACTTCTTCAATACACCGGAGCTGAAGGAGCTGGTTGCCGACTGGACCGACGATGAGATCTGGCACCTGAACCGCGGCGGACTCGATCCGTTCAAGGTCTACGCCGGCTACCACGCCGCGGCCAATCACAAGGGGCAGCCCACCGTGATCCTCGCCAAGACGATCAAGGGCTACGGCATGGGAGAGGCGGGCGAGGCGCAGAACATCACCCATCAGCAGAAGAAGATGTCGGTCGACTCGATCAGGGCGATGCGCGACCGGTTCCAGATTCCCGTTCCGGAGGACAAGCTCGAGCAGCTCCCCTACGTCAATTTCGCGCCGGGATCACCCGAGGCCGAATACATGAAGGCGCGGCGCATGGAGCTCGGCGGGTTCCTGCCGGCGCGGCGGCGGAAGGCCGATGCGCTGACCGTGCCTCCGCTCTCCACGTTCGAACGCTTTCTCAAGAGTACCGAGGACCGCGAGATCTCCACGACGATGGCCTTCGTCCAGATCCTGCAGACGCTGATCCGCGACAAGACGATCGGCAAGCGCGTCGTGCCGATCGTCCCCGACGAGTCGCGCACGTTCGGCATGGAAGGGATGTTCCGCCAGCTCGGCATCTGGAATCAGCTCGGCCAGCTCTACACGCCGCAGGATGCCGACCAGCTCATGTTCTACAAGGAGAGCAAGGACGGGCAGGTCCTGCAAGAGGGCATCAACGAAGCCGGGGCGATGTGCGACTGGATGGCGGCGGCGACCGCGTACTCCACGCATGGCGTGCCGATGATTCCGTTCTACATCTTCTACTCGATGTTCGGCTTCCAGCGTGTCGGCGATCTCGCCTGGGCCGCGGGTGACATGCGCTCGCGCGGTTTCCTTCTGGGCGGAACCGCAGGCCGCACCACGCTCAACGGCGAGGGCCTGCAGCACGAGGACGGGCATTCTCACCTGATCTCCGCGACGGTCCCCAACTGCGTCTCCTACGATCCGACCTTCGGCTACGAAGTCGCGGTGATCGTGCAGGACGGTTTGCGCCAGATGTATGCCGAGCAACGCGACGTGTACTACTACCTCACGCTGATGAACGAGAATTATCAGCATCCTGCGATGCCGGAGGGCGCGGCGCCGAACATCATCAAGGGCATGTATTTGCTCAAGGCTGCAGGCGGCAAGGCCAAGGCGCCGCGCGTGCAGCTGCTGGGGTCCGGCACGATCCTGCGCGAAGTGATCGCCGCGGCCGATCTGCTCTCGAAGGACTGGGGGGTCGAGGCGGATCTCTGGGGCTGCCCGAGCTTCACCGAACTCTCGCGAGAGGGCTATGCGGCGGCGCGCTGGAACATGCTCAACCCCACGGCGAAGCCCAAGGCCTCGCACGTCGAGACCTGTCTCAAGGATACACAGGGTCCGGTGATCGCCGCGACCGATTACGCGCGCGCATTTGCCGAGCAGATCCGCGCCTTCGTCCCGCGCCGCTACGTCGTCCTCGGGACGGATGGATTCGGTCGCTCGGACACGCGCGAGAAGCTCCGTCGTTTTTTCGAAGTCGATCGCCACTACGTGACGGTCGCCGCGCTGAAGGCGCTGTCCGACGAGGGCGCGCTACCGGCGGCGAAAGTCGCCGATGCCCTCAAGAAGTACGACATCGACCCGGCGAAGCCGGTGCCGTGGACGGTCTAACCGGCGCCCGATACTAACAACCAAGATCTTCACCACAGAGAGCACAGAGACCACAGAGAAGTCTCGAGGAACGGATTCTCCTTGGGGTCTCTGTGTTCTCTCTCGTCTCTGTGGTGAATGTTCTTTAAGACACCCATGAGCACAATCGAAGTCAAGGTTCCCGACATCGGCGACTTCAAGGACGTGCCGGTGATCGAAGTCTTCGTCAAGCCGGGCGACGCGGTGAAGGCGGAGGACTCGCTGGTTACGCTCGAATCCGACAAGGCAACGATGGACGTGCCTGCGCCGGCGGCGGGCACGGTGAAGGATCTCCGGATCAAGGTCGGTGACAAGGTCAGCGAAGGCAGCGTCCTGCTGACGCTCGAGGCAGACGGTGCCTCGACGGCGAAGCCCGCACCGACGCCTGCGCCACAGCCGTCCTCCGCTGGGGAAGCGGGCAAAGGCCCGGCATCATCACAACCGGATCGTGGCAAGCCGTCCGACGTTGCTCAGAACAGGCCCGTCGAATCGCGAGCGCCCGCGCCGGCATCGGGTGGCGGGAGCGTGACGACGGTGAAGGTCCCGGACATCGGCGACTTCAAGGACGTGCCGGTGATCGAGATCTTCGTCAAGCCCGGAGACTCGGTCAAACCCGAGGATGCCCTTGTCACGCTCGAATCCGACAAGGCGACCATGGATGTTCCTGCGCCGTCCGCGGGTGTGGTCAAGGAGCTCAAAGTCAAAGTTGGCGACAAGGTCAGCGAAGGCAGCGTGATCCTGACGCTCGAAGCGGCAGGCGCTGCAACGAAAGCGGAGGAAAAACCGGAAGCGGCTGCGCCGACGAGCACGCCGCAGCCCTCTCCCGCACAGCAGCCCGCGCGCGGCGAGGCCAGGGAAGCGCGACCCGAAGCCGCCGCGCCCGTCGATCGCGAAGCGTTCAAGGCGGCGCACGCCTCGCCTTCGGTTCGCGCCTTCGCGCGCGAGCTGGGGGTCGACCTCGCAAAGCTCAGGGGTACCGGGCCGAAGGAACGCATCCTGCAAGAGGACGTGCAGCGCTACGTGAAGCAGGCACTCTCGAGTGCACCCGCGGCGACCGCGGGCGGCGCGACGACGGGCGCGGCGCTGGGTCTCTTA
>WNGK01046509.1_pt1 | contig 10492 bp, 5 predicted proteins | sample 5400601 | NCBI WGS metagenome assembly WNGK01 (sample SAMN13153376, study PRJNA577476) | soil metagenome | isolation source: 60 cm soil or saprolite under Garry oak tree replicate 1 | place: USA:California | collected 2016-06-15
TCAGCCGCCAGGCGATCGCGGCGCATCACCACGTGGACGAGTGGAGCGACGCGCACTGGCAGCTGCTCCGGGCCTATGCGGACGACATGCGGGCACACGGCCAGACGATGTTCGAGACCGATTTGGATCTCATCGGCGTGAGCCGCGCGGCCGGCGGGTCCTTTACGTTCGACTACAGTCGCTTCGACCGCTGGGTGAAGCTGTTTCTCTCGGCGGGCCTGCGCGACATCGAATTGATGCACCTGGGGCGGCGCACGGAGCCGTGGGCGTGGACCAACCCGTTCGAGCCGCTGCTCGGTCGCGCCCCGATCGTGGGCACGACGGACAGCGCGGAGGTCCCGCTGGAGGTGTTTCTCAAGAGCCTCGAGCATCATCTGAACCAGCGCGGCTGGCTCGCCCATGCCTTCATGCATATCGCCGACGAGCCGGTTCCCGAGAACGTCGCATCGTGGCGGGCGTTGTCCCGGCGCGCGCACGCCGCGGCACCGCGCTTGAAGCGCATCGAGGCGATTCAGGTCCCCGATCTGGCCGGCGATCTGGAGATCTGGGTAGTTGTGGAGGACGTCCTGGATCGGTGGTACGACAGCACCTATCGGGCCAGGCAGCAGGCGGGTGGCATGGAATTGTGGGCCTATACGTCGTGGCTGCCACAGGGCGCCTACGCCAACCGGCTGATCGACTATCCCCTGCTGAAGACGCGCCTGCTTCCGTGGGTGGCCCGGCGCTACGACCTGACCGGCTTCTTGCATTGGGGACTGAATCAGTGGCCTGCCGGGGATCCCGTCGATCCCACTAAGGGCCTGTTCGCTCCGGGCGACGACTTCATCGTGTATCCCGGCCGGCGCGGCCCGCGCTCGAGCCTCCGCTGGGAGGCATTTCGCGACGGGGTGGAGGACTACGAGCTGTTGACCCTCTGGCTGCGGCGCGATCCCAGGGCGGCACGGGCCGCGCTGTCGCAGGTCGTGCCGACGTTCACAACCTACCCTCGCGATCCGGCGGTCCTGCTCGCCGCGCACCGTCAAGCCCTGAGCGCCCTCGCCCGTAAGTAACTCCGCGTCTGGGGCGTCATATGGTGAATGACGGTGCCTCCCCCTGAGTCTTCGGCCGACCCCCTCACCGTGGGTCGCTATCTCGACGGCCGCGCGTCGGCTGAGGAGCGGGCCGTCGTGGAGCGCTGGGCGAGCGAGGGGGGGGCCGAACGCCAAGCCGCCCTGTCGGCGCTGCGGGTGTCGTGGCAAGCGGAAGCTGCTCGCCTGGGTGCCGCCTTCGACGTCGATGCCGGGTGGGCCCGCTTCAGGAGCGCGCGGCGCACATCAGATCCAGCCCTCGCGCGGCCACAGCGTGCGCGGCTGGTGGCTGGAGTTGTGGCGGTCGTGCTCGGCGCCGGAGGCCTGTGGTGGCTCATCAGCGCACCGCGCTTCGTCTCGCGCGCGCCCGCTATGCGCGAGTATGTCACGCCCCGGGGGCGGCGCGCCGTGTTCCGCCTGCTCGACGGCACCGAGATCACACTCAATGCCGACACTCGCATACGCGCACCCCTCGCGTTCGAGGGGCGTGCCGAGCGCGCTGTCTATATCGACGGCGAGGCGTACTTCCGGGTCGCGCATGACGCCGCGCGGCCGTTCGTGGTGCATACGGCGAGTGGCGCGATCCGCGACGTTGGCACCGCCTTCGGCGTGCGCGCCTATGCCGACGAGACGCGCGAGCGCGTCGCGGTGATCGAGGGATCGGTTGCGCTGGCCGAGACCACACTGCACGCGGGGCAAGTGGCGAGCCGATCCAGGGGAGACGGCGCGGTCCGGCTGCTGCGCGGAGCGAAGGCGGCCGACGCGGTCGCATGGACGCGCGGGCGCCTGGTGTTCGCGAGCGTCCCGCTCGCGGAGGCCGCTCAGCAGCTGAGCCGCTGGTACGACCTCGATGTCCGGGTCGCTGACTCGGCCCTGGCCGGCCGGCCGATCACGGGGTCCTACGGCGACGAGCCGGTCGTGCAGGTTCTTACGCTCATCACCGCCGCCGTCGGCGCCCGCTTCGAGTGGCAGGGGCGGTCGGTGACGATCTCACGGTCTCACGGCCCAAGGTAGAAGGAGGGCGCGCATGGTTTGGAGAACTGTCGTTGCACTCGTGACTGGACTTACACTCGCCGGAGCGAGGGCTTCCGCGCAGGACCCTGCTGAAGGCGTGAACCTTGGCGCGGACGGCCCGCGATTTCTCGCCGTCGCGACGGGTCATACGGGAGCCGGGGGAAGCCGGTGGACGGACGCGAGCCGGGCGGCGGTCTTGCGGCAGCCGGTGTCGCTCGACCTCAAGGACGTGCCGCTCGGCGAGGCGCTGGCCGTCATCGCCCGCCAGGCGGGCCTCAAGCTCACCTACAGCGCTGCCGTCGTCCCCCTCGACCGGCGCGTGACGCTGAGCGCCACGCAGCTCACGGTCGGGGCAGTGCTGAGCGCCGTGCTGTACGACACCGGCGTCGATGTCCTGCTTACGCCGGACCGTCACGCGGCTCTCGTCCGGCGCGGCTCGCTGGATGACGTGCAGACTGGGGCCATCGTGGGACGCGTGACCGACTCGGTGAGCGGGCAGGGGATCGCGGTGGCGACCGTGAGCGTGGAGGGTACGGCGCTCGGCACCCGGTCGGCCGAAGACGGCCGCTATCGCATCGCGAACGTTCCGGTGGGGACCTACACCGTCAAAGTGATGCGCATCGGGTACCCGTCGGTCTCGAAGTCGGTCACCGTGCTCCCGGACCAGGACGTCACCCTTGATTTCGCGGTCACGTCGCAGGCTACGCAGCTCGAGGAAGTCGTCGCGATCGGCTACGGGACCACCGAGCGGCGGGAGCTGACCGGCGCGGTTGCGTCGGTGACCGGGGACCAGGTGGGCGCGGCACCCGTCACGTCTTTCGATGAAGCGTTGTTGGGCCGGGCCGCCGGCGTGGAGGTGGTCAGCTCGAGTGGGCAGCCGGGCGCCGGCGTGATGGTCCGCATTCGAGGCGGCAATTCCATCTCCGCCGGAAACGATCCCCTGTACGTCATCGACGGGGTCCCGGTGACGACGAACCTGGCGGTTGCGACGACGGGAAATCTGCTCGGCGAAGGGATGCGGGGCGTGAACCCGATCGCCGGCCTCGACCCGAACGACATCGAGTCGATCCAGATCCTCAAGGATGCCGCCGCCGGCGCGATCTACGGGGCGCGCGCCGCCAACGGCGTGGTGCTCATTACCACGAAGCACGGGCGCACCGGCCAGAACACGGTCTCCTTCGGCTCGTACTACGGCATCCAGGAAGTACGGCGTACGCTGCCGGTGCTCGATGCGAAGCAGTTCGCACAGATGGTGAACACTGCCTACGCGAACGCCGGGCAGGCCGCGTTCTATACGCCCGCGGAGGTCGCGGCGTTCGGCCAAGGGACCGACTGGCAGGGGGCGATCTTCCGGAGCGCGCCGATGCGGAACTACGATCTCTCCCTTTCGGGCGGCGACACGAACACGACGTACTATCTGTCCGGGAGCCTGCTGCAGAACGATGGCGTGGTGATCGGCTCCGACCTGAGTCGCGGGTCGTTCCGCCTGAACCTTGATCGCAGCGTCAGCCACCGGTTCCGGGTCGGCAACCGTCTCGGGCTGAGCCGGTCGCACGCGCACGTGCTCCCGAACGGGGGTGCCGCGTCGGTCATGTTGGACGCGCTCACGGCGCCACCCACCCTGCCCGTGAAGCTCCCGAGCGATGATTTCTTCACCGGCGTCGATCCGCTCACCGGCCGACCGTTCCCGAATCCCGTCGCGACGGCGACGGTCATCACCAACGAGGAGCGCGATAACCGGGTGATCGGCAACGCGTTCGCCGAGTACGACGTGCGGGACGGCCTTACCCTGCGGAGCACGGTGGGCATGGACTTCCTCAACTCCGTACAGGACTACTACTCGCCCTCCACCGTGCTGCCGGGCCTGAATAGCGGTGGGGAAGGGAGCCGCGGCGAGGCCGAGACGCTCAGCTGGACCTTCGAGAACACCTTGGATTACCGGCACCGCTTCGGCGCGCTCCACTCCCTGGACGTCCTCGGGGGGACCAGCCTGCAGCGTACGACCACCGCGCAGATCTCGGGTTTCTCGCAGAGCTTCCTCACGGACGCCCTGGGCGTGGACGGATTGAGCACGGCGAAAACATTCGTCAGCGTGTCCACGCCGGCGCCCCACTCGTCGCTGTGGACGGATCGTCCAAGTTCGGGGCCGGCCACCGGTATGGCTTCTTCCCGGCCGGCGCGTTCGCCTGGCGTGCCTCCGACGAGCCATTCGTGAAGCGTCTCGGGGTGTTCACCGACCTGAAGCTGCGCGCCAGCTACGGTCGCACCGGCAACCAGGACATCGGGAACTACAACTCCCTCGCCCTGCTCGGCAGCACCGTGAACGTGTTCGGCGGTGAGCGCGCGATCGGCTTCGCGCCGTCTACGCTTGCGAACCCGAACCTTAAGTGGGAGACGACCGACGGCGTCGATCTCGGCATCGACGCGAGCCTCTTCAGCAGCCGGGTGGCCGTCACGGCCGACTACTACTACAAGAAAACGGATGGCCAGCTGTACTACCTGCCCGTCCCCCAGTCCTCGGGTTTCTCGACATCGCTACAGAACGTCGGGAGTGTCCAGAATCGCGGGCTCGAGTTCAGCCTGACCACCGACAACCTCCAACGCTCGCTCGGGTGGCAGACGACGTTGAACCTCGCCTTGAACCGGAACACAGTGCTGAACCTCGGCCCCGACAGCATCCTCCTGGGTGCCTATCCCTACGTCGGCGGCGGGGCACACCAGAACCCGACCGTCCTCAAGGTGGGCGAGCCGATCAACTCGTTTTACGGCTGGGTGTACGCCGGCATGCAGAACGGGCAGCCGCTCTACGAGGATCTCGACGGCGACTCGGTGATCACCTCCGCCGACCGGACCGTCATCGGCAACGCGCAGCCCAAGTACACGGGCGGTCTGACGAATCGATTCAGCTTCCGCAACTTCGAGTTGTCGGTGTTTCTGCAGTGGTCCGTGGGGAACAAGATCTACAACATCAACCGGTCGCTGCTCACGGCCGCCGGGGGCACGGTCAACCAGCTGCAGGATGTGATGAGCGGCGGTCAGGGCATTCCTTTCCCGAAGATCGGCAACACGTTCGAGAGCACGGAGTCGAATCTGTTCGTCGAGGACGGCACCTATCTTCGCGGCAAGAATCTCCGGCTCAGCTACAACGTTCCGGCCGCCTGGTTACAGCGCGTGCACCTGCGGGCCATGACGCGCCTGCAGGCGTACGTCAGCGCGCAGAACTTCTTCACGGTCACGAACTATACCGGTTACGACCCCGAAATCAGCGAGTACGCCACGACGAACCTCGCTCAGGGCATCGACTTCGGCTCGTACCCGCAGGTGCGGCAGTTCACCTTCGGCTTCACGGCCGGCTTCTAGGCGAAACGGAGCCATCACATGGGACGGACCAAACGACTCTCGCTGCTGGGCGCGCTGGCGTCGCTCGCGTTCGCGACGGCCTGCAACAGCTTCCTGGACCCGAGCCCATCGGACGCCATCACGCCAGAGAATTTCTACAAGACGCCGTCCGACGCGGTCGCGGCGGTCAATGCGGTGTACGAGGGTACCAAGTGGTTCCATTGGTTGGGATTCTGGTACATCTCGGACATCGCCACCGACGACATCTTCGCCGCTCCCCGTTTCGGATCGGATGGGCATCGGATGAGTGACTACGTTTTCAACGCCACCGAGTGGCCCCTGGGCAGCATGTGGGGTGGGGCGTACGGGATCATCAACCGGGCCAACGCGGTGCTCGATCGCGTGCCTGGGATCACGATGGACTCGGCGCTGCGCGACCGGCTGCTCAACGAGGCTCGGTTTCTGCGGGCGCTCGCGTATTTCAACCTTGTTCGCTGTTTCGGCGACGTGCCGCTGCTCGAGCACGAAGTGAAATCCCTGGACGGGCTGCGCGTGTCGCGCACCCCCCTGACCGATGTGTACGCGGTGATCGTCAGTGACCTGCAGCAAGCGGCGGCGGGGCTGCCCGCCTCCTACACGGGGGCCGACCTCGGCCGGGCGACGAGCGGCGCCGCTCAGGCGCTGCTCGCCAAAGTGTATCTGACGCGCGGGGATTGGACGAACGCCGCTCAGACGGCGGGGCAAGTGATGTCGAGCGGCCACTACGCGCTCCTGGCCAACTGGAAGGACATTTTCAAGATCGCCACCAAGATCGCAAACTCCGAAAGCATCTTCGAGATCAACTACGACGGTGTGCTCGATCCCGGCGGCGGCAGCGTGCACACGCTCTTCAGCCTGCCCTCGGGCTTCCCCGGCGGCGACGCCTACGGCCTGATGACGGTCGCTCCGTCTCTCGAGAGTCTGTTTGCGGTGGCCGACAAGCGCGGCCGGAACGGAACGTTCATCCGGTCGGGGTACATCGATGCGCTCGGCGACACTGTTACCTGGTCCGATCCCCCGGCCGCCCTCGGTCCCGCGTTCAACAAGTACCTGGACGAGACGGATTTCGAGAACATGCATACGCGCGCCTGGGTGAGGCAGGCGAACGACTGGATCGTCCTGCGCTACGCCGATGTCCTCCTGATGTATGCCGAAGCGGTGAACGAGGGCGGGACGGCGACTGCGGGCACCGCGGAGGCGGCGCTGAATCTCGTGCGCACGCGTGCCGGTATCCCCACCGTGTCCGGCCTGTCCCAGGCGGCGTTCCGCGACTCCGTGCGCGTTGACCGCCGCCGCGAGTTCGTGTTCGAGGGACAGCGCTGGTTCGACGGCGAGACGACGGTGCACGGTGCGCCGAGCAACCTGCTGCCGATCCCCCAGTCGGAGCGGGACATCAACCCCAACCTGACGCAGAACCCGGGGTGGTGACCGCCCGGTTGGCGTGGGCGCTCAGCACGCTCGTCGCGTGCGGGCGTCTGGCGCCGGGGGAGCCGTCCCCCGGCTCCCCACCGCCGGGGCAAGGAGCAACGACCGGGCCGACCGTTCAGGTGTGGCTGACGACGGCTACCGGATCAAAGCTGCTCTCGCGCGAAGCCGACGTGCGATTCGACTCCAGCGCCCCACCGACGTCGGTCACGAGGATCGCCGTCGACGAGGGGACCGGCTATCAGGCGATGGTAGGCTTCGGGGCCGCGATCACCGATGCCTCTGCGTGGCTCCTCGAGAACCGGATGGCGGCCGGGCAGCGTGAGGCGCTGCTGCAGGACTTGTTCGGCCGCGATCCCGGAATCGGCTTGAGCTTCATCCGCTTGACCATGGGCGCATCGGATTTCTCCCTGCATCCGTACAGCTACGACGACATGCCTGCGGGCCAGAGCGACTCGACCCTGGCGCACTTCTCGATCGATTCCAATCGGGCCTATGTGTTGCCGGTCGTGCAGCGCGCCCTTGCGATTAATCCGCATCTCACCATCATGGCGACGCCATGGAGCCCGCCGGGGTGGATGAAGACACAGGCAGCCTGATCCAGGGAACGCTCCGTCCCGAGGCCTACGGGTCTCTCGCGGAGTACTTCAAGCGCTACGTCGAGGCGTACGGCGCGGCGGGCGTACCCATTGAGGCGATCACGGTTCAAAACGAGCCAAACTACGAGCCGTCGGACTACCCCGGCATGCGCCTCGACGCACCGGCTCGCGCCGAGTTGGTGGGGAAATACCTCGGCCCGCTGTACGCACGCAGCAACATCCGCACGTTGATCCTCGAGTGGGACCATAACTGGGACCTGCCCCAGTCGCCGCTGCAGGTGCTCGCTGACTCGGTAGCGCCCCGTTATATCGCCGGAGTGGCCTGGCACTGCTATGCCGGGGAGGTCTCCGCGCAGACCGCCGTGCACGACGCCCATCCGGACAAGGATGCGTATTTCACGGAGTGCTCGGGCGGCGAGTGGAGCCCGATTTTCGCCGACAACCTGAAGTGGTTCGTGCAGACCTTGATCATCGGCGCCACACGCGGCTGGGCCAAGGGCGTGATCCTGTGGAACCTCGCGCTCGACGAGCACCACGGGCCCCACACGGGGGGCTGCGGCAACTGCCGCGGCGTGGTCACCATCGATTCGACCTCGGGTGCCGTGACGCGGAACGTGGAGTACTACGCCCTTGGACATGCTAGCCGGTTCGTGCGCCCGGGTGCCCGGCGCATCGCGTCGACTTCGGACGTCGACGGGCTCGCGAGCGTGGCGTTCCGGAATGCTGATGACGGGTCGAAGGCGCTGATCCTCGTGAACGCCAATACGCAGGGACGGACCTTCAGCGTGACGTGGGCGGGCAGGTCCTTCCGCTATTCCCTCTCAGCCGGAGCCGTCGTCACGTTCTTCTGGAGTTGACAAGGGGAGCAGTCGGGCGTCCCCGTAGACACCAGATGCGCGTCGTCCCCCACGCCGTACTCGCAGGATCTCTCGGGGGCCGCCCGGCTGACGCTCGCGGCAGCGGAGCGCTACGCCGCGCTGTTCGGCGCCGAGCTGCGCGCGCTGAGCGTGCTCGAGCCGCTCTCCATCGTCCCGGAAATGACGCCAGCGTACGACGCGACCGAGTTCTACGCGATGACGGAGGAGCTCCTGAAGGACGACATCTGGTCGCTGATCCGCACCAAAGGCGTCGAGAAGGTGACGCGTCACGGCTCGGCGGTGGAAACGATCCTGCGGGAGGCCGCCGGGTGGGGGGCCGACCTGCTCGTGGTCGGCTCGCATGGCAAGGGCTGGGCCGAGCGCGTGCTGGTGGGGAGCGTGACGGAGCGGTTGCTCAACCACCTGCCGACCTCGCTGGTGGTGGTGCCGGTGTTGGCAGCGGCGGAGGCTGTCGAGCCGGCCCAGGGGCAGTTGACGGCGGCCCTCGCGTTAGCGCGAGGAGGATGTCATCGTGGCTCAACCTCGAAGGGGCGGCCACGTGGGAGGATGGGGCTGAGGCGCGCGGTGCGTATTTCAGCGACCTGTGGGCCGACGCCGGCGCCGACGCGGCGGAGCGCTTCCGGGAACTCACCGGTCCCGAGTGGGACGTGCTCGGCGAGCATACCGTCGAGGAAGCCATGAGCTTCGACGTCCGCTCGGTCTTTCCCGACACCAGCGCATCCACCGCGCTCTCGTGATCGACGGCGGCAAGCTGGCGGGGATCATAGCGCCCACCGACATCATGAGGGCCGTGGCGGAACGCCTGCTCCGGTAGGTCTACCGGGACCCCTAGGACCGGCGATCCGCATGCGGGCGTCCACCGCTACGACGCCACGGCCTGGCGCAAGCACCTTCAGCGGATTCAGCTCGAGCTCCAGGAGCTCGGGGACACTCTCGACCAGGGCCGAGATCTGTAGGATCGCCTGGACCAGCGCCTCGCGATCTGCTGGCGGGGAGCCCCGGAAGCCGTCGAGCAGCTTCGAAGCCCGCAGTCCGGCGAGCATCTCCCGAGCGTCGAGGTCCGAGACCGGCGTCAGGCGGAAAGCCACGTCGCGCAGGAGCTCGACTTGGACGCCGCCGAGACCGGCGACCAGTATCGGCCCCAGGCTCGCGTCGGTGGTCACGCCCACAAGCGCCTCCACGCCGGCGTCCACTTGCCCCTGGAGGATGAATCCGGTCAGCTCGATCCCGGCCTCTCGCAGCCGGCGGCTCATGTCGCGCGCGGCCCGGTCCACGGCGTCGGGTGAGTCGAGCCCGAGGACCACGCCACCGACGTCACTCTTGTGCACGAGCCCGGCCGCGACCGCCTTCGCCACGACTGAGTAACCGAGCCGCTCGGCCGCGGCCACCGCCGCCTCAGGTTCGGGCGGTGCCTCCTCGAAGGGAGCGAGTGGGACGCCGGCCAGCCGGAGGACGGCCGCCACTTCGCTCATCGGAAGCCAGGCGGCCGCAGGCGTGGCCTCGCGAATCGGCTCGATCCGCCGGCGGATGGCCGCTTGGCGCTCCCGGTCGAGCGTCACGTACGAGCCCCGGGGCCGGCCGCGCCAGCGGCCGTAGCGGAATGCGGCGGAGAGGGCGCCGGCGACGTTCTCGGGGAAGCTGTAGGACGGGATGCGGCCGCGTGGTCCCCTGGACAGGATGGCGGGGACGCCCTTCGAGGACATGAACACGGTGGCAATGGGCTTGTCGGCCGGGATCGTCCCGGCCGCGCGCGCGACGACTTCCGCGACCTGTTCCACTCCCGTCGACAGCAGTGGGATGTAGATGACCACCAGCGCATCGACGTTCGGGTCTTGGCCCACTGCCTCGATGGTTTGCCCGTACTGGTCCGGCGAGGCCGAGGCGATCATGTCCACCGGATTCGACAGACCCGCCTGGGGTGGCAGGAGCGACCGAAGGCGCGCGACTGTTTCCTTTGAAAGCTCCGGCACGGTGAGCCCGAGGGCCTCGCACGCGTCGGCAAGGAGAATGCCCGGGCCGCCGGCATTCGTCACGACTCCCACCCGGGGGCCACGAGGCACAGGCTGCGTGGAGAGCAGCGCCACGATGTCGAACAGCTCCTCCAGCGTGTTCGTGCGGATCACGCCCGCCT